>JAABUV010000126.1_pt1 | contig 110381 bp, 141 predicted proteins | sample 5559971 | NCBI WGS metagenome assembly JAABUV01 (sample SAMN10711881, study PRJNA513362) | rock metagenome | isolation source: Antarctica rocks | place: Antarctica: Victoria Land, Knobhead nord | collected 2015-12-19 | reverse complement strand
CATGCATCATGCCCTAGCTCAAATAACTGGCTGCTGCTCGGTGCGCATAGAGTTCAGAAGCGAAGCTGCCTGGCGAGGATCAGCATGCGCGCGCTGCCTGCGCACGACGCATGACGCGCCGTGCCCCTTTGGAAAACAGTGGGGTCTGTCTCGGCCAGGCGTTCAAGGCGACCGCCAAGGGCAAGGGGCGCCTGGGCAGCAGCGCGGTGGGCGACATCTGGCTGCACTGCCTCTTCTTCGCGCTGCTGGCCGCCTCGATCGGCGTCGGCGCCTGGCAGCTCGCCGTGCGCGACGCAGTCGTCTCCACGCTGCTCGTCTCGGTGCTGTGGGCCGGCTACGCCATCATCCCGCCCTTCCTGCTCATCTGCTACGCGGCGCTGGGCCCGGGGCTGCTGCTGGCGGCCGTGTGCAAGCTGTGCCTGCTCGCCTCGTTCGGCGCGGGCGCGGCCACGCTGGTCGTGCTGTGGCTGGTGCCCAGCTACGAGTCGCATGAGGGCGCGGGGCTCCTGTTCCGCTACATCCACCAGCTGCAGGCGAGCGCCTCGCAGGCGCTGGCGCAGGGCTGAGCGCGCGCGGCGCTAGGGTCAGGTTCGGGTCCTGCGTGCGCACCGCCGGCGCACCTCTGTCTGTTCGACAGGGGTCGTGGTTCTGGGGTTTCTTCTCTAGCAAAGTGGTGGTCTAGCTGTAGATGGCATAGGCGCTTGGGGCGTGAAAGTTTGCGCACGCCGGTAAGAAGCGGTGTAGAATAGACGAGCATGGTTAGCGCCAATCCCCTTTCTTGGAAGCCCAGACATGGGGGTGCGGGATATCAGTACTGTGTGTGGAGGGTGTGAGATGCGCATGACGCTTTCTTGATGCGTGCACTACTTATGCGTACACCAATATCCATTTAACCATGCCAAAGCTCAGGGTGGGCAATTGCAGAAGGAGACGCAGCAGGGCCTGGAACAGGACAGACAAGAGGGTGTGAACCAAACAATTTGTAAGGCGAGGGGCTACTTCATGTGTGTACTACATCTTGCCGAGCAAGGTGCATTCCGCAAGCAGGCTACACTACTGACACAGCGGGCCTGCATGTGCAGCAGCGCCTGCACACGATCGTGACAGACCCAGCCTAGCCAAACATTGAGTATTGTCGAACAGGACAGGACAGCGGCCGAGCCCGGCCGCTGCACAGCTGCGCAACCAGTACACTGCCCAGGCCCAGCACAGGCGGCGACCCCAGGGGAGCAGCGTGCCCGGGTGGTTAGGGTCGCTAGGGTTAGGGTCGCTACCCCTGGGCGGCGGCCAGCAGCTGCAGCGCCTCCGCGCGGCCTAGGCCGAGCATGGCGGCCACCTCCTCGGCGCGCGCGTCGGCGGCCAGCGCCTCGAAGCGCGTCAGCGCGCGCCCGTCCGCGCCGGCCGCCTTGCGCACGCAGATGTGGTGCTCTGCGTGCGCGGCCACCTGGCGGCCCAGGCCGCCGCCGCTCAGCGCTGAAACGCCGATGGCGGCTGGAGGCTGATGGCTTGACCAGCGCGAGCGCATGGGGCTGTGCAGCGCTGTGACCGCATCCTCTCGCACGACAAGGAAGGCAGAGTGCTCAGCCATTGACGGCGCGCGCGCCAGGCGCTGCGGGCGCGCGCGCAGCCCGCTCCGCAGCGCCAGCGCCTGCGGCAAGAGCGAAATGCACAGGATCTGCGCCTGCCCTGCCCTACCCTACCCTAACCTTGGAGCACGGGCAGCGCTGGGGCCGCGCCTGCGGCAGGTGCGAGACGCACAGGATCTGCGCCGCGGCGCCGCCGCCCGCGTTGCCGTCGCTGCCGCCGCGGGTCATGCGCCGCAGCAGCGCGCCCACGGCGCCGCCCAGGCGCCCGCCCACGCCTGAGTCCATTTCGTCCAGCACGAGCACAGGCGCGCCCACGGCCTCTCCCAACAGCGCGGGCTCATCATCTGCAAGGCGCTCTTGCCGTCAGGCTCTTGCGTGTCCGAGTGAGGCCTGTTGTACTTGCCAGATATGCAACAGTCACGCTCGCGCTGATCCAGAATTTCCCGGCCGAGTCTGTAGCACATCCTGCATTCCACGCCACACATTGGCAGCATATGTTGTCAGTGCCATGTTGTCCGTCAGGGCGCCCGGTGTGCAGCAAGCAAGGCCAGCGCCAGCTACGGGGGCGCGCCTGACGCGGCCGCGGCGCCAAACAGCCCGCCGGCGTCGTGCCCGAGGTTGAGCAGCAGGTCGCCGCGGCCGGGCAGGCCTTCGATGACGAGCACGCCGGCGCCGTTGACCGCTGGGGCCGCAAGCACGTCCTGGCGCGAACCTGCGAGTATGCGACACAGCTGTGATCCAGACGCATACTGGGGCACAGGGTTGCCTGACAACGTGCTGCAAATGCCAACGGCCTCGTTGGTGCAGGCGGCGCGTCGGCCTCCCACACAACCGCTGCGGCCATTCTCGCGCATTCCCCTGCAGAGCCTGGGCTGGGCCGTACTGCCACCTAACTGCCACGCAACTGATGAGACATCAGGACTGGTGCCGCGACAACATACCACAGCACGCCCCAGGGTCGCTCCCAGACCACTCGCAGAGGCGCGCCTGCTTCGGCGCCTTGCGCTGCCGCCGAGGCGGCCGCCGCCTCACTGTCGGCGACCGCCGCGGCCGGCGCCGCCTTGAGCGCGAGCATGATGCGCGCGCTCTCGCCGCCGGACGCCACCGCGCCCTGGAGCGCTCGCGCCAAATCAAGCGAAAAATCAGGCGCATGCAGCAGTGCTCGCCCGCTGGGCCGCAGCTCTTCAGTCAGACTCTTGGACACATTGCCGCACGTTTCTTCCAGACAGGCGCATCGTCTGTGCCACGGTGCTGGCGGCTGCAGGCTGCTAACCATGCAGCACTGAAACCAATGCCGCGCCGCAGTGGACCCTGCTCAGACGATGCAGTTAGGTACTGCAACCGCATGCGCTGCGCCACATGCAGGAAGCTCACACACACCGCACAGCGGCTTCAAGCACGCAGGGCGGCGCGAGCGCGGGCGCGCGCCAGCGGCCGCAGCGGCTCGGCCGGCCCCGCCGCGAGCAGGAACTCGACCGCATCCAGGCCGCTCGGCCGCGCGAGGAACGCGTCGCCGCGCTCGTACACCGCGTCCGCCAACTCGGCCGGCACCGCCAGTGCGCCCGCCGCCTGCACGCCTTTGCCTTGCCCTAAGCCCTAACCCTAGCCAACATACGCCGGCCGCGCCCTGCTGCGTGCCCATCTGTCCGACACCCGACCGCGCCCCGCTGCGCGCTAGCGCACACGTCCGCATCCGGCTGAGCCAGCCATGCTGCCAGCGCGCCACACTCAGCAGGGCGTGCAGCACCGCAGCACGCCTGGCGGTCGGGACACATGTGTGAGGAGCGCGCTGGCGCGCAGCATGCGCGGGCCTGCGCGGGGTGCGCACCCCGGCCGCCGCGGGCTCCCAGCCGATGCGCACGTCAAAGCGCGACCCCGCCATGGCCAGGTCGGCCAGGCACGCCTCCACCGCGCACTGCAGCCGCCCCGCCGCCGCCCTGCGCGGCCGCCGGGCGTCAGCCGCGCCGGCGCCTGTCGCGGGTGCCTGGGCGGCCATGAGCTGCCAACCCAGCTGCAGCTACAAACACGGTTTCAATTTCCAGCACGCGTGGTCGCAACTTGAGCCGCTTGTCCCTCCCCTCTCCAACAGCAAACGCACAGCGCAGTGACACGGCTGGTATACGGCGAGCTCGCATTGCAGCTGTCACACACTCCTCTTTCCAGCACAACCTAGGGCAAGCGCAACCACGGCGCAGAGAGGCCCCACCTGCGGGCCTGGCTCAGAGCGGCGGCCTGCGCGGCCAGCTCGCCGCGCAGGGCCGCGAGCTCGGCGCCCATGCCGGCGCGCCGCCCCTCCATCTCGAACCAGCGGTCCAGGTCCGCCTCGGCGCCGCGCACGCGCGCCAGCAGCTCGTCGCTGCCCGCGCAGTCGTGCCGCCTGCGTTGGAGCCGCTTCTTAGCCCTAAGCCTATCCTAACCCACAGGAGTGGGTGACGCGCGAAGGGTAAGAGGAGGTGGTGATTATGGAGGAGCTGCCGCGCACGCGCGCATCGGCGCCTGACCCTGTGTGGCGGCTGGAGGCCGATGCGGCAGGCTCCACGCACACAGTGGGCCCGGCGCTCGCCGTCAGCCCCGCCGGCCCGCTTCCGGCGCAGCGCTACGCTTACGCGCTGGCGACTCGAGTCCGCCCATGCAACTGTGCCGCGTCCACACGCATGAGCGTGTGCAACGATCGGCATAGCATTCCAAGCCTCCTTGAGGGCGCTAGGGCAGACTCCATGACGCCGCCGTGTCGCAGGCCCCTCGACGTTTATACGCTCGCGCGCGCTGTGCCCAGCTGCTGCTACAGAGCGCGCGGATCATGTGGGGCGCAGCCGCGAGGCGTGCCTGAACAGGCGCTCAAGCGTGCGCAGGCGCGCGGCGGCATCGTCATAGTCCAGCTCCAGGCAGCTGAAGTGCTTCGCATATGCCGCCACCTGCGTTGATGCCTGTCCCGTCCAGGAGCCGTGGTGACCTTCGACTGCTGAGCCGCTCGCACGCGGCAGCTCAAGGGTGCGCAGTCTGCCAAGTTCACAGCCTATAGCAACTGCTTGAGAGAAGCAAGGCTGTGACACAATCACGCAAGGCTCCCGTTGCAGACAGAAACAAAGCTAGCCATGCTCTTCGCCATGTACAATGCCCTGTCTCGGTGCAAACAGTCTCTGCAAAGCGCGGGCCGCGGGGGGCAGCCTGCCTTGGCGCCCGCGTCGGCCAGCGCAGCGCGCGCGCGCGAGACGTCGCTCAGCGCCGCCTCCACGGCTGCGGCCGCGCCGTCGTCGGCGGCGTCAGGCTCGGGATTTGTATCAAGGTATTGATCGGGGTTAGGGTCGGGCTCCCCAGCGCCGCCCGCCAGCGCGGCGTGCGCCTCCTCGACGCCCAGGATCGCGCTCAGGTGGCCCTCCACGGTGCGCAGGCCGTCGTCCAGGCCGCCCGCGCCGCCGCCGCCCTCGCCCGCCAGCGCCTGCCCGACCAGCTGGCAGCGCGCCACGGCGCCGCGGCGCTCGGTCATGCGGCGCAGGCGCCGCCGCAGCGCCCGCTCCTCGCCCACCTCCAGCGCCGCCGCGTGCACCTGGCAGCGCGCGCTCGGCTCGCCGCCTCCTCCCGCTTCGCTCTTCTCTGTTTCCCAAAATGCGCCCTGCGCTGTCACTCCTGGGGAATGGCATTCAGAGGGAGTGCGGGTAAGGAGCGTGCCCTGTATGGTTATTCGTGCTTAGGGACGCACTGCCAGCCCTTCCTGCCTTGGGACGATCCGCTAAGCTGGCGCGTGCTTTGCACGCCGTGCCGGGCCGCAGGCAGCTGCGCCTGCCCCGCTCGCTGCAGCAGGGTGCAGGTCCCAAATGCGGCGACCTTTTGCTGGAGCAGGAGGAAGGGGCTCGCACTGGCAAGCTCCCCACCCCTGTTCTATCTTCCCCAGCGGGGGCTCCCCAGCGGGGGGTCCCCAGCACGGGCAAGCTGCCAGGACCCATGCAGCCTCGAGCTAGGGGCAAACCCATACCCTATCGGGCTGCGTTTTCGGGACAAGCGGGCGCAGGGCGCGGCGCGCGCGCGCGCCTGGTCGACCATGGCCTGCAGCGCGCCGCGCTGCGCCGCGCCGCCCAGCGCGTCCAGCGCCGCGGCCTCCGCCTCCAGGCCGCGCAGGCGGCGCAACCCGGACCCGAATCGCGCCGCGCCGCGTGCCGCGCCCGCGATGCGGTCCAGCAGCGCCACCTGCGTGCCCGCGTCTCTGCGCCGCACCCACGGCGCCTAATCAGGCATCATCAGGAGATGGATTCAGGGTTAGGGTTAAACTTAACCCTAACCTCGTTCAAGAGCCTTGACGAGCGCTGGAGCGGTCCAGCAGCGCTGCCCTGCGGCAGGGGGTGGCAGGGGCGGCGGGCGCGCGCCGAAGCGTCTGCGCAGCGTGCTGCCCGTTGACGTCCACGAGCGCAGCGCCGACCTCGCGCAGCACGCGCAGCGGCGTGGCGGCGCCGTTGACGAAGCAGCGGCTGCGCACGCCGCCGCCGGCGCCCGCCGAGGACACCTCGCGGCGCAGGCGCAGCAGCGGCCCCGGCAGCGCGCGCGCCGGCAGGCCCAGGCCGCGCAGCAGCTCCCGCAGGCCCGCCTGCGCGCCAGGATAAACCCCAGGATAAACCCCAGGATGAACCGCGTCAGGCGCCTGCGACAGAAGGAAAGAGAGAACGCCGCCCCCGCGGCGCAGGCGCGGCGGCGGGCCCGGGGCGCCACGCTGTGCGCGGCGGTGAAAGCTCCCGCCGCTTGTCGCACTCACTCCTGCAAGCTCTGTCTCACAAGCTCGACAGCTCCTGGACTGCAGCTGCAGCGTGCAGGCGGCGCGGCGGCGGGCGCGGGGAGTGCCACCTGGGAAGGCCCGGACAGGCGCACGGCGGCCTCGACCACCGCCACATCCGCCGGCGGCCGGATGCAGCCCTCCGCCGCGACCGCGCCCAGCACCTGCCCCAGCGCGCTCACCAGCACCTGCGCGCCACCCCCCGTCACAGGTCACCCCTGCGCACACGCGGCCCATGCGCGGCCCGCGCTGCGCTCTGGGCCGCAGCCGCCGCAAGCCGAAAGCAGGGCTGCGCGCGCCGCGCGTGTTGGGTGGCCCAGGGGTATGGTAGGGGGTTAGGGCGGGGGTAGAGCCGCGCGCGTTGCACGTGCTGGGTGGTCCGGGGATTAGGGTAGGGGGTAGGGCGGGGGCAGGCCCGCGCGCGTCGCACGCGGCGCGGGCTGGCGCAGCGCACCGACTTGCCCGCGCCGCTCTCGCCCGTGATGACGTTGAGGCCCGGGCCGAGCGCGACGGTCTCGTCCTCTACGAGCGCAAAATTCCTGCGGCGCGCAGCGCCCGCCCGCCCTTGCTTGTTGGGCGTGGCAAGAGCGCCGAAACTGGCCACAGTGCCCCAAGTCCCATACAGACTCGTTGGCCTGCATTGGGAACCATGCAGCGCGCACGACGAGCTGACTGCCAGGTGCAAAAGCAGCGGCAAGGAGTGCTTCGCGAGCAGTGACGAACGGACGTGGGCTGGCGAGAGTCCGCGCTCGTACCTGAGGCGCAGCTCACAGATGTAGGTGCTGTGCGCAGCGGCGCGGTGTGCGCCGAACGCCCCATTGCTCGCGGCTGCATGGCTGCCTGCACTGTCGGGGCCCTGCTCGCCAGGGCCTGACGCAGGGGCCGCTCCGTTGGCGCCAGGCGCGACCTGCCCGGCCAGCATGGCGCGCCCCGCACTGAGGCTCCGCGGCTGCCCGAGCGCCGGCATGGCCTCATCCCCGCTGCTGGCCGGCGCGCGCGCGCCGTCCGCTGCTCCGTTGCCCCCAACCTGTGGCGTCAGGTCACGCCGCTGCGCGGCGCCCGCCTTGGGAGCGCTGGCAGCCGCCGCAGCTGCCCACCCGGGCTCAGGGCGCGGCGCCCCGCCGAGCGAGCCTGGGCGCGCCTGTGCTGCTGCTGCAGGCGCCGCGCCCGTCCCGAGGGGGCCTCCGTCCGCAGCTGCTGCGGGCTCAGGGCGCACACTTGCGCCGGGCAAGCGAGCGCCAGCCTGTTCGCCGCGCTGCACAGCCGGGCGGCCCAGCCCCTCCGCCCGCCCAGCCGCGCCTGCCGCGTCGCGGCCGGCGGGCGCGGGGGGGCTGTGCGCTCTGGGCTCGGGCAATGCGGCGCTGGCGTGGGCCCGAGACGGCGCGGCGTCGCCCGGGTCTGGGGCCCCGCTGGGCGGCCAGCCGAGCGTCGGCTGCTGGCCATGCGCCGGGCTGTCTGCATGCAGCGTGCTCGCCCTGCCGGGCGCGGCCGCGCAGCTCGCAAAGCCCCTGTCTGGCCCGTGGTGGGCATGTCCGCAGGCCGGCGCCGTGCCCTGGCCGCTTCCAAGGCCGGCCGGGGCCCAGCGCGGGCACACCATGCGGGGGGCCATGCACGGCGCGGCTTTTACGCTGCGCAGGCTCAGCAGCCTGCGAGCTGCACTCGCCAGTCGCTGCGTAGGCATAGCCTGCACACGTGACACAATTTACAGCCGGCAGGAACGGAAACTCAGAGCGCATACAGAAAATTGCGTGCATGCCCACCTGTTTGCAGGACGGCGGCTGCGTGCCCGCCGCCAACGGCCAGCAGGGCATCCTGATGACACGCTACAGATGTAGCTGCACACAACAAGACGACAGTGGCTGTGAAAGTTAAGCTAGTGCTGGCAATAACACCTGCAGCAACCCTGGGCATATTTTTCCAAAGGCTGGCCTTGCGCTCTGAGGCAAGCGCCTAGGCTGCGCAGGCACCTCACTCACAGACAAAGAGCATGGAGGGGGGCGGCAGCGCGCACGGCGAGGCCGACGTGGAGTGCGACCGCAACAGCCTGAGCTCGCTTGCGACGACCGCGTCGCTGTCCTCGCGCATCGCCAGCCTCGCCATCTTCGGCGAGGAGAAGCCCAGCCGCGCGTACGACCGCGGCATCGAGACGCTGGGCGAGGGCGACGAGGAGGAGGAGCATGTTGAGGTGGCCGAGGGCGACCTGCTGCGCGAGCTGGACCAGATTGAGCCCGCGCTGCAGGCGCGTCGCCGCCGCTCTGGGCTGCAGCTGGGGCGTGAGCAGGGGGCTGCAGCTGGGGCGTGAGCAGGGGGGGGCGCGGCGCGTGCGCAAGCACTGCCCTGTGACGTGCACGGTGAGCCAGGCACTGGAGAGCTGCGCTGTTTTGAGCCCATGCAATACATGCTCCGACGCCCGATTGAGCTGGCTAGAGGGTGGGGCACCTGAGACAGCACTTGCACTGATTGCCACTACCTGCTTTTTGGAGGCAACGAAGGCACCCGCCCGTGCATGACAAGACCCAGCTCGTGTTGCAACCAGCCGGGTTCGGACTTGAGCCTCAACAGCAGTGCAGCACCAGTCTGCGACGTGCAACATACGGCGTGGACACTGCTGAGGGGAGCGCCTTGAAGGGCGTGGTGCTCTCACTGACGCAGCCTAGGTCGGCGCTGGCGGCGAGCGTGTCGCACAGTCCCTGACATGCACGATTGCTGCCCTGCACTGACCCCTCCACGTTGTGCCCTGCACGGCGACAGGCACTCGCCGTCCGGGTTCTCTTTCTAGCGCATTCTGGGCACACTCTGATATGCGAGCTGCCAGCAGCAGAGATACCACCCGCTATGAGCGTCAGCACGAAAACGTCACCGTCCACCAGCACCCCCTCTCAGCCGGGGGTGGGGCACGCGGCTTGCACCATCTGCAAGCATCTGAGCACAACTGACAAGCGCACCCCCGGCAGGTCTGCGCGCGGCTGTTCAGGCCACCAGCGCGCACCCCGCCTGCGCTGAAGCGCCTGACGTGGGAGCAAGTGGACGCGTTGCGGCACAGCGGGTGAGCCAGACACCCCGCGCGTGCTGCTGTGAGGGTCAACGACATGCAGAGCTTGCCGTTGTCACCCATGACATCATATTATCATATCACTCCTTCCTTCCAGGCATGGAGGTGTGCAGAGTGACGCGGGATCACACATGCATGCCCTTCAGTTTCTGGTGGAGGAGCTTCGTGTGCTGCTGCTCACTGCTGGGACCGTGCGGACAGGCACCTCTGGCATATGACACACATGTATGAGGCGGGCAAGTGCAGTGCCTGGTGCCTTCCGGATGCAGCGGTGCCCGGCTGCATGGCAACACGGTGTCTGCGCGGCAGGTACCTCGTTGTGGATAACTTTGTGACGCGGGAGGTGGCCGCGCGTGTACGCGCCGACGCGCACACGCTGCAGCGCCAGGGTGCGCCCGCCAGCTGCTTCACAGCGCCTACCTGTCAGTGAGCGCTCACCAACTCATCTCCGACCCTCTTGACCCACGCCGGTGTGGCATGCAACACTTCGCTGACAAGAGAATGAATGCTGGCAGTGCGGCACAGCTGTGTGTGCACTGCTCAGCATCACGAGATACGGACTGAGCTAGACACTCTGTTCCTTCCTATTAATAACCGATCAAGCGACCGCGGGTTGGTTCAGGCCGCTTCGTGGAGGCCGCGCGCATGGGCCTGGGCAGCAGCAGCAGCCCTGAGGAGAAGCGCGCCGCGCAGTGCACAGGTGCTTGCTCGGCTGCCGCGGGGCCCGGCGCTTCCGCTCGGCTGCGCCGTGCATGCAGGCTCTGTGCATGCGCGCCCGGTCGCACACTGCGCTCTGCTATGCTGGCCCGCCCCGACCTGTGTAGTATGGCCGGCGTGGCTGATGCTGCCAGCGCGGCTGCTGCCTCTCTCAGCATCGGGCACGGCTTGATGCCAGGAGTATATGTAGACGCACGTGCGTGTAGGAAGGAGCTCCGCAAGGAGCCGCGGCGAGCGCTCATTTGTTAGCACGGCTGCTTCTGCTGTCAGACAGTCAGTCACACTTCCCGGTCGCGTGTGCTGTCGCATGGCGTGCGCGGCTTGGCTGAGCCCCACTGGGCTTGTGCGCCCGCGCAGATCGCGCCGCGCGCGGCGACTACATCCTGTGGCTGCACCCGGGCCGCGCGCCCGCCACCAGCGCCGGCCTGGCGGCCGCGGTGCACGCGCTGCAGGAGCTGCAGGCGCGCGCTGCGGCCCAAGCCAGGACCTTCGCAGGGCCAGCTCGTGTGATCGTACAGAGTGCAGGGTCGGCTGTTGTGCGAGGTTGCAGGCGCGCGGCAGTGGCTGGGGGCAGGGATCGCAGCGTCAGGGCAGAGCAGGCGCGACAGCACCCAGGGCAGGCGCCTGGGCACCATGAGTGCAGGGCAGCCGCGTCAAAAGGTGCTCTGCCGTGCGAGCCCCGGCGCGTCGCGGAATGCCCTCATCAGGCGAGACCGCATCCCGTGATTTTGGACGACTGCCAGTGGCTTGCACAATGCAGCAAGCCCGAGATAGCGACACCGTAGCCGCGCCCTGTTCACTCACACCTGGCTGTTATGCAAGACGGGCGCTCCTGCTCAGGGTAGATTCAGGGAAGGGATACCAGTGTGGGGGCTGACCGCATGGCTGCGCCCTGCTCATAAACCCTGTTTATCAACCCTGTTCAGGACCCCTGCTCAGCCAGCGCCGGCCGGGGGGCGACGGGCGCGCGCGTGCGGCAGGAGGACCTGACGGTGATGAGGCGATGGCCTGATGGGGTAGGTGATGCCCTAACCTATCATCGTGATATCCAGGAGGACCTGGCGGAGGCGATGGCGCTGCGGCAGCGCGCGGCTGAGTACCAGCTGGCGCTCTACCCCGGCGGCGGCGCGCAGTACGTGCGCCACCGCGACGCGCTGCCCGACGACGGCAGCGAGGACCACCAGCGCCGGGTGCGCGCTGCCCTGGCGCAACCCTTGCTTCACCATGCGCCGGCCCTCCCTGCTCTCCGAAGCACCTGCGTCAGCCGCTCATCACAGCCTGCCTGCCTGGAGTGAATGAAAACATGCGCCCTGCTGACTCCACCCTGTCACACAGGGTGGAACAAGACCCTGCGTGCCTGCAGGCGTGTCACCTTCCAGCTCAGGACTCGCCCAGCTCAAGCTGGAGCCGGGGCTGCTGTGGAAGCGGCCACAGCGCTTGTTGTCCACTGCCATGCACGCCTTCACACAGTGTGGCTGCTGAAGTGCTGACCGCAGGCGGGCCCGCCGCCGCAGGTCACGGCCATCCTGTATGCCAACCTCAGCTGGGCGCCCTCGCACGGCGGCAAGCTGCGGCTGTGGCCGCCGCCGCGGCTGGACTCCGCCGCGCACCCCGCCTCTGCACCCGCTGCCCCGGCCGCCCCCGGCGCCGGCGCCGCGGACGGCGCCGCGCCCGCGCCGACGCCCGGCGCGCCAGCAAACGGCGCGGCGGGCGCGCATGCCCCCGACGGCGGCCCCTCCCCCAGGGACGCGGCCGCGCGGGACCCCGCGGCGGGGCCGGCGCGGCCGCCGGCGGATGCCGCACTCGGGAGCCGCAGGGTCGGGCTGGGGTGGGACCCTGGCGCAAGCGCCGCCAACGGCGTGCACGAGGCAGCCGGCGCGTCCCGCGGGCAGCCTGCAGGGCCGGGCCACCACGCGGGTGCGGGCACCGGTGCCGCGCACGGCCTCGCTAACGGCACCGCGGGCCATGGGCTGGCGGCGGGCGCCGGGAGCGTGCGCTTCTTCGGCTTTGCGGACGCCAACGGTGACGCCGGCAGCCACTGCGGCGAGCCAGGCGCGCGCTCCGCAAACCTCATACCTTGCCCGACAGCTCCCGCCAGATTGCTTGCCCCAACAGGCGACAATTCTGCGACGCCGTTGCGCGCGCAGCACGAATGCAAACCTTGTCAGATGTCATGGAACACTGCTCGCCTCTGTCTTGTCAGGTTTTCGCGCGCTGGCACTGTTGCACTGCTGTGCAGACGCCAGTTGCCTGACTAAATGAAAATCGAATGATCAAGCCGCTGCATGCATGGCTGCTGCCGACAGAGCAGATTGCGTCATAGGCGAGCACGCGAGCGACGCGTGGAGCCATGCGGGCAAGCTGGGCTCCAGCGACGGCGGCGGGTCCTTCGCAGACCCGACCAGCGACGCGGGGTCGGTACACTCAGAGCCGCACCTGCCGGCGGGCGCGCATGGGCCGTCGCTGCTGGGCGCCGGCAGCATCGCCAGCAGCATGATCGCGCAGGCGCGCCGCCGCTTGCGCGGCGCTGTCACAGGAGAGCTTGCGGGTGGGTTTAATGTTGGACAGGCTTGCCTGCTATGCCTGTTGGTGCAGCGCTTCGCTGTGCTGCTCGGCGCTGCTGGGGCTTGCAGGGTGCCGCTCCGACCTGAACAGGCTGGAGCAGACGCGGGTGAGATAGCGGGTCGTGCGTAAATTGTGGCAGGAACAGGTACGATGTCAGTGTTGGCGCTCGAGGGCACTGCATGCAACTCTGTGGGCCAGTCGGATGAAGCTTGCATTGTCGCGGGCAGGCGAGCGCCGGCGGCAGCCTGGCCGAGGGCAGCAGCGTGGACGGCGACGGCTCCGTGGACGGCCACTCGCGGCATGCGCGGTGCGGCGCCTGGTCGGCAGCCCTTCGTCCCAACCCTACCCTGTGCAGCCCCAGCCGCACATCCACAACCCTACCCTGTGCGACACCTGGTCAGGAGTCGCACATCCCAGGCTCCCGCACGTGTGGGGTGACATCGCGTGCTCCCAGCTATTCCGAGCCGCAGCCCGCCGGCCTGCCGCAGCGGCATAGATGAGCGCGGAGTGCGGCAGAGCGCCGCCCTGCAGCGCTACCGCGAGCTGCTGAGATGCGATGCATGATCCACATCATTCAACATGCTGAGCCCAGTCCGCTGCGGCAGGGAGGGCGCGTCGGAGCCGGGAGGCAGCATGGAGCGCCTGGAGGTGGGTGCGCAGGCGGTGGTGGACGTGGCGCCGCTGGGCGGCCGCCTGGTGCTGTTCCTGGCCGGCGCGGTGGAGCATGCGGTGCTGCCCTGCAGCGCCGAACGCCTCGCGCTCACCGCCTGGTGCCAGTGAGGTTAGGCTAGGGTAGGGCCGCGGTACAGGCGCGGCAAGGGCCCGCCGGGCGCAGCGGCGCGCGCTCGCCGCCTGGTGCCAGCGACGCCCTGACTGCGACGGGGCTGAGCCTGAGGGGGAGCGCTTGGGGCCATGCCCCGCTGCCGCTGTTAGCTGCACTGTTTGCGGACGGGGCCGTGGAAGGAGGCCAGGCAGAGGAGGGCTCCGAGGGGCTGGCCTGGTTTGCACTTCTGCGTCATGGCTTGGCTGAGGTGGGCGCAGGCCGCGGGGCCCACGGTCCTGCGCGAGCATGCTTCCCAGCTACGATCAAGCCCGCCAAAACCTGGGGGTTGTGCGTGCGCGCCGGAGGTTGTCTGGTTGTTTTTGTAAAAGCGGTGCCCAAGCCAGCATGTGCAGGCTGCTGGCGTGCAGCTGTGCGCGCGTGAACACGCCAGCACCAATCGTGCGGCGCGCAACATGCCCCCTGCTCTGCCCTCTGAGGCTTTTCCTGGGATGACAGCATTGCAGCTCTCTGCATGGTGTGCACATTGGCGGAGCAGTGGCAAGCTTGTTGACATGTGAAATGTTTCAGGTTGCTCAAGGCTGATGTAAGCATGAGCACTGTCAATGATATGCGCTTGCGGACTCATACTGGTGCAGACGTACCAGTATACATCCCCACCCACTCTTGCTACTGCATGCAGTACCCCTCAAGCAAGCAAGACACCCCATCGCCGTGACCAGCAGCCCTGCACCAAGCATCACCCAGGCAAGGGCTAGCGACGGCCGCCCGAGGACAAGGCGGCTGTAATGGCCTGCGTCAGCGGCCCCAGCGTCGGGCTGGATGCCCCGGACCCCGTGGACGCGGCTGCCGAGGCCGCAGCCGGCTGCACAGCGGGTGCCGCTGCAGCAGTCTGCGGAGCGGTGGTACTGGCTGTGGCAGCCTGGGGCGCTGCTGCCGGGGGGCTGGCCGGCGCGGCGACGCCGGACCCCGGCGCCGCTGCGACGGCCCCGGCGGCGCCGGTGCTGTTGGCAACCGCGCTCGTGCTGGACACCGACCGCGCTCCGACGAGATTGAACACCTGCGGCAGCGAGGGGCGCGTTTATACCCTGACCCTGGCCGGCGCTGCCGCGGCTGCAAGCAGGCCGGGTGCGCAGCAGCCTGTCGGGTGCAGGCAGGTGACACAGAGGAACCCAGATGACACAGCCGCATGCGTGGCGATGTTGCCCTGCAACAAGCAGTGTCACATGCAGGTGCGAGTGATGCACAGGTTGGGGGCAATGCGGGGCAAGGCCGGATCTCACGTTCGAGATGGCGTCGTTGATCCTTTCGGAGACAGGCCCGAGGTGCAGGATCGGGTCTGCCTTGGGGTCGAATACAAAGAGCACCTCGCTGGTCTGCACGCCGAAGGTCTTGGTGATGGCGCATTGCTGCGCGCGCGCCCCCGGTTGCGCCGGCGTCACGCGCGCAATGATGGGCTGCATGCTGCCAACATGCATGCAGGCATGTGGTGCCGTGCATGCGACATCGTCTGCATGCCCTGCTGCGGAGTGCGCTCGGCATAGCAGAAATCAGACTGACACGTACACGCAACACGACTGCTGACTCGCGCAAACCTTGCGTGCACTGACGCATGGCATGGGTAGGGCTGGCAGCACCATGAGCTGCATGTCTGACGCGGAGGCTGGCCGGTGTACGGTGCACCAGGCAAGACGGCGGCAGCAAGTCACAGCAAACGGGCATGCCTATATAAACACAAAGCACTGAGCAGCAGGTGCGTAGCAGGGGCGGTAGCCACTCAGTCAGGGGCCGGGCGGGCAGGCGCGTGGCGGGCGCGTGCCTCGCCGACAAACTCCACCGCCGACTTGTACTTGGCGGTGAAGCTGGCGGGCGTGGTGGTGAACGTAGCCGAGGGGCCCGTGCAGCCGAAGGTCGGGATGGGGTCGCCGCTCAGCTCGCACTGGCCCAGCACGAAGTCGACCTGGAAGCCAAGGCCTGCGCGGCATGCGCATGTCTCAGTAGCTGCATCCGCGCTCGAGGTCGCAAGGCAGCATGCAGCAGTCTGAACTGGTGCACTCGACCTGCCTGTGTGGGTGCTCTGCACAGCCCTGGCCGCAGCGTGCCTGCGCACAGCCGCGCTGCGACCTCTGTCTGGCTGAGGGCGCACAGCAGAGCATGTCAACGCACCCGTGGCGCTGGGCGGCAATCAGACGGACAGAATGGGGTGCACAAGGCTGAGGGCCTGCGGCAGAGCTTCCCGCGCACCCGTGACGTTGGGCGGCATCCAGACGGAGGGTTTCATGTACGCCTGCTCGCAGAATGCGTCCTCGTACTTGCCGTACAGCAGCTCCAGGTTGTCGGCGATGCCGCCGATCGAGCTGAGCGCGCTCTCCGCGCGGCCGACCACCTCGGTCAGCAGCGCCTGCGCGGCCGACGCCGCCGCATCCTGGGCGCCCTGCGCGCGCGGCCCAGCGAGCGCTCACCGCTGCAGAGCATTGCAGAGCATTAAAGAGAATCGCATTCATGTGTGGCTGTGCGGCAGCATGCAGTGCAGCGGCCCAGGGGTGCACACTCTATGCCTTGCAGCCTCGCCAGGCGTGCCACCTGCCAGGGTCCTGCAAGCGTCAGGAACACTCTACTCCGACAGGAACACTGCTGAACCCCCTGTGCAGAGCGCGCCCTGCCCATCCAGGGCTGCAACTGCTATGCATATGGTAGGCCCCGGCGCGCCTGCACGGCGCCGGCGACCAGGGCGCTCGCGGCGTCCGTGGCCGAGGTCGCGGCGCTGGTCGCCTGGGACGCGACGGTGTCCACGCCCGTGGCGGCGCCGGCCACGGTCGCGGCGGCCGCCGCCTGCGTGGCCGCCAGGTTGGCGCCGGTAGTGGCCGTCGTGCCCTCAATGCTGGCCGCCAGCGCGCTAAACATGCCCAGGGCGCCCTGCCGCGCCGCGCGCCAGGGGTTGGGCAGCGAGGGTAGCGCATGCTGCTGCCAGAGTCTATTGGGGCGCTGCGCTGGCGGCCGCAGGCATATGTGCTGCTTTGCCGAGCTATGCCTTTGAGGCAGAACAGTTGCTTACCCTGCCATGAAAAGCTGGCCGACAGGCAGTGACATGGCTCAGTTTCACCCGCCGCGGCGGGTTGCACGTGTGCTCAGGTCAGGTCAGGTGAGCGTGTGCTCAGGTCAGTAGTTGGGGTGCCTGCATTGCAGGCAAAGCCCCTGGTTTGAGAGGAACACCCACTGTGCACTACGGTGTACCATGCCCTCTTCCACCATCTCATACTGCCTCAAGTTGCACTGCCACGTAGCAGGCCCAAGCTGCCATGCTGTCGACCTCGCCAGCGCCCTCTCTCGCTGCTGCTCACTCATACGCAGAATGCAGATACGCGGCTGGTGCTGATAATGATGTTTGCTCGGGAGCTGCTTCGCATACACTGCGCACACGCGTGCGGCGGACACCGCGCGCAGAGGCAGGGTGCGGCGCGCACCGTCAAGGTTGCCTGGTAGCCGTTCACTAGCTCAGAGCCGAGGTCTGGCAGCACAGACGACAGCGCGGAGGTGACGCCTGCGACGCCACTGGCGCACCTTAGGCTTGCAAGCTTCAAGTGTTACCTGCAGATGGCGGGCAGCATGTTGATCTATGAAACTCGCAAGGGTGCCCGAGCACCGTTCATAAGGTTGGGAAGCAGGTCGAGGGGTGACGTCGAGCCACTGGATGCCGACGCGGAGGCGCTCCCTGTCGAGCCGCTCACGGCCGTCGCTGGAGCAGCGACCTGGCCATGAGCACATGCCGCCAATAGGAAGACTGCCACACAGCTGATGAGGCGTGCCATAGCTTCCTCTGCAGGTTCTTACTTCACGGTCAGACACAGAGTGTAAGGTGAGGCCCAAACAAAAGTACAAGGCTCGGAGCTCCGAGACAGACCTTCTCGGGGTCTTGTGGGGTCTGGAGTGCAGGGCTCCCGAGCTTGTTCAGTGCCGAACACACAATCGAACACTGACTACCGTTGCACGCGCTATGTTGCACCAAGGTCTCCCCAACCGGTGCCTGAAAGGGCAAGGGCGCATGGCTGCTTTGTGCATCAATGCTCTGTGCTTGCGGCGCCTACACACCCAGGTGCTTCTTCCTTGGAAAGCCGTTGCATGCGTAGACCCGTGCAATGCAACGTTCACTGAGCTGAATAGGTAGCAACAATTTTTTTGTTGTTGAGTCCGCCTGGCCGCCGCGCAGGTGGCACTGCAAAGGATGGTCGCAGTGTGTGGCAGCCGCCTGGGGCAGGGGCTTGCCGACGCTCCCAACCCCTGGCCGGAGCTGGAGCTGCAAGAGATGTATGGCAAGGTGGGCGCTCGGCCCAAGCAGCGGTTGTCGATGCCATGCTTCACCAAGCTTTGGCACGCACACCAGCGCTGGCACAGACTGTCAGGACGCTTCGTTCACACCGCCTGGAATCAAGCGCCGTGTCTTCTTGCTCTGCACGTGCTGCTGGTGCTGTAGCACAAGACGTACTTCCTCAAGGTGTGTTCTTTTCTAGATACGACAGCAGCAGGAGCTGTAAGGGCGTGTCACGCCACACCCAAACGGCACAGCGACTCTGCGGCTGACGCCGCTGGTGCCTGCGGCGGGCCAGACGGAGGCCGTGCGCACGCGCCAGCATGTCAACCCGCTCAAGGCGGAGCTGCAGGTGCCGCTGACGCCGCCGGACTGGGCAGCCGTGTTCGCCGACCCGGCGCGGCCGCTGGCGGTCGACGTCGGCTGCGGGTCCGGCCGCTTCGCGCTCGCGCTCGCGCGGCGCTTCCCCGGCTGCAACTTGCTCGGGCTCGACATCCGCGGCCCGGCGCGCTGCCCCGTCACAGTTCGTTGACTTATCATGCTTATGTGAGAGACTCGTGTGAGAGCCGTGCGTGCGAGCGGTGCGTTCGCTATGTTTGTGAAACGGACATCCGCTGCTGCTCCGTGCGCTGTCCACCTGCGCTTGCGGCGCTTCCCCGGCTGCACCTGCAGAGTCCGCGTGCGGTGCGGCACCTTCACACACGCGAGCGTCATATGCTGCTGCTCTACAGCCGTGCTGTCGCATGTGTGAAAGCAGCATGCACTTGCAAAGGGAGATGCGCGTTGCCATGCACTAGAGCCACCGGCCAACGCTGATGGACATCTTCAAGATGGTCGCTCTGTACTGACGCAGTGCGAAACGCTGCCACGCGCAGCTGGTGCGGCGCGCGAACGAATGGGCCGCGCTGCTGGGCGAGGACGGGCGCGTGCGCTATGAGGTCGCCAACGCGACCGTCTCCCTGGCAGGCCTGCTGGCCTCCTACCCCGGGCCGCTTGCCCTGGTCGCCATCCAGGCGCGCGCCACGTGCTGACAGGGCCACCGCCACGCGCTGTCGTGCCAGCGACGCTGCGGCGCGCCTGTCTGCTGTGTGGCGCTGCGGGGGTGACCAGGCATGCCTGACTGGCGCGATGCGTTGCGCTGCACGCGAGTGCAGCGTACCGTTGCCGGGTCACGACGCTGCACCCTGCAGGTCTCACAGCCCCCGGACTCCCACCGTGAGAGCAAGCGTGGCTCGCGAAGTGTGCGGCGCCTGAGCGTGTCCGTGAGTGCCGCGCGCGTGCAGTTCCCTGACTGCCGCCCTACAGCAGGCGCGCCCTGCATTCCCGACGGCCTGCAGCAGTCGCGCGGGCGCACACGCACCGCCTCCTCCCGGGCGGGGCAGGCACCTGGTACCAGAGCCCCCGCAGGCCGTGCTGCGCCTGGCGACGCCGCCGCGCACGCCGCGCGCCGCCAGGCCGGCCGCCCGCTCGCGCCCCGGCCGCCGCGCGCGCCTTGTGGTCGGGCAGCACGCGCTCGTCCAGCGCGCCGCGCCGCGCGCGGCCCGCGGCGCCCTTCTCCGCCTCCATGCGCGACTGGTGCACCGTCTGCGCGCGCGCCCCGCACTTAGCCACATTACAAAGGAAGCGCTGCTCCCCACCCTGAACCTGTTTCGTGACAAAGCAGCAGGCGGCGCTCCCCGCTGCGGGCCTGCCGGAGCAGTCCACATGCCAAGTGCTGCTTGCAACAGAAGCTATTGGATGTCGAAGGCATCTTGATTCTTCACCTTGTTGCTTGGTCATCTATAGGCGCTCGCCCGCGCCAGCCAGCGCATCGCACACACCCGCTGAGGCGCTCATGCTGAATGGGTGCGCTGGCACGGGCGTCAACGTCAGCAGCGCGCCGGGCGGCGGGGCCGCCGCGCCTGCGTCATGAGGAAGCGGGCCTCGGTGTGCAGCAGTTTGGACTTGGCGCGCGGCGACAGCAGGAACGGGTAGGAGCAGAACGAGAACGGCCCGTCCGAGCCGTTGTACGCGTGCTGCGGCGTGTCGTGCGTCTGGCGCCACGCCACGTAGTGGTCCTCCACGTCCAGCTTCTCGCTGCCGCACGGCGTGTCATCTCTTAGCACGCTCTCTGTCGTGCGCAGGCTCAGAGCGTGGGCAGGCTCAGAGCGTGTGCGCCATGGGTCACACAGGGGTCCTGGGCATCCAGCTTCTCGCCGCCGCACGGCGCCACGTTGCTCAGCATGCTCCTTAGCATTGGAGGCTGAGAAAGCTGGGGAGGCGCTTCTCGCCGCTGCGCAGCTGTCATGCGCCACTCCCTGGACACAGTGCCAGAGGTGTGGAACAGTCACGCTGTAGGGCGCAGGGGCAGCATGTGGCTGTCGGCGCGCCAGGCGCATGCGGCGCGGGCGACGCGCCTGATCAGCTCGTTGTAGAAGGCCTCCGGCGGCAGCAGGCGCCCCAGCTGGTTCGCCTCCTCCACGCGCGCCAGCACCTGCCCCAGCGCGCCGCGCCTGAGCCGGGAGCTGCTTGCCCAGCTGCCTCACAGATCTGCACTTTTTTCAGCACGATGCCCCCAATGCGCATGCTGGCCCTTGCACACATCGTCACTGCGCAAAGGCTTCTGCCGCATCCACTGACACGGAGGGCCGACCACCGACACGGAGGGCCAAGTGTGGCAGAACCCCAGCAGCACTTACACATCCGGGTATGTGCAGTGCAAAAGAGCATGACTTCAACATAGTGATCCGCGCTTGCCTGCTTGCCTCAGGTGAATGAGCAGCAGCACACACCGCGACGAGGCTCGCAAGCCGAAGCGCGACAGCGGCGCCTCGACAATTTTTGCGACGGGCGGCCACACTGACCTGGCCCTCGAGTTGGGGGGCGGGCGGCGGCGCCTTTATCGTGTTCATGACGGACACGGTCAGCTTCTTGGTGACGCAGAGCTCGGAGGTAAGGTACTGCTGCAGCGGCGCCACCACGCGCGCCTCCAGCAGCGCCGGTGGGTACTCCGCCCACCACTTGATTAGCACCTGGGCGCGCGGGCAGGGCTAGGGTTAGCGTAGGGTGCGGTTGGGGCGGCGGGTGACCGCATGGGCCACCGCCTTCTGCGCCGCGGCGACGCCGCGCGCGCCGCCAGCGGCGCCGGCGGGCGCCAGCCCGGCGCGCTTGCTTGGCCCCGGGCGCGACGACCGAAAACGCTGGGAGCGCGTGGCCGGCGGGACTGGTACGGCACTGCACGCAGGCGGCCATGCAGGGCGTGGCAGAGGAGCGGGCCGGGCGGGGCCGCACGTGGCGGCAGCTGGACGGCGCGAGCAGGATGGAGGAGCACATGCGCGGGATGAGGACCGAGGCCAGCTTGGCCTCCGCCAGCAGCGGGCTCTGCACCGCCGCCAGCACCACCTGCGCCCTGCGCGCCGCGCCGCCGCCGCGCGCGCCCTCAGCGCGAGCCCCTTCATCCCGTGCTCCTTGTGTCTAAGCCAGAAGGCTCTTTGTCCATCAAGGGTGACAAGGGCTAGGCTCCTTGCGCTGAAGGCCCACGAGCCGCTCAGCAGGCGTCTGCGGCGCGGCGGGCGCGCGGCAGGGAACAGACGCAGGCGAAATCAGCCTGACGCTGCGTATAGTGAGCGGGCGTGCTGCAGATGCCTGCACGCAGGGCACCCGACCCTAGTCTGGGTTATCAGTACGGCAGCTGCGGCGCGCAGGAGCCGGGCAGCGCACCGCTCATGCGAGCAGGGCGGGCGGGCGCTGCGATACAGGTCATCCAGGGTGCCCAAACATAGCCCTACTCTGCAGCGCAGCCCGCCGCAGCGCGCGGGCGCCGGGCAGCGCACCCGCTTGGGCGTGCCGAGCAGGCGGACGTTGCGGTGCAGGTCGTCCAGGGCACCCAACCGTAGCCCTACCATGCAGCACAATCAGCCGCAGTGCGGGGCGCCGGGCGGCGCACCGCTCGGGCGTGCCGAGCAGGCGGACATTGCGGTGCAGGTCGTCCAGCAGCCCGTTGGCCGCCTTGTACAGCGCGGCGGTCACCGCGTTGGCGCACAGCGTGGCGACCGCCGCGGCGCCGCTCGGCGCGGCGCCGCTGGGCCGCGGCGGCGCCGCCGGCACCGGGAACAGCGCCAGCAGGCGGCGCTGCGTGTCGTCCAGGAGCGCCACATCGATGCCCACCGTATCCTGCGCGCCGCGCCGGCCCGGTTGTGCTGGGGGCGCGGCGACCGTCACAGCCAGGGCCCATACCTGGGCCACAGTTGCCTGTCAAACACGGAATGCCCTGCTCTGCTTGCCGGCCGAACAAGCTCCGGCACCAAGTGCACGCCACGCTCCTGCTGGGAGCGGAGGGGAGCAGGGTCCAGTCATGCGGCCCGCTCACCCCGATCTCGGAGCGCCCGGGGCACGCCAGCAGACCCACCGCGGCGCTGATCGCGGCGGCGCTGCCAGACGCCACCCAACAGTCACGGCGGGCCCCCGCACCCTTCCAACGCCCCAGGCCGGGGCCCTTTGTGGGCGCGCCCGCAAGCCGAACGCGGCGCTGAGCGCGGCCGCGCTGCCAAACATTATCTCGACCGCTGTCACGGTAGACCCCAGTACCCAACCCCTGTACCCTACCAAACTCCCGGGGGGGGGCGCCCGGGGGCGCGCCCGCAGCCCGAACGCGGCGCTGAGCGCGGCCGCGCTGCCAAACACCATCTCGACCGCCGTCACGACCGGCTTCAGGTGCCGCGCGGTCGCGTGCTCCGCCAAGCCCACACGCGCGCCCGCGGCCCGACGCGGCGACGGCGCCGGCGCCCCCTCCGCCTCCGCCGCGGAGATGGCCGCCAGCAGCCTGCGAGGCAGCATGTGTACTCGGGGTAGGGCTGCGTGTCAAGGCGCTCAAGTCTGCACTGATAGCGCATGGCCGCTGTGAGCTCTCAAGGGATGGAGAGGGGAGGGCGGACGCCGGGGATGTGACGTGCATGGGTGCGGGGCGCCGTTGACTCCGCGCTAAGTGGACTGTGAGAGCGCAATACAATTGTATTCAGCCGCATTGTGCATTTGCGTGACCTACAGCAAGTTACCAATCAATTATCAGTCATCAAGCGGAAGGACCGGCGGCGCCCGCACCGCTCCTGCAGCTGCGGCGCGCAGGACTCTGGGAACTCGTCCGCGGCGCGCGTCAGGAAGGCGCTGCCGTGGCCGCCCGCGGCCACCGCCGTCACCACCGGCGCCTTGCCGTTGCGCGCCTGCGCGCCGCGCCCCGCGTTGCGCCTCCCATCAGATATACATGGTGGCGGTGGGCCGCTCAACCACCGGCTCTCACGTTAGCCTGCTCCACTTCAAGGCTCAGCGTGCTTTCGGAGAACGTGGAGCTGGGAGGAGCTGACGGCTGCCCTGCTGTGGTGTGCTGGGCTACTAACATGCGCTGAAGGCATAGAGAGCGCTGGGGGGAGAGACCTCATCTCGCGGCCACGAGACCCACATCAGCTTCAAACTGCATGTTAAGGCCGCTCTCAACGCACTCGAGGCAGCAGGTGTTCGGCAGGCAGGCTGCGGCAAGGGTTAGGGTTAGGGTTGGGGCCGCGCCTGCTGCTGCAGGAAGGGCAGGCTAAGCCGCGTCGGGATGGTGACCTCGCAGCGGCGCGGGTCGTCCTCGCCGCTGCTGCTGGCCGCGCCGTCGGCGCCGCCGCCGCCGCGCGCCGCGCCCGAGCGCAGGTACGGCAGCTGCCCGTGCGCCGTCAGGCCGCAGCCGTACACCGTGCCGTCCCTGCGCGGGGGCGCGGCCGCCATATATTTGCTCGCGCGTGCCGATTACGGACATGTCAGAGCTGACAGCTCAGGCCAGGCACACGCGCACCCTCGCCTGCACACACACACAGCGCCTGGCATGCAGCGGCTGGCACACACTCTTGCAGCTCACCCTAACCTATCTAGCTCGAACGCAGCTACACAGCTAAACGCGCGCGACCCCTGCGCTGCGTATGATCAAGCCTGCCATGGGCCCGACGTGAGACGCGGTCAGGGCGCGGGGCGGCACCTGCACAGGAACAGCGTGTGATCCTCGCCGCAGGCCGCCTGCACGACGCCCACGTCCGCGAGGTCCCGCACCTGCCGCGGGCGCGCACCCCGGCGTGAGCAGGGCGGGGCGCCGGGCGGTTGGGAATAGGTAGGGTAGGGTATGGTAGGGTTGGCCAGACAGACCGCGCCCGCGTCCGCATGGGGCTAGGCGCAAACCTTGGCGGGCGTGTCGCGGTCGCGGAAAGTGCGCGTGCCCAGCTGGCCGCACGCGTTGCTGCCCCACGCGTACACGGCGCCGTCGGTCACGGCCACCGTGTGGTGCCCCCCCGCCGCCACCGACCGCACCGCCTGCCGCGCGCACGCAGACGCGCTCCAGCCGGCCGCCCGCTGCCCGATGGCGCGCGGATGCAGGCATGCGGGGGACAGGCCCTGCAGCAGGGTCTCCGCACAGCGAGCAGGGCGCCGCATGGTGCCGCGCGCACTCTGCTACCACAAAGGGTGCACCACTGCCGCGGACAACAGGACTGCCTGCGGACAGCGCTGCCCGTGCTGAGGACCCGCACTGAGCTACTGCGGCCGGCAGGAGCCAGGTGCGGCACCTGCAGGGGGACGCGGCGCGGGAGGAGCACGCGCGCGTCGCCGCCGTCGGCCTCGCCGGTGGGCGTGTTGGGGTCCGGCGCGAGGTGGCGCTCCAGCACGTGCTCCGGCACGCTGAACAGCCACTCGGTCGCCACCTGGCGCGGCCGCGCACGCCCGCGCTGAGCCTTCTCGTAAGTGCACGCGCATGTGTCCAAGTCGCTGTGGCGATCGCGGCTGCTGCAGCCGGCGCCCCGGTTAGGCCAGCGCTGCAGCCTGTGCGGTCGCCCCGCCCTGGTGCGCCCGACGGCCGAGGCTTGAGCTTGCAAGCACCATCTCCCTCTCTGCCTCAAACGGCCTGCCCGGGTGTGGCGACCCTCGCCCGCGCTGCGCGCCAGCCGCGCAAGGCTCGGGCGCGCCGGCTCAGCGGGCGCGCAGCACGCGGCCGAGCGGGCAGGAGGGGCTGCATTACCCCAACCCCAGCCCCGCGCACCTCGACGCCCACGTTGCCGGTCTCGGACAGCGCCAGCTCGGCCTTCTCGGCCGGGATGCCCATGTCCGCCATCGCGCTCAGGAAGCGCTGGTTGACCTTGCGCCGCGCGCGCCGCCGCTCGCTCGCCGTGCGCTGCGCCTGCGCGGCCGCGCCGCGCGTCCCCTTCACCTCCGACGCACACCCCGCCAGCATGCTGTGCCTGGGCGCCCCTCACGTGACAGGCGCGCGTAGCGAGGCCGCATGGCGCCACGGCGGCCTGCGGGCCGCCCTACCTGCAATACCCATGCTGCATATTCTGATACGCCCTGGGCGGCCAGGCCAGGCCGCGCTGGGCGGAGCGCCGGGGCGGCACCTGCGCGGCGACCTCCGCGAGCGCGGGCAGCCCCAGCTGCCCGCGGTCGTTGGAGCCCCAGGTGAAGAGGAAGCCGTTGGTGGTCAGCGCCGCGCTGTGCGCGTCGCCCGCTGCCAGTGCTGCCACCTGCGCCGCGCGGCCGCGCCCTCTCCGTCTCTGCGGTTGGCAGCCATGGGGGCCTCGCACTCTACATCCAAACACATGCTCGTGTACCCAGGACTGCTCATTGCCACGCTGCCACCGTCATGACTTCAGCCGGCGGCTTCTACTCACAAACATCCATGGACTGCTGGCCAGCCACGGCACGCACGCTCAGCAAACAGGTGTCTGAGCTGCTATTTAGCGCTTTGCGACACGATGGACGGCCTTCAGCACAGCGAACTCGTCCGGGCCGCCCGCCGACCCGGCCTGCCGCTCTGCCAGGCTCGGGGGAGGGCCGCGCACGGGCATGGCCCACAGCGCGTCGACCGCGGCGGGCGAGCGCCGCGCCGCGCAGTCGCCCACGCCCAGCTGCCCGGCCGCGTTGCACCCCCACGCGTACACCTGCGCCGCGCGCGCGGAGCGGCGCTCGGCCGCCGAGCGGCCAGCGCGCGACCTGCGCTGCATGTCGCCACCGCGCGCACATGCGCCCGCACCCTGCCCGGGCCCTGGAGAGCTCCGCGGCGCAGCGGCAAGCATGCAGGTCGGCGCCTACTGGTGCGACCCGAGGCGCCCGCCAGCCCAGCAGCTGCCACGCCCTGCGCGGGCACCTGTCACGCGCCCTACCCTACCCTATGACGGCCGCGCGCCTGCGAGGTGGCGGTGACGCAGAGCGTGTGGAAGCGGCCGCAAGCAACCTGCGTGACGTGCAGGCCCTGCAGCGGCTTTAGCGAGCGCGGCTTGACCCAGGCCGGCTCCGCACGCTCGCCCTGCCCGCACTGCCCCTCGCCGTTGCCGCCCCAGGTGATGACGTCGTCCGGCGTCAGCGCGACCGTGTGCTCCGCGCTGCGCGGTTAGGTTTAGGGTCAGAACCGACCGTGCGCTCCGCGCTGTGCGCGCGCTGCGCACACCCTGGCTCGCGCCCATGGCCAAACTAGGGCGTGCGGGGCACCACGGGCCGCCGATTGGCAGGCGCCCGCCGCGGGCTCCGCCTCGCCAGCACGCCCCACTCTGCTGAGCCTGCGGACATGCGCAAAGTCCCAGCCAAAAGCATGCAGTGCCCAGCCCGCCACCAGAGCTGTGCAGCCAAAGCTGCGCCCTGCGCGTGCTCGCCCTTGTTGCTATGGGCGCAGCGGAGCTGTTTCCTATTGCATGTGAAATCGAAGGGCACGCGGCGCGCCCGCCCGCCGTTCAGGGCCGCGGGCGCACCCGCACGCGATCGCGCGCACGTCCCAGCCGCGCAGGATCGCGATGCGCGCGGGCACGGGCTGCGCCGCGGCGCTGGCCGGCGCGCCCAGCTGCCCGCGGTCGTTGCGGCCCCAGGCGAAGCACTCGCCGTCGCCGCTCACGCCCGCCGCGTGCCCGCCGCCGATGCTCAGCGCCGCCCAGCGCCGCACCACCTGCCGCGTGCGGCGGGGGCGCCCCGGTGAGAGGTGCGGAGGCCCGCCGCCCGGCGCGCCGCACAGCCTTCCGCCGCGTCCGCCCCTGGTCTGCGTCGCACGGGTATGCCCCTGGGGGGCGGGCCAGGGCCACAGAGTGGGTACGGCCGCAGAGATGCACATGGCGCCCGCGGGGGGCGCTTGCAGCGCCGCCCTCGCGCTGGCGGCCTGCACGACTGCGGTGCCAGACCCCGTCCAGCGCCACTCGCCGCTGCTGTGTTGGGGTCGCCCGGTATGACGCTGTCAAGGGCGGAAACGCATAGAGGGCGGAGGCACGTGGCAGGTGCAAGAGGGAGGCGCGGGGGACCTGCAGCTCCTGTGGCGCCCCACGCCCGGCCGCGCTCCCTTTCTCCGTGCCTGCACACCCTCCCGCACCGCCACAGGGGGACCATACTCCGAGCTTGACAGAGCGCGCGGCGCCGCACCTGCAGCACCTGCGGCTCTGACACGTCCGCGGTCCCGCCGACGCCCAGCTGCCCATCCTGGTTCGCGCCTGCGCGCCCGCGAGCTGCGCGCTCGGGCGCCTTCCGCAGGCCCCCGGAGACACAATGTCGTGTCTTCCCGCAGCCTCCAAGCGCAGTGCGCCCTCTGCGAAGTGCGCCAGCCGGGCCAGGCTTGAGTGCAAGGCGCTGACATGTGGCGGCGATGCGCTCCAACAAATGCCCTCCTGGCTATGCGGCATCAGCCCGCCCGCGTCAGAGGCTGTGACCAGCCTCACGGACGCTCGCAGCCGGGGGCGAAGGCGGGTCGGCGTGTGCCCGCAGGCCCCGCGTGCCCTCTGCGAGTAGCTTGTAGTAGACAAAGCGCGGTCACAGCGCGCCGCGCAGCCTCCCCCGCTCCAGACTGTCTTGTGGGCCTCGCACTGCACGCCAGGCAGGGACCAAGGCTTCCGGGCTGGGCACGGGCGGGCGAACTGACCGCAGACCCAACCGTTCTCCTCGATCGCTGTCGACAGCAGCGGCGTAGACGGCGAGACGGCATACTCCGCCTCCTGCAATAGCGCACGCCCATCGGTGCGCTTGCCGGCCGGCCGAGCAGTCTCCGACACCCGGCATCAGCTAGTACGTTGGACCATCTGCGAGCTCTCCACCGGGCTCCACTATCACCCCGGTATTCTACGACGAGCAGCGCCCAGCATCCTGCTGCCTCACAGCCCTCCAGCCCCCGCAGCAGGCTGCGCAAGGTGCAACGTCCGCGCACCTTCGCACTCTCTAGCAGCCGGTTCACTTTGATCTTTGGCGGGGATCGAGCATCGCTGATCGCCTCCATTGCTGCTAATCTCCCATTTCTTACAGCGAGCCTGCAGGGAGCATTTGGAACATCTCGCAGCCCTGCCCTACCCTGCAGGGCAGCACTCCCCGCAGCTGCACCGCCCCTCGGCAACCGGCATGGGGCGAGGCAGCCGTGCACGACAGCGTACCATACATCAAGCCGCGAAAGGCCAAGCATCAGCGCCAACCTGCCAGGCAACAACGCGCTTGAGCCATCGGCACATAATGCAATAGCGTGGACAAGCGGCACGGTTGTTGCCAGCAGGCGAGCAGAGCAGGCGCATGCAGCCTGCCAGACCACTGTAGGGGGCGGTCCTGGTCGGGGGCGGTGGCGCAAAGCCCTACATGAACCCCACCCAGCTCCAGCCTGTGCCCGCCCAGCCCAAGCTCACTGTCCCAGTGGCAGAAATAAACAAAGTGGGTCTTATAGCTCGCAATGCACAGCACATGCAGACCGTTCGCTGCGACCAGAACACATACGTGTACGCCTGAAGGGGCCTCGCAGGTTGCGCGACGGCCCGCCGGTGCCAGGCGACAGGCACCTCCAGGGCCACTCGGCGTGAGCTGCCCGGCGCGCACCACAGGCCCCGCGAAAGGACCCGGCTCCTCTCTGCCTGCCACCGTCTGCCGTGTGGCCTGCGGCGCGCAGGCCAGGCCCAGCGTGTGGGCCCCTGCTGCATGGTCCCGGCATCGGCCTGCTCCCCGCCCGCATGTGCTGGCGGCCCTGTGCGCGGCGCACGCCGCCCGGCCCAGCGGCCTGCTGGCCGACCACTGCTGGCCCGCATGCGGTCAGCGCCCGAGCCGCACGCCACTCCCGCGCCCGCTCCAGCACCTGCCCGGGCATGACAGCCGCGTCCGTGCGCTGCAGCTTGCCCGCGCAAGGCGCGCAGGCCCCGCCTGCGCACCCACGCCCACAGACGCCCTCTCCCTGCCGCCTGTGCTGGCTCTCGCGCGCGCGGTCCATGCGGCGTTATTGGCTGCAACCTGCACAGGTCGTCCTCCCCGTCCTTGCTCAGGGGGCCGCAGCACTGCGGCCAGGCCAGGCAGGCCGGCCGCTGTCCGCTGGCACGCAGCAGCCAGCCAGCGCGGCGCGCAGCTCCAATCGCGCTCCGCATGGCGCGGCGCTTGGCCGCCGCCGCGGGGCGGGCTCCACGAGCGTGCAGACAGGCCGCGCCTCCCGCCGCCCCGAGGCCGCGTGGGCAGCGCGGGCCCCCTGCGCCGGCGCATAGGCGAGCGGCGAGGCGCGCCCTGGCGCGGCGCCTGCGCGGCGCCCGCCGCCCCACTATGCGCCCTGCTGGAGGCATGGTAGACTCTGCAGTCAGACATGGAAGTGGCCGCCGTAGACCGCCGTGAACTGGAACTCGGCCACCACCTGGCGGCCCGCGAACCAGCGCCCGTGCAGCGCCTTCTGTGCGGCGGCCGACCCCTCCACCGCCGCAAACTTCAGGTACACAAAGCCCTGCGCCGCGGCCGGCCGGGTCAGGCAGCGGCGCGCTCATGCACGAGCGCCCGCCAGAGCAGGCCTGGCCGCTGTAGGCGCCGGCCATTTGGGAGCGCGGGTGTTGCGGCGCGAGCCAGTCAGCTCGCAAGCCAGTCAGGGCGCATCCGGTGCGCCCCGCCTGCGGCTGCCGCTGCCGCGACATCGCGCCGAGCAGAGGAGCGTCTGGGTGGCTGCGGCCGGCGATGGAGGCACTGTGCCGGCTCACCAGGGCGCAGGTTCGGGCTGCCTGAGCGCCCGCGGAGGGTCGCTGGGAAGGTGTGGGGAGCGCGCCTTGCTGTCCTTGTCCACGTGCACATGGAGGACGGCGCCGTACTTGCTGCACTCGTCCTTCGTCTCTGCCTCGATGTCCTTCTCCCACTCCGGGTCCGTCTCCCTGCGGCCCGGCCGGCGGTCAGCGCGACAGCTTGCATGCCCGGCACACAAGCGTCCCCCATGCGCATCCTGGCCCCTCTGCCCCTTTTGCTAGGCAAGGCCACAGGTGTCGAAGCTATGCCTGCGCCTCCCCTCCTAGCCAGTAAAATCCACTGACATGTCCGTCCAGCAGCGTCGGGCGATCGCACATGGCGAGTAAACCCCGACAACCCATGCTGGCCTTGGGAATGAACTTAATGATGTACGACATCAGTGTGTCAGCCAGTGAAGGCTGCTGACATGTGCTGCATGACGAGATGCATGAGGCCGCTTGCATGCAGCGGGGCGCGGGCGGGCGCGCACTCGGCCGGGTTAAACATGTTCTTCAGCAGCAGGCACTGCGTCGGGATGGGCGAAGCCGGCCCCAGCACGCCCTGCTCCAGCGCCAGCGCCTGCGCGCCCGCCTGCAGCACCACCGTGCCCGCGGGCACCATGGCCGGCGGGCCCGGCAGCGCGCCTGCGCGCGCGCGCCCACTCGCGCCCCTCAGTGCTGCCGTCCTTAACAATGCGATGCAGCACGCCCTGTCATGTGCCCATCTTTCAGGCCGCGTACGCACAAGAACAGGCACTGCAGGCGCCCTTTTGACTTCAAGACAAAAGGTAACAGGCGTACCGGGCATGCCCGGCACCGGCAGGCCACCGGCGGCCATGCCGCCGAGCGCAGGCGGCAGCGCGCCCACGCCCGGCACGCCCGCCAGGCGCGACATCAGCGCCGCGCGCGCGTTCGCCGTCAGCTTCAGGCCGCCGTGCTCATCTGCGCATGCGCGCTCACGCCATGAGCCTCACACCACAGTCATGCAGCGCAGTGCCGCTCCGCGCGCAAGAGCGCAAGCCCAATGCATGCTAGACTTTTGGATTGCAAAGCAAACATTAGCTGCATGTGCACGCATGCATCAGCCAGATGCATACAAGCAGCATCAGCCGGATCCTGCTGCATCGACGTTGAGCACCTGAGGTACATGCTTCATGTCAGCCAGCACTCTCAGCCCCAACGTCTCCAAACGCCACTGTGCAGCCTAGAGCTCCGCCATGAAGGGCCACACACCACCCGCAGAGCCGGCGCACCCTGAAGCGCGTCACGGAGCACAAAGCCATGCGGTTTGGGCAGCAGCTGACCTACCCACAGCCTCGAGCGCTATACAAATCGTCAAGCCCGCCGCGCAGCCCGACCCCTATGGTCTGAGCAGAAGCTGACAAAATAAACCTACAGGCTACCCGCTGAACCGGCGCACCCTCGACCGCGTCATCCAGATCCACGCCCTGCGTCGCGGCGGCCATGGCCGCGGCGGCGCCGCCCGCGGTGCCGGGCGCCGCGGCGTCCAGCGGCGACAGCGCGGCGATCTTGACCTGGATTTTGTTGCCTGCAATATCCATGGCGTCCAGCTGGTGCATCGCCTTGGTCGCGTCGGCCATCGCCTGGTACCTGCGCGCACAAACATAATGCGCTTGCGAGGCCCCTCGAAACAGCACAATCTGGTAATGGACGGTTGCCGCAGCGCGTGCGACTTCTCTGCGCCCGTTGCCGGTCTCACAGCGGCCGGTGCCCAAGCAAGCACCCCTACTTGCGACTCCCAACATGCCATGCCTGGTATGCACTATACGGCATGCTTCACGCACGCACACTACAATGGGGCAAACCCCACACCCTGTCAGGCACGCCTGGGTCTCATTGAACACGCTATAACTGTGTGATCAGCCAACAATTAGGAAGCGCACTTAATACAGCAAAGTGGAACCCCGCTGGCCTGTACGCCAGTGCGCACTGTCCTTTGACAGCTTGCAACACACAAGAGCAGAGCAACAGCACAGTGCATTATGCGGACGCATGCGCGTCACAGCACAAGGGCCACCCCTATGCCCCATCGGCGCGCACTGCACAAAGCCGAAGCCCTGCGAGCGCCCGGCGCCGTCGTGCTGCAGCGTGATGTAGTCCACCGCGCCAAAGGGCTCGAAAATCTGCTTCAGGTCTGACTCCTGCACGCCACCGCGCGCCATGTCTGAGCGCGGCTGACTGTATGCGCGCACGCCAGGAGGAGCAAGCACAAGCATGCGCATGCCGGGTTTTGCATGCGTGCCCGCAACGCTGCCTAAACAGCCCTAGTTGGCTGAAACAGGCCATATCCAGATAGCTGAGGGGGCCATCGGGCTCCCGGTGATGCTTTTCTTTTATTTGGCGCTGCTAGCGCTGTGCTGTCGTGCACCACACTCTCACAGTTTCACAGCCACCGGTCATATGAGACTAGCACAAACGCACTGCCACCTCCCGTCCCCTGTCCAGCCTGCTTGGCATGCCACAGAGAGGTGTGCAACTGACACTGTCATAGGCATGTATCATTGTGATCAACCTTTAACAAGACTCTCAAGACTCATAATCAAATTGATAGTCTGGCACATGATAAACGCAAGGTAGCACCTGCCATCTAGCAACAAGCGGGGCGGCGGGGCGGGCGGCGCGCACCGAGATATTGGGGTGCAGGTTGCCCACGTACAGCTTGCAGGGCCCGGAGCCGGCGCCCAGCGCCTGGGCGTTCATCTGCATCAGCGTCGCGTTCTGCTGCTGCGCGGCCTCCCAGGCCATGTTCTTCTCCGCCTGCGCACGCGCGCGGCCCGCTGCCGTGGGGCCCCCGCTGCCCGGCTCGCATGGACGCATTGCCGCACGAGGCGGCGCAGCTTACACCTCTTGGCAGTCAGCTCCCGCATTGGCACGGAGACCGCAAAGGCACTCTGCACCGGTGTCATGAGCCCCACCATCTTGGTGGTTCCTATGAACCGCACCAGCACAACTGAGCGCTTTCTCACATGCGAAGCCAACTGTACCTCACGGAGGAGGCCTGGTACGAGCATCAAGGCAAAACCTTCGCTGCTGCTGCGCCCTACGGCTCAGAGGCAGAGCCGCAGGCGCACCTCGGAGCTCTTCACCATCACTGCCTGGCCCATAAGCGTCTGGCCGGTCAGCGCCAGCGCCGTCACGACGTCCTCCTGCCGCCAGAGAACAGCGCCCCGCACAGTCACCAACCCCTGACAGATCGCACCCTACGCACCTGCTCATGTGCATGTGCGGCCCCAAGCCTCCGCACAGATGCACGCAAAGCAAGCAGAGCTGCATCGCCACCAAAGACATCCACTTGCGTGTCGGTGCAAGCAACTCGCCAACCCCTTGCAAGTTGTGCATCCTCCGCAAGCCCTTCACGCCCCCGAGCCAAAGCCCTGCTTTTGCACGACACCGACAAGCGAAAGCCAACATGCGCGTCTGTGCACACCCAGGCGCCTGTGGAAAGCGGCGGCCGGCGCGCACCCGGTTGGCGTACTCGATGTACGCGAAGCCCTTGGACTTGCGCGTGTTGCGGTCTGTGATGATGCGCACGTCCTCCACCATCCCGGCGGCCGAGAAGAACTTGAACAGGTCGCGCTCATCCGCGCGCAGCGGCAGGTTGTACGCGAACACGGTGCGGATGTCACGGTCCAGCTCCTTGAGCTCGCGCTCGCGCTCGCGCTGCTCGCGCACCTCGGGCGGCGTGCGCTCGCGCGGCGGCGTGCGCGCCCTGCGCGGCGCGCGGGCGCGTGCCGGGGCGCGTGAGCGCGCGCGGAAGCTTGTTGCGCAGGATGCCTGCCGCCTGCAGGGTTTGCCACGCAAGATCCGCGCAACGGGGGGGCAGCACTGCTCGCCCGCGCTAGCGATGGACGCCTCCTTCCTGGCGTCGGCCCGCGGCTAGCTAGTGCTAGATCACAGGCGAGACTCGGGCAACGCTAACGACAGTACCGGCAAGCTGCCTGGCTGAACGAGGCTCAGGTGCACGTCAACCCCAAGGCCGGGCGCTGGCGCCGCGGGCCGCCGCTCGCGTACCTCGGGCAGGCCGGCGCGAAGCCCGTGCGGTCATGTCAGCGACCTATCAGACCCAGCACGTGCTTTGGCACCTCCGACAGGACATTGCACAATGCTGCGCAAGGTGAGGAGCAGGCTCGTCCCCCGCACGCGCAGAGCAGCCTCAACAGAGCCACACACAGGTCACTGGGCCGACGCGGCTCACGTGCAGCAGCACCCGACGCCAAACCAGCAGCAGACACACCTCTGCCCCGAGCGCAAAGCCTGCGGCACCCGCACCTGCGCTCCTTGCTGCGGCTGCGCGTGCGGTGCTTCTTGTGCTTGTGTTCACTGCTCTTGTGCCGCCGCTCCCTCGACCGGGACCTGCCAAACAGGGCACCCGCCACGGGCTGAATGCCAGCCCGCAACGCAGCTCAGGGCTGCCGAGCACCCCGGCACTGGCAGCGCGCGCCTGCCCGCGCGATGAGAGCAACGCAGGCCAGGCCACGGCCGCAGAGGCGGGCTCGCTGGCGGGCCGCACCTGGACTTGTGCTCGCGCTTGCTGGACGAGCGCTTGTCCTTTGACTTGGGCCGGTCGCGGTCGCGGTCGCGGTCCTCCTTCTCGCCGCGGTCGCTGCGCCGCTCGCGGTCCCTGTCCCTGTGCCGCTCCTTGTGGCGCTCGCCATTCTCGCGGCCGTTCACGTCCTTCTTTTCCAGCTGCTTTTCTAGGTACTCGTACCTGGCCCCGCACAGGGCAGCGCGTCAGCTCACGCCATGGCAGACCTGCGCGGGCCCGTGCAGGACCAGGGCGCACTCATCAAAGTCGGCCGTCGCCATGGCTCAGCACCACCGCAGCGCAGCAGGTATGCTGCTCGGTGGCCCCGGCTACGCGCCTAGTGCTCCTTTTCTACGTGCCTCACTCCTCACCTCACGGGCTGGGGAAAACTGGCAGGTGCCCGAGCTCTGCCGACCTTTCCAGGGTAGGGCTGCGCCTCCCGAGCAAGGAGGCTCGTGCGGCGGCTTTGCTCCACCCTCCCTGTAAGCTCCTTTGGTGCGGCTGCTGCTTGGTACCAGGACAAAGGTCGCCATGGTGCGCTCCAGCCTCCTCTGCGCAGGGTTGCATGGAGGCGTGCACCAGCAGGCAGCCTGCTGGGTGCCCGCGCCTACGCTTGCAGGTCGCTACGCTGCAGATGGTGTGCACCATCACGTGACAGGTGGCTTGGCGTGGCGCCGCGCAGGTGCTGTCCAGCGATATCGACCTGCTGCACCCGCCCGCAGACCTGGAAAAGCAGAAGTGCAAATACAAGCGCCTCGTGCAGTCGCCCAACTCGTTCTTCATGGACGTCAAGTGCCAGGGCTGCTTCCAGATGTGCGTGATCGCGCGCGCCTGTGCCTATGCCTCGAGCTTGGTGCCTGCCGGAGTGACTGTTGTCTTTGCATTGCACTGAAGTGGGATGCTTGTTTCGTGAGCGCGAGAGTGGCTCTCGAACGTGGTGGCGTGCCTGACGGGGCCGGCCTGCCGCGCGCGCAGCACGACCGTGTTCAGCCACTCGCAGACGGTGGTCGTATGCAGTAGCTGCTCCGCAGTGCTCTGCACCCCGACCGGCGGCAAGGCGCGGCTGACCGAGGGTGCGCCCTCCGAGATGACGTGGCCAGTCTGAGCGTGTTGCGCTCGGTGCCAGGCCTGGATTGTGAAAGCTGCACGTCTGCTCACAGCTGCGCTCGCTTTGTCTGCGCGCTGCTCACAGCTGCGCTCTGTTTGTCTGCGCGCCCGTGTGACCACGCTGTTGCGTCTGGCGCAGGCTGCTCCTTCAGGCGCAAGGGTGACTGATCGGGCCGACAGACCAAGCTTTCTACGAACCACCAAGACCGTCGCTGAGCGGCGACCTAGAGTAGGGCAGAGGGGCGTGCAGATGCACGGCTGCGTGCTCTTGCAAGCACACAGGGTCTTTACTTGGGGCGCGTTGGCGTGTTGCCGCTTTCTCCAAGCGCGAGAGCGCGCAGCGCTGCTGAGCTAGCGCGGGGCTGCTGTGTACATTATTGCTCACCGTCTCTCTTGCCTTGTCGGCTTTGCGAGGAGGGGGCTGCATGGCAGCAAAGGTGCTTTCAAATTTGGAGCTAGGGGCATGTGCTTGTGTAGCTCTCTGCAAGCTGTGTGTGGTGTGAGTGGACTTGAAACAATCCTCACCAGCGAGTTGCCACCTTATGATAACACCTTGTCATACTTCTGTGGACGTCCCTCTGCCAATAAGTGCAGGCCCCTCCTGCAAGTATATTGCAGCCGTCAACAAACGCCGAACGGCGCTTCACTGCTTGCCCCGCAGTGCAAGTGACACACGCACTGTCGGCAGTCAGTTTGCCTGTGACGAAATGTCAAGCTGAAGATGTATGCCACCAATGAAAGCTCACTGCAGCACCCTGAGGATGCTCAGCAGCAGCAGCAGCAGCCAGCGGCTGGCATGCAGAAAGGTGTTGATAGAGAGACCCTATCACACAGCTGCCTTATAGCAGTCCGCTCCTCCCTCCTCTCTTCGTCCACTCGCGCCTGCCGGCGGTCAGCTAAGTGATACAAAGGAGGAGTTATTCGGTGTCACGCTACACAGGCGTGCCTGCACAGGCGTGTGCGGATCGCACTCCCGCAGCCATGGTACGCTGCAACACACGAGCCTGGCCCGTGGACGCTTTCACCTGCAGCTGTATGAGCCTGGCGCACGTGTGCAGGCCGATGAAGAGGTTGCTGAGACGTCAAAGAAGCTGGAAGAGCTTCAAGGCACGACTCTGGGCGACGGCTTGCTTTACTCCGCACCTCCGCTGTCATTCAGCACCTTGAGGGAGCGCGTCTGCACGCGCAGTGAGCGCCGACGGCACCGAGGTCTTCGGCGACCGCAAGAAGAAGAAAAAGAAAGTTCGAGTGGAGGATGTGGTGCGCACGGGCTCCTGGTGCCGGCTGTCTGCGGCAGCAAGGGCTCCTGGCACGAGTGGTCTTTAGGAGCGGAGCGCACTGGAGAGAGTGCCCGGTAGACGCTCACTTGCGCCGTTGCAAAGACATTGCTCTGTGCATGGTGGTCTGCTTAATGCGAGTCGTACTGTACGCGAGTCCTTTGCCAGTAGTTGCACCGACAGGCACCTGCAACACCGCTCACTCGTCCCTCATCGGTAGCGCGCGCTGCATGGGACGGCCTTGGTAGGCGAGGCATCAACTGCTAGACAAGGGGTCGTTGCTCCTTGCGTGCTGCCCTGTGCCTGCGGACTGCACAGAGCGAACGTATTGTATGTGCCTGGTGAGGCGGCGTGTTGTGGAGTGAGTCGCGGCACGTCGTTCATAGTGCCGCCCTGACCACCACACCTGTCTCCGCGCAGGAGGGCTTGAATGGTGAGGCGCCCGCGGCGGAGGAGGACGCAGAGGCGAGCCTGGACCTGACAAAGAAGAAGAAGAAAAAGAAGAAGGCGCGTGCAAGCGAGCTGGAGGGCCTTGAGGAGCCGGAGGAGGGCGAGGGCGCAGACGCCGACGGCGACGGCGGCCGCACGCACGCCGGCCTACCATGGGACGGCACTGACCGTGACTACAGCTATGAGGAGCTGCTGGGTATGTCCCGCCCTGCTCACGCCCTGCAACAAGTCCATGCGCAGCCGGGCATTATGAGTATTGTGCTGGCTGTCCTGCGTGTGCTTGCAACCAGTGTAGTGTGGAACCACCAAGGCTGGTGAAGGGCTGCGGTATCTGAGGACAGTTGTGTGGTTGCGCCACATACCAGCACTTAATTGGTAAGCTAGCCGTGGTGACTTGTGGGGAAGTTTGGACATGTGGCCGGTAGCAAGCACGGTGCAGCTTGGCATGCGTATGCAGCCCACGCATGGTCAGTGCAAAGGGCGCGTTGCAACAGCAGTGCAGTGCTGAGAGCCTCTCATCAACCAACTCACAACGGCCGCTTTGACTGGACTTGTGTGGCGGCTGTGCGCAGACCGCGTCTTTGGCATCCTCCGCGAGAACAACCCGGAGCTCACCGGCGAGAAGCGCCGCACCATCATGAAGCCTCCGCAGGCGCGCATCGAGAAGACCGCTTTGCTTGAAGGTTGCGCACGGCTGTCTGCCGGCAGCTGGAGCGTGCGCAGGCCTTTTTGCCGGCTGAGCCGGCTCCGCTGGGCAGCAATATTCAAGCCGCGCATGCAAACACTGACCCCAGGGACGGCGCGCCCGCAGGTGGCCCGTGAGGGCACGAAGAAGACCGTGTTCACCAACTTCATGGAGCTGTGCAAGGCCATGAACCGGCAGCTGGAGCACGTGCAGCTGTTCCTGCTGGCCGAGCTGGGCACGAGCGGCAACCTGGACGGGCAGAGCCGGCTCATCGTCAAGGGCCGCTTCCTGCCCAAGGCGTTCGAGGGCGTGCTGCGCCGCTACGTGAATGAGTGCGGCCCGCACACCCCCCGCGCACTTGACATCAATGCTTTTGACGTGCAGCAGTCCAGGGTCTGCAGCATGTGGTTGAGGTGCTGCGCTGAGAGTTTGGAGCCTCGCCTGTGTGACTTGACAGCATGCTCAAGCACACCTGCACCTGTGCAGTCCTCGCCGGGCGGGTAGCATCGGCTGCACAATAGAGTGAGCTGATGTTCATGGTTTGTCATCAGTCAGTGCGGTTGTGGCTGATGGCCAGCAGGACAGGAGATCTCTGGAGTCCTTACCACGCGCGTGGACGCGCGCAGGTACGTGCTCTGCAACAGCTGCAAGAGCCCGGACACGCTGCTGGATCGCGACTCAGCAACGCGCATCATGTTCCTGCGCTGTCAGCAGGCGCGCGCCCTCCAGCTTGCCACACAGCCATGGTGGTATAATGGATCCAGTTTCTGTGCAGCTCTCTTGGTGAGCGCTGAGAGTGTAGCACAGCGTGAGGCGCAGCGTACGTCCTTTGTCAGCACCTGGCCATAGCTGACCTCGGCGTATGTCCGGCCGCGCGCAGTGCGGCGCCTCGCGGACGGTGGCGCCAATCAAGGCCGGGTTCGTGGCGCGCACGTCGCGGCGCATCAAGACGGGCTAGCCGGGCTGGCATATGACGAGCTGCGTTTGGCCTTGGAGGCGCTGTGGGCTTGCTGTGTGCAGGACTCTGCTTCGGTGAAGACGCGTGTTTCGAAGTGTTACCGGACTGTTGTCGATGGCTGGGTAATGCCATCGACGCATATGTGCTGATGAAGCATGGGGAAGCATGCAAGCATCGAAACATGTAACAGCTCACAACCTACCCTACCTGGGCCAAAGGCAAGCTTTCCTCCGGAAACGCAAGAGCCTGTGTGAGCAAGCAGTGAGGAGGCAGAGCTTGCAGAGGCAGGGACAGACATCCACAGGGACTGAGTAAGGGCTTCCACGCGTTAATAGCGTTGCACGCCGCGTCGCGAAGATGGTGCGCGTCAGCCCTGCAGCGCCCCCGGCTGTGTGCGCAGTGCTGATTCCTGGCTCGTGTACACGGAGCGAGCACTGATCTTGTTCCTTGTGCCCCGCAGGTCCAGAGGCAGCACGACCCGACGCTGCCACACCCGTGGGAGGCCTTGTTCGACCCGGCGTCCGGCCTCAAGTACTTCTGGAACCCGCAGACAAACGTGACGCAGTATGAGCGGCCTGCCGGCGGCAGCATGGCGGCTCCGCCGATGCCCTCCAGCTACGTGAGGCCACAAATCCGTTGCTGCTGGTTTCGCCGCCGATGCTCGCCGGATGCGCACCTGCTTCTGGCGCCTGCCGGCTTTTGTGTATGCTCTGGCGGCGCTGAGCTAGAGCGGTGCCGCAGGGGGCCAACGGCAACGGCAGCTATGCGGCCGCGGCGGTGCCTTATGAGGAGCCCACGCGCCACGTGCCACCGGCGGGCCGCCAGAACTTTGCAAAGAGCTGCGACGAGTACCGCGCCGAGCACGGGCTGGTCGTGCAGGGCGCAAGCGTGCCGGACCCGCTGCAGACCTTTGAGTCTGTGGGGTTCCCTCCGAACATCATGGATGAGGTACCCTCTCGGCCTGTCCAGGCTGCATTGCTCCTCCTCCGCCTGCTGCGGCCGCCGCCTGATCGGGCGGCGCGCCTCGCGCCTGCTGCCTACCCTGCTCGACGCACGCACGCAGCAGTGGCCTGTGCGGCCCCCGCCACGAGGGCGAGCCGCGTCCGCGCCCGCGGCCGCGCCGTCAGTCGCCTCCCGGCGACCAGCCGGGAGGCCGGCTGGCTGTGCGCGCGCCCAGCGCGCGCGCGGCTGCGCCCGAGTGGCGGGCCGCGATAAGTCACCACCGCGCTGGTCGGCTGACACGTGTGCGGCGCTCTGCGCCCTTGCGCGCCTGGAACAGATCCGCCGCGCGGGCTACAAGTCACCCACGCCTATCCAGGCGCAGTCCTGGCCGGTCGCCCTGCAGGGCCGCGACATGGTCGCCATTGCCAAAACCGGCTCTGGCAAGACCTGCGGCTTCCTGCTGCCAGGCTTCCTCCACTGCAACCAGACGCGCAAGGACCCGCGCGTCGGGCCGACCATGCTCGTTATTGCGCCCACGCGCGAGCTGGCCGTCCAGATCAAGGAGGAGGCCGACAAGTTTGGGCGCGCGGCCGGCATCGCCAACACGTGCGCGCGCTGCTGCTGTCGCCGCCCAGCTTGGTCGCCGTCTTCATGATGTTACGGCCAGGCACGGCACCGGGCCTGCGTGCTCACCAGCCGAGCGCGGCGCGCGCAGGTGCACATACGGCGGCGCGCCCAAGGGCATGCAGCTGCGCGACATGCAGCGCGGCGTGCACCTCATCATCGCGACCCCGGGCCGCCTGAACGACTTCCTGGAGGGCCGCCAGGTCAACCTGGCGCAGGTGTCCTACCTGGTGCTGGACGAGGCGGACCGCATGCTGGACATGGGCTTTGAGCCGCAGGCGCGCGCGCGGCGCCCCTCTGTCTGTGTTCAGGCTCGCAAGGCTGTTCGGGGCGAGAGCGCTTGCAGGCCGCGGATGGGCCGCGACGCGCGGGTGCGGCAGGAGCTCCTGCCGCGGCCCTGCCAACCTCCCTCTGGTCTGCCGGTGCATGGGCCGGAAAGCCTCGCACAGCATCACACTGCCGGGTCTGCCTGTGTCTGGGGTGGAGTGTTCTGCCTCGCGCAGCTCCGTCCGCCCGCTGGGTCCTTCGGCAACTGCACCGCTGCCGGGAACGCGCTGACGGGGCCGCGCCCCCGCCGCGGCGCGCAGATCCAGAAGATCGTGCGGTCCATCCCGCCGCAGCGCCAGACGCTCTTCTTCTCCGCCACGTGGCCGCGCGAGGTCAAGCAGATCGCGAGCCAGTTTGTCACGCACAACACGGTGCACGTGTTTGTCGGCGGCGTGGAGGAGAAGCTGGTGGCCAACAAGGCCATCACGCAGTACGTGGAGCTGATGGACAGCTACAACAAGATGAACCGCCTGGGCCAGATCCTGCGCTCCAAGCCGCCCGGCAGCCGCATGATCAGCAGCAGCCGGCACTGCGCAGGAGGTAGAGGGCGCCAGCCAGCGCACAGCAGGCGCCAGACTGCGCACGACCCTCCCCGCTTTGACGGCAGGGACCTGGCAGCACACCGGCGGGCGCGACCCCGTTGGTTTTTGCGGCCAGGCTCGGCTGCGCATCTCCTCAAGCGGGGTAGACAAAGGAGAGGAGGAAGCTCTGAGTGCAGGTCAACAGTGCAGGGCAACAGCGCGCCGCCCAGTGGGCGCACCGACAGCACCACGTCCGCCGTCAGCGCGGCGAGGCCCGGCTGCACACCTCCTCGAGGGGGGTAGCAGGGGGACATGCAGGCGGCCGGCGGGCGCACCAACAGCACCACGCCCGCCGTCAGCACGACCAGGCTCGGCTGCACACCGTCTCGAGGGGGGCAGCAGGGGGACATGCAGTGCCCGGTGGGCGCACCGACAGCACCACGCCCGCCGTCAGCACGACCAGGCTGAGCAGCTCGAACGAGGTCGGCACCTTCTTCTCGATCAGCACGCCCAGCAGCGCGGTGAGCACCGGGATGCCGGAGCGGATGATCTGCGACAGCGACAGCGACAGGAACACCAGCGACATGTTGTTCAGCGCGATGTTGGCCACCTGCGCCCCGCCCGCCCCCGCACCCAGGCCTCAAGACTGGCTCGCCTGTTTGAGCTGCGCGTGCCAAACGCGTGCCTGGTAAGGAAGCGCAGCCGCCATGCTGCGGCGCAGCCCGGCACGCGTGGCCGGCGGGCCGAGCGCGCCAGGGGCGGTGGGTCGGGCTTCCTGGCAGGAGCAGGCATGCACGGGCCGCCGGCGACAGGACCGGCGACCGGCGCCTGCCGGCGGGCAAAGGCGCGTCGCCGGCGCGCGCGCCGCGCGACCGCACGCGTTCCAGGCACCCGGCAGCCGGGCGGCCGCGCCTTGAACACGCCCACGGCCGCGATGCCGCGGCCCTGCGTGGCCAGCGTGGCGTGGTGCAGGCGCGCGTTGGCCGGCAGCGCCATCACCGGCGCCAGCATCGTGAAGCCTTGCAGCAGGTGGCAGCTGGTGAGGAAGATGGGGAACCTGCGCGCGCCGCCGCGGCAGAGCCCTCTGGGGTTTGGGGGTCGCCTGGCGCGAAGTCCTAACGCCTTGCGCCGCACGCCCGGTATGCGCGGTCGCAGTGACACAGTACTGGTCTGGCACTCCGGCAGCGGGTAAGGGCGAGCGATATGAGCGCGCTGCATGCTTTGCTGCTGCTCTGGGCAGATGCGCTTGTATAAGTGAGGGAGCTCGCCAGTGGAGATGGAGGCCGAGCTGATGGGCACGCCCGGCATTGCTTTGGCTGGCTGGCTGACAGGCAGTCTGCATGCAGTGGGTGAGCCGCGCGCCTGAAGCCAAACACTCCCAGCACCCAGCGGTTGAGCATGTTGATGGCCGAGTTCAGCGCCTGCGCGGGCGGCAAGCATGGAGTGCCTTGCACCGCCTTGCAGACGGTGTAGATATATTGCAGACTAGCTTGGCACTGCACAGGGCGCAGAGTGTGCACAGATGCCCACCAGGAACGCAATGATGACGAGCGTATACTGCACAGGCCCGACGCCGCTAGCCCGGCTCGCCAGCCCTCCGGCTGCTGATGACGCGGCCCGCGCGCCGGAGCCTCCTGCCTCCTCTGTGTCGCCAGCCATGGCCGGTCTACGCAGCATGTGCCGACCCCGCGCGCCCGCGTCGGACGCTGTGTGGGGGCGGCTGCTCACGGGTGCGTCTGCTCCGCAACTGGCCTATGAACGTGGTGCGTCGGCTTGTGCTTAAGTGATGCTGCGGCGTGGCGACTATGATCAGAGCCCGTGCCCTTGTGGAGGCGCGTGGTCCAGGGAAGTGCTGTGCGGCTTGCAGGCACGCCGCGTTCTTTGGCAGGCCGAAGCTCTAGCAGGTTTGGAATGCATGATGCACCACTTCGATCATGCCTTGGACAGGCGCGCTTGCTCGCACCAAGGATGCCTGCACACAGGTGGGCCTCGTAGCAGATGTTCTGCTATTCTCCAAGCCTCATCGCTTTGGCTGGCAAGGTTTGCGCATCCGGGGGTCGATGTGCTAGCCGAGCTTAGGTAGATGCTATGGCGGGGCTTTATGGCGCTCGACCATGCCGTGGATGCGCAGCTCTCTCGCGCCGGTCTGAGTGGAGTCTTGTGACACTCTGTGAACAAAATATTCGCGGTACGCTAGGCTGAGCTGGTTAGGTCAACGTGTGCGGTGTATAACTGGGTAAGGGAGACTGTCTGCTGCTGCCACCTCATCAGCATAGCAGAGAGATGGCTTGATGCGATGAGCTTCCCCAGGCAAGTGATTCAGACGACACTCAACAGGATGGCAGAAGTTTTCCTCGCAAAACACACTTTTAAAAGCACACCTTTGTTAAGTTTGAAAAAACCCCAGGTGATCCTCACCCAGTCCTCCCGCCACATGCTCAGCAAGTAGTAAGCTGCACCTGCTGTGTGGGTTTGATCCTTACTTTGCACCAAATTGACGCTGTGCCTGCAGCTCTTGGTTGCGTGTGCCCAGCACCAGAAGCGTGCAATTCGCTCTTGTGCAGGTCCCTGGATGTAGGCATCACTCACGTCAGCCTTGGCGCATATGCAAGAGCAACTGCATGTAGCTTATGACAGAGTGTGGCACGTTCCGGCGCTCGCTGTCGCTGCCGGACGCTGAAGAGGTCACCATTAGGTGCAGGACCTCCTTGCCGGCCGCGGACGACTGGCGTATCAGGCTGCGCCGCCAGCAGTGCGCACACTCATAGCGCCGCACTGCATGCACAAGCGTTGGTCAGGCTAGTGCACCGTCAGTGTCTTGCAAGCGCCTGCCTGGTGCCTGGCTAGGAGCTCGCTGCGCCACCTGCCACTGCGAGCCACACCTGGATCTTCATTTGCTTCCTCGTCGCTACGTCACTTGCACTCTAGCTGCGCCAGGAGCAAGCTTTTCCTACTCGCGCTCACGTCGGCTTTGGGAGTGCGCAGTCCCACTGGCGCAGACGCTCACGCTTCGCTGACGCTCACGGCGCGCAGGCGCTCGGCGCTGCAGCGGCTGGCGCATGCGCCGGCCGCGCGGCTGCTGGCCGCGCTGCTCGGCGCGGCGCTGCTGGGCGGGCTGCTGATCGCGTGCCTGCGGCTGCCGCTCCTGCTGAGCGCCGCCGAGCGGCTGGCCGCCGACGCCGCCTGGTACCCGCGCCGCCTCGTGCCCAGCGCCGCGTTCTGCCAGCGGGTGCGGCCCCGGCCACTGCTTGCCACGCTCACAGGTGCACAGTGCGTGTAATAGTATGTGCAATACTGCATGAGTGCTGCACGTCGCACGAGCGCCGCGCCCTGCCCAGCACCAACGGGCGCCAGGGGCTGCTGCTGCTGCGGCCAAGCCTGTATCGTCCAAGTCAGCTACAGTGACAAGGAAGGCGCGCAAACAGGCAGACCGTCCCTCCGCCGAACTGCATGGGAGCGCAGCCGCCCTCAAGCGCTCGGCAGCCGCGTGAGCTCATGCGTCTCTCATGTGCCCTTAACAGGCGAGCGGCCGTGTGAGCAGTCCACACGCAGCAGATTGTGCAGCGTGATGAGAGCACTGCGGCGGCGCGGGGGGCCACGAGCTAGGCAGACGCGCTCGGAGCGCGAGGCGCCGACGCGCGCGCGGCCGCGCAGGGCGCGCCGCTGGTGTGCGCGCACGGCGGCGACGCGGCGAGCGGGCACCCGGCCAACACGCGCGAGGCGGTGCTGGCGGCGGCGGCCGGCGGCGCGCCGTGCATCGAGCTGGACGTCAGCGTGACGGCGGACGGGCGACTGGTGCCGCTGCATGCGCGCGAGCTAGGTCAGCTGCTGCCGGGCCGCCCGGGCGCGCAGGTCGACCAGCTGGTGCTGGCCGAGGTGGAGGCGCTCGAGTGGTGCGCCCGCCTGGCCGCTGGGTTTGAGGGGCCCACTGCCCTGCGCGCTAGGTGCCGAGAGTCCACAGATCAGGTTTCCTGTCGCATGGCTGCCCCTACCGCAATGCAGCCAGGCTCATACAAAAGGCTCAAGGGTTTGCCAGGCTTGTTGCTTTCTTTGGAGCCTTTCTTTCCCTTTTCGTGTCCGAAAAAGGAATGCCTGACCACGGCCTCGTCTGAGCCCCTGGGCCCCATGGACTGCGTCAGCACAAGCGCCAAAATGTGATTGCTGATGCTTGTTCCTATGCCATCGCCTGTGCCATCGCGATCATGTCAGTGAAGGCGGCGCGCGCGCGCGCGCTGCAGGCCGACCGGCGAGCGCGTGCCGGACCTGGAGCGGCTGGCGCGCGAGCTGTCGCCGCGCGTGAGCCTGCTGACGCTGGACGTCAAGCTGCCGGTGCGCGGCCTCGCCTTGCAGATGAGCGGCGCGTCTCGGACGCAGCACGCGCTGCATAGAGCCGCCTCCTGTCAGGTCGGTGCCGGCGTTGTAGGGAGTATAGGGCTACACCGTGGCTGCAAATGCTGGCACGTACCCTTCCTTACCCTAAGCCTACCCTTCCCCGAACCAAGTGGGTTTTCAACGTCTACAGCAGCAAAGCAAGGCCCGCCATGGCATGGCGCAGGTCGGCCCGGAGGGCGAGCGTGGCGCGGCGGTCGCGGCGTCCGTGGCGGCGCTGGTGGCGGCGGCGGGCTGCGGGAACTGCCTCGTCTGGTCCAAGAGCGACGCGTTCGTGACGGCGTACCAGCGCGCGGCGCCGACCCATGCGCTCGGCTACGTGGTTGCGGCAGACGCGGCCGACGAGGCGCTCGCGCGCCCGTTGCGCCACTCGGCGCCGCAGGCGCGCCCCGCGCCGCCGGTCGCCCGGCACGCCGCGCGGACGGCCGGCGTCAGCCGCGCCTGGCGCCTGGTGCATCAGACGGGGACCTGCGCCCTCGGCGTACCTGGCGAATGAGCCGGCTGACCTGGCAGATGAGCCTGCTGAGAGCTCGTGTCACTTGGTATGTATCTTAGTGACCTAACGTGCTTCCGGGGCGCGCCTCACCCTGGCGTTCCGCTCTGCGCGCAGGTGCTGGCTGTGCACCACGCGATGCTCACGCCGGCGGTCGTGGCGGCCGCGCGCGCGGCCGGCAAGCGCGTGCACGCCTTCGTGGCCGACACGCCCGGCACCGCGGCGGCGGTGCTCGCCGCGGGCGTGGACGGCGTCGTCACCAGCTGGCCGCGCCGCATCGCGCTGATGGCCGCGCGGCTGGCGGCCTGCTGCGAGGGCGACCGCGGCGGCGGCAGCTGCCACGCCGCACTGCGGCACAGCACGGCGCGGCGGTCGCGCTGACGCCCGACGCGCGATGCCCCGGCATTTTTTGGCTGCGTCTTGCCGCTTGCACAAGCGGCATGGCCGGTCACCACTTGGCGGCCCTGCAGCGGACGCCTATCTAGCAACCTGCTGCGAAGGGGCCGGGCGCAGCGGAGGATGGCGGGCCTGCGCTGAAGCAGGTCAGCGGCATCATACCGTGTTTTCGTTCTGCAGGCCATGCTGCAATGTGCAACATTACGGACCAGAATTGGGTTATTTGAGCGCTAAGCAGCGCCGTTCGGGCGGGCGAGGGCAGCGCCGAACGTTTCAGGCTGAGCTGCTTCTTATATGCATGGCTTAGGCAGGATGCTGGAGTGTTCTTTGAGGTCTGTGCTGTAGCCAACCCCCATGCATTGCTGAACTTTGTTTGGCGCTGAGGGCAGGCGTCTGTATGCAGGATGTTCTTGAAGCAATTAATGCAGGACGTACAAAAGCGGCTGCAAGGTCGTGTGCAGTCCACCAGAACTGCATGCCTCGCAGAGAAGACTGCCGTCGTCAAAGAAGACTCGCCTCACAAGCAGTGATAACATGACTATTCGACTATATCCCGGACGATACCGCGCATGCGCACGTAATGATCACTCTGCGCAATGCCATCAGATGTGAGTCACGACCAGGCCCGCTGCTACAAGCATCGCAATGCGTCCTTGGTGGCATGCCTTGCAGGCCCTGGCGACCCCAAGCGCTTCATTGTCATTGCCGCACACTCGCATAGACTGCATGCTGCGCTGCAGCTACAGAACCCCAAGACTCATCCTACTGCATACCCTTACAGGCCAAGGGACCCAAAGAAGTTTAAACAAGAAACGCACTAGTTCATCCTCACAGGCATACTCTCGAGTGTTTCCTCTCATGCCACCAGCCCCCATGCACAAAGTCGCGCTTCAAACAGCGTTTTGCATGATACATGAACGCATAAGTGTGCTGCATCCCTGCACACCATCTAAGTTCACGTGACCACATCACCGGCACATCAGCCTCCGTGCACCCAACCCTCGTATCTCTACAACCTGCGCGAAACTCGCGCCTGTGCCTGCCAACTCAACTCAGAAAGCCTTCGCCAGCGCGCCCTCTTGCCTAGGGGCAATTTCTGTCTAAAGAGTTTGTTTGGCCACACCAGGCGCTGCCTGCTGGCTGATGACTCGCTCTCTCAGTTGCATGGCGCATTACGCAAGCTGCGTCGCGGCAGCCCGCGCGCCGCCCTCGGTCAGAACGGCCTCCTCCAGGAACGCCAGCAGCGCGGCGTTGAACGCCTCCGGCACCTCGTCGTGCGGGCTGCGCCGCGACCCCAACGCCGCGCGTCAGCATCATACCCTACCCTATCAACTTTGCACGCAAGGATGTCAGTGCTGCTGCACTTGCGTGTGGACGAAGCTCTCCATACACGCGCTCTAGCAAATCAGCTGGCCTGGGCGGCCTCCGGTGCACAGGCTCGCGGCGGGTGCCGGGCGAGCGCCGCACCAGTGGCCGCCGTCGAGCAGCTGCACGCGCACGTTGGGGCACGCCGCGGCGATGTCCTTGGCGCGCCGCACGGCGTCGTTCAGCGGGTCCCGCGCGCCCTGCCAACAAGGGGTAGGTTTAGGGCTGGCCAGAGAGCAGGGGCTGCAGCGCTCGCACATCCCTGTTCCGGCGGGCGCCGCCGCTCTGCATGTGCGGTGCGGGCGCTGGCCGCAGCTTGTCGCCGCGCGCACTCGCTCAGTGAGCAGGTACACAGCTTTGACTGGGTTGGTGTGGCCGCGGCTCGATCTGGCGCCCGCGACATCTCTGGCACGAAGTGCTACGCCGATCTGCCGGCATCTTCATCAGCTCATGCGGCTTTAAGGCAGTATTTTAACCCAGCACCCCCCCGTCCACATGGTCAGCGCGCAAGGGCGCCTGCAGCTGACCTGCAGGACGAGCGCGGGCCCCGCAAAGCGCTCCGCGACCAGGTAGTTCAGCGGCCGCGGCTTGGGCAGGTAGAAGACGCTCCTGCGCGCGCGGCGCGCCCGTGAGCCCCGGGTTGATCTTGCGCGCCTGTGCACAGGATCAGCCACTCTGCGCGGGGGTGGGGGGGTTTTAGGCACTGCACAGCCGCATGCTAGGATGCTAGTGTGCCACCAAGGGTGTGGTGCTGAGAGGCTCATCAGCAAGGCTGGCACGTGCAGCAGCGTGCCAGTGGGCCCGGGACCGATCCTGCGCGCCTGCGCACAGCCCGTCCGGGGCCACCGTCAGGTGGCTGCATGTGCCAGCTTCACCGCTGAGGAGCCTGTCAGCACCGCACCCGTGGTAACGCACTAGCGTCCTAGCATGCTGCTGTGCAGTGCCTAACCCTCCCCCTCTCAAACCTAGGAGGTGCTGCAGCTGAGCAGACGAGGCCTACCCTATGGCAGCAGCGCCTTGGCACCAGGCCATGCGTGGATGCGGCGACACAGGCGAGGCAGTCAGGCTCGGGCGGCGGCGCGAATGTCGCTGCCGGCACGTGGCGCGCGCCGCACCTGAACACGCCCAGGGCACCCGGGTCGCACGCCGCGCGGCGGATCTCCTCCGCCAGCCACTCGTCGGCGAGCGCCGGCGCGGCCGGGTAGATCTTCACCAGCGTCGAGGCGACGCTGCGCGCATGCGAGGGCGTTCATGCAGCCAGCGTCGAGGCGATGCTGCAAACATGCACCGCAATTCATGACAGTGTACCCAGCGTCGAGGCAATGCTGCGCGCATGCCAGGCCATTCACGCCAGGGGCCTCTCAACAGATGGTCGGCACCGCAATTCTTGTAAGCCAAATAAAAATTGGTGCTGCAAACAGCGAGGCACCTGCACCGCCCCTGCGTCTGCAGGACCCAGCACAGCCTCCGCTGTCTAAGAAGCGGCGCCGGCCTTCATGTCTCCACCAGGGGCAGTTGCTCGGCACCGTCATTCTCTCTGCTGCATGTCAACTACGCATGTTCTGAACCTGCGCATGTGATGAACCTACGCATGTGATGAGCTGCAACTCGTTGCAGCGCTTGCAGTACGCTCTGCTGGCGACGCGCGCGCCTGCGCTCCAGGTACAGGAAGAGCGCGCGGCTGAGCAGGTCGACCACGATGCGCGGCGGCCCCCGACCCTGGCTCAGGGTCAGGGTCCCGGTCCGCGCCGCCGTCCGGCGCGGCATAGCCGGGGTCCAGGCGCCCCGCGCTGTTCACGAGCACCAGGCCGGCGACGAGCGCTGGGAAGTCACCGGCCAGGCTGGCGCAGATGTAGCCGCCGATGGAGTTGCCCACTGCCACCACCGGCCGGCGCACCACCTGCGCCGCGCTTGCTTAAATTTCTTACCCTGACCATAGGTACAGGCTGAGTTGCTAACCCTAGGAAAGGTACGCCATATGCGTGCAAGAGGCATGCGCGCGCTCGACTCCCACATCACGTGCGCAGGCAGCGGCAGCCTCAAATTCACGTCGCTGGAGGTTGCCGGGCGGGTGGGCACCTCAACCACAAAGTCGCGCAGGAAGTCGCGCCAGAGCTCCTGCGAGTACGCGAGCGCGGGCTTCTCCGCGCGCCCGTACCCGGGGAATGTTGGCGCGTACACCTGCGCGCGGTCGGGCGCGCATCAGGAACAGGCGCTCCCTGGGCCAATCATTCCACATCACAGGGGTGTTGTCGTTACAAGCATGCTATGCAGATGGACGCGTGGCGCCCACTTCTTTGACCGGCGAGGGCGACAAGCATGTCGTGTGATCTCACAGGCATAGGCTGTCGCCAAAAGCTTCCCCTGTGCTCCCACCAGCGACGGCCGTCGGGAGATGACGCTGAAGCAGCGTGCGGTGCAGCATTGCATGAGTAATGCATGAATAATGAGCCCACTCAGGAGGGTTGGGGTCGCTGACATCCACTTCACGCAGCCTGGCCGCAGGCCGGGCCTGCACGGCACGTGTGTGCCCCCAGTCCGCACACCGCTGACCCCCTGCAGCCATGCGCGAGGGTCCGGGAGGGCGCGCATGCAGGCCGACCTGCAGCCCTGCACACGGGCCCAAGGAGGCGCACATGCAGGCCGGCGCGCGCCAGCGCCTGCACCTGGCCCCGGAACTGCTCCCCAAAGGCGCCAAAGCCGTGCACCTGCGCGCGCCCGTCAGCGCAGCCCACCGTTTCCGCGGGCAGCTGTACCGCCAGCAGGCACATGCAAGCAGGCCCGCCTGGACATGAGGCGCCCCGCAGACGCGGCGCTGCCCACTCAGCGCTGCCACTCAGCGAGCGCGGGCAACCTATTCTGGGCCGGTGCTGAGGCGGCGCGCCGGTGGGCAGCCCTTACCCGCCGGCGCCCCATGCTTGGTGCCAAAGCAGGCGCATGAGCGCACGCGCCAGCACGTGCGCAAAGGCAGCAACACGCTGCGCCAGCTCTGCCATGCGCCCGCACCAGCAGCACGGCGGGCGCGCCGCGCCGCTCCGCGGCCGCGCCCTGCCCGCCGCACGCCTCCGGGTCCGCTGTATAGTACTCGGTCAGCACGCCCTGCGCGCCCGGGCGGCGCTTGCATCTGTAAAGACACTGGTCTGGCGATACATCAGGCGGGCTGCAACCTCCATGCAGCGCAGCAAGGCATTGGGCAAGGCTAGCGTGAGCGCCCTCCTTTGGGTTCATCAAGGGGACAAAGCAGCACACCAAGTCGCGTGCGCTTAACACGGTCGCTCGGCGCGCAACTTGGCGCGCCTGGCTACATAACAAGCAGCACTGTATCTATGGCAACAGGGTTTAATGCTTCTGAAGTGCTGAAAGTTTCAGAACCTCATGAGCGCAAAGTCGCTGTGTGTGCGCGCCCGCCACCGCCAGTGCCGCGGCGCGCATCCGCAGCGCGTCTCGCGCCCGCGGTCGAAGCGCGCCAGGTGCCAGTGGAAGTCGGCGGCCTCGGCGCTCGCGGCCGCCGCGCGCGCCGGCAGCGCCGCGTCGCCGCCCAGCCCAAACGGCAGCCCGCCCGCCGCCAGCGCCTGCCGCCGCCCGCGCACGGTCGAGCTTCACGAAGAGGAGGCTGTTGCCGTATCGGCCTTCGATGGAAGGCAGCCCAACCTCCTTTTACTAAATTAGATTGGCAGCCTCTTCTTTTCATGCCGCTGGGAGAGCGAGCGGCCGGCCGCGCTCGCCGCATGGGCGCCCGGCACGCGCCTGCCAGGCACGGCTACGCGCGCCAGCATGGCAGAGTGTGACAGACGTGCGCGATCGGGTGTGAGCGCCTGCCGCATGGAAGCGGTCCACCCGCCGACAGGCGCGCGCTCCTGCCCTAGCATGACTGGGGTAATATGACTAGGGTAACATGACTAGGGTAATATGGGTAACATGAATAGGGTAACATAACTAGGGTAAGTGCTCGACAGGCAGCAACGCGCGCCTGCTGCGCGTCGGCATACACGCGCCGCCGGCTGAGCGTGCCGAGCGCCAGCTGCGGCGCGAACACCGCCGGGAACGAGCCGAGCGGCGTTGCGGCGGTCTCGTGGCGCGCCAGCGCCTCGAGCATCAGCTGCCGCAGCTCCGCAGCCTCCTCCGCGCTGCTGCCGCTTGCTAAGGGGGCGTCTGTCCGCAAGGCAAAGCAACATCAGAAGGCACTCTCGTACTATAGCACCCGTACAAGCACTCGAGAGCATGGCAGCAACATGCAACCCCACTTCATAGTGCTCTTCTGGCCAGCCCGTTCTGAAGATCACTACATGCATGTGGTAGCAATGCGATATAGCAACTCACCCCATTGGATGCACAGGTGCTGCACATTTTGGCGGCTCTGCAGTGCGCACCCGCGTACGGCATGTCAGCGAGAGGAGAGGATGCTGCATCGGCCTGCCTTGCATCGCCTGCGCTGCTCAGTCCGTCCCCGTTGCCGCTCGCAGCCCCCTTCGCTCCAGGTGCCAGCCCGGCAGCTGCTGCCGCCTCAGCAGCGCCGGCAGCGCTGGCGCCTGCCGCAGCCTCGCGGAGCCCCACGGTAAGGGCAGCCATGTCGGGCACCAAGCGCGCGGCAAACACCCCTGAGCCCTGATCCATGTCGTCCCACGAGCCGCTCGAGCCCCGCAGGTGGCCCAGCGACGCGCGGCCCGCGGGCGTTGCCGGCCGCGCCGCCGCGGCCGCCAGCTCCTCGCGGAAGGTTTCGACCAGGGCGTCCAGCCCTGCCTGCAGCCCTAGACCTGATGGCGACCCTGCCTCCGGCCGCCGCGCGCCCAGGTACGCGCCCAGCGCGGCCAGCACGGCTGGCTCGCCGCCCGCGGCCAGCGCGGCCACGAGCGGCGCCGGCGGCGCAAACGCCGCGGGCCAGCCCGCCTCGGTGCGCATGGCCACGCTCGCCACCTGTGAGCGAGCAGCCGCCACTCCTGAGCATCTGCAGTATGTTCATTTTGAATGGGAGTTGGTTGCCGCTGCGAGCGCGACCGCGAGGCGCGCCAGAGAGGCGCAGGTAGAGATACCCGGTGGAGACAGGGGTAGGAGAAGGTAGAGGTACAGATACGAGTAGGACAACGAGCCGTCTACTCCTAGGGTGTCGAGGAAACCCACCTCTGCTGGCAGGTCCTGAAGCGCGTGCGCGGTGACAACCGCGCGCAGCTCTTCCAGGGTCGGCAGGTCCCCAGCAGGTACCCCGCCGCGGGCGTCCTCAGAGGCCCCCTGCGCCAGCGCCGGCAGCGCGCCCGCAGGCGGCGGCAGCGGCGGCAGAGCCTCGCCGCGCTCTTGGCAGAACCTGCGGCGGCAGCACACGTGTCTCGGGGGCGTCCGGCTTGGCGGCCCCCCCCAGCAGGAGCTGCAGCTGGCGTCACATCTCCAACCAGCGACGCCCATGCTGTATGGCATGCACGGCATGCTGCGGGTCGCCTGAATAGGGCACACAAGCGGGAAACCTGGTCGAGAGGGCATGCTCTGAGCGCATGTATCTCAACATTTGCAACCATGCCTACCCTGTGAACATGCCTTGACAAATGAAAAGGAAGCATTGGCCCCACCAAAGCACACTTTGGCTATTTCGATTAAGTGCTGAGTGGCCCCACCTGCGCCAGTTCCAGCCATGGCTGGCCGACGAGTCCGGCTCGTGCGCAAACAGGCTCGCCTTCCACTGCGCGAGGCTCGCGCCGGCCGGCAGCGCCGCCGCCACGCCCGCCAGCGCGCCCAGCCACCTGCCGCGCCCGCGCCGCAGGCCTGAGCCCAGCCGGCAGCCGCGCGGCATGCAGCCTGCTGATGCCGGGGCCTGCCCGGTCTTGACCCTGCTTTCTGGCGTCATGCGCCGTGACTCACCGCAGCGTGGCAAGCCAGGGAGGGACAGCATGATCTCGACCCGCTTGATGGCGGACAGAATCGCTCTCAGTTGTTGGAGACCCAGCCGCAAGTGCGATGCTAGGTTAGGGCAAGGTTAGCGCCGCGCGCGCCTGTGCTCCACCTCCTCCTCGGCCACCACGCGCGCCGCGCCCAGCAGCCGCGCGACCTCGGGCACCTCCGCCGCCGGGGGGCCCACGCGCACGAGCAGGTCGCTGCCGAGCGCGCGCAGCCCCTCCCGCAGCGCCGCTACAGCTCCGAGCAGGCCTGCGCGCAGCGCGCAGCCCAGGCGCTGCAGCTTCACATCACAGCTGGGCGTGGCCCAGCCTGGAAGCACACGAGCGAATCACTGAGCAGTCACACATGCGCGCTGGTCCCCTATGGAGGCCCCTTGCCGTGAGGCTGCCGTGAGCCGTCTGCATGCACCATGCAACGAACAGAAACTACTCGCAGGGCGCTGGCAGAGGTGGGGCCGCAGCTATGCGGTCTGCGCTGGGCAGTCGTCGTGCTACCCTTGCATGCCAAGGCGCTGGGGATCTGTAACCGGAGCGCACCCTCCAGGCCGTGCGGCGCGCGCAGCAGGTGCGCATAGAGCGCGGGGTCGAAGCAGAAGAGCGGCGCGAGCGGCGCGCCGGCGGCCGCCGCCTGCGCCAGGCCCGGGTGGTCATCCAGGCGCAGGTCCTGCTTGAACCAGACCTGTGTGCGCCGCCGCCAGCAGATCACCACGTAAGGCGCCTGCCAGGTGTTAGGCGCCCATCACAAGCAGGGCACCTTGGATTGCAGGTCGCGACTTGGTAGGTACACTTGGGCTGAGAGGCTTGCATTGCAACGTCAAGAGCGACAGTGGCTAGTGAGATTTTGGAGTGTGAGCAGCGAGGGCCACTGTGGTCACTGTGGTGCATGGTCGCCAATACTGCAACCTCCCTACAGCTTGATAGACTTTGTGTTCAGCAGCGACGTTGGCAGGCCTTGTCGCACCAGGATTGGGCGCTCTGAAGAGAGAGGAAGCGCGCTGTCGCCCTCAACTGAGGTCGCAACTGCTGATAGCGTGCCGACCGCCTGTATGCGCCGCATGCTTTGAGCATCCAACACAAAACACAGCAGTTCCGGACACCAATATAGCTGGCACCAAACACATGTGGAGCACTGGTAACTCATAAGTATGCGACACTCACCCGTGTCGCATTTAAATGTGTGTTCTTGCAGGTAGTGGTCTGGTTGCGGTATGCGAGTCCCTGTTTCCTTGCGCGCAAGCTGTATTCCCTTGCGCGGCGACCCAGGCTGCTCCCACGGTGCAACCAAGCTGCATTGTGCAAACAGCGAGGAGCGTTTGTGCTCCATAACGCCTTTGCTGGCATTGAACTCTTTTGCCTGATTTGTTGCACGCTTTGCACCGTATCCTGAGCCTTGGAATGGCAAGCGGAGTCCTCGGTGCTGGATGTCACCTATTTAGGCCATGCAGAGTCAGTCGACTGCGTCTGTCCGCAAAGCCTCCCATTGTGGCGCTTGTGCTGCGCATGGATGTCAGAGCAGTCCTGAACTGTCAAATTGGGAGCTGGTATCCCGCATTTGAGCGTGTCACATATCGCACGCGGCTGATTGAGCTGCCCAACACGTTTGTGGAGTACCTGCTCGCGGATGGTGTCTACTTGCCAGAGCGCTCAGCTGCCGTGAGCCGCCTTTGAGTTAGTTACTGCCATGAAACCTGCTAGTGCAGCTGAGCACGTAGACTGGCAGCTGCGCAGCAGCCTCTACAATTACAATGTGCTGGAGCATATTACTCAGAGCGCATACTGACAACTCTGTGAAGTGGCTGCCGACGTGCATGCTTTGCATACCAGTAAAGATTTTGTAGCTGACTGGCATTTCGCGGGAGCGACAGCTGCCAGTGCGCAGCAAGGTGGAAAGCTGGGACGACTACCAGGACTGGGCGGAAGAGGAGACAGAGGCGCAGCATGCTGAGGAGGAGGCAAGCAAGGTGCGCCTTTCACAACCTCACTGCCTGAGCTGGCATCTGCTTTGCAGGTATGGCTACCTACAGCTACGCTTATTTTGTGGAGCAAGAGTGAACGACGACGCGCTCGCTGTGCGCAGTTGCCAGCCTTTCCGGAGCTGCTCGCGGAGATCGAGGCGGCGATAGCGGAGCTGGGCGGCCGTGTGCTGCCCAAGCTCAACTGGAGCGCGCCAACGGACGCCACCTGGCTCACCACCTGCGGCTCTGTTGCCTGCACCAACGCCGAGGAGGTGCTGCCTGAGACGCGGCCAGCCTAGCAACCTGAAGCGCTGCCGCTCCTGGCGCGGGCAAAACGTTCATAAAAGTATTGGGCAAATTAGTGCTGCACGCGACTGGACACGTGTGGAGTACAGCACCGTGCTTGCGAGGGTCCTGGGCTGCTCCTTCTGTGCCCATGCGTGACCGCCGCGTCGTCTGCCCGCCAGGTGGTGCTGCTGCTGAAGGGCTCGGACCGCGTGGCGCATGACCTGTGCCATGCGTTTGACGCCTGCGGCCGGCGGCCCGAGCGGCCGCCGGGCGCGTGCCTCGCGCTGCGCAAGTTCCACGCCCTGCGCGTAGACCGCGAGTTCCGCTGCTTCATGCACGACCGGGAGCTTGTGGGTGCGCGCATGCCGCGCCGGCCGCGACCCGCTCAGAGAGGCGAATTGCTGCTGTGAGGCACCGGCAGCCCCCGCGCAGTGCGAGGGCGTTGAGAGCATCATGACGCGTCTTGTGTGCCTGTCTTACCTGAGCAATTCGTTGTGTGCCAGGGCCATGATCAGGCTGTGCGAAAGTGTCCTCGGTTGGATTGTGCCAAGAGCGTGTAGAGGACTGTGCCGCCCTTGGGACGGCCCTTGCGCACCAAGGCAGACACCACACATTGCGTTGGAGCATGGCAAGGGTTCGTTACAACTGCTCCGCTGCGCAGCCGTGTCGCAGCGCAACATCGCGGAGCACTTCCCGCACCTGGCCGAGGAGCGCGGCGCGCTGCTGGAGGCGCTGCTGGAGTTTGCGGAGGAGCACCTGGAGCGCTTCCCCGAGCCGGACGTGGCAGCCGATGTGTATATTACGGCCGCCGGCCGGGCGCGCACTCCCACTGACTTTTGCGCGACATATAATTTTCTCTTAGAAATAGAAGCTTGGCATGCGCATTGTCGTCGTCGTAGGAAGAGAATTTGTGAGAACTGTGATGATTGCAACTAGTCTGTTCAACAATTGCATGGTGTTGCATCACAGGGCCTGGTGCATGCTGCCATACCGGAGACATGTCCTTGCATGGGTTGCCAAAGATGGTTCAGGATGCCAAGCGGACGAGCATGCGTTTGCAGGACGTGGCGCTGGCCCCGGGAGCTTTGGTTTTTCGCTAACTCGTGTTTGGCCGGTGCGGCAGGTGCGGCTGATCGACTTCAACCCAATCGGCGGCACAACGTCGCCGCTGCTCTTTGACTGGGACGAGCTGCCATATGCGCACATCGCGCCCGACGCCGCCAGCGCCCACGCCGGTGGCTCTGCCAGTGGGCATGATCGGTGCGACGAGGGACCTTTGAGCAGGCGGCAGCTCCAGAGCGAACGCGAAGCGGCAGGCGGTGCCAGCCCTGCTGCGCACTGCCCAGCCACTGAGCATGCGGGGCGTGCGATGGACTCTGCCGGCTTGCAGCCGGACTTGGGTGTTTGCCGAGCAGCAGGCATGACTCGCACTCCTGAGGCAGCTCCTGAGGGTGGAGAGTCTGTCCAGAGGGAGGATGCCAGCCGGGATGGTGGTGTGCTTGGGGGCGAGGTCGAGTTCCGCGTGGTCATGGAGCCGGCCGACCTACGGCCCAACCCTGCAGCCTGCCGTGCACCGTTTGACTTTGCGGACACGGGCGCCGGAGGCGCGCAGGCTGACTTGCTGCGCAAGCTGCAGCTAGAGTCACAGTAGGACATTTTGTTGTGATTCATACGCCGTTATGCCTATGGCAAGCTGTAGAATGAAGTTGTAGCATGCAGTCGTACATTCTCAGCCTCTCTTCATCCAGCAGCTGTGACAGACTGCGGAATTCACACACTCTGCCACGTTCACACACAAATGACTAAAGCTCACTCATATCTTCTGCACCATAACATGTTAAGGAGCTGGAGGACTACAGAGTCACACGGCATGGGCCTTCCAGTGCAGCAAGCTATGCAGCCTTCGCGGCCAGCGCACGCGCCAGGGCTAGCACGTCAGCGCGCCATCGCCTGGCCGCGCTCGGGGGCAGGGCTTCACACAGCTCAGCGTCCACCCTCTGCCAGTCCAGGCCGCGCGCTCGCGCAGCGCACACCAGGTCCGCCATGGCTGCGATGCGCATGATGAAGCTTCAGAGCGGCTGATGCAGTAGGGGTGAAGACTGCAACTGCAGTAGGGGTGAAGACTTTAACTGCAGTAGGGGTGAAGACTGGAGAAGGCTGCGACCCCATGACCAGACACTACATGTGCTTCATGGGAATTTCTGCCCAGCAGGCTAGCCGTGCATATGCATGCCATAAATGCCGTGCTTCTACATGCCAAGACATTCGCACCCAGCACGTATACGCCGCAGTCGTAGCCGTTATGCTGCTGGGGCGAGCGTGCAGTAATTAGCTCCATGTTGAGCCTGCGTATAAGTGAGCAAAAGTAGGTACAGTAACACATACCTGCTCAGTGTGCAACACAGTGAGCAACAAAACCAACAGCTGCACAGCTCACCCCAGGCCAGCATTCAGCTTTCGAAGCAGGCCCTTGGCCACGCCTGTATTCGTGCCGCCAGCTGTGTCATAATGCCTCGCTTCTGCGCTGCCTGGGCTCAGCACCAGCAGGCTCCTGCGCAGCATGGTCAGACCTTGCATCAGGTTAGCAGCTGCAGCGCTGGCAGCAAAGCTGACATACTTGCTCTGCTCTGCTGGCAATGTGCAGCGCCATGGCGGGTGCCGGCACCAGTGTGAGCCTCCGCAGGCCGCTGACACATCCGGGTTGTCATTTACCGCCAGGAGCACCAGCTCCTGCTCCTTGAGCTGGCCTGGGCCCACAGGGATATCAGAGCGAGCAGACAGCACACCTATGCGCCTCCTCCGTGAAGTAGCGTGGGGTACCTGCAGCGCCTCTGTGAGCGCCTGACAATCTCTGTCACCTGCACACGATATTGTTAGTACAGACGCAAAGGTGTGGCACGTGCGTAAGCCAAAGCTGTCAAAGGCCAAGCGGAGCACCTGCATTGGCCAGCAGGTATGTTGTCGCGCCAGGCACGAAACACACACTTCCTGACGCATACTTCTCGTGGCTCAGGTACTCAAACCAGAAGTTGATGACCTGTGGCAGCCTGCATTGCTCACATACGTGCGGAGTGCGCCGCGAGGCTACGTGCGCAACACACAGCATGCGCATCAACCACGATTGCCTGACGCATGCCTGGTCGTTCAGCCACTCTTCGCCCGCAAGGAGCCGCAGGTCACTCTCGTACAGCAACACATCGTGATAGTCCAGCACTTTCCTATCTTTTACCATCAGCCTGCAAGGTGCTGTGCACTACTGTGTCGTTGCAGCCAGCCTCACGCTTACGAACCACTTACAGACCAACCAGTTGCACAATTCACACAACAATGCACTTAAGGAGGCCAAAGCTCACACTCTTTGACGGAGAATTGTGATGTGCACTGCATGCACTGCAGATTGCTTGTGCAATAACATGAATGACATACACCCATGTGCATGACTGGTGCGTCATGCGTTGGTGCATGCATGAGGGAGTTGTTTCTCAAAGCATGTAGAGCATGCAGCGTCCTGGCTGCCTTAACGCTATTAGCAGAATGCTGCAGTGCCGCACATCACCTTGCCATAGCCCGCATGCTCTCCTTGCGCCTGTCCACCTCCTTCATTGCCAGCGTAAACGAGACATGACTTCAAGCAGACCGGCTGACCCTCGTACACTCGGTATACATATGTCAATATATGGCGTATAACTTAGTGCCCAGCGGCTGCCTTCGGAGGCTCGCGCTCGTCTGCCTCCCAGGAGCTCATGTATGTGATGTCTGCGGACGTCTCCCGGCCGCCCGGCTGGCCCCACTCCTCGTCACTGTCAGTCTCGGGTGCCACAGTCCGCGACAATCGCCGCCCCATCCTGGGCACATGCAACTATGTTAAGAGGGTACAGCGGAGCAACACACACCGGGGCAACACACCGATATGATGCATGGAGGTGTTTGGTGCCACAGCACGCACCTGTGTTTGGGGAACACAAAGGGGGTGGTGTGCGGTGCGCCCAGGTAACACTTAGGCAGGCGTGCAGCGGATGGTTGATGCCTGCATTGGGCGGGCTCTGAAGATGCATGCAGCGGACATGTGCTGCTCACCCAGCACCAAGGCTTTGGCTCCACGGTGGGTGAAGCTGGGGCGGAAGTGGCGCACCAGCTGTGGATCAGGCAGCCGCCTGCGCGCGAGCCGCGCAGGCAGCCGGCAGCTCGCGTGGCAGCGCCCGCACACACCGGGCCGCGCGCAGGCGCCCGGCTGTTCCCGCCGCGCGCCTGGGCCCCCTGGTCGCCGCCACCCTTCGGGTCGGTGCCCGCTGGGTGCCCCGACCCCGCCACGCCATCCTCCGCCTCACCGCCCTCCAGAATGCCCGGCTGCGAGCGCGCCATGATCGCAGCCGCGTTCTGGTCCGCGCACGAGACCATGCAGTCCTCAGCTGCGGAGCTGCCGCCGCCCGCGCCAGGCGCGGGCGAGCTCCCAGCGAGCGCCGGGGCGGCGGCGCGCTCGCCCTCCAGCGAGTCCAGGGTGTCGCCATTTGCGAGCCTGCTGGCGCTGCCGGGCCCGTACGCATCGGGGGGCGGCCCTCCCCGCGCAGACGCCGGCCCCGGCGCGTCAGCGTCCGCATCCGCCTCCATGTGCGACAGCGCCGTGGCAAACAGGTCGCCGCTCGTGTCCATGGATTCGCCTGCCGCACACGGAGTCCGCCTCAGCACAACAAACGACCTTAACCGGACGGCGTCGTCCTTCCACTGCTGAGTTCCTTTTCGCTGAGGGGGGCATGGGCGCAGCAGCAAAGGGACTGCGCGTCTTTGCCACCTGTCACCAACAGGCTTGGCAGACACTGCCACATTAAGGAACAGCCTGTCACGTCATGCGTGCGGCCGCACCCAGCGCTGACGCGTCGGCGGCGGTCGCGAGCAGCGCCTGCTGCGCGCACAGCTCGATCGCGGCGCATGGCGGCTTCTGCGGCGCGGGTGCGCCGGCCGCCGCCGGGGCGCGCGGCGAGCGGGCCCAGCGCGCAGAGTGGCCGCCGAGGCCTGAGCTGTGCGGGCGCGGCACACGGGCGCGGCCGGACGCGTCGCGGCGCGCCGACGTGGCCGAGCGCCAGCGCAGCGCGGGGTCCAGGAAGACAGGGTTGGGGTACGGGGTCACTCGCGCCGCGGCGTGCACCGGCGCGGCGGTGGGCGTCCGCGCCGCGCGCAGTGGCGGCGCGCCCAAGAGCGCCGCCTCGCGCCAGGCGTACGCCGCGTTGGAGAAAACGCGCATCAGGCGGCCTCCGGCGCCTGCCCGGCTCTCCCGCTCGCTGAGCTTGCCCCGGCGCGGCGAGCGGGCGCAGCTGCTGCGGCTGCCGCTGCCGCTCTGCTCCTTGGCGCTTACGTCTTTGTCAGCGTCCCCGCCACCCGGCTCTGTCTGCTTGCCCCGCTCGTCTGCGCCGCGCTCCTTCACAGGAGGCGGCAGCGCCGCAGCATGCCCTGCATGGCATGACCCAGTCCCAGCATCTACAGCCTTGGCTGCAGAGCTGGGGCGCGAGTCTGCGGAGCTCAGCACAGAGTCTGCAGCAGCACCCTCGCTGGCAGCGGGCGCTGCAGGCGCCAGGCCCCTGTCCAGCGAGCGGTTGTCGGTCCACACAGCGATGCGCGTCTGCAGTGCTGTGTCCGCCACCAGCTGCGAGGAATTGCAGCTGCCCGTCATGGCCGCGCAAAGTCCTGTGCTTTTCTCTTGGGAAAACCAGGCACAAATAAGGCGAGCTGGGCAGCAGAACGTGCTGCAGCAATCACTTGCATTCCGTTTTCCAGTGACTGCAAAGCTTACCTCTGTGCTGCGCAGGCGCACGCCGGTAAGAGGGCATGTGTCGCCACCCATGAAGAACCACTTGCGGATGTTGCCGCGCTCGTAGCACTGTCCGGTCTCGACCTGCAACCACAGCGCTGAGCGAAAGCGCGCAGGAGCACACCGCTGCCTTGTGCACAGCCCGCAAGCTAGGCATGCTTGGCCTGCCAAACCAGGGCGCCGCACCAAGATGACGGGGTCGTGCATGATCTCCAGCGAAATAGGGCACACGAAGTGCACCGGGCATGCTTCCGCCAGCTGGTGCACGCGCTGCCACTCAGCCTCCTCAGCCTGGAACCATTCGGCAAACAGGCCCGCGGGGTCCGCGAGCACCGCGCACGGCGTAGCTGCGTGCACCGGCGCTTCCGGCGGCGCGCTGCTTGCAGCGCCGTGCGGGGCGCCTGCTTGCGGCATGGCAGAGTGCTGCGCTGTACCAGCAAGCCAGCTGAGCGGTACTTCAGCAGCCGCGAGCGGCCTCGCTGCAGTCACGCCGGCATCTTATGCAGCGGCTACTAGTTGAAGGATGCGCTGGTAAGCTGGACGGGTGCACGCTGGCTGCGAGCCGCGCCCCAGCAGACCGGCGCTCTCAGCTGCGGGCCGCCAAGGTTAAGCAGCCGCGGCAGTGGCGCGGACGCGCTGCCAGCCCGAAGCGGCTTGCTGTTGCGCACTGGGCTTCACCTGAGCCCCTGCCACACAGCAAGGTCGGCGTCAGCAGCGCGTCGCCCCTACTTGAGAGGAGCACCCATGTGTCACGACAAGCAGTGCAACCCGCACGTCATGCACACACTGCGCGGGGCAGATTCCTTCAGATTGGGGGGTGGGTGCAGAACTGCTTGCGCGCCAAGTCACAATACGTCAAAGGCAAAGGCTGCCCCTCGCACACGCACCGCGCACACTGTCCTGCCGCCGGTCCAGCAGGCTTGGCCTGCATGGACCAAGCCTCGGACACCAAGCGGACGTCTAGAACGCTGTCCCAGGGCGCTGACGCCGGAAGCACAGCGCAGCATGAGAGTACGACAGAGTTCCGTGCAGGCTCGAGACGATGCCAGGCCCTCACCGCTTGCGAGGGTTCCACTCAGTTGATCAGACGGTCCGGCCCATAGCGCTTGTATGGAAGCCTCTACAAGACTTAGGCTAGATACGCACGGGCGAGGAAGTGTTGTTCATCGGGGAAGGGATGCGGCGATCAGCATGCATGCTGGCCGCGCAGCTCCAGAGGTGCTCCAGCGCGTATGCATGCGCCACATTCAGTCACCCAGAGGCCTGGGACCCCTTTTGGAGGCCTGCAGCCAGACGCCACCGGGCGCTCCAGCTGCAAGGCTGCACGTCCTCTGCTGCACTGGCGGTACGGCGTTCTCTTGCAGAGTGGACAACCGCTTGCAGCGCCACGCTCAAGTAAACCGCAACAGCTAACACACGCATACCTATATTGGTCTGCCGGCCACAGGCGGAGGGCGCACAGAAGAGCCTCACACCCACCTTGCACGTGGACGCCGTGCCTGCACAGGCTCCTGCGAGCCGCAAGCTCGACCCAGACTGCCCTTTCGAGTCCCTGAGGAAACTGGCCTGGCAGTGCGTACCCCCACTTCCCTGCGTTTGCCCTCACAGGGCGGCTGCAGTCTGCGGCCAGCCCGTACTGTCACTTTGGCGCACACCACCTTATCGTGTGCGTGCCAGGTGCCACAAGAAGGAGGCTCAGCGGCAGCACTGGAGGTACTCCGGTGCGCACGAGCTGCGCAGGCGCCTGGAGAGCCTGTGCGCGCAGCTGCCGGCCTGCCGCACGGAGCAGCTCAGCACGCTCGCCTTTGCGCTGAACCTGCTGCGCGACGAGCGCTGCTTCCGCCCCAGCCAGGCGATCGCCCAGGCGCTGGAGCGCGAGGTGCTCGCACGGCTGGCGAGGCGCGAGCCCTGGCAGAGCCTGAAGGTGGCCGTGGCGCAAGTCCTGGAGGTGCTGAGCCGGCGCGGCGAGCCGCTCAGCGCCGCCCTGCACGACCAGCTTGCGGCTGTGCTCCTGTCTGAGCCAGACCCGGGTCAGCCACTGTCGGAGGCGGAGCCTGCGCGGGGCACCAGCAGCGCGGAGGCTCTCTCAGCAGGGCAGGCGCAGAAGATCCTGCGCGCGTGGGTGCACTCTGCGTGCCACCCTGGGGCGCCAGCGCGCAGCACGCTGCCTGCCATGCTGGACGTGCTGGAGCCTGTTGTGGCCAGCGGTGCCACGCATGCCAAGCAGCCAGCTGACAAGCAGCCGGCCGACGGCAGCGTGCTGCACCGTGAGCTGGCCACCCAGCTGTCCACGAAACGGGAAGTGCAGGACATCGCCAGGATCTACGCGTGCATGGGCCAGCACTTCAACCGCGTGCACTTCGGCATCGCCATCTACAGGCTGGCAGAGCAGTGCGCCCCACCGCCCGGCCGCTGATGCGGACACGACCCGCGCTTGCATCCCTGTGGTGCCGCCGCCGCGTGCATCAAGCCTGCGGGATTAGACGTCACGGCGCGGCAGAATTGCGCCCGAGCTGGCGCTCGTGCGACTGTGCCATGGGCTGACGGCCTGCATGGCTGCTGTTGCTCAGGGCCGCCAGGTGCGGGACTGTCTATGACAAGGGCGAGTGCGCGCGCCGCGACGCCCTGCTGCCGGCCCTGCTGGAGGCGGTCGAGCGCCGCCTGCCCGAGCACACCGCCTGGGAACTGGGCACGGTGCTCTCGGCGCTCGTGCGCCTGAACCGCCTGGAGCGCCCCCTCCTGCAGCGCGTCGATGGCTTCTTTGAGGCTGCCCTGCGCAAGCGCGAGGAGACGCTGAGCCTGGGGTGCATGGCGAGCATGCTGAACGCATGCAGCGTGTCCGGGTACCAGGCCCGGTCGCAGACCATGGAGCTGATTGCCGGGTGGCTGACAGACGCCGCGGCCGCTGATGCAGCCGAGGGCGAGAAGCTGTGGCTCGGCCCGCCTGTGAGCGCGGCCGTGCTGCTGTGCGCCTGGGCGAACATGGGCAGAAACTTTGCGCTGCCCATGACCGTCCTGACGGCGCTGGCCGGCAGCGCTGTGCCCGGCGCGGGCATCCCGGACGTGAGGGGGGGCTTTTCGGGCCGCCTGCTGTCCCAGTCGCTGTATGCGCTGGCGTGCCTGGTGAAGAAGGCGGGCGGCGATGCGTGTGGGGAGGGCGAGGGGCCGCTGCAGGGCATGCACAGCGGGATCTCTCAGTGGGCCGGCATGGCCGTCGCGCGGATCCAGGCCGGGAAGAGGCACTCTGACGCCGATCTGGGCTGGGCGGTGTGGGCGCTGGGCGTGCTGCGGGTGGCGCCCGACCCAGCGACGGCCGCGGCAGCAGTCGCCAACGTGGTCGCCTTGGCCTCCATGCTGCCACGCGCGGCGGTGGTGCCCTTTGCGAAACAGGTGTCCATGTCGCTCGCTGAGTGGGAGCGGCGGGGGCTGGTGTCATGGGCGCCGGCGGCACAGGCCCTGTCTGCCCAGGTCCCGAGGCTGAGCGCCCCAGACAAGTTTGAGCTGAGAACCCACCTCCAAGATGTGCTTGCGGTTTGGCCCCCCAGGAGAGCGCACGTTCAGAGAGGCGCCTCTGCTAGCTTCGCTGAGTAATCTCGTGATAGCGTCTCTGTATACCACAGATGCATGTGCACGAGCCTTGCCATGGTTGCATGCGGCGGGCCAGGGATGGTCCTGCTCTAGTGAACCTCATCACGCCTCCGGCATGCGCACTGTGGAGTGCACCCACACCGCACAAACATCGTCTAACCATCGACTCTGCGGGCGCGTCTCCAAGAGCCGGCGCAGCCACACCGGGCGCCCGCAGATGCCGCTCTCAATCGGCGGCTTACACGCTACTGCTGGCTGCCGCCGCGGCGCGCGGGCAGGCCGGGCATGAGCGGCGGCAGCGCATCCGCCTGCTTGTCACCGCCGCGCCCGGCGCCGCTGCCGTCCGTAATCAGCGACAGCTCCACCTTTCCTTCGCCCTCGCCCTCACTGCGCTTCACCTGCGCCAGCCGCCCAGACCCGCATGATGTACCCCAAGTGGCTGCCATGTCACACACTGTTTACCCGCTGCCATCCACTGAAGAGCTCAGACTCAGATCGCCTGCGTCCTCGTTGCACATATTCTGCACTGCAGCTCTGGTGCTCCGCCAGACGCGGCTGATGACAAGCCAGGCAAGCGTGCTAGCACATCGTGCCACCGAGCGATTAAGGCAGCAATATGACACCAGCTTCGAATCCAAATGGCCTCTCATGACCGCCCCTCTCAGGTTCTTGCACTGAGCATGCAAGTTAATAGATGTCAGCAAGCACCCTAGAGCTTGCGGCCCGGTTGGCAGGCTCACAGTGGGTCTTCGTGGCAAGGAAGAAGGAGCACTGTTAACACATGCAGCATGCGCGCACCTCTGCTCGGATGCCCGGCCCAAAGAAGTTTTGGATGCAGTCGATGCGGTCTGTCCACATCTCCAGCGTCATGGCGGGCTTCACCTGCGCGACAGGGCCCCGCCATCAGGGCGGCGCACTTCAGCCGTGCGGCTGTGATTGCGCAAGCGCACGCAGCCATGCGGATCTGCACGCGGCTCTGGCCCTTCCGCTTGTGTCTCGCACTTGCGGCCCTTTTGCAGCTATCAGCCACAAAGTCCTGCTTGACAGCACTGCGCAGAGAGGCATGATGCAACTGGCCCGTGGATAAGCCTGTGACGATTACATGAGAGCGGTACCCTGCTTTAAGTGCTCGCACAGCCCGATTTCCAGTGCAGACATGGGGGCGCAGCCCGGCAGGCGCGCCTGGAACTCCAGAACCAGCGTGTAGGCGCCGCCCACGGCCTCCTCCCGCACCGCTGTCAGCACCGGCGTCAGCCTGCCCCAGGCGGGGCAGCCGCATCAGCGCAGCGGCCGCGCTGCGTCTGACCACAGCCACCACGGACGCGTTGATGTCGTCTGCACTGCCTGCCATGTGAGCATGGCAGAGAGCGTGCAAAACTATTGGGCGCGATGCCAGGCGCATTGGGCGCACGCACTTTGTCAGCGCGCTCTATGACAGTAACAAGTCATGCGGTCGTAGGCGCACCTTTCACGACACAGGAAGTATTAATTATTACAACATTGACACAGGTAAGGTGCAGGTAAGCCAAGAATGGACTGCAAAGCATCCAGACTTGGATGGGAAGTGCGGTGCGCGCCGGCGCGGGACGCCCTTGGGGCGGTTGAACTGGAACAGCCGCGTGAGCGTGTCGTCCAGGTGCTGCTCATCCCCGTAGCGGAACCGCGTCACGTCCTCCCGCAGCTGCACGGCAGCGCATGCGCACACGCCTGAGCATGTCAGGTAGCCAGAATGACAGGCCGCCATAACGAAAGGTTTGGAGCCTGTCGTGTGCTGCTGTGGATGCAATGACGCACTACACACTGTGCAGAGAGTGTGGGCACAGCGCTGTTATGGCCTGCCACCAGGAGCGCGTCACGGTTGAACACAGAAACGGTGCAGGACGAGGCTCTACGGCTGCCTATGCTGAGCGCACTGGCAACTTGGCCATCTCTATACAGACATCGTTTTGCCCTCACGAGCTGTGCTCCCCCGCGAGGCAGGGTCTGCGGTGCCACAGCAGCCAGGGCGCGCCTGCTTCTGAATGTCTGTCGCCTGCGAGTCGCGCAACGCCAGACCCTCCCGCGTGCTCTTGCACGGCACCGGCCGCAGCTGCGCATAGCTCAGCGCAAAGCCCAGCAGCGTGATCGGGAAACCGTAGATGAGCAGGATTGCCGCCACGTCCGCGCCCGGCAGCAGCTGGAAGAACGAGCCGAAGCCGTAGGTGAGCAGGAACACGCCGATGGGCGTCAGGATGGAGCCAAAGGACACCTGTGTTGGCAGGACACCGGTGTGGAGCCAGGTAATACCCGCAGGAGGCAGACAGGCCACGCGTGACCACTGGTGACCACCTGCACTGGCAAGCCCAGGCCTTGGTGTCTACCAGCACGTGCACCATGTCTACCAGCACATGCACCACAATTGGCACTGGCAACCTGACAGTCCAGCAATGGGATGCAGACATCAAGATCGAGCAATAGGAGAAAGTTGCCGAACTGCTATAACAGTGTCTGCGCTGGTAGTCAGCACACACCTGCTCGATCCTGAAGCCGCCCTCCTGCACATAGTCAGGGCTGCTCGCTGCGTTGTCCGAGGACGCAGCCTGCGCACTGACGCATGACCTCCGCGCTGCGCGCCTGCGACACGACACTGTGCAGATTTCAGCCACAGAGCGCGTTTCACAGCCCTACAGGCGCTCAGTGTTCGCTGCCTTGCCTCCAGCGCACCAAATGCTGCCGCATGCTGCCGCCGGCCGCAGTGTGGGGTGCGCAGCGTTCGCCTGCCTGCAGTGCCGCACGGACGGCCACGCTGTGCGAACAGTGTGTGCGCGCACTGTGAGTGTGTGCTCCCTCTGCAAGCATGCGCAGCGACTCACGCCGATGGCGCTCATAGTTCACACAACCCTTTGCAAAGCGCACTCGTGCAACGCGCTGTTGGTGAAAATAAGAGCTTATACAAGCTCACAACTTTGTGCTTTGCAGTGAAACCCTGCTGCGACCTGCTAGCTGTGTGACCAGAGCTTGAAGGTGCCATACCGTCTTGGGATGCTGCCTGATGGTCCTGCGCCTGTCGCGGCTGTGCGCACAACTCAGGCGTAGACCGGCGGAGCTGTGGGAAGTGGGGCGAGGCCTGTGGCAGCCAGACGGTTACAGAGCGGCCAGCAGTGCAGCGCCCGCGCCACTAGAGAGCCAAGCAAACCAGGGCTTTGTGGACGGCGGCTACAGCGTAACAGACTTTCCGCCAGACAAAGTGCCACCCACTTTTAGTTCTTGTTAAACTTGATTATGCATTGGCAAGCTCTGCAGCGGCTGCACTGCGCCGCCTGTGACAGCTTGTGGTGCGCGCAGGTCCGGAACTTCTCAATCATAGCCCACGTCGACCATGGGAAGAGCACGCTGGCTGACCGCCTGCTGGTGCTCTCCTGCCTGTTGCACGCACAGATGTGCATGGCAGCTACACAACGCCTCCACGCTCACATTTGGCTCAGTTGTGGCGCTTACTTTCTGCAGTCCTGTATGTAGAGTGCCGACTGGTGCCTTAGATGTTGGCGTGTAAGAGTTTGCAAGCAGTGCTTTGCCACACTGTGCATCAGCTCTTCATCCACCCTCCTGAGCCTTGTCAACAGCTCTTTCGCGCACGCGGCAGGAGCTGACGGGCGCCATACGGAAGGGCGGGCAGGCGCAGTACCTGGACAAGCTGCAGGTGGAGCGCGAGCGGGGCATCACCGTCAAGGCGCGTGCGCACAGTGCAGGGAGACGTCCAACACTCTGTTGCGTGCTGACGCTGCACGACACTCATGAGGTGCTTCGTGTCAACACGTGTCTCGAGCGGCAAGGCGTCGGACAGTGCTTTGAAGGGAGAAAGGCTTGCACGGTGTGTATGTTGCCCAGCGCACACTCGGACCGAGCCATGCGGCCATTCCAGCGCCTGGCAGCCCTTTAAAGTGCATGCTCCCCGCACAGGCGCAGACAGCGTCGCTGGTGTACCGGCATGGCGGCGACGACTACCTGCTCAACCTCATCGACACGCCCGGCCATGTTGGTGCGCGCCCCGCCGCTGCAAAGACGCGTGGTCCGATACGCACAGGTGTGTGCCTGCACAAACTCACTCTGAACACTTAGCGGACCGACAGGCAGAGCCTGACGTGGACGTGCAGTGCCTCGCCTCAAAGGCTCAAATATCTGTTTGTTGCAGTTGCAGAGCTTGTGATGGTCTGCTCTTTTGCCCTGCCAGGTTGCCTGCAGCATTCTTCGCAAGCCTGTCCCCATGCTGCATGTGCGCTGGCGCACGGCGCCGGTTCCTTCCCTGACAGCATCAGTGGGGAGCGACCATCATGGCAAGCGTGGCTGCGTGCCCCGCGCGCGCAGACTTCAGCTACGAGGTGTCGCGCTCGCTGGCCGCATGCCAGGGCGCGCTGCTGCTGGTGGACGCCGCGCAGGGCGTGCAGGCGCAGACGGTCGCCAACTTCTTCCTGGCGTGCCCTCACCCTAACCCCAACCCTCCCGCTGCTCCACATGCAGCGGCTGGCTGCCGCAAAACCATGTGCAAATCATGCGTGCCTGCTCGTACCATGCCCGTCCTGCCATCCAACCCGCACCATTTGCCTGCGTCGCGTTTATCAAGGGACACTGATGACAATGTCCTGTTTTCTAGCTGCATCAAAGCAGCATCAGACGAGGGGGCTTGTGAGCCTCACGAGGTGCATGTTTGGAGTCGAAGTGTCACCGCTGAGCCAGGCATTTGAGCAGGCCCAAGGCATGGTGCCGGCGCGCAGCAAGGCGGGCCTGCCGCCCAGGTAGCGGGGCAGCTGACACGCGGCGGGGCCGCGGCGCTCGCAGGCGTTCGAGCAGGGCCTGGCCATTGTGCCGGTGCTCAACAAGGTGGATTTGCCGTCCGCGGAGCCGGAGCGGGTGGCCGAGCAGATGCAGCAGGTGCTGCCCTAACCCTAGCCCGGCTCCCGCTGTAACCGCCACCCCGTGTTGGTGCTGCAACTAGTGCCGACGGCTGCGGGGGGTGCAGCCACTGTGGATCGCAGGGACGGTTTGTGTTATTGACGACCGGGCGCGGGGCGCGGCGCGCAGGTGTTCGATATTTCGCCGGACAGCTGCCTGTGCACGTCGGCGAAGACCGGGCTCGGCCTTGCAGACGTGCTGCCCGCCGTCATCGCCCGCATCCCGCCGCCCACGTGCGGCCCCCTGGCCCAGGCCTCAGGCGCCGCTGGGCGGCCGCGCGGCGCGCCAGCGCGTGCCCGAGCCGCGGCCGCCAGAGCACTCCGTCGCCGCTGCTCCATGCTTGCGGCAGGCCACTGCGTGAGAACCTGTCGTGACCATGTACCCTTGCTTCATGCGTGCATGGATTTCTATCATGCCACAGACATACTGAAAGACAATGAAGGACTTGCTGGTTGTGGCTGGGGGTGCAGCGGCGACCCCGCGGGCGACCTGCGGCTCCTGCTGTTCGACGCGTACCACGACGCCTTCCGCGGCGTGGTGTGCCTGGTCGAGGTCATGGACGGGGCGCTGCGCGCGGGCGACCGGCTCACAGCCGCGTCGACCGGCGACACCTATGACGCCTCCGAGGTGTGCGCCCGGGCCCGCCTTGGACGGGCCCCCGCTTCCTGCGGATCTCTGGCTGGCCCACACACTCGTATAGCTCCTGGTAGGCTCAGATGCGCAGTGGGCTGGTCCCGAGTTGGGTCCCACTCCTGAAGGGTTGTCGAACGCATCCTAGATTATTCCACGTGATGTTGGCAGCCTCGACAGGGCCAGCAGGTGCGAGGTTCCTGATTGGGGTCGCAGGTAGGGTGCAATGTCCTGCAGGCTGAGAGGCATGGCTGCCCTGTTTGACTCAACCCAGGCTCTGCAGCGGCTGGCGCGGCTCGGCTCGCACGCATGCATTTTGCTCCTGCCGGGCCGGCATGCCTGCAAGCCGCGCCCAGCCGCAGGGCGCGCGCATGGGGCGCCCCCTGCTCAGCGCACGGGCACGGGCGGACTCTGGCGCTCACGAGGCGCTCACGCGCCGCGCAGGTGGGCGTGCTGGCGCCGGAGCCGCGGCCGACCGGGCAGCTCTGCACCGGGCAGGCGCGCGCCGCGCGTGCATGAAAGGACCTGGGCGTTGTAGCGACCCGCGTGGCGGGCGCTGGGCAGCAGGCTTACTGCGCAGGGGCTGCCAACATTGCCAGCATGGGGTACGTGGTGTGTTGTGGCGGGGCTGACATTGCGCTATGCTTGGAAAAGGGTATGGGGAATGCGTGCAGGACTGGAGTAGGCTCATACCGTGTTAGAAACCGTCCTGTTTGCACCGGCAGGTGGGGTATGTGATCACAGGCCTCAAGGACACGCGCGCGGCGCGCGTTGGTGATACCTGGCACCTCTACAAGCGGCCCGTGGCTCGCCTGCCCGGCTTCAAACCCTCCAAGTCCATGGTGTTTGCGGGCGCGCCCCAGCCCCTGCACAGGACGGCGTCTGGGCGCCTGCCTGCAGCACGTGGCTACGACACACCGTGTTTGTCCGCCGAGCATGTCTCACCGTCTGTATTCACCACGATGGTGCACATTATGGAAGCATCGTGCATGTTGTCCTTGTCACGCACCTCATGCAAGGGCTTCCTGCCATGTTCGAGCAAAGGTTTTTACACAGCGAAGTGGGCCTGCGCTGCCGCGCGCAGGCATCTACCCGACCAGCGGCGGCGACTTTGATGCGCTGGCGGCCGCAATGGACCGCCTGTGCCTGACCGACGCCAGCATTGGCGTCAAGCGCGAGAACAGCGACGCGCTCGGCGCGGGCTTTCGCTGCGGGTGCGCACGGCAGGCGCAAGGCAGGCGGGTATGGCGACCGTGTGTTTTTGGCAGTGAATGTAAAACGTAACGCAAATGCAAACCAAGCAAGAACAGTAGCAGCGACGCGAGGCGCCAAGGACCTTCCTGCCGCTACCTCCCAGCCGCATAAGGTAGCGGTAGCGGGCGCTGGGGAGCGGCGTATAAGGGGAGCGGTAGCGGGCGCTGCTGTCGCATGTTAGTGTGGGGGAGCCCTGCCCGGTGCAGCCTCCCGGGCCTGCCGCACAGGGCTTGCTCCACAGGGCCTGCTACATAGGGCCTGCTGAAAACCCTAAGCGGCGCCCTGCGGCCGCGCGCAGCTTCCTGGGCCTGCTGCACATGGAGGTGTTCCTGCAGCGCCTGGAGCAGGAGCACGGCGCGAGCGTGATCACTACCGCGCCCACCGTGCCCTACACGCTTGACCTGCCCAATGACGCGAGCCTGGACATCGAGAACCCCTCGCAGGCGCGCGCCGGGCGGCCGGCCCTGTCCGTGCCGCGCTGCTCAGCACGCTGAGCCCGAACTCTGATGCGCGGGCGGAGGCTGGAGCGCCGAGGCCCCTGCCGGCATGCTGCTCGAGCTCGCAGCCTTGTAGCACCCAGGTCTCCGACCTGATCTGTAGTATACTTAATTACTATACCTAATCAGGGTCGGGATACTGCTAGGGGACCAGGCTGACAGCAGCCCAGCAGCGGCGCGAGCGCGTCACGCGGCAACGTTGCAGCCTTTGCAGCCACATGGGTGCAAGCTGACGGGGGCTGCTGCGGTATGCTGCCGGCCGAGCACCCGACGGAGCGCACGCCGCTGAGCAGGGACCGGCTCATTGCCGCATCACAGCTGCTGGGCGGCGCGCGGGCGCGCTGAGCGCGGCGCGCGCGCGCGCGGGCCGCAGTTCCCGCTGGGCGTCAAGGTGGCGGGCGTGTGGGAGCCGACCGTGGCGGCCACGGTCACGCTGCCGGCCGAGCACCTGGGCGCGCTCATGGCGCTGTGCCAGGACCGCCGCGGCGAGCTGGCCGAGCACACGCACCTGGGCCCTGGCCGCCTGCTGCTCAGGCGCGCGCGGGGGCGCCGGGCGGCTGCGGCCGCACGGCGTCGCGGCGCACTGGACGCGGTGTTTGCTGTGCCTGAATTGGTGTTGCGGGCTCAGGGTGCGGCGTGCTCCAATAGCATTGCATCCGCCATCAGCGGGTCTGCCTGCAGGGCATGTTCAAGCTGAGCTGCCGTACACAGCTGTAGTTGACTGATGCATGGATGCACTTCACTTACTTGTTCATGCATTGTACCTGCCTGCTAACAGGCACAGGGGCAGGGCGAGGGGCTGCGCAGCCCAGCCGGGGCCAGCAGAAATGCTGCGCGGGCGGCAGGTACCAGCTGCCGCTCGCGGAGCTGGGCGGCGACTTCTACGACGAGCTCAAGTCGCTCTCCAGCGGCTACGCCAGCTTCGACTACGCGGAGGGCCCCATGCGGCGCGCAGACCTGGTGCGGCCGGCCACCCTTGTGGCGCCTGGCGTGGGGGTACCCGCCTCCGCTTCGTGGCAGAGTGTAGAGCGGCGCGTGCAGAAAACAAGCAGCAACCTATCACAGAGGATGCGCACCCGGGTATGATCCAAGCAGCGCATCCTCACTGCAGCAACGACTCCCAAGTGGGGCGGCCGGCGAGCAGGACCCGCTGCTTGTCATGCGCCTGACCCTAACGGGGTCAGCGCCCGGCCCAAGCCCCGTGGGGTCTGGCGGCAGGTGCGCCTGGACCTGATGCTGAACGGGCAGCCGGTCGACGCCCTGGCGCGCGTGGTGCACAGGCGCGCGCGCCCTGCCTCCCGCAGCAGGCGCGCCGGGCTGCCGTGCACACCACTCTTGGTATATCGAGGAACTTGCTGCATCAGTCTGCCAGGCGCCGCCAGCGGCGCGGCGGCGCGCCCACGCGGCTGGTATGAGTTTGCCGAGATGCCAGGTCTGAGAAGCTGGGTGATGTCCATGCTGCGTATATGCTGGGCTGCCTGACCAGGCAGGCTGCCGAGCGCAGGCACAAGGCGCACCAGGGGCTGGCAACATGGAATGTCACTGTGGGTTGTGCTGAGCTGCCTGATGTGGCAGGCCTGCCGCGCGCAGGCAGAAGGCGCAGCAGGTGGGCCGCGCCATGTGCGCCGCCATGCGCGACAAGCTGGGCCGGCAGCAGTTTGAGGTGGTCATCCAGGCGGCCGCGTCAGGCAAGGTCGTCGCGCGCGAGACGCTCAAGGCGTGCCCGCGCGGCAGACACCTGCCAGTCACCTGACCCTATACCCTAGTTGGTAACCCTCCAACGTATTGCATCTGGCATGCCCACGGGGCGATGCGCCTTCAAGAAGGCGGGGTGCGTCTGCATGCACAGCGGCCCTATGTGCTTCTGGCGTTCGCCGCTGGATGCCAGCACAGCCGCACTTCACTCTTCGCAGCGCGCCAGGCGTTCCGCAAGAACGTGCTGGCCAAGTGCTACGGCGGCGACGTGAGCCGCAAGCGCAAGCTGCTGGAGCGCCAGAAGGAGGGCAAGAAGCGCATGCGCCGCGTGGGCTCCGTGGACGTGCCGCAGGAGGTCTTCCACGCGCTCATGCGCGTGTGATGCGCGCGCGCGCCCGCACTTGCGATGTTGCAGGGCCAAGGACCGAGCTGGACTGCGCGGGGCTCGGGGCCGGTGCCCTGGCGGCCCTGGCGGCCTGGCATGCCCTCTGTCTGGCGGCTGGCGCATCGGACTCACGCATTGCCGGTATTTGCAGACTGAAATGCCGCACTTAGCAACCCTTACGGGCAGGTGCCCCTGCGCGGTGGGTGTACCTCCAGGCCCTCAGCCTGCCTTGTGTTGTATAGGCGACTTATGCATGAAATGGGTCAGAACGCATGCCCGAGACTGTGTATGGAAGCCCGACTGCTCTACAGGGCAGCTAGCATGTCACATGGGCAAGCGACGGCCCAGGTTCTGTGAGGAGGACTCGTGAATAATAGTACACAAACATGCCCGCAACACGCCCGCAACTTGCTGTCAACGTCGTGACACGATGCACTGTGAATCCAGTGATCCCACAGCCGTCATGTAGAGCGCGAGCGGTCTGCATCCACGAAAGACAACACTCAACAAGGGAGCTTGCAGCGCTGAGCAGAGCGTGAACCGTCCGCCTGACCACAAGCTGTGTCTAGACAGCTGACCCATGCTGGTGCATGCGGCGTGCGCAGTTACGTTGCACCGTGCGTAAGCGCCAAACCTGCCTTGCTGGGGAACCGTCCCTTGACAACCCACGAAATAAGCCAAGCAAGCAAAACTCCGCGACAGCGCTGTGTAACTGCTATGGTTGAGGCCACGCTCGACTGCTGCCTGCTTGACATGCAACGGGTGGCACGGCCCTATGACTTTGCTGACCAACGCTCTCCCTAGCAGGGCCTGGCGGCAAAGTCCGCACACCCCTACCCGATGCTGGGCGGCCCGCGTCGCGACCCCTGGAGCACGTCACCCGAGGCAGTCCCTCTCGCAACCCTAGCCGCGCACGCCATCGTTCTCCTGCCCGGCATCGGGCGGCCCGTGCTGCAACCTAGAGAGCTCGCCACCCACAGCACCCTCCCTACAGCCCTACCCGCGCGCGCCCACATTCTCCTTCCCGGCGCTGGGCGGCCCGCGCCGCGGCTCCGCCGCGCCCGCGCGGCCCCGCAGCTTGGCGAGCTCGGCCGACAGCGCGGCGCGCGCGGCCTGCTCCGCCGCCAGCGCCTGCTTCAGCGCCTGCCGCGGCCGCGCGCGCTCACTAAGGTAGGGTGTCCATGGCCTGCGGATCCAGAGGCAGCTCCTGCGGCATGGGCGCGGGTGCGCCGGCCTGGGTCGCCACGCAGGCGGACATGACGGGACGGGGGCTTCCGACCCCGGCCGTGAGGCTGAGGCGCCGCGACGCCGCGGCCCGCTGGGGCTGGGCAACGGCGGGCGCAGGCCGGTGCGGGCTCCCGTGGTTCCACCAGGTTGGGCGCGCGCGCCTGCTCGGTGCGCTGCGCGCGGTTGGTGACAAAGTCAAGCTCGTACTCGAGGCCGCGCACGTCGCGCAGCCGGTCGAACGCGCCCGCGTCGCGCCCCGCGGCCGCCACGTCCTCGCGCAGCCGGAACTGCATCGCGGCCAGCTTCTCCTCGCGCCGGCGCCCGCGGCGCAGCTCGGCCTCCAGCGCCGCCAGCCGCCCCGCGTCCTGCGCGCCCCGGCGTAGGGTCAGGTCAGGATAGGGCGCCCGCGGCGCAGCTTTGCCTCCAGCGCTGCTAGCCGCTCCTCGTCCCTGCGCGCACACCCGTCATAGGGTCAGGCCCAGTTAAGGGCGCCCGCGGCGCACATCTGCCTTTTAGCGCCGCCAGCCGCCCCGCGTCCTGCCCGCGCCCACGCCCCGTCACACCCCACACGCGCGCCACGGCGCCCACCGGTCAAGTCGGGCGCAGCGTGTTCTGCCGGCGGGGGCCGCCTGGTGCGCGCGTCCCTGCAGACCTGCTTGCCGCGCGGGTACTTTGTCGCTCGCCTGCAGCGCCACGCGCGCTCTGCACGGAATAGCGTACATATCCTACAGCTCCGCCGCAACGCTGCTCAACGCGCAAGGAGCACTGGGAGGCCTGAAAGGGCGCCGCGCCGCCTGGAAGGGTCCGGCAGCCTGCGGCGCGGCAGCGGCGGCGGCAGCGGCGGCGGCGAGAGCGGCGTTCTCATCCGCCGCGCGCTGCAGCCGCGACTCTGCGCCGGCCAGCGCGCCGCGCAGCTGGGTGACCTGCCGCTCCGCCCGCTCCAGCTGCTCCGCGGCCTGCCGCTTGTGCGCGCCGTACCACAGTAATGTGCCTCCCTGTGACTTCCATGACCGAAACAACTGCCGCTCTGCCCGCTCCAGCTGTTGCGTAGACGCGTTGCGCTCGGCCGTACCACAGTAACATGCCCGACTCCCCTGACTTGTAACACCTGCTCAGCACATAGCGCACGCATGCACACTGCCCGTCCATGGATCAGTCACCGCCCGTCCATGGATCAGTCACCGCCCGTCCATGGATCAGCAGGGCATGCACGCCAGTGCAGCGCGTGCTTGCTGCGCCGCTGCTGCCCAGCGCTGCCCCTGCTTGTTGGCCGAGCCCGGGCGCCGCACCTGTGAGCCGCGGGCGTCCTCGCGCTCAGCCAGCTGCGCCTGCAGCCGCGCAAGCAACGCTTGCAGCTGCTCGGCCTCGGCTGCGCTACGCTCCGCGGCACCACGCGCTGCCGCCGCCTCAGCCGCCTCATGCGCCTGGCGTGTGTGACAGGACTCAGCGGAGCCAGGCCACCCCTCAGGTGCCTTTGATGCTGGCAATCCACACGGCACTGCGTCGCAGGCATGCATGCACACGACGTCTAGCGCTGCGGGACAACACACAAGGTAGGGCAATCTATCATGTATTACTGCGAGGTAGCCCAAACCTGGGCATCCTGCGCAGCGGCTGCAGCATTTTCTAGCGCATGCCGGTCTGCCTGCGCTACCCTACGCGCGTCAGGCCTTTGACCACCCGCATTCGCTGCCCCTTGTGCACCCCCTACAAGGTTGCCCTTTTGCATGGAAGAGCAAGTGATGGGCAGCGTCCAGCCCAGCTTGTTGCATGTTCAACACAATTATGTACCCCCAATAAGGTTTGCCCTTTTGCATGGACACAGCACGCCTTGCTTCTCTGCTGGGGAAAACAGTGTTGATGTACAGGACTCCTCCATGTACGAGACATGCCCAGTGCTACAAGACCTGTGGCTCTGCAGAGAGGCGCGCCTGCTCGGCGGCGAGCTGCTCAGCTGCCCGGCCAGCCGCGGCCGCGCCCCGCGCGCGCTCCTCCGTCAGCGCGCTCTCGTGGCTCGCCTGCGCGCGGCGCAGGCCCGGCGTCACAGCCGGTACACCCTGGCCCATCCTTGCGGCAGCGCGCGTGGGAACAAGTAAGGAAACCTAAAACCCCTAGGATAAAATTACAGGGCCCTGCTACCAGGAAGCGGCGCGCCTGCAGCGCGGCGAGCGCCTGCTCGCGCTCGGCGCCCGCGCCCGCGCGCAGCGCGCCCGCCTCTGCGCGCGCGGTCGCGGCAGCGCCGGCCGCCGCCTCCGCGGCGTGCCGCGCCTCCAGCAGCGCCGCCTCGTGCGCCGCGGCGGCCGCCGCCAGCTCGCCCTCCGCGCCGCGCGCCTGGGGCTTGCGCTTCGGGTCACAAACTAAAATCACAACCTAAGCGCTCACAGCGGGCCGCCTAGATCACACTCCACATGTGGTGCGCAAGCCATCTAGGAGGTGCAATGACAAGTGTGTGCGCGCGCAATAAATCGGATTAGGCATGCCAATTATAACTTGCGTCGCAGCCAATCGCAAAGCATGCCCCGCATTGCATTCATGGCCCCCCACCCGCGCGACAGCCCGCGCCGCTGCGGTGCGCTCCGCCTCCGCCGCCGCCTGCGCGCCGGCCAGCGCGCCGCGCGCAGCCGCCAGCTCCGAGGCCAGCTCCTCGGCGCGCGCCTGCGCCGCCGCCGGGCGCGTGAGCGCCGCGCCTGAGAGGCACATGCGACATGCACAGCTGGCCGACGCGGCAGGCGCGAGCACACCCCTGCCGATGAGGCCAGTGGGGCGCGCAAGTGGCAGCGCCCCCCGCGGCAGGGCCGACGGGGCGCGCGCCTGCTCGGCCTGCAGGGCCGCCCGCGTGCTCTCCGCCACGCCCTGCCGCGCGCGCGCGCATGCACGGGCTCACGCGCGGGCGCGCCGGGCAGCGACGCTGACGACGCTGACCTGCTCTGCGAGCGGTCTGTGCTCCCTGTCATCACAAGCCTGGACGGAGCGTGCCGTGCGGCGCCCTCTGCAGCCCCGGCTGACTCGGTGTCCCCCAAGGCCTCTGGAGCAGGCTGGCAGCCGCGTCGCAAGGCACAGCGCTTTGAACGGAGCATTTTAGCGAGGGGTTACTGCAAGGAGTGCGCTGGCTCTGCGTCAGAGCAGAGCCGGCGGCACCTGCAGGCGTTGCGTGTACGCGCGCGCCTCCTCGGCCGCCGCCTCCGTCGCCGCCCGCTGCGCCTGCGCCTCCGCGGCTGCGGCGCGCGCCTGCGCCGCAGACGAGGGCGGGTCTTCGAGGGGTCTGCATCCCCAAGGACATTCAGGTGCCCCGGTCCCGCCTGCAACGCGCACTTCTGGGGACATGGCAGAGGCGTGCAGGGCACCCGCACCCCCGGCACACGCGGCACACCCTACCCCTACCCCAATCACGCGCCTGATCCAGCGCCGCGCCCAGCGCGCCGGCCTCCTCGCCGTGCCGCGCGCGCTCTGCAGCAGCGCCGGCCTCCGCGGCGGCCGCCGCCTGTGCGGCCGCCGCGGCGGCTGCTGTGGCGGCCTGCAGCTCCGCGCGCAGGCCCTGCGCGCGGGGATGAGGCCTCCCTGAGACCGCCGATACGCCTTGGCGGGCGCGGCGGGCAGGCGCACGGATACGGTTGACATATAGGGTTTGATGCTGCCAGCCTTGTATACCGCATGCCGGGCTGAAGACGTGGCGCAGGCTCACGAAGGGCCGAGGCCCGGGGGGGGAATGCGGGGGAAGGGCTAGGGGGCGCGCCTGCGCGTCCGTGCGCGCCACCGCGAGCTCGGCGTCCAGCGCGCCGCGCTCCGCGGCGAGCTTGTCCGCGAACGCCTTCCACTGCTCCGCGCTGTCCACCGCGCCCTGCAGCCGGCCCTCCCAGTCGGCCTCGCTGGACTCCACAGCCGCCTGCGCCGGCCCGCCGCCGGTCGCCGGTTCACTGCCACGCGGCAGATGACTGGCTGCCTGGACGGGCCTGACGGCGGGTGAGCGCTGCACAGCGCCCAGCTCGTGCAAGCGGGTAGAGGGCGTCCCGCAAGCCCGGCCCATGCATGCGGGGCACACGCAGGTGCCTGTACACCCGCGCATCACCCCCTGTGTCTGTCTGGGCCGCACAGGCGCCCACCCTGGCAGCCTGCATGCCCGGACACGTCTTGCACAAGGCGGCGGGCCGAGCGCCGCCACAACGATGACATGCACGCAGGCACGAGCACTCGCGTCTCTGTGAGAACCCTCCATGACAGACAGGCAGCTGCCATAGGGGTAGGTTAGGGTCCATGCATAGCGCGCGCCTGCAGCGCCTGCAGCTCTGCGGCGAGCGCGGCCTCGCGGTCGGCGCGCGCCCGACCCTGCTCGGCAGCGGCCGCCAGCTCCGCGCGCAGCCCGTCCGCCTGCGCGGCCGGGGCCAAAGAAGCGCGCTGGGCAGCGGTGGCGACCGTGGGGCAGGCGCTGCTCAGGCATGCCTGCAGGCTGGCGCACGCGTCCGCGCAGCCCTGGCAGGTACCGACAGCAGTGTTCTTGCATGAGCGTGTCCAAGTAGAAAGGGCATGCAGGAGGGCTGAGCAGCCGCCGTGCTGGATTTTTCAAATGAGCATGATATAATGCGTGCATGCTGCTTGCACGCTTCTGCTCTTATGATGCACATATGGCAAACCGCGCTGCAGGGTGCGCAAGCATTAGCGCGCCTTGATTGTCCTCCAAGCACAGCAGGCAAGGACCTTACAGTCTGCTTTGGTCCCTGGCGATCTTACTAGAAGTGGCTCGGCTCCCTGTGCCACTTTCACGCAAAGCTCACCTCTGCGCGGGAGGCAGCCAGCTCGGCGCCGCTGGCGGCGAGGCACTCCGCGGCGGCCGCGGCCGCCGCCGCGGCCTCGGCCCTCTGCACCTCGGCGGCGCGCTCGGCGGCGGCGGCAGCCTGCGCCGCGCGCGCCTCCACGTCTGCGAGCGAGGCGGCCAGCGTTTGCGCCTGCAGCTCCGCCTCGTTCAGCTGGCCTGCGCGACGTCACAGAGCCCATTTGATTTGCTGTTGATGTCCTTCTTCTCACCGCACAACCTGACACATAACCACATGCACAGCGCTCGCACACGCCCAGGTCATGTTTTCTGTCACTCAGCAATGCGTATGGTTCGCACATTGAGTTATATGCATGGCCCCAAACCCACTGCAGACCCCATGCATATCAGAGCACGACCAGTGAATCTCTCATTGAACTCATCTATGCTGCTTTTGCTGCATGCGCGCAGCATGTACTGAAGAGCCGTGCAGGCAGGGCCGTACCCTCGAGCTCCTGCTGGTACGTCTCCGCGGCGGCGGCTGCGCGCTCAGCGGCGCCGCGCTGCTCCGCGGCGCCCCGCTCGGCCGCGGCGCGCGCAGACGCGGCCTCGGCCGCGGCCGCCGTTGCGGCCGCCAGCTCGGCCGCGGCGCGCTCGGCGGCCTCCGCGGCTGCCGCCACCTGCGAGGCAGCCGCGTGCAGGCTCAACGTCAGCGGCCCGCCCGCACATAAAGCATGCATCTTATGCCACATGCGTCTCAGTGCAGTTTCCCGCGAGGCTGCGGTGTAGGCGGTGCGTGTCGTCCAGCACGGAGATGACAGGAGGGAACTGCATTGGCAGGGCGCCGGGAGCTTGGGGCTGACATACTCCGAAGCAGTGACGCTCAGTGCAGACCCCATGCGAGGCGAGCCCCGGCCCTGCACTGCGGGGAGCGCCTGCGCGCCTGGCTCTGCAGCGCCGCCTCCTTGCGCGCCACCCGCTCCAGCGCAGCACCCGGTCAAACCCCACGCGAGGCAAAACCCTCAAACCAAAACTCGCGCGAAGCACGGCCCCGGCCCTGCAGCGCGGAGGGCGCATGCGCGCCTGGCCCTGCAGCGCGGCCTTTTCCTGCGCCGCCCGCTCCACCGCGGCGCGGCTGTCGGCCAGCGCAGCGCTCAACTGCGCATGCTCCGCCGCCGCCGTTTTCGCCGCCTGCGCCGCCTGCGCCGCCTGCGCCTCCAGCGCCTGCACAGCAGCGCCGCCTCACTCACACGCGGCCCATGGGCTGCTTCAAGCGTATCAGTGGTGCAAGAGGAGCGCAGACTGCAGCGTGGCGGGGCGGTTCTGAGGCAGTGTGCGGTCTTTTTTGGTATCTCAATTGGTACCGGCAGTCACACATGCATCATGTGAAAGTTTGCATGCTGAGAAGCGCCTGCGTGCGCAGTGCAAGGCAGGCACGCAGGCGCTCGGCATGTCTCGCGGCCTGCTTTGCATGCATGATGCATGCACTCCTGAGCGCCCAGCAAGGTCGGCGCAGCCGCGCTCGCAAGTGGCTCCGCACAACCGTCATCCGGCAGTCGGGCGGAAGAAGCTGCGCGGCAGACGCAGGTGCATGCAGGCTGCTGACTCGCTAACGGCCCAGCCGCGCGGCTCACCTGCGCGCGCTCGGCAGCCTGCGCGGCGTCGGCGGCGGCCGCCGCGCGCGCGGCCTCCAGGGCCTGGGCGCCCTCCGCTTGCGCGGCCTGCAGCGCATCGGCGCCCTCCGCGCGCGCGGCATCCAGGGCGCTGGCGGCCTCCGCGCGCGCGGTAACCAGCGCCGCGGCGGCGGCGGCGGCGGCCGCGGCGGCGGCCTCCTCGCCCGCGAAGCGCTGGCTGGTCAGCTCCTCGTGCGACGCCTTGATCTGCTTCTCCAGCTCGCCGATCTCCGGCAGCCGCGCCTGGCGCGCGGCTGGCGCCGTCAACCCCACCCTATCCCTATCCTTACGACCGTGCCGCACGCGCCTCGCATGCACGGACGCGGTGCAAGCGCAGGCGGACGCGCGCACGTCGCGAGCGCCCCACGCGACCGGCCCCTTGGAATAGCGCCCGCTTCACGGGAAGCGCGTCAGGCGCAAGTACAAGACGCGCCTAATTTTGGTGCATGCAAGCGGGGCGCGCGCGCCTGCGCCGCGTCGCGCGCGTCCTCGCTGGCGGCCAGCGCGGCGCGCACCGCTGTAAGCTCGCGCCGCAGACCCTCTGCGGCCGCCGTGGCCGCCGCCAGCTCGGCAACGCGGCCGGCCAGCGCCTCGCGCGCGTCTGCAAGCGAAGCCTCTGCGGCCGCCAGCTCCGCAGTGCGCGTCTCCAAGACTTCCCTAGATTTTGCAATTGGGCGGTCAGCGCGAATGCCAGCTGGTTGGCAAGCCACAGGGGGCGCTCAGTGTCCGCATTTTGAGGTGCATTCAGACACCCACATGTGTCCCACTGTGATAGCACACCATGCGACTGCATGCACGGCAGCGCCGGACCACAGCGCACCTCCACATGCGCACATGCGCACTCCTAGCCGCTCGAGGGCTGCACGCCCCTGCTGCCGCACAGGGTGTCCGCTTGCCGTAGTGCCAGTTAGGGCGGCTGCCCAGCGCGAGGGGCGCACGCACCCCAGCTCAGCACACGCGCGCTCCAGGTCCGTGCACCGCGCCTCCGCTTCGTCCAGACCGCCTTTCAGCGAGTCGCGTTCCGCGGCCGTCGCAGCGCCCTCGGCCCGCGCCGCTGTTAGCTCGCCCTCCAGGGCCGCGCACTGGCCTGCGGGCGCAGCGACACTTTGTCATACAGGGGCAGAGCGCGCAGCAGGCTGGCGGGCTGACATGCGATTTTACACCCTGCTCCCTATGCGCTTGCGCCACGCCTGGGCCCGCATCCGCAGACGCGCGCTGGGATAGCTGGAGCAGAGTCGTGCAGGACGGCATGCAGGCTGGTAAGCCTGATATGCAGACTGAACAGTCTCATGTGGCATGATCAGTACGCTTGGATGCGTTTGCCACAGTTCGGCAGGCGACACAGCCAGCTCACCCGGCGGTGGCCACGAGCGGGCATTTATGCAGGCTTGTAAAGCCATGTGAAGCCAGCCCTGCAGGTGTTCGCGGGCATGCAGGAAGCAGCCTGAATCCAGCGCCGCCCCGGAGCCCGACTGCTGCCTTGACGGGCGGGCAGGGGCATGCTGCGGGGCGGGGCCGGCGCGCCCTTGGCGGCGCCCAGCTCAAATTGCGCCTTCTCCAGCTCCGTCTGGCTGCGCGCCAGGGCGGCTTCCAGGCCGGACACCTGGCCCTTGGTCTGGCTGAGGCCGACCATGATGCTCTCGCGCTTCCGCTCCGCCACGGCCTCCTTCTTCTCCAGGTCCTGCGCGCCCCAACCCTGTATATTGCCCTGCGCAAAGCCCTATGTTTTGGGTTAAGTTACAACACCCTAAACAGCCATGCGCGCGGCGTGGCACTGTGCCGCTCACGCCGCCCCGCTGTGCGCCTGCGCAGCCAACAGCTGGTGGAGCCGAGGCCCCGACTCCTGCATGCTGCATGACCCTGGTGCATCCTGGTCACTGCCTGCTGGTGCGCGCTCGCAGAGGCGCGCTGCATCAACGCAACCGCGGGCGCCCCGAGCGCGCATTGGTAAGCCGGCCGGCCTGGCCGCGCAGGCCCTTGAGCTCGCGCTCCAGCGCGGCCTTCTCCAGCTGCACGTTGCCCTTGTCCTGGACGGCCGCCTTCAGCTTGGCCTCGGTCGCCGCCAGGCGCTCCCTGCGCGCGTGCGAGCACAGCAGCGGGTCGCTGGTGCGCGGCAGACCCTGCGGGGTAGCTTGCCCGATAGAGTTGCCGGGACCTTGCGGGGCAGACCCATGCCTCTCATGACGCGTGTCGGCCCCGTAGCCAGATACAGTAAGTCCTTGGCTGGCGCCAGGCGCTCGGTGCAGGCTCAGAGCGTGCCACAGGATGAGCGCTCTGCGCGAGCATGCCAGCTCCGCCGCGCGCTGGCCGGCAGCTGGGCGCGTGGCAGCACACGGCCGCCATGCGGCAACAGACGCGTCGTGGAGGATAGGGCTAGAATAACCCCATCCATGCAGCACGGGCGCACTTGGTCTTGTCCAGGTCCTTGCGCGTGCGGTCGATGGCCTGCTGGCCGCCCTTGCTCAAGCTCTGCACGCTGCCCAGCTCCGCCTTGAGCCGCGCGACCTCCTCGCGGTGCTTGGCCCTGCCGCAGCCCGCCCTCAGTCTGGTGCGCAGTGCATGTGGGTGTGTTGCAACGCGCGGCGCCCGCGCTCGTGGGCACGCACGTCCACACTCGGCTGCAGCTGAAATAAACTGCGATCGTATCATCCATCTGATAGGGCAGTATGGGATTATGGTATAGGGTAGGGTACCCTGTCCTACCCCATCCATAAGGACAGGGCTTGGCGCGCACTTCAGGTCACGCAGCTCGTCGGCGGCCCGGAGCGCGCCGGCCGCGCGCGCGACCTTGGCCTCCAGCTCGGCCCTGTCGGCCGCGGCAGTCGCCAGCGCCGCATGCAGCCGGTCGGCGTCGGCGGCCGCGGCGGCCGCGGCGGCCGCGGCCGCCGCCTCGGCGCCCTCGAGGCGCGCGGCGGCAGCCTGCGCTGCGGCCTGCGCCTCCTCCTGTGCGCATGCAGCGCGGGAGCCCGTGATTGCGAGGCGGGCCGGGTGTTGTATACACATGCTGACGCTGCGAGCGGGGCATGTACTGCATGCACATATACTATGTGACGCATGTACACTGTATGCCCTGCATGTACGCCTGCAAAACCTGGTGCTGCTAGTTGTGCCGCCTGGCAACGCCCGCGCGCGCCCGCAAGCTGCCAGCGCTCGACATGCGCCGCAGGCAAGGCAGGCGAAGCCGCCCAGGCAACGCAGCCCCTGCCACGGGCACCGGCACCGTCCACAGCGAGCCGCGGCTGTGCGGCGGCGCGCCTGGGTGCGTGCGAGCTCGGCGGCTGCAGCCGCCGCGGCCTCGCGGCCGCCGGCCTGCGCAGCGGCGAGCGCCGCGCCGGCCGCGGCCGCCGCCGCGTCAGCCTCCGTGCCGGCCGCCGCCAGGCGCTCCTCCAGCACGCGCGTGGCCTCGGAAGCCGCGGCCGCGCACGCTGTCTCCTCCTCTGCGCGCCGCTGACGAGTATATAGCAAACACTATCGCAGTGTGCTGCGAGCGGAGGTCCGGCGCTGACCCACAGACGTGGCGTGCTTGTGATGCTTGGCGGACCGACACCTGATGGCGACATGATGTCATGTAAGGTTTGCTTTATGTGTGCTTGTGTACTGAACTGCCCTGGCGCTGCATGCTTTCTTGCCCGCCTGTGCAGGCAGCGCTGCTTGGACCTGAGGCTCCGCTGCTGTGCACTGTTTGGCACAAACTTAACAGCACACAGCGGCGCACCGAGCGCAGCTTCCAACTCGGCCACGCGCTCGCGCTGCGCGTCTGCCTCGGCGGCGGCCGTCGCCGCAGCGGCCGCGCGCTCGGCCGCCGCCTCCTCGAGCCGCGCCTGCAGCTCGCCGGCGCGCGCCTCGGCCGCGCCCAACCGGGCGCCCAGCTCGGCGAGCGCCGCTTCGTGCGCCACCTGCAGAGCGGCGGGCTTGGCACCGCGCTGTGTTCACGTGCGCGCCCAGGGTGACGCTCCACAGGAGGCAGTCCGCTGAGCTGTGCCTGGCACCGAGTAAGGCAGGTAGAGCTGGTCCGGGACCTTGGATTGGCGGCCCAGCCCATGCAGCAGTGCAGGCTCGCATGCACTGGCACACTGCATGCGTGTCAGCGCCAGGCCAGGTCAGGGGACGACAGAAAGAAATTGGCTTAACGGGTGCAATTAGGGCGTGAGCTTTAACATGTATGATATTACAGTGACTGCGGAGGGTGATGTGCCTGAGCCTTCTGCGCGTCGCTGGTGGCCCGCTGGGCCGCGGCGTCCAGCTCAGTCGCCGCCGCCGCCGCCGCGTGAGCGGCGCCGCGCTGCGCGCGCTCCAGCTCCGCGGCCGCCTCGGCCGCCTGGCGCTCCGCCGCTTGCCGGGCCGCCTGCGGCATGCAGGGGCACCGGTGTGATGCTGGAGGCACCGACCAGAGCGGCTCGTTTACTTTGCCATGCAGGAGGGTCCGCAACCACTTCAAGAGTCAGTGAAACAACAGTCCCTGCACGCAGTACCCGCATGTCTGCAGCGGAACCGTACATGCACTGGCCACCGCGTTGCTACGCACTGCTCCGTCCGCACCGGGTGCCGCCGATGAACAAACACCTCACACGCATACATGCTTTGCAGGACCGCCACCCGCGCCGCGCCACGCGTCACCGCGCCCCGTCAGCGGGCCGGCGGGAGCGCGCCTTGGCGTCCTTGGCGCGGCCCTCCGCGGCGGCCGCGCGGCCCTCGGCGTCCGCCGCCTTGGCCACGGCGGCCGCCAGCTCCTCCTCCTGCCGCTTCTGGTACAGCGGCGCGCGCTTGCGGCTCTCCAGGTCGGCCGCGTGCGCCTCCAGGCGCGCGACCGCGGCGCCCAGGTCGCGCGTGGACGCCTCCGCCGCTGCCGCGCGCTCCGCCGCCTCCTGCGCGGCAGCGCACCCGCGGCTGTCCGGGCCACGGCTCGGACTGAGTAGAGTCGACATGGTCTCGCGCGTGCGCATGAGAGTCTTCAAGCTAAGGCGCACCTCGCCGCCCCGGCGCGCGGCCTCCAGCTCGGCGTCGCCGGTGCGCGCGTGCGCCTCTGCGGCCGCCGCCGCCGCCTCCGCGGCGGCCAGGCGCTCCTGCTGCGCGGCCGCCGCTGCCGCCGCCTGCGCCGCGGCCGCTCCCGCCGCGTCCGCCGCGGCCGCCAGCTCCCGCTGCAGGCCCGCCACCTGCACCAGCCAGCAGCGTCAAAGCAGCTCGCAGGCGCGCGGCGACGCCGCGCCCTGTGGGCATGCATGCGCAACGGCTCCCCGGTAGGCGGGCATGTCTGGCGCGCGTGTGCTGCGGACTGCGCAGCTGCGATGCTGGACATGCCCCCATCCACTGCACCCGGCTGCTGGCTCCAGGTCGACTCTCTGCAGCCTCGGGAGAGGGCGCAGAGCAGGGCATGCGCACGCACAGCCCGGCGAGCCGCATCCAGCGCTTGTGCTATGCTCTACGACTTTCCAAAGTCCTGGCCTGTCAGTCAAAGAAGTCAGGCATCCCTGCGGAGAGGCAGGGCCCTGGACCACCACGGACCTCAGCCTGCAGCGCGCGCGCCCCGGCCTCGCGCTCCGCCGCCATGGCGGTCGCCGCGGCCTCGCGCTCCTTCGCTGTCTGCTGAGCGGCCTCAAGCGCCGCCTGCGTCTCCGCCGCCGCCTGCGGCGCACGCACCAGCGCTCAGCGGCCTGCCCTACAAGCAGGAATCGGGAGAGCGGGGGTGTTGCGCGCTTCTCGTAACCACGTATCCATCACAGCATGCACGAGTAAGCTCCCACACAGTGCAACCACTATGTGCGCGCTGGGCTGGTGCGGCCTCGGCGCGCGACGCCTCATCGGAAGCATTGGCTGCACGCCTGGCGCAGCGGCGGGCCTGCCCGGCGCCGCATCCGCGCGGGGCGCAGCGGCGCGGGCGCGGCGGGGCGCGGGGCGGCCCCGCGGCGCGCCTGGCCGGACGCGTCGCGCTCGGCGCGCGCGGCGGCGGCGTCCTTGTCGGCGCGGCGCGCGTGCCAGCGCGCCTCCTCCACCTGCGGCGCCAGCCGGTCGCGCTCCTCGCCCAGCGCGCACAGCTCCTCCTCGGCCGCCCTGGCGCGCGCGCGTGCGCGCAGCTCAAGCACAGCAAGCATCTGCATGAGGCTGGCCAGATTGGAACAGGGCACGCGAGGCGCAGGGTATACGGTAGGGTAGGACATGCACCGCAGCTTCGCATTGCTGCGCTGCGCGGCCTCGCTGACGGCGTTCAGCTCGCGCTGCATCAGCCCGGCCTCCACCTCCAGGCGAGGCGCAGGGTTTAGGTAGGGTAGGGCGCGCACCGCAGCTGCACGTCACTGCGCTGCGCGGCCTCGCTGACGGCGTCCAGCTCGCGCTGCATCAGCCCGGCCTCCACCTCCAGCTCGCGCACGCGCGCGCGCAGCGCCGCTGCCTCGCCGCCGCCGCCGGCCGCCGCGGCGCCGCCGCTGGCCGCAGTTAACTCCGCTCCCTCGCCGTCCTCGCCCGCTGCGCGTGCATCTGCATTTCGTACTTGTGGACCCACTTTTTACTCTTAAGATGTACAGATGCAGGAGCGGCTCAGGACTGTCCATGATGATGCATTTACAGACTGTATGCATGGTGCCCAACCCACACCCTGGTGCCCCACGCACACCCTGGTCAGCGCAGCCAGGCTCCTGTCCCCTTTCTTACCCTTGCACGTTTCGGGTTGGAGACGCTTGCCTCGCGCAGCAGAGCACAGCAGCAGCAAAGTTGCGGAGAGGGCGGATCAGAGCAAGGAAGCGCGCACGCTGCAGGCTGCAGCGGCGCCTGCGTATGGGCGAGCAGGAGCGCGCGGGCGCATGCTCCGACTCAGCAGCGGGCGCCTCGCCGGCCCCGGCCTCAGGAGCGGCGCCCTCCGCGGGCGCCTCCATGGCCGGCGACAGCTGGCGCTTGCGCGCACGGCTGCCTGCGCGCCCAGCCAGAGGCGCTCGGCGGTCGGCTGTATAAGCCAAATCATGCAGCGCAGCATGGTAAGGGCGCTGTTGACGGCTTGGAAAGCTTGGCAAACAAGCGTCAACGGCCGTGCTGAGCGCCGCACCGCCGGCGATGCCGGGCGCCCAGGTCTCGCGGCGGTTCTCGCGCCGGCCGCCGGCGCCGCCCGCCTCATCCTTCTTGCCCTCCATCATCAGCCGGGTTAGGCCGCTCACCTGCATGCCCGCGTGTGAGTCTGCTATGACACTGCCGTGTGCACAGCAGCTACTCTTGCAACGAGCCACAAGCAGTGATTACAATCAATGATGAACCTGCGAGCGGCGCCGCCAGCGCTGAGCCATGAGATGTCTGCATGTCACTGGGCTCATGATGCAAGCTGTCATGCACCATGCAACTATTGTGAAGCTGCAGCAAAAGCAGTCAAGAGGCACGCCCTCGCGTCATCTCAAGCGGCTTTGCAGCGCAAGCCCGCTTCGCACTGCCGTCACAGTGCGGCCACGCAGACCCCGCGCGCGGCGTCACCCTGGCCTATTCCAGTGCCCATCCCGGAGTTTTTAATATCTACCGGAACACCTTGCGCTCCCGTTACCCTACCATGCACCCTGCCGGCGCGCCTGGCGCTCGGCGCGCGCGCGCTCCTCCACCTCGCGCGCCAGCGCTGCCTGCACGCGCTCATTCTCCTGCTCCTTGTGCAGCAGCTCGGCGCGCAGGTGCGCAATCTGCGCCTCCACGTCCGCGTTGCTGCGCGCGCGCGACGGCACCTCCATCGCCAAAATAATGAAAAAAGTTGCAGGCAGCCCTCGGCTTTTGCGCGCGTACGTCCTGCGCTCAAATGCGCGCTCGATGACTGCGTGTCGCTGAGCGCTGCCTCTCCGGCGGCAAGCTTAGCTGCGGTGTATGTACTGGGCTTGGTGGTTGCTCGGCGCAGGCGCGTCTGGGACGGCTGCCCGCAGTCCGCGCGCATGCACTGACGGCACGCTGTCATGCCGCGCAGCCGGGGGAGCACGGCAGAAGAAAAGGCTGTGGGGGAACATGGCAAGGCGGCGCCGGGGCCGCGGGCAGGGCGCGCGCCCGCCGCTGTCGGCCAGCACGCGGCGCAGCTCCTCGATCTCGCGTGCCTGCCGCTTGAGCACGGCCGCGTCGGAGAGCACCTCGTTGACGGTCGCATTGTTGACGACGCGCTTGGCGCGGCAGGCGAAGCGCAACGTGCTGTGGCTCTCGTCGGCGTGGACGAGCGCGGGCGTGATGGCGCAGATGATGGCCGTCTTGGCGTTGCCGCCCAGCGAGGGCTGCAGGATGCGCGTCAGCTTGCTGTCGCGGTACGGGATGTGCCCGCCTGCGCGCCGCGGGCGCCGCGGCAGGGCGTGTCAACGGGTGCCTCCTGCAGGCCGCCGGTCTGCCTCTGCATGGCGTTCTGCGGCAGGGCGCAAATATGCCTCGCTCGCGAGCAGTGCATTGCACGGCGCCAGTGTTATACATGCTGGAGTCCGGGACAAGCTAAGTGTGCAGAAATGTCTGCAGCGAGCGGCTTTGGGCCAGCACGCATGAGCGAGGGCGGGGCCCTGGGCTGCGGGGCCCGCGCCGTGCGCCTGCGCGCCCTCGCTCAGCTTGTTGATGACCGTGCCGAGCGTGAGCAGGCTGCGGTTGATAGACGCGCCCTCCTTGGCGCGCAGGCCCTCCGCGCCCGTCTTGGCCATGCGCTCGCTGCCGGCCAGGTCCACCAGCGTGAGCGTGGACACCCACACGGCGCCGCCGTCGGCGTCGCCCTCCGCGTCGCGCGCGCGGCTCTCCACCACCTGGCGGCGGGCGCGGCGGGTCAGGGCGCCGCCCGGCGGCCGCACGCGCGCGCGGCGCGCCTCAGGTCAGGAGGGCCTGACATGGGGCGGCAAGCGTCAGCGAGCACGCCGGCGCTGCGCAGGCTCCCGCAGCGCCCATGCTGCCAGGCGGGCGGCTGCGCGCCCTGCAAGTGGTGATGCGCGCATGCGAGCAGGCCGTGCTTAAGGGCGTGTGCATCGTGTAGATAGGGCGTGCAGTCTCCGCCCGCCCTGGACATCAAAAAGAAAGCCCGAGCAGCGACCCTGTCCACGCGCACGCCGCTGGCAACCGGCTCGCCCCCTGCTTTGCTGCCCATGGGCAGATGCGCGCGGTCAGCCTGCTCGCGGCGCGCCGGGCGCCGCGCCGGCGCGCACCATGCGGAAGACGGTGTGCGAGCGCGAGCTGGCCTTGTTCATACGCGTCTCGCCGACGTGGCGCGCGGCCTCGCCCTGCTCCAGCAGCGCCAGCACTTGCTCCGCGCTCGTCACGATCTCCTCGCGCAGCCCGGCCACGTGCACGCCGGCCTCGCGGCTCTCGTGGATCTGCAGCCGGCCGCCCTCCGCCGCCAGCAGGTCGTTCACCTCCTCGTTGTACAGCTGCGCGCCCGCGAGTAGGGTAGGCTTACATCTTAGGGTAGGGTGACAGCCGTGCATGCGCCGGCGTGGGCGGCGCGCCGCCGCCCCGCAGCCTGGCCGTGCGAGGGCCGGGCCCGCAGTCGGCTGCGGCGCCACCGCGGTGACCCGCCCGCCGCCGCCGGTGGGTCACTGCCCGCCTCCTAGCTGCGCAGCTGTGCGCATGTATGCGGTGTAAGGGCGGCGCGCCGCTGCCTTGCAGCCTGACCATGCGCGTGCCAGTCCCGCAGCTGCCTGCACTGCTCCAGCGCCCGCCGCCCGCAACTTAGTGCCCACCCCGGCGGTTACACAGCTGCGGGCTTGCGTGTGAGAAGGGCAACAGATTGTGTTCAGAACCGTGGATAGCCCAGAGGCCCACCGCAGCAGCTGTGCACGCGACGCCAGGGTCCAAGCATGAGTAAACGCGCACCTGCAGGCAGCACCACTGCCACGCTGCCGGAAGTGCTCAACTGCACGGGGTGGGGCAAGCGCGCAGCGCCAGCTTCCTGGGGCCGCGACCGGTCCGGCAAGCAGCTCCGCGGCGCCAAGAGCAGGGCGCCCCTGCTGCAGGGTGTATTGTGGTAATCAAGTTGATGGCCCCCAATAGACGACTAGGCCGCGCGCGCCTCCATATATGAAACGCGCAGCAGGAACTCACGCTCCTGCGTGCTCGCGATGTGGCCGAACACGTCGCGCACGGCCAGCAGCGTGATGCCCGGCTCCTCGGGCGTCCCGCGCATCGTGTGCGTCTTGCCGCTGCTCGTCTGCCCGTACGCAAACACGGTGCCTGCACAAGCGACTCACAGGGTGGACTTGCGCACGCCTGGTGCCAGCTGAGGCGTGCGAGCGCGGGGCATGGCTGCGCCGCGGCTGGCTGCCTGCCAGACGTCAGGGCGGAGCCGCAACTGCCGGTGCGCGCGCGCAGGCGCAACCATGCACAGCGCGGTTGGTGCTGCGGCGGGCTGCGGCGCGCGCCGTTGAAGCCGCCGACCACCTTGCCGACAATGTCGCCCGTGGTGTGCCGGTAGACGCGCTCGGTGGACCGGGCGCTGTCAAACACGTTGTCCAGGTTGTAGCAGGCCTCTGCGGCCTCGCCGCCGCGCGCATGCAGCGGCACGACGGTGTTGCCCTCCAGCTTCCAGGCCGTGCCTCTCTCCGCCTCGGCCTCGTTGAGCGGCCGAATGCGCACGCTCACGCTGCGCGACCAGCCCTGTCAGGCGCTGAGTGAGGCGGAGGACAGCACGAGCGCGCCGGCGATCCAAGCAAAGCACATTGGCGTGATGCAAGCTGCTTCAGCAGCGCTTAGGCGTGCGGTGTTGGGCTGGTCCAGCGCGCCTGATGTTCTCCATTCCGTGTGCCTGCCGCTCAGGCGCTGCCTTGTGTTGCAAGAGCCTGGCGCTCTGCTGAGCGCATGCCTCGGACCTGGCGTCGGCACCTCGCTGCACCTCTCCTCTTCGCCGATGTCGACAGCTGCGCGCACACCGTTTGAAGGTACGCCTACCCCGGGGTCAGCCTAACCCGCTTCAGGACCAAAAAAGTCGCTGCCTAGCAAGACTGCGCAATGTAGCAGATCTGCGATGTTGACCAGTGCGGGCTGCCAGATGCTTTGGAGCATCGCGTAAGGCGTCGCGCGTGCTAGGTGAGCATGCTGCGGGCGGCATGCAGGCGGGCCGCGCAGCTGCGCAGCTGCGCGCGAGCCTGCAGCGGCATCGCACCCGGCCACCCGGCGGCCTGGAACCCCTTTTTGAGGCAGGCGGCCGAGGACCCGCCACTGGCACAGACAGCGGAGACGAGCAGCCACACCTCCTTTGCTTTGGTACGCCGGACACGCTGCTGCCTCACTTGTCGCTGTCCACGGCGCTTTCCAACTCTGTGACAACGCCGGGCCGCAGACTGGCGATGACTCCATGAGAGATTTTCTACTAGGAACCAAGCCGCCTCCACCGCAGCCAGACAGCGCCTTCAAGGCGTTCAAGGAGCTCACGGAGGAGCTAAAGTCCCGGTGCGCTGGTCTGCTCTGAAGCTGATTTCGGTGCATGTCTGCCACTCCTGCAAGGCCGCGGCAAGCTGCGTCAAGAGCACGCTCGTGCCGCTCGCGCGCTGACTGACGCGCGGCAGGTGCAAGTCAGGAGGCAAGGACCGCAAATGGGCGCAGTCGCAAGGGCTGCCCGAGCGCGCGGAGGGTCTGCGTACACGGCTGCGTACCTGCTCCTACCCGGAGCTGTATGACCTCCTAGTTGCGCTGTCGCTGCTGCAGACGCATGGGGGCTGGCAGGCCAGCAGGGGCCTCTGCAGCAACCTCGCGGAGGCCCTCTTGCGCCTGGCAAACTCTTTGTCTTGGCCGCACGTGAAAGTGGTCGCGGTGCGGCTGCTGAACTTTATGAGCAAGGGCGGCCATCCGCTGAGCTCGTCCCTGCACGACCAGTTTACAAACTGGCTGCTGCCCGGCGCCTCACCGTCAGCAGCGGGGGCCGCGCGGCGCGGCGGCGCAGCAACGCTGCCAGCGACGCAGGCGAGGCTGCTCCTGCGCGCCTGGGTGGGGCTGGCCGCGGCGCCCGGCTCGCCGGCGCGCGCGACGCTGCCCGCCCTGGTGCAAGCCTTGGACGCGCGCCTCCGCGCCGCCAACCAGCTGGACGCTGCGGGCGTGGTGCAGCGCGCCGTGGGCGCCCGGCTCGATGCGGCGGGGCGGCTCAGAGCGGCGGGGGCCTGCGTCTCGGACATACTCAGCGTCCACGACGCCGCCGGCGAGTTTTTCAACCGGCAGCACGTGATCAGCATCCTGCGTCGCCTGGCCAAACTGTGCGCCCTGGTGACACGCAACAGGCTGCTTGCATGCATGCATGCTCGCGCTCCTGCACCACGTGTGACTGCAAGCGCGGCGCGAGCGCGCCGCACCCACAGGGGCTGTGCGCGCCGCTCCACGCTGACGCCGCCTTTGTGGGCAGGTACAAGTTGGGCGCAAACTCCCCTGGTAGCGAGCCCAAGCCCGACCGCAAGCGCGTTGGCGCCCTGGTGTCCGCGCTCCAGGGCGCAGTCCGCCGCCACCTGCCGGAGATGACGGGGCAGGACGTCTGCCTGGCGGCAAACGCGCTCGGGACCCTCAAGCGGATGGAGCCCGAGCTGCTGCAGGAGATGGCGGGCGCGTTCGAGGCGGCGATGCTGCGCGGGGATGAGACGGTGCGGCTGGAGGAGGCGGCGTCCTTTCTGAACACGTGCAAGCTGTGGCGCTTCCGTGCGGAGCGCTCGCTGCTGTCCTGCGTGCGGGACTGGGTCACAGCGGCAGCGGGCGGCGGCGGCGCGGGCGCGGGGCCGCGGGCGCTGGGCCCGCCGGCGAGCGCCGCCACGCTCATGCGCGTGTGGGCCCACGACGACGAGGTGCGCGCGGGCGGCGAGCTCGCGCTGCCCATGGGCGCCGTGGAGGCGCTGACGCGCAGCGCCGCAGCCGGCGCCGGCGCCGGCGAGCGTGGCGGCGGCTTTGCCGGGCGCAAGCTGGCGGTCTCGCTGCACGCCGCGGCCAGCCTGGTGCAGGCGGCGCGGAAGGCTGCGCCCGCGGGCGGCGGCGAGCAGCGCCTGGTGGGCCTGGACAGCGACATCGCCAGGTGGGCCGGGCTGGCGATCGGCCACGCGCAGCCAGGGCACCCGCAGGAGGCTCGGGACCTGGGCATGTCCGTGTGGGCGCTGGGCTACCTGGGGGTGGCGCCTGACGCGGCGACGGCGGCCGCAGCGGGCGCCCAGGCGGCGGCGTTGGCCGGCCAGCTGCCGCCGCAGCGGCTGCTGCTCTTCATCTCCATGATGGCGGGGCCGCTGGCGCAGTGGCACGAGACGGGGCTCGCGTCGTGCGAGCCGGCCGCGGCCGCCCTATGCGCGCGCGCGCCGGATTTGAAGCAGCAGGACACCGCCCGCGTGATGGAGCTGCTGCGGAGGCTGGCCGCCGCGACGGGCGTGCCTGAGCCCGTCGCGCCGAGCCTGGCCGAGCCTGCCGCAGGGGTGGCGCGCGCTGGCGAGGCTGGGACTGAGCCCGCGCCGGCCGAGCCTGCCACAGCGGCGGCGCGCCCTGGCGAGGCTGGGTCTGAGCCCGCGCCGGCCGAACCTGCCGCAGCGGTGGCGCGCGCTGGCGAGGCTGGGACTGAGCCTGCGCCGGCCGAGCCTGCCGCAGCGGCGGCGCGCCCTGGCGAGGCTGGGACTCCCGCTGAAGCCTGTTCCAGCAGTGGATAGGATGTCCGGGCACCCGCGCTTTGCATGTGGACCGCTCGGCGCCTGGAGGGCTGCTTTGGGTGAACTTGGCTGGCCACCTGGCATTTTGGCGGCTCGGGCAGCATGTGGCCTTGGTCCTGAGGGCTCAGCAGCCCCCATGACCAGTGTTGACTATCTGTTGTCACACATTCTTGGCCCAGGAGACAGTGCGCCCACCCTGACACGCCTGTATGGCTCTGCACCCTGCTGCGGCGCCCAGACACAGCTGAAGCATGATGCATGCCCAGGCAGTCACATTATGATTTGTTCAAATTCAGATGCATTGTGCGTGCCGGTTGCGGCGTGTGCGTCACCCCAGGCTTCCTGCGCCGTGGGCTGCTCTGCTCCGGCGCTCCTCGCCGTTCACGAGTAAACGCCCCCACAGAGAGCCGCACACCAGTGTAGTGCTGTTCACTGCGGTGGCCCACATGTTGGCAGATCCGCGCCTCTTGAGCCAGCGCAGCATCGCATCTCCTGGCCAAGGCGCGGCGTGGCTGGCCTTGCCGGCGTGGCAGCTTGCAGGCCGGTTTTGCTTTAGCCGAGCGCACACAGGGGTCTGACAGCGCGCGCGCAGCGCTGCACAGCATTGGCGCGTATGTGGGCCGCACGCACGTTCACGCGCCGTTGGCAGGCGTGAATGCGGTGGCAGCCGCGTTGAGTGAGATGGCGTGCGCTGGGCTGCCGGGCAGGGTCATGGGACCCTGCGCGCGGCCCGGACAGAGACATTGCCTGGGAACAGAGTCGAGCTCGACCCAGATCAGGGCTGTGGCTGACAGGCATCTCATTCGCAGCGGCACATGCGAAATATTGCGTTCCCATTAAACCCCGAGAAGGCAGGCTGCGGCGCGCGAAGACGAGCACGCATGCGCAGCCAAACGAGGACGCAAGCGCAGCCACATGAGCGAATGCTGGGTGTGGGTGCTGGCAAACCCTCGCTCGCGCGCATGGCAAACCCTCGCCCCAGATGTGAGGCCCAGGCGCACCGGCGAGGAGCTGCTGGGCGAGCTGTGCGACGGCGTGCGCAGCGCCTTGGCGCGCCGCTGCTCCGGGCTGCCCCGCGCCCGCCCGTTATCGGCCCGCTCGGGCGCCTGCGGCGCGGTCGCCGTTTGCTCCCGGCTCGCTCCCCTGAAGCGCATGCACTGCCCTGAATGCAGGTCGCAGTATGGCGCGCCCGTGCATCGGGCGCACCGCTGCGTGGCCGGGGACTGCGCCGGCGCCGGGTGGCACTAGGTGGCCCACCATGTGCTGCGGCGGGAAGGCCGGCACCACGTAGGGCCCGTGCGCCCCCGCGTACGGCGCCGGCGCCCCCGTAGGATAGTACGCGTAGCCCACCAGCGCATGCCCCGCGTAGCAGGGCGCGGCGAAGCCCGGCGCGCCGCCTGCGAAGCCGCAGCCGTCCGGCGCGTACGCGTTCGGGAAGTATATGGGCGCCATGCCTGCTGGCCCCAGGATAGGGTTAGGATAGGATTCGGTAGCTATGCCTGCTGGCCCCGCACAGGTCTGCGTGCACTAGAACTCTGTGCCTTGGAGTACACCGGGCGCTCCTTCCCTAACTTAATGCATGTCACAAGTGAACCTGGATGACAAACACGAGGACCTAATGGACATGGGCAGAAAGTGCGGCCTGAGTCCGGCGCACATGACAGCGTCGAGTGCCATGCCTGGGAGCAGGCAGGGCCGCACCAGCTGGCCCGCCGTTCACGTAGCCGTTGGCGTAGCCGCCGGGCAGCAGCGGCGCGTGCATGCCCACAGGCACGCCCGCATGCATGCTGGCTGGCATGGGCATGCCGGCATGCATGGGCACACTGACGGGCATGCCCGGGTGCGGCACCATGTGCACAGGCCAGGCCGGCCCGCGCATGGGGCCGCCATAGGGCCCTGCACCATAAGGCGCAGGGCCTCCCCCGGCATAGCCGTTGGCGGGCGCAGCCGCGGGCGCATGCCCGCCGGCGTGGCCGGCGTGGCCGTTGGCCGCGGGCGCGCCGCTGGCGGGGCCGTGGCCGTTGGTGTGGCGCTGGTAGGGTCGCTGAGGTTTCTGCGGCAGGGTGTAGGGGTCGCTGCTGCTGGACGTGCTGCGCGCGCCGCCCGGCGGCGCGCTGCTGGCGGTCCCCGGGCACGGCTCCGCCGAGGGCTCGCGCGCCGCGCCGCGGCCGTTGCCGAGCTGCGCCGCCCAGGGCTGCGCGGGCGCGCGGGCGCGCTGGTAGGGGCGCGCCGCGTGGTGCGCGGCGGGCGGTCGCGCGCTCGTGAGCCGGCGCGCGCTCGCCTGGCGCTCCAGCTTGGTCAGCGCGAGCGCGACGTGCAGCGGCTTGGGCCCGCCCACCTGCTCAGCCGCGCAGCCAGTCACGCCCGCCCATCGGATGGCAGCACAAGTTTCCGTCATGCAAGTTCTATGTCAAGCTCGGCTGAAGTCACAGGTGCAGGTGTGAAGTTGGAGTTGCCGTCAGCCATAATGCGCACAGCTTCTGTGCGATTTGTGAGACTGCTTATGACGTCCAGCTGCGGCTGCATGACAGCCGGGGCCCGCCAGCGCGCGGAGTGTGCGGCGCGCTGTGAAGCTCCGCTCCCCAGCCGCCCGGCAGGCCTGCCGGGGCGCACCAGCTGGCCGTGCAGCTTGTCGACGCAGCGCTGCGCCTGCTGCGCGGTGCGCATCTGCACGAAGCCCACCTGCGCGCGCGGCGCTCGCAGTCCCTCCAGGCTCCAGTGCCTGGGTGTTGAGTCCGGCTGCGTGGCAGGCTGGGTATGCTAACCTGCCTTCCCAGGCACCGGGTGCAGCCCACTGATCCAGCACAGCGGCATGCAGAGCCCCCTCGTCGGCATGCAGCGCCCACAAAAGGCGGATGCCTTCCCTGCCTGCGGTGCGCTGTGCAGGGGCGCCGCCCGGCGCGCGGCCAGCCGGCCGGGCACACCGCCGCCCAGCCCCAGCAGGCTGCCGCCCAGCCCCGGCACAGCCGAGGGCGGGAGCGGGGCGCCGCGCCTGCTTGCTCTCGCCCACATGGTTGTACAGCACCGCGCCGGACACCACGTCGCCCAGGTCCTGCGCGCCCGCCGCGCCAGCAAATTCTAAACACAGTCGCGCTCTGTGCCCACAGTGCTGCGCAACGGGTGGGCACATGGTGCGGCCGGAGAGCGTACCATGCAGCTGGGTGCGGTCGCCGTGCTGGGGTGGGAGGAATAGGGATGTTCAGGGATACAACTCCCTTTCCCTACCCATACAGGTTCATTAACCCTACTCATAATACTATGCGCGCCTCAAACAGGCTGCGCAGCGCGGCGGAATCCACGCCAGCCTCGAAGTGCTTGACATACAGGTTGTGCTCGCGGACCGCCGGCGCGGCGCCGTCGGCCGCGCAGCTGGCGCCACCCGCCGCGGCCTCGGCGGCCTGCGCGGCGTTGCAGTCGCCCGTAGGGGGCGCCGCACGACCCGGCCAGCCATCAGCGGAGCCCGCTTCGGCGTGCTGCTTGCTCCCAGACGCCATTCAGCCAAGGTTTGCATCCGCCAAGCTGTCGAGTCGTGAGGTCTTCTGTGGGCTTAGCACACTGCAAGGGCGTGACAGCTATGCAGTGCATGTGCAGGCTTACGAGTTTGCCCGCCCCAGATGCATGTGGGGTGGCAGCGCCGCAGCAGCCAGCGTCTGGCAAGCCTCGCATGCGTAGGCGCCATCACAGCGGCAGGACGCCCTTTCATATGAGAATGGTGTGGAGGGCGACCTTGACCGCTGCGGCCGGCGCGGGCGCCAGGATGGTGACGGCGGCGTCGTCCTCACCCGGCATCTCCAGCGCGGCCGCATCGGCAGCCAGGGTGTCCATGGGCCCCCGCACCTATGCATGCACACAGTGAGCGTGGAGGGGCTGGGGGGAGGGGGACAGCGTACGGTATGCGGCTCATCTGCACAACGACGCTTGGACCCCAGAACGCTCTGGCCTGCGCGACTGGCTCAGTCAGGGCTTTTGAGGGCGCTCCGCACAGCGTGAGCTCCAAGCGGCTCCTCGCCATGCACAGCAGCCGCGCGACGCCGCCGGCCTCGGCGGCAGAGGCCCCCGCGCCGCCCGCGTGCCGGCCCCGCCCAGGCCCGGCATTGTGCGCATGCAGTGAGCAAGCCTTGGGGCGCAGTTTATGCGGCCACTGTCCTGCCAGGCGCGGCAGAGGTTGGGGCGCGCCCAGGAAACCACTAGGTGGCCGGCATATTGGCGGCGGCAGGGCACTCGGGGAGGTCGCGGCTGTCACGCGCGCGCTCACATGTCCAGGCGCCAGCAGGGAAAGGGCCAGCGCCAGATGCGGAGTGGCTGCCAGCATTCTGGCCGCCCGCCATTCTGGCACCATGCCCTGACCTTGGACGCCCATCGGACCCGATGCTGCCGCGGCCAGCTGCTGGCGGCAACCTGGTACGCTTACTGATGACTCTGAGCTCGAGGCAGGCCGGTGTGCGCAGCTTGGCTTCCTGTGCTGCATTGTGCGCCACGTATGCGCTCAGGTCCTCGCCCCAGGTTACAGACGAGCAGGCGGGGGGGGGCTACAGCGTGCAGGCACCTGACCTAGCAACCCTGGCCTGCCTAACAGCCTTGTATGTCTTGCTCGCACAGAAGGGAATTTTGAGGGGATAGCAGAGCGCCGCACGCACCTCGCATCAAATACAAGAAAGGGTTACACAAGGAAAACAACCGAGTGCACAAAGCGCAACGCCTCCCACTGCAAACCATACCTGCGTCTCGTCCTCATGCATCAAGGACTGCTAACTCGTCCTCATGCTTCAAGGACTGCTAACAGAGTGGACATGCAAGCGGTCCGCAGGTTGCCGGCCTTCACCTCACTCGGAGCTTGCCAATGCAGCGACGTCTGGTGCCCAGCGCGGGAACAGGTGCACGGCCATGTCGTTGAACGCGCCCGGCAGCGCGGCAAACTCGAGCTCGATGTCCACCACCACCGCCTCAGGGCCCCGCTCCTGCTCATGCGTGCATGCATTCCCCTCTAGGTCTTCTGCCCCTCCACCCGGTCCCCCGTCCCCAACCCCATCTGTTGCAGGGTCACGCTCGGCATCCAGGTCTTCTGCCCTACCAGTAGGTCCCCCATCCTTGACCCCATCTGTTGCAGGGTCACACACGACATCACTCGTGTGCACCAGCGTGTCCGCACGCGCACCACCGCGCCTGCGAGCGCGCTCGCCCGCGCAGTGCGCCGCACATCCCCGGCCCTCTGAGCTGCCCTCTGAGGGCAAGCCCGACCCATCACAACGTTCTCCCGCGTGAAGCCCCCGCCGCTCATCCGGTGCGCTGTCGGCCGCCGCGGCCGCCGCCAGCACCCAGTTCGGCCGCCTGCGCTGGCGCAGCCGCCGCGCGCTGCCCGGCGTGAGCGCCCAGCGCTCCGCGTACAGCCTAGCGGACCCCGCGCGGGGCCAAAGCTCTTCTGCCTGTCTGAGCATGCATGCACAGCAGCTCCCGCACACCCTGTGCGCACTCGCACAGGGTCCCTGCCACAAACTGCATTGGCTCGTGCGGACGCCCTTGCGTATTAGGCAGCAGCGGCACGAGAGCGATGCTCCTGACGTGCTTTCTCCCCCGACCATGCGAGGTGTGCAGCGTGCTGTCCGTGTTTTGCGGGCAAGCGCGTGCACACACACGGAGCGCATGCCCGAGCAGCAGCGCGCGGGGTATCGAAACCCGGCCGCGCCTGAGGCTGTTGCCCAGGACGGCCAGGCGCCGCAGCGTGCCCGCGGCCGCATTGGCGGCCAGCAGGTCGTCGCACAGCTCCGCCTCGCAGTGCGGCAGGAAGACCAGCGTGCGCTCGGCCGCCACGCGCCGGCCCCGCTCGTCCACATCCAGCACCTGCGCGCAAAGCCCTAACCCTAACACCCGCGGCCTCCTGATGGTGATGCGGACACCGGGCTGGCACCCGAAAAGTAAGGCAGCGCCTGCCGCCGCCTGAAGACGTCACGGGCATCACGCAGGCAGTTGTACTCGGCCCTGCCCTAGCTGCAAGCGGCCGCGCGGGCGCCGGCACGCAGGCAGCGGGCGGGCGAGCAGGCCACGGGCGCGCAGCAGCTTCTGTCTGAGTGTCCCGGCATGCAACCCTGCTTTACATCATTCACGCACTGGTGCAAGGGGCGCTGGTGTGTGCCGAGCGCAGCTGCCACACCAGGCTGCAAAGCCTGTGACATTATCCAGCTCGCAGCTGTGCGGCCGGCACCTGCAGGCCCAGCTCGGCGAGCGCCATGCGGTCGGCATCCGTGAACACCGGGTCGAATACCTGCGCGGGGCGCAGGCGAAACACCTGGCGTGGCAGAACTGGGACACGCTTCACACCCGGGGAGCTAGGCATCTGAACCAGGGCAGCAAACTGTGCCCACTGCACGGCAGAAGAAATATCACGAATATGTGATGAGAAACGACACAGTACTTAATCTGCTGGTGCCGTGGGTGGGTCATTGTCTGAAAGAAAAAACTCCCCCAGGGAAGACAGGCGGACAAATCAGCGCTCGCGGCAAGACCGACAAGCCGCCGCCTGGAGCAGGAGCGCGCACCTCGGCCGGGCGCGCGAGCGCGGGCAGGCGCTGCGCGAGCAGCAGCGCCAGCGCGAGCTGGTAGCGCGGCGCGGGGCCGCCCTCGAGCGAGCCGAGCCCGAACACTACTAGCGCCTCCACCGCATCCCAGCGCCAGCACGGGCTCCATGATGCGGCCTGGAGGCTGGCCGCGCCCGGCTGAGCGCCGGCCGCTCTAAGGCGCGCTGCAGGCTCAGCATTCGTGACCGGCTGCGCCGGCTGGCCCGCCGCGGGCCGCGCCGCACCGCTAGACCCGTCAGCAGGCGCGCTTGTCGCGTCAAGCTGAGCGCGCCGGGCGGCGGGTGCGGGCGGCCCGCTGCCCTGACCCGGGGCTGCGCCAGGCTCCGGCAGCGCAGGCGCCCCTGCGGGCTGCGCCTGGAGCTGCGGCGACTTGGCTTCGCCGCCCGCGGCCGCCGCGGCGGCCGCGCCTGCCTCAGCGTGCGCATCTTCTGGCCCCCCGGAGCGCTCAGCCAGGGCTGCTGCCGGCGGGCCGCGCGCCGCGCCGCCTGGCGCTGTTCGCAGCGGCTCTGCCGCGTCCGGCGTGCCGTGCGCGCGCGCCAGGCGCTCGCGCGGGGCGTCCCGCGGCGCCTCAGGCAGGTCTGCAGGGGGCGCGGGGGGCGCCGCCGCAGCCCCTCCACCGCCGCCGCCGCGGGCCGCCAAGCTGTGCTGTCCGTCCAGGGACGAGAGCGGCAGGCGCAGCCCGGCCGCGCGGGCGGAGCGCATGCCAGCTTCGCAGGGCGCGTCTGGCGGCGGCGGCGGCGCGCTGCGCGCCTGCGCCTCCGCCATGCATGCCAGCAGCGCCCTGCACGCGGCAAGCTCTTCCCCTCGGGAAAATCTGCCTCATTCCCGAACTGGAAGGTGCACTCTTGCGTGCCTAACAAAAGTCAGCCTGCCACAGTGGAGTGCGTTGCAAGCAGACAGTACATGCAGGACGTCTGTGCGATAACAGCTGCAGAACACAGGGGAACTTTGGCGTCAGCGTTGTCAGGGAGCGCGAGTTACGCAGGGCGTGTTGTGGCGCTGGACTGTACGTGCTGCGGCACCTGTAGAACGCCGACCCCTGCAGCTCGGCCTGCGCTTCCCTGACCTTGGAGCACAGGAAGCGCGCGCGCTCCTCCAGCGTGCGCTCCGGGGGCCCCCGCCTGGCGCGGCGTCCCTCCGGGGCAGCAGCAGCAGCTCCTTGGGGGGCAGGGACATTGCTGCACTGCTCGCTGCCTGCTGGCGCGCCCGACAAGCGAGCTTGGCCAGGCAGCCTTGCTGTAGTAAGCCAGTCATTGCAGCATTGTATGGGGAGTATGCACGTGCAAACACTCAGCTCGCTCACTTGTAGCTTTTGGAGACGGCCTGGACGACTGAGTCTGTGCACGATACTTGAAAGTACCTGCGTAAGAGCTAAGCGCTGCCGGTCGCCTCTGAGCACCGCGCCGCCGCACAACAGTCCACGCCTGTGCGTGCCCTGACTCGCAGGCGCTCCGCGTATCCATCACTTCACACATAGTTGTTCCTAGAAAAGGTACCGCTGTCAAGCAGAAATGATGCGGCGCAGACCAATGCGGCGCTGCCCGCCATCAGGTGCGCTTATGGTCAGCGCAGCAAACGGGGGATGAGCATGCTGTGCACAATGGGCACGCAGCCGGCGAGACATACATCAGCGGCCTAGAGCAAGCGGTACCGGTGCTCTAGGCACCTGGCGCATGCCTGTTGTCACCCTATTCCCTGAGCCTGCCTTGGCTCCAAAGTGAGCATCAGGCAAAGCAGCAGTGAGCAGTTCCAGAGCTTCCGCTGCGCGGAAGGCGATGCAATGAGCGTGCGCGGGCGCGCACTGCTGGCGTGCGCGCTGCTGGCGGCCGTCGCGGCGCCTGCGGCTGGCCAGGTAATTGGCGAGGTGACAGCTGGTAGGCTTAGTCTGGCGTGTGGGGGCGGCCATCACGCCCCGCGGCGCGCTGCTAAGGCCAGATGGCAGTCAGATGGGGCGGAGTCGGGCGGGGGATCGCTAGTCCGGGCGACCTGAGGGGCTGGTCGGCCCAATATCCGTCGTAGCCGGTCGCGGACCTCAGGAGCGGCCTGCAGCGTGGCCTGGCCTCTCTGGGCCCGCCTGCTGGCTGCAAGGACGGAGTGGCAGCTGTGGGTTTGGCGGGGGCCTGGCAAGGATGTGTAGGAAGGCTGGTTCAGGAGCTGGGCCGGCATGCAGGCGGGGGCTGGGCCCGGGGCACGCTCCTGCAGTCACCTGCCGCGCTCAGGCTCGTATGGCGGCCGTGTGCGCCGCTCGAGGGACCTTGGACGCACGCCCGCGCTGCGCGCAGCGCGCGTGCTGCGCCCCTGGGTGGCGCTGCGATAGCCGAGCAGGCAGTCTGCCTGCTAGGGGCCTCAGATCCTTGGGGAGGGAGGCCTCGCGCGGCGCACGCGCGGCGCATGGTCTGGCAGCGCGCCTCGTCTGGCTGCGCTGCGCATCAGCGCGCACAGATGTGCCCTGGCGGCGTCAGGTCGGCGGGGCGGCGCACGGGGAGCACTTTCTGTCGGGGCGCGCGTGAGTGGGGGCATCACGGGGTTTGGCGCGCTGCGGGCAGGCCCGGAGCGGCCCTGGCTGCAGGGCGGTGCTCGGCCACATAGGGTGCCTGCTCGCAAGGCACTGTGGGGCGCCGGTCAGAGCATGCGCGCTGCGCGGCAGCTTCAGGTCGTTGCCGGTCGCATGAGGAGCCTGTGCTGGTCGTGCAGCCCCAGCGTGCGCTACGCACATCTCTGTGGGGCTTGTCATAGCGACAGCGCCAGTGGCAGCGACCTGGTGCTTGGCCGTGGCGCCGCGCAGCGGCAATCTCCGACGCGGGCGCGCGGCGCAGGCGGCGCTGGCGCAGTCCTGCAATGCCACCGCGCTGGACCTGTTCAAGCCCCGCTTCAACGTGTCGCACGCGCTGCACGAGTACATGAGCGCGGACGCGGCGGCGCGCGGCGTGGTGCCGCACCCGGGCACCGGCTTCACATTCTTCCTGCCGTCCGACGCCGCGTACGGCAACGACAGCGCGGCGCTGGGCGGCGGTGCGGCGCGGCGCACATTGTCCTGACGTGCTGAAGCCATGGCGGGGGCTGTGACGCTGACACCGCGCCTGCTGTGCTGAAGCCACGGCGGGGGCTCTGACGTTGACCGCGCTCTGAGAGGCGGTGCTTGGCCTCGATAAGGTGGCGCAAAGCCGCCATCGATGTTACGCCTGATGACACACGCTGTAAAACTGCGTCGCGGCGGGGGCGGCCTGCTGCCGGCCAGGCGCTGAGGGTCGGGCTGCGCCTGACGCCGCGCCTGACGCCGCGCCCGCCCGGCGCGCAGTGCTGCACGCGGCGGTGGCGGCGGAGGCGGCGGCGGGCCTGCCGCCGGCCAAGCGCGCGAGCGTCTGGCTGTACAACATGCTGCCCACCGCGCAGAGCGCCGACCAGCTGGGCCAGGCGGGGTCGGCCGAGACGGTGCTCGCGCGTGTGGTGGCCGGCCCCGGCGAGCCCGGCAACGCGACCTACGCGCTGCGCTTTGTGCTGCCGTCCGGCAGCCTGCTGGCCGGCAAGCAGGCGCGGCGCCCGCCCTCGAACCTGCGCCCGGGCTCCGGTCAGGCAGGGGTGCGGCCGCCTCGAGCCCGCTCGCCGGCGCGCTCTGCTCGCTGCGCGCCGCGTGGGCGGCCCGCGTGCGCGCCGCGGGGCGCCTGCGCGGCTCCGATTGAACCGCCGCCCAGCACGTCGCCTATCACGGGTTCTCTTTGCTGCGTGCTGTGTGGGGAGGCTCACATGCGCGCCGCGGGGCGCCTGCGCAGCTCCAATCGGGTTTGCTGCCCAGCAGGCCGCCAACCACAGACATTCTGTGCTGCGTGCTGTGTGGGGAGGCTCACGTGCGCGCCGCAGGGCGCCTGCGCCTGCGCCTGCGCGGCTCCGAGCGGGCCGCCGTGTGCTCGATACTATGCCGACAGTGTTCGTCTCCAAGTTCAGCGCGATGCTCACCAAGTGAAGCGAGACACCGACCGCGCGCAGGCGCTGGTGGGCGACCTGCTGGGCAGCCGCGCGCGCATCCTGGCCAGCTACGGCGTGTGCAGCACGGTCGTGCACGTGGTGGACGCGCTGCTGTGGCCGGCCAGCACGCAGGACGTGGCCGACGTGCCCGACCCGGCGCCCGGCGGCGCGTTCAGCAAGCCACTGGCCGCCGTGCTGCCCAATGCGTCGCAGATCTTCGGGTGCGCGCCTGGCGCCCGCGCGCGCCCCGCGCGCACGCAGCGCACGCAGCCGTTGCCGGCTGGCGCCTGCAGAGGCCGTGAGCGCGGCCTGCTGATGCGCGTCGGTGGGCGGCCTGCTCGCGGAACGTGCGGCCGGCGCGCCGCCGGCGCTTGGTCCGTGCAGGGCGGCGGGCGGGCGCGCGGCCGCCCGGAGAGTCGGGCGCGGGCGGGGCGCTGAGGCGGCGCGCGGCGCGCGCGCGCGCAGGAGCCCGATGGCGCTGTCCATCGTGCCGCAGGCGGCCAACGTGGCGCTGCCGCCGGGCCTGGTGCCGCCCAACCCGCAGAACAGCCCGCTCAACTCCGTGGTCAACACCGTCATCGATGCCACGCAGGCCGGCATCACCGCCGCCGCCAACCGCCTGCAGAACACGGAGGCCACGCCCGCGCCGACCGGCGCGGGCGCGGCCGCCGTGCCGGCGGCCGCGCTGGCGCCCGCGCGCGCGCCGGGCGCCGCGCCCGCGCAGGCGCCGGGGCCCAGCGCGGCGGCGGCGGGGGGCCCGGCGGCGGGCGCGGCGCAGGTCGGCGCGGCCGCGCCGCGCAGCGACGGCGTGCACACCACCAACATTATTGCCGGTGCGCCCGCGCGCTGATGTGCGTGCAGCCGTGCCTGTGCTGCATGTCCGGCCGCTCTGCCGTGGGAGCGCAGCTGCTCGGCCGTGCGCTTGCCTGCTGGGGCACGCGTGCGCGCGCATCTCCTCTGACGCTGCGGGCGCTCGGAGGGGCCCTGAGCTTACCTGACAGACCCTGCCCTGAGCCGTCAGGGCCTCTGTGCTGTGCATGCATGCCTGTGCGCAGCGAGTCCACTTGGACAGGGAAGAAACCCTACCAGAGCCCTAATACCAGGCCCGGCACGCTCAGCGGTGGTGGTGCCGGTGGCGGTGCTGGCGCTGGTGGCCGTCGCGCTGGCGGCCGGCTGCTGGTGGCGCCGCAAGGGTGCCGGCGGCTCGCAGCCGGGCAGCGCCAAGGCGCGCGACCGCGAGGCCGGCCTGGCCGCCAAGCCCGGCGAGGGCTACCTCAGCGGGCCGGGCTCCTTCCCAGGTGCGCGGTCTGCGGGCGGGTGCCTGGACCGGCCTGTGCCGGGCGCGGGCGCTGAAAGCGAGCTTGTGGTAGGCCGGTGTCAGAACCTGCGGACCCGCGCACGATCGCGGCAACACATGAGACAGACTGTGCAGCATTGTCAAGCTATGCCGAGTTTTGGGGTGTTCCCATGGGCTAGTGCATCATATTGATGGGCGTGCCAGGGGGTCTGGCGCACAGGCGCAGCGCCAACCCACACGCCGCACACTTGCCGTGTTACCGCGAGCACTCGCATGGACCGCTACATGCTGCGAGCAGGCAGCGCTCTAGCAGCTGCAAAATAGAGCCGGTCGTGGAGTCAAGCGCTGCCGGCTGCGGCAGGGCACGCGGGCGCGGACGCGACGATCGCGGGGATCGTGGAGATGGGCCGCGCCAAGGACTCTGCGTCCAGCGTGGCGGGGCACGCCGGCGGCGCGGACGTATCCTGCCTGCTCAATGGCGGCTCGTACACGGCCGGTTATGGCGGCGGGCCGCTGGGCGTGGGCGAGCACCCGTCGCCGTCCAGCATCAGCGGCAGCGACCGCCCGCTGCTGCCCGGGATGGGCCCGCTGCGCTCGGCGTCCTACCTGCTGGCCGCGCGCAACAGCACCGGCGACGACGCGCAGTGCGCGGCCCGCCACCGCGCCCACAGCGACCTGGCTTGCAGATGGGGCTTGCAGATGGGACGTAGGATAAGGTTACGACGACGCGCAGCGCGCCCGCCCGCCGCCGTGCTCGCAGACAGTGCTCAGGGCAGGCCGCAACCTTGTGCTTTCTGCAAAGCGCTCGCGACAGCGGCGTCACAGGACTGGCCTTGTCCAGCCCGGGTGTGGGCTGCATGTGGGCGCGCCGCGAGCTGAGCGAGACAGCGCTAAGCGCTATAGGGCCACAATAGGTTAGGGTTTGGGTAGGGTCAGGGTTGCTGCGGGCCGAGCGCGGGCGGCGGCGGGCGCAGCTTCCCGATGCCGGACGAGGAGTTCTTCATGGTGCCCGCGCCCGCGCTGGACACCTGGCGCAGCGCGAGCGGCAGCGGGCCGGGCGGCCTGGGCGGCGATGAGGCCGGCGACTGGTTCATCCGGCCGGACGACGTCATCATCTGCAAGGACCCGCGCGGCAACGACTGGCAGCTCGGCAGCGGCGCCTACGGCTCGGTGCGCCGGCCGCCGCTCATGGCCGGCGCAGCCCACAGCACGCAACGTCAAGCGGTTGTCTCAAAGCCGCGACCAAGCGCATGCTCGTCAGCGAGTGGCAGCCTAGCCGCGGCGCACCGTTCCGGCGCGCCTCACAGGCGCCGCCGTACACGCCTGTATGAAGACCCCGATGAAAACCAGGGGGAGCCATTGGAGGCGCATGCAGGCAGCCGTGGGCGCCGCGGGCGGCTGCCGAGCGGTACCTTACCCTACCCTAATGCTGCCGCGCAGGTGTACAAGGGCATGCTGCAGGGCAGCACGCCGGTGGCGGTGAAGTTTGTGCGTGGGCACTCGCCTAAGGAGCAGGCGCGCTTCCGCAATGAGGTCGGCATCCTGAAGTCGCTGCGGCACACCAACATCGTGCAGGCGCGCGCCGCGCCGCCCCCGCGCTGCCTCCGCGCGCACCGCCGCGCGCGCTGCTGCCCGCGCTGCTGCCGCTCTGCCCTTGCTCGTGCTGCCGCGCGCGCGGTGGCGCAGCGCCCGGGGACACTTGTGAAAATGCAAGGCAGGGCTTCTAGGGCCGTTGCACTCTGCTCGGGCACCACGCAGCATGGCGCTGGTGCTCATTTGAAGGCGCCAGGAGCCCTGCGCGCAGCTGCAGCTGTTTGTGCCCCAACCCAGCCTGCAGCGTGCGCGCGCGCGCACGTATATGTGCAGCGCCGCGCGGCGTCCCAGCTGCAAGCGTGTCATGCGCCCGCCGGTCTCCAGCCGCAAGCGTGTCGTGCGCCCGCTGGCCCCTCGCCTCGCGCCCCGCGCCCGACCGCCGGGCCGCGCGCGCGCGCAGTTCCTGGGCGCGAGCCCCAACCCGGGGCAGATCATGCTGGTGACAGAGTACCTGCCGCGCGGCGACCTGTGGCGCGCGCTATCCAAGGACTCGCAGCACGTCTTCTCATGGTACCGCCGGTGCGCGCCCTGGTCGCGCCGCCACGCCGGCCCGCCTGCAGCGCCGGCTCGAGCAGGCGCCACCAGGTCGACGCGCACGTACGGCGTTCCGTGCTTTTGAGAGAGTGCGGCGCGAGCGCGGCGCCTGCCACGGGCGCCGCCGGCGCGCGCCGTTCGCCGCTGCCGGGTCGTGCAGCGCGGCAGCGAGCCCTGGCTTACCCTCTTTTGTATCCTAAATTTTTAGCGCCGACGTGTCTCAGGGGCCGCGCGCGCGCAGGGGCCGCCAGATTGCGCTGGACGTCGTGCGCGGCCTGCATCACATGCACAGCCGCAAGGTCATGCACTTGGACCTGAAGAGCGCCAACATCCTGCTCGCGCGCGACGGCACGGCCAAGATTGCGGACGTGGGCCTGGCCAAGATCCTGACGCGCGACAACACCTGCGTGTCCACAGAGGGCACGTTCGACTGGGCCGCGCCCGAGGTGCGCGCCGCGCTCCCCACTGCAAGTCCAAACACGGGGAGGG
>JAABUV010000124.1_pt1 | contig 111007 bp, 94 predicted proteins | sample 5559971 | NCBI WGS metagenome assembly JAABUV01 (sample SAMN10711881, study PRJNA513362) | rock metagenome | isolation source: Antarctica rocks | place: Antarctica: Victoria Land, Knobhead nord | collected 2015-12-19 | reverse complement strand
CCTTCGGAAAACCTCTGGAAAACCTTCGGAAAACCATGTATTCTTATTCTATATTTACAAATTTGTAAAAATTGTACTTTGTTATGATAAAATCTATTTACACCTTTTTTACAAAGGCCTACAGCACTCTTTGTGATAGTTTTGCCTTTTTTACTGTTCATTTTTAGAGCAATTCTTTGGTATAAAGATCTTTAGATCGTGTTTTCTCCTATTTTTGGAGTCAATGGAATCAATAGAATTATCGAACCTTTTGTTTTCTGTTATTTACCAACTTTTATAGTTTTTTGCTTTATTAGTCAAAAGGATATCCTTTTTTATTCCAAGATTTATCAAAAAATGCGGGACAGTGTTTCAGTAAGGGATACTTTGTGTACTATCTGCAAAATTGAACTGTATTTTTGTAACAATTTTTTTATGGCTTTTCTTCTTTTGTTTTTTTTTTACCTTTTTGTTTTATAGATAGATAGTTTTTTCATACATTTCAGAATACTTTTGCTACCTTTTTACTCTTCATTTCGCTTTATTCTTCTCCAAAGTTTTGTAGAAAACCATAAAAACGTATTACCAAATTATGCCCAACTCTGTGCAGTAAAAAAAGAATTGAATAAAGAGGATATTGTAGAAGGGGGATATATATATGGTTTGCTTTATATCGCACTCTTTAGTATACTATACAGATGCGAGGTTGTTATGGGAGAACACATAAGATCGACAGAAGATTTGTGCAATTTGTATCTAAAAAGTATTAATGAAAAGATAAATAATGGGGATACTCAAAAACAAAAAGCGATTTTTGAGGAGCTCAAAACAAAAAAAACAAAAAAAACAAAACATTTTCGATTAAAGTCTTTTTTGTATAAAGCTTCTTGATTTGTTTTTGGTTTCCTCCGAACTCCACAATTTGAACAGGTATACAAAAAGATCAAAAGACTTTAGGTGGAAACGCGCTAAAAACGGTATAAAAGTGTTATTAAAAATGGAAAAAAAAGAAAAGCCATATAAAACAAATTTTTAACAAAGGTCGTAGAGAATCCAAAACCGGAAAGCTCTGAGCAACTATTTTAACACCAGAAGACCTTAAAGAGTTGGGTGATCTTCTAAAGGATATAGAAAAGGGCATACGAAAGTAAATGTTTATAAATAATTTTTCTCTATTCTTTTCTAATTTACTCTTTTCTTTTCAAAAAAACAAAGAACATATCTTTATGAAAAGTTTATCAAAAAAAACTTTATTTCTTTACAAGGAAAGACTAGTAAAGTTTGTAAACACATTTGGGTTTTATACTATTAAAACCCAAAAATTATCAGTCTCTTACTTTAGTCAAACAAAATATTATGTTTTTTACGTATTATTTGTCATCCTACCTTTCTTTCCTAAAATGGAAAACAACAGTTATAGTTTCCTTTGTAAATTTCTTGTTTTTTTTTTAATAATTTCCACATTTTTATTATTTGTTTTATTAAATTTGTCGTTTACAAATAAAAGAGTAGCACGTCTTGTGGGTAAAGAATTTATCGATCGATTTCTTCCAGGATATTTTAAAGGTTTATTACCTTTTTTTATATTTATACTAACTTTTAGCACACTTGGTCTTTTAGAAACTGGTTCCATAAATTTAAGGGTCAATTAATATTTAGAAATTTGTGAAAATATAAACAATGATTTAAAGACTTTTCGAGAAGTTCCATTTACAGCTCCAAATAGAGTAGAATTCCAAAAAATATTAATTGAAATAACTGAAATACCTGAAGAAATTCCATCTACTTGGATACTAACCGATATCTCTAGGTGGATTATAAAAACATTTACTTTAGTGTAAAGATAAATATCCTTATGTGAAACCAAAAAGGATTAAAGGTTTTGAATGGTTTGTTGTATTATTGAAATACAAAGCTTTGTTTTGCATCGCAGCAGAAAACTCGGGCCCCAAAATTCTTGAAAAGCTTATTATTGTTTCAAGAATTTTTGGGGCCAACTTATTGTGTGAGTACATATATAAATACAAAAAAAATGTTATAAAAAAATTCTGGGACACAGTAATTTTTACTGCCCTTTTTTTTTGTGTAATTATTAATAGAAATGACTATTATTTGAAAATTACTAATAAAAAACAAAACAAAAACAATTATTGTTGGCCGCCGTCTCAATTTTGATAAAAAAGAATCAAAAAAATAAAACCTGCAAAAAAGGTATATAGGTGTCAAACAAAAAAAACATATAGTACGAATTTAAACTTTGTAAAACATCTCCGTCCTATTATTAGATTTACTATGGTCTTAGTACATTTATTTACGAAAGCACTTCTTCTTCTATTTTATTATTTTTGCGTGTCTATTGGGTTATTTTGTCCCAACAACTTGTTTTCAAAGTTATGCTTATTTTTTTCAGTATTTCTACTTTTTAGTACCTTATTTATCGTTCTCCTTTTTGAGGAAGACAAATAAAAAAAGAGGAAACTATTGTTAAATGAACAGTGGGATAACAAATTCTACTTATATTACTGTCCACAATCTTGCAATGTAGACCTAGCACAGTAAACAAAACAAAAAGCAGATAGTATTTAGTGAGATTCAAAAGATAAACTAACAGTTTTAAATATATATTACTGACCTGTAAATGTTGAAGATATTTAAATCGTAAATTCGATATCACCCTTTGATGTTAATTTAGATTATTTTTTATTGAAAAAAAGTAAATAATTTAAAAGAATTTATTAATGTTCTATAGTATTTTTTTTATCATTTGGCATTATTATTATTTATGCAGAAAATTAGATACAATTCTTTTTTTAGAAGAAATCTATAGTCTATAACATGTATTGAAAACGTTTTTAAAGAAGCTAGGTAGTCTTTTGTCAAACTTAAAAAAAAAAAATAATTGTTATGCTTTGTAGAAAGCACAGTTTTACCTTCTTTAACAAACCTATAGTTTATGTAAGGTCATAAAACAATAGATAATAAAAATGGTTAACCTACAAAACAAAAAAAGCCTAACACTGATTTTGTTTATAGCTTTTTTTGTCATAACTTTTTTTTATAAAAAAAAAGTTGAAAATCTATTGTATTTTGTGGTATAATATAATTAACAAAACCTTTTTTTTAATTAAAAAAAAAAGGCGAATACAAAAAAATTAAAAATTTTTGTTTTTAGTTTGTGAAGTTGTTAATTGAGCAAATTATTTTTAACAAAACTAAATCAGACTTTTTGTTTGTCCAGGTTTTGTGAATGATTTTCATTAATTAACATAATCTATTGAAATTATTAAAAAATTATTATGACTGCTATTTTAGAAAGACGTGAAAGCGCTAGCCTTTGGGCACGTTTTTGTGAGTGGGTTACTAGCACTGAAAACCGTATCTACATCGGTTGGTTTGGTGTTTTAATGATCCCTACTCTTTTAACTGCAACTTCTGTATTCATCATTGCGTTCATCGCTGCTCCTCCTGTGGACATCGATGGTATCCGTGAGCCAGTATCTGGTTCTTTATTATACGGAAACAACATCATTTCTGGTGCTGTTGTTCCTACTTCAAACGCAATTGGTCTGCATTTGTAATAAAAGTGCCCTGTATTGGTGACAGTACTTGTAAACTGGGTGAATTGCGGGAAGCCTAAAATGAAAAGTTTTCAACTATTAAGAAGAACAAAAATTCAAATAATAAGCAACAATTGTAGGTATACGAGGAATTTTTTTTTTTTTTTAGGGATACAAGGTAGGTGTTACAGTTTGACATTCAAAAAAAAAGTATTATTTGGTTTATATCCTAATATTCTAACTACTATTCAATTTGCGCTAGAAATAACTGAATTGCCTTTAAAAAAAAAAATAACAAAAAACCAGAATTAGATATTTATCAACAATTTATAGAATCCTTCAAAAGAAAAAAAAATATGACTGGGACTCGTATAGAGAAACATCATATTTTACCTTTACATGCAGGTGGAAATAACAACTCTGAAAATCTAATTCGTCTTTCAATAGAAGATCACGCTTTAGCTCATTTTTATCGATTTTTAGCCTATAACGATAAAAATGACAAATTAGCTTATCTTTTTCGTAAAAACGACAACTCAGAAGCTTTCTTATTAAGATCACAACAAGGTCTCCAAAGCAGAGAAAAAAAAGGGTTGTTAAAACGATTTAAAGATAGTGAAGCACAGGCTTTATTGGGAAAAAAAGGAGGCAAAATAGCGGGTAGTTTAAATACTTTAGCTCAAACAAAAGCTCGTAGTCTAGTTGGTAAAAAATACGGCAGAATTGTTGGTAAATCAAATCAAAGCTCTTTGTTAAAAAAATTATTAACAATGTCTATGATATGGGAACATGACTGTGGTATAAAAGTAAAAACAAAACCTTGTGATACTTTTAAGAAAATTTGTAATCAACTGGAAAGTACAGTTCCTAATAAGATTAAAAATGAATCCTCACTTATCAAAGTGTTGTATGGGAAAAGATTGAAACTTTATGGTTGGAAGCTTTTAATAATGGTAATCCGCAGCGAAGCCGGGGACGGGCTTTTTGATCCCCCGGAACGTTCAGAGACTAAGGATTGAGTCCCAACAATAAAATCCTATTAGCGCCCGGCAACCTAACAACTTTAACGTAACTAAAAATTTAGTTCCTAAGTTTTAGTATCTTAAGATTAGAAAGAACCAAATAAACTTCAAATACGGCATATCTGACCTGACCTGACAAAAAAAGCTTCACCTGACACTCGCGAAGCGAGTGTCAGGTGAAGCTTTTTTTGTCAGGTCAGGTCAGGTTTCGATTTTTGTTAAAGCCGTTCTTTTGTTTTTTTGTTGAATTTCTATTAGGTTGATGAGATAGTCCACCCCATGTAGAAATATATGGATATGGTGTTTTACCCAATTTGGGAAGCAGCATCTTTAGACGAGTGGTTATACAACGGTGGTCCTTACCAATTAGTTGTATGTCACTTTTTCTTAGGTGTTTGTTGTTACATGGGTCGTGAATGGGAATTATCTTTCCGTTAAGTTTAGGCGGCTGTATCACACTGCGTTTGTGAATTAGGGGTGACCCTTACAGAAAATCGGGTGAATTGCTGGAACCCTTCTTGTTAGTTTTTGTTAAAAAAAAAATGTTTTAAGAAAAAAAAAAGAATCAAAGTTGTTTTCTTTTTCAAAAAAAAATAAATTGCGTGCAAAAAACTTACTATGATTAATAAAAATGATATCTATCTCTCTTTTATAGCATATTTAAAAACAAAAAAATATCTTGATAGCACATCATTAGAAAAACATAGAATATTACCACAACACGCTGGTGGTACTTATAAAATAGATGAAAATATTGTTAGATGCAGTTTTGTTGATCATCGGTTAGCTCATTATTATCGTTTTTTAGCATATAGACAAAAAGGTGATCTGATAGCATTTCAATTTATGAAAGGGATGACTAAAGAAGCTCGAATCGAAATGGCTAGTTTTGCAGGTAAAGTAGGTGGTAAAAAATCAAGTGACCAAAATAAAGCAAAAAGTCTCTTTTTTTTTAATACCCTATGGCAAAAAAAGCATGGTTACAAAAATGCAGGAAAACGTAATGTGGAATCCGGATGGTTAGCTCGTCTCAATAAAAATATAAGTTTAACTTTACCTAATCAACGTCGAAAAGCTGGAATTATTGGTGGTAAAGCACGAATAATTGAACAACAAAAGCTAAAGACTGGTTTTTATACTGAAAAAAGTATAGTACAGAAAAAAGGTAATCTGGGAAGGTGGGGTATACAAATTGATGGCATTACTATTCCTTTCAAAAAACTTTCATCTACTTTTGTTGACTATCATCTTTTTTATGGTACAAAAACTGTTTATAATAATCCAATTAAACAGGAATATTAAGTTTTTTTCTTTTTACTAACAATGGCAATCAGCAGCGAAGCCGGGGATGGGCTTTTGATCCCCCGGAACGTTCAGAGACTAAGGATTGAGTCCCAACAATAAAATCCTATTAGCGCCCGACATCTTTACTAAAAAATCTCGTGGCTTTTGTATCGCTTCCTTTTCTACGAAAAGGAGGGGATACAAGCCTTTTGATCATTTTGTTTTAAAGATGATAATATAGTCCATTTCAACAACTTTTATTTTTATTATAAAGTGAGTGGAAACACTTTGTTGAAAAGCTAGGTATGCGTCCTTGGATCGCTGTAGCTTACTCTGCACCAGTTGCAGCTGCTACTGCTGTATTCATTATTTACCCTATCGGACAAGGTTCTTTCAGTGATGGAATGCCACTAGGTATTTCAGGTACTTTCAACTTCATGATTGTATTCCAAGCTGAGCATAAAATATTGTTGTGCTCTTAAAACTAAGTGAATTGCTGGAAAGCTAAACTATAAATTTTTAAAATTAAGAATTATCATGACTTTTAAAAATAGTGAAAAGTTCAAAAATCAACAAAAGCTAAATATTTTACAATTAGCTTCTTTACGTAATCATGTTTATGTTACTTGGAAGTATTTAACTAAAGAAAGTGAATTAGTTATTTTTTGTAAAAATCATAAACAACATTTTACTACTACTTTTACTAATTATAAACGTAGTCGCACTGGGTTATCTTGTTGTGGAAATCAAAAGAAATCTATTCTATTAAAAAATAGAATATTTAAAAAAAAGAGTCTGCAACAAATGAAAGAAAGCGCAAAAACTAGAAAAACAAAAACTCGTATTATTGGAAATGAATGGCGACGAACGAAAAAATATCGAGTTTGCGAAAAGATGGTTAAAAAACAATGGAACTCCGACTGTGCTCTAACGGGATACAAACCAACTAAAAATGAAAACGATTTTTTAGTAATTCATCATTTTTATTTTTTTAATAAAGATTTTTCACCAGAACTTCTAGAATTTCTTCGTTTTCTTCCAGAAAATGGTATTTTGATTTGTAAAGTTGTTCATAAAGCTTTTCATGATAAGTATGGTTATAGAAATAATACCATCTTTCAATTTTTAAATTTTTTAGAATCATTAATAAATACATCAATTAAAAGTATGCCAATCAGCAGCCAAGTCTTCCAGGAATGGAATAAAGGTTCAGAGACTAGAGTATACGACCCAGCAAGGGTTATGAAACTCCACGAGCGCTTAGGAAAAATACAAATTCTTTGAAAGATTGACCTGACAAAAAAAGCTATAAACACTGACAAAAAATGTAAAGCATTTTTTGTCAGTGTTTATAGCTTTTTTTGTCAGTGTTTCAGTTGTATTTTTTATGATATAGTCCGATACTCCAAGGAAACTTGGAGAGCAAAAGATAAAGAGCTTTTGTATAACATTTTTGAACATTTTAATGCACCCATTCCACATGTTAGGAGTTGCTGGTGTATTTGGTGGTTCTCTTTTCTCTGCTATGCACGGTTCATTAGTTACTTCATCACTAATCCGTGAAACTACTGAGAACGAATCTGCTAACGAAGGTTACAAATTCGGTCAAGAAGAAGAAACTTACAACATCGTAGCTGCACACGGTTACTTTGGAAGATTAATTTTCCAATATGCTTCTTTCAACAACTCTCGTTCTTTACACTTCTTCTTAGCTGCATGGCCTGTAGTTGGAATCTGGTTCACTGCTTTAGGTATTTCAACTATGGCATTTAACTTAAACGGATTCAACTTCAACCAATCAGTTGTAGACTCTCAAGGTCGTGTAATTAACACATGGGCTGATATCATCAACCGTGCTAACTTAGGTATGGAAGTAATGCACGAGCGTAACGCTCACAACTTCCCACTTGACTTAGCGTCAGTTGAAGCTCCTTCAGTAAATGGATAATTAAAAGATATTTCTACTTTTAATACTCTTTTGATTGGGCCTTACAAATCGAAAATGAAACCTGACAAAAAATGCAAAGCATTTTTTGTCAGTGTTTCAAATTTTATTTTTGTCAGTATGCCCCATAAAGAATAAACAAGTAGAAACATCTTTTAGTTAGTTGACTTCTGGTAACAAAAACATTACTTTTTTGTTACCAGAATTTAAAATATTTTTAGTTAAAAATTATGGGATTTGTACGTTCATCAGATTCGATTTTACCTTTTAAGTTTGTAACAAAGAAACTAAAAAGAGCGTTAGAGGCTAAAAAAAGGTTCCTGCAAGATCTCCGGATCGTATTGTAGCACGTCGATTAGAAAGTATTCCTGCTCCACAACTTCTCACAAAACAAGAATATGACCGTGTTTATAATACGCCTCAGGAGGTTTTAAGTAGATCTAGGGTTATTAAGTGCCCTCGTCGAAATGAAATAATTCCTCTAGAAAGATATAATCGACCAGATTATTATGAAGTTATCGATACAGCTAATTGTTCAATTGTGGATTTCTTAAATGATAAGAAAAGCGTAGCTGTCGCTGCTCTAGGAGAAAAGCGCTTTACAGAACTTATTTGTATTCCACAGCCACACTTGGTCGAATCTTACATTTTACCTGAAAAAACTGTTAAATATTCTTTTAATCCTAACCACAAAGACGGTGAAAAAAAGTATTATACTTTTCGAGACAACTTTGGTTTTGGTGCTAATGCTCCTTCCACTCACACTGTATTAGAATTAGCTTTAAATAATTTAGCAAATCCTAGTGAATTTCTGTTTAAGTGCACTCTAAAAGAAATAGGTTTTAATTTTGAGTACTGCTATCGGTTAGTAAGTTCAACGGACCCAAATAATATTTTTTATCTTATTCATGGTTTTCCTTCGGAAAACCATGTTTGGCATTTAAGATTTTTTGAAAATGATCGAGGGGTTCTACAACCTGATCCTGTAGCTTCCCTTTTTACAATCTATTTAAATAAAGGAAGTGTAGATAGAAAAAATTTTTGCGAAAGAAAACAAAAAGCTATCCCGACTATTACTAACCTTCCAACTCAGTTTACGTTACGAGGCGCTTCGAGTTATCAATAATTAATGCCTTTTCAAGTCGACCCGAAACTTCTAGTACCATAAAATACTGATAAAAGATGGTTACTAGACGGCAAAGATTTAAAAGCAAATACTGACTGGACTCAATTACAGCCTGTTCTGACAGATAGTCTTTTCAAAGGTATGAAGTTACCTTCATCCGTGACTACTACCCGACCCGAATTTCTTATTGAAAATATCGCAAATCCTGATTTACCAAAATGGTATGATTTATAAAAATGATAAATCCTGATTTACCAAAATTAAAAAAAATATATAAAAAATATATATATAACAAAGGAAAATCCTAATAAACAAAATGTATTTGATCGGGTCCTTGATTTTTTTTCTGATAAAAAAACGAAACCATCACCTAATACGTCCTCATCTAATTCAGAAACCGCTTCTAATTTAAGGCTCGATCCATAAATAGAACGCAAATTAAATCGTCCTTATAAAATTGGGGACAAATTTGTTATATTAACAAATTTCCCCCAAGATGAAGTCTTTAAAGGGACTATTTGCACGCTTTCACAAATTTATTTTGATCGGAGCAAATATACTAAAAACGAAGGGCATAGCTATTTAGTAGAGGTTCAATTTAGTAGTTCTGATTTTGAAACATTTGACGACATAGTCTTGCTTTATGTAGAATACGATGACCTTCTAAGGCTAGAGTATCAGAATCTTGTAAAAAAGAATATACCTGAAAGTGATCTTAAACGCAAAAATCTATAATGAAAAATTTTATATTTTTGCGCTTAAGATTATTCAAATAATGTTTTTGATCACTTTTTTTCCATTATAAGAGGCATTTTAAAAGAACATAGCTCATTTTTAGTCCAACTTTGTGTTAATTTTTTTTCAGTAGAAAAAGAATTATTCCCATATCTACATGTGAAAGCTTCTCAATTTTTTCAACCATTCCGATAAATAAATTTGGTGAACTACTGACACCCTAACAAAAACTTAACAAAAATGATATTTGAAACAAAAACAAAAATAATATTTGAAAGACTGACAAAAAATGCCTGACAAAAAATGCAAAGCATTTTTTGTCAGGTTTTTGTCAGGTCAGGTCTCAAGTTTTTGTCGTTCGCTTAAGATTTTTATTTCAATCATTGGTAACAACAATTTTATCGTCCTTATTTACAGACAAAAAAGGAAGCCTACAATTTACAAAAAATTTTTTTTCCTTTGTATTTTTTTCTTCCGATAAGATACTGTAATTATTATTTTTTAAGTTAGTATCTGAAATATTCTGAACATAATGACTTATTTTTTCTGAACTTTTTAATAGAATCTTATCTTTTATCTTTATTTCATTAGTATCCTTAAAAAAAGTGTTATCCAAGAATTTTATCTGATTTTGCTCTATACTTTTATCTTTATTTTTTAACCCTTTTTGTTGTTTCATATCAATATAAAACATATGACTTACAGCTCCAATTGTTAAAGTTGTTGCAGTTATTGGTAAAATAATTCCCTTTGAAATAAAAAGTAAAGGAGGTTATTTAATTGGATCATTTAATATTTTTTTAATTTAACTGGATCTTCTAATATTTTTTTGTAGAAGTTAATATGTTTTCATTAAAACTTTTTGATTTCTCTACTAATGAACCATTCTTTCCTAATTTTACTAAAAAATAAAAAAAAGATATTAATCGTGAATCTTTAAATTATCCGTTTTCTGTATTAAAAAATCTTAGAGGAAACTGACCTTTAAAATCAAAAAATATGAAACCTGACCTGACAAAAAATGCTCTGCTTTTTTTGTCAGTGTTTCAAATACTTTTTGAAAGCTCTTTATCCGTTTTTTGTTTAAAAACAAATCAAAGAGACTTCTTAGATCGTAAAAAAAGAAGACGAGCTGACGCTTTGCCTCCGACGATAAATGAAAATATCTTTTTTGGTCTCTAAAAAAATGCCTTAATTGGTTAACAAGGTTTTCAAAATATAGATGAAAAAAAAAAAAAATCTGTGCTACTATAAAAAGACCCTAGAGTTTTTTTTTTACGTGTTTTCCTATTTGTTAAAAGTAATAAGGTGATAAGTAAAGAATTGATATTAAATTCTTTAAAACATTTTAAAATTTATTATTATCAGCTACCCTTTTTAGGTATATTTCACTTTTCAAAGAGCTTTCTAAAAATTAACTTAAACAATTTATTTTTATAATTAACACAAGCATTTAAGAACACAAATACTTACAAAAAATGTTAACACTGACAAAAAATGCTCTGCATTTTTTGTCAGGTTAACATTTTTTGTAAGTATTTGTTAGTAATGTATAAGCTCAAACAAGAAAAAATTTATTGTAAGCCCAAACAAAAATATTAGTATCCCTTTTTTGTAGCTACCTAAAGGGCCCAAACAAGAAAAGACTTCTTGTAGGCTTTCACCCAATGTTTTTTGTTAAAAAACCTTTTTATCTTATAGAAAATACAGAATTGCGCTTGTATTGTGTATTTGAAGCTTTCTTTTAAAGCTTTATTAGCTCCAATAACCTTATATAAATCTACTTGTTATTTTTTATTTGTAAAGGAGCGTTGCACGTAAAGATACCTATAAAGGTAACTTTCTTTTTTACTTTTTACATTACTAAACTATTTTAAATTTTTTTGAAGGAGACTTTTTAATTCATGGCTCTATTACTTGCAAAATTACCAGAAGCTTATGCTCCTTTTGATCCTATTGTAGACGTATTACCAATCATCCCTGTGTTTTTTTTATTATTAGCTTTTGTATGGCAAGCGTCTGTTAGTTTTAGATAAAAATGTTTAATTTTTATTCCATAATCTAAAACTAATTTTATAATTTATACTTGCAATACCATTTACAAACTTTTATTTAATTAAAGTGTTTTGTTTTTATGGAGCATATGCTCCATAAAAACAAATCTTAAGTTTCTAACAAAAACCTTTGCTTCTTTTAACATCTTGACATCGCCAAAAGCGATGTTAGGAGGCGATGTCAGGCCGTAAAAATCTTCGATTTGTATACCCCATAACGACCTAACAAAAAAAGCTTAACAAAAATAATATTTTTGTTTCAAATGGTTTCCATTTTTTGTCAGTGTTTCAAACAATGTTTTTGTTTCATTTTTTGTAAGACATACAAATTCTGACAAACCTTGACAAACCGTTAAGGTTTGTCTAAGATTTGTCAGTCCCTTTTTTTTTACTACTTTTTTTTATAAAAAAAAGTAAAGTTGCTTCCTCCCAAATATCCTTTGTTTGGTCTCAATTTTGTGATATATTTTTTGAGATTAATGGTTTAAACCCAAAGATTGAATAAATTATTATTTCTTTCTCTTAATCACAAACAAAATAACTAAAAGATAATAATTATATTTTTTATTAAAAAATTATGAATTTAGAAATTATTTTCCAATTAACAGCAATACTTTTTATTCTAGGGGCAGGTCCTCTTGTAATCGTTTTATTAGCTAGTCGTAGTGGGAATCTTTAAATAAAACAATTTTATCTATACTTTATTGACAAAAAAAAGCATCACATAGTTATTCTGTCTTTTTTTGGTCATTCCTTTCTGATATTTCTTAATAAACTAAAAACAAAAACCTGACAAACATGAAAATGATGGGTGAAGCCCTACAAGAACTTGAGACACTGACAAAAATACTGACCTGACAAAAAAAGCCTGACAAAAAAAGCCTGACAAAAAAAGCCTGACAAAAAAAGCGAAGCTTTTGAAACAAAAAATGCTTTACATTTTTTGTCAGTCTTTCAAGCTTTTTTTGTTTCAAGCTTTTTGTGTTTCAAGCTTTTTGTGTTTCAAGCTTTTTTTGTTTCAAGCTTTTTTTGTTTCAGGTTTTGTTTCAAGTTTTTATTAGAACTTCTTAAGGATCTCAATAAAAGGTTAATAGATTCAAAAATCAATATTTTATAATAGTTAAAAAAAAGGATAAATAAAAGTTTATGGGAATTTCTGACAGTCAAATATTTATTGCGCTTTTTACCGCATTAATTACCGGTGTATTAGCTGTTCGCCTTGGTCTAGAGTTGTACAAATAAAGCAAGTAAAATTGTAATTTCTAATAATAGAAAGATTTTTTGTTTTATTTTTTATTTTATCTAAAGATCCAATAAACTCTAACAAATCTTAAAAACTCAAAAGGGTGAAACCCTACATGAACTTTAGACACTGACAAAAAAAGGATACTACTGACAAAAATAATATTTGAAACACTGACAAAAAAAGCTTAACAAAAATAAGATTTGAAACCTGACCTGACAAAAAATACAAAGCATTTGAAACAAAAATATTATTTTTGTTTTAAATAATATTTTTGTTTCAAATGCTTTGTATTTTTTGTCAGGTCAGGTTTCAATTTTTGTCTCTATTTTTGTTTTTATTTTTGTTAAGTTCTTGTTTTAACATCGCTTTGACAAAAATACTATTTTTGTTCAGCGATGTCAGGCTTTCAAATCCTGACAAACCTTACAAACTGCTAACAAAAACGTGACAAAAAAAGTAGTATCCAAACAAAAACCTGAAACAAAAATATTAAGCGAAGCGGGTGTCCGTAGTATCCCTTTTTTGTTTCAATTTTTGGAAGGGATACTAAGTTTTGCTTATCTTTTCTTTGTATCTTTTCTTTATCTTTTCTTTGTATCTTTTCTGCAAGAAAAGATAAAGAAAAGTGCTTCTTTTGTTTTAAGTTTTTGTTTTACGTAGTAAAACAAAAAAATTCAAACAAAAAAATTAAAACAACAATCAAAAACCCTTGTTTGTTTCAGTTTTTGTCTTTTTTTTGTTAGGCTTCTATAAGATTTGTTAGAGTTTAATTAAAGTAATTTTTATTAAAAATTTTAGAATATAAATATAAATTTTAATAGTTATAGAATTATAAAATATTACTTAAATCTTTATAACATTCTATTATCTTTTTAAAAATATAAAAAATTTTTAATAATTGATATAAACTTTTTACAATCTTAATTGTTTTTTACCTATAATAAAAATATATTTGATTTAATATAATTTTATATGTCTTAAATTAATGGCCTTACCATTACAGGTGCAATGACTATTCCTTGAAAATATAATAAAAATGAGAAAGATATATATTAAGCCAAAGCTTTAAATTTTATGGTAAATAAAGGGGTGAAACCCTACAAGAAGTTCAGACCTGACAAAAAATGCTTGACAAAAAAAGCTTAACAAAAAAAGCGAAGCTTTTTTTGTCAGGCTTTTTTTGTCAAGCATTTTTTGTCAGGTTTTTGTTTCAACTGGTTTTTGTATCTTTTCTTGTAGAAAAGATAAGGAGGTGAAACAAAAATTGAAACACTAACAAAAAATGCAAAACAAAAATATTATTTAAAACAAAAAATGCCTAACAAAAAAAGCTTCGCTTTTTTTGTCAAGCATTTTTTGTCAGGTTTCAGTTTTTGTAAGTTTTCCTTTGGAAAACCTTTTTTGTCAGGGTTTTGTTAGGATACTATCATTTGAAACAAAAAAAGCGAAGCTTTTTTTGTCAGGTCAATCTTTTTGTCATAAAAAAAAAATGAATTTTTTGTCTTCTTTTTGTCAGGTTTTGTTTGCCCATTTTTGTTATTGAATTCACTCTTATTTGTAAGCTCGTTCTTGTAAGATTTTACTCTTTTTCGTATCCTATCGGCATAAATCGAGAAGAACAGTGATCTAAGAAAACAAGTCTTCGATTCGTTTTTAAATAACGGGAATAATTCAGAAAAAGAGTAAAAAACAAGTAAGGGCAACTTCTACAAACTTAACAGTAGATTTATATCCTATCGTTATGTAGGAAACAAAAGAATATATATCTGATAAATTCTATCATGATTGCTGATTATTTTACTACATAAAATAAAAGAAGCGCAACAATTATTTCTGTATCTTTTCTTAACCTGATAAAAAAAGCTTCGCTTTTTTTGTTTTAAACTTTGTTTTTGTAAGTTTTCCTTTGGAAAACCTTATCTTTTCTTGCAGAAAAGATACAAAAAGTGCTTCTTTCGTTTTACTTCGTAAAACAACAATCAAAAAGATGAGGCAAATCATGTTGAGAGTCTTTGAGGATTAGAACTCAACTAATTAATCTACAATATAAAGGAGAATCCAAACAAAAATTATGACTAACAAAATTTTCGCCTTTAATAGTTTTGAATCAATTTGAAGATTTTGTTGCAAACAGAGCACTAAAAATTTTAAGGAAAAAAGTAAGCTTTGAAGATGTAAGACTAGTGACTTTTGAGACACTTTGGCAATTAATGGTGTTAGAAACCTCGACTTTTAAAATGGTACCAAAGGATAATGTACTGGAGTGGAATGATTCATCTCAAAGTGGGGAATCTTTATCTGTTAAAAAGTCATTTTTTAATTATCTATACTGGTTTAAACAAAATATTCACAAAGCTCTAGAGTACGTTTTTGGCAGAAAAATTGAAAGTACTGAAATAACTAAGAACCCTTTAGAAAATGAGTCTATAAGCAAATTAAAAGACTGGTTTTTCGCTTCAATGAGCTATAAACCAGGAGTATAGGTTCCTTTAGATTGTATCAATAATCCTAAGCCAAACACAGTTTATTACTCATACAAAAATTTATGTTTATTTCACAAGGTAAAGCCTTTGACTTGTCGAATGTTTAAAGCATATTTTTAAAAATTTTTTTAGAACACGATTATGACAAAAAAAGCTTGAAACAAAAAAAGCGAAGCTTTTGAAACACTGACAAAAACAAAAATAATATTTTTGTTTTGTCAGTGTTTCAATGTTGGGATTTAAAAAATTAAACTTTTCTTAGAAACAGCTCAGAAGATGCTGATTCTTTCCTTAACAAATTTCAAACAACAACAGATGCTCTAAAAGTGTTTAGTGTTTACATTGCCCCAGAGATTCCTAAGACAAGAAGAAAATCTACTGATTTTATGGTAAACAAAGCGGAACCATTATTATCTAGTTCCCTTTCTTCAAAAGATTATCAACCTTCAACTCCTACCCAAACCGTAAAATTGAAAAGGTTTATCTGAATTAAATCTACATAAATCTGTATTTATCTACATCATATCTACACTTTTTCTACATTAAACTAACGGTATCTACATTGTATAGACATTATTAAGTTACTATCTACACATTTCCTACACTAATAATTGTGTATCTACATAATACTACCAAAGGGATACAGGTCATAATATATGGATCAGTAACTGTATACTTACAACATATCTGCATTAATGAGTATAATTTTGATATGCATTATTAGTGTAGATAGAATGTACATAATTTCTACACTAATAAGCTATCATCTACATTATTTATACATTAAAGCAACCAGATTTACATATTTTTTACACAACTACATGTATATATACACTATATCTACATTAATTTGTTTGTATCTACATTATTGTTACATTAGAGATTATTATCTACTGTTATCGAAAAATTTCGTATTTTTCGATAACTATTGTTTTATGACCTTACATAAATTATAGGTTTGTTAAAGAAGGTAAAACTGTGCTTTCTACAAAGCATAACAATTATTTTTTTTTTTTAAGTTTGACAAAAGACTACCTAGCTTCTTTAAAAACGTTTTCAATACATGTTATAGACTATAGATTTCTTCTAAAAAAAGAATTGTATCTAATTTTCTGCATAAATAATAATAATGCCAAATGATAAAAAAAATACTATAGAACATTAATAAATTCTTTTAAATTATTTACTTTTTTTCAATAAAAAATAATCTAAATTAACATCAAAGGGTGATATTGAATTTGCGATTTAAATATCTTCAATATTTACAGGTAAGTAATATATATTTAAAAGAACCCCTTTAAATATATTCCATTCTTTGTTTAAATTTTAACTAGAATATAATACAAAGAAGATATAAGTTAAAAGTTTTTAAAAATAGGAAAATTCGAAGGTTCTTGTTTTAAGTTTTTATCTAGAAATAGTTTAGTACGTATTTGAAAGAATGAGATGTTTGTGAAAATTTTATTGAAAAATGGCTCAAACGAAACAGAATATCTTTGAACTGTTTTTCATTTTTGAAAAAAAGATATTGTTAAATCACGTAACAAACCGGCCTTTTTCTGTTTAAAAGATAGACTTACTTTTTTCTTCAATTAAGGTGTTATGACATTATTTGTGTAAATATTAAAAAGATACATATTTAAAAACCGAAAAAAACATATATTTTCCGAAAAATTCCTAATAACCATCAAAAAGCATTGATGAAATATGTTATCAAAACTTTTACTAATGTCGATATTCAAAAGCCATACCTTTTAGGCACAAATATATGCACAATTGTTATACATTCTATAAAGAAGTTCATGACAGCAGTGACCTGAATGGAAATCGTAGTTAAAGCCATCTAATCGAGCTTACTTTTTTTTTTTCAGTTCAAAAGCATTTTTACAATATATTGTAAAAGTCTATCGGTAGTAGAACGGGTAACTAGAAATCTTAGAATTTTGCTTGTACCTTTAGAAAAGCAAATACGCTGTGTTGAAAAAGATTTCCATGTAGAAAAGGCGGTATTTGCTTAGAGATCTACAAATTCGACGCTTTCTGTAAAAGTAATAAGTAATAACGAAAAGCTTTTTCACATAAGTCATTTTTCTGTTTGTATTGACTTGTGATATTTGTCTTACTGCAGATAATCTGTTTTTATAACTACGTATTAATAATCTTTATAGACATAACATAGATTTCACGTCTTTTCATTTTGTTACTTTGAAAATTCGGAATCTTAGGTTCTTATCGTTTTATAAGTTTTAGGTTAATCAGTATAGTTCCAACAGAACTTTCCGGTAAATTTAGTATTGGTACTCTTAATTGGATTTTGGTCATTATAAGGACTTTTTATATCTATTAAAGAGTCAAATATATTTAGTTTCCTTACAATGACCAAAAATTAAGATTTAATTTTCATAAATGTCATCTGTTGCAGTTTGCCATCAACATAAATGTTGACCGAAAATTAAATTATGATTTCAATAATCAATATGCGCTGCTTTTTGCTCTGAACAGTAATTAATTTGTTAAAAGATGTTTCGAGTATGTCCGACTGTATTTTCATTTTATTATGAATTTTCGTCCAGTTACAGTTTCCCCAATATCACTTATCCTTAAAAAAATTAATCAGTGTTACGGTTTGAATACCAATTCCAAAAAAAAAATGGTCAAAAAGAACGGTCATGTTTTAAAAATTGAATATGCGAATAATTTTCGTTAACTTTAAAAAATCTGTGGAAGAATGTAAATGCACCTATACAGTATAAAAGGTTTTCATCAAAAATTTTATAAAATGTTCATTTTGGCGGACCCATAGTTAAATTATTTCGTTTTTTATCTATCCCATGATCGCGCTTCTTTTGTTTTAAGTAGTAAAATAAAAAAAGTAAAACAATAACAATAATTATTCTAAACACATTATAATCAATTACACTTTTATACAAAAACTTAATTCCTTAATGTTGTATTTTATATTTTGTTATCATTATCCATACAAACTTTATAAATTCAAGATTTATAAAGTTTGTATAGGATTTTGTTATAAAAAAAATATAATCTGAACAAATAGTTTTGGGTTCAAGAAAAAGGATAAAGTTTTTTTGAAAATTTATATATAGGTTGTTAATTATAAATAAAATTAACTAATGACAAAAAAAGCTTCACCTGACAAAAAAAGCGAAGCTTAGCAATGACAAAAACTTGAGACAAAAACTACGTTTTTGTTAAGTTTTTGTTAGGGTGTCAGGCTTTTTTTGTTAAGCTTTTTTTCTTAAGCATTTTTTGTCAGTGTTTCAATTTTTAGTAATAATTTTATGCATATATCTTTGCTTCTTTTAGAATTTGTAAGAACGCTATTTTTTCTTCTTCTGATTTTTGTTTAACGTTCTCTTAAAATTCTTGGGGATTTTTAATTAGTTGATTAAAAGGGTCACTATTTTCTTGATAATCGTTGTTCAAACTTTTTTGATTTTTTGATAAATTATTTTGTTTATTTAATAATGTCGAAGAATTCCGAGTTATTTTTTTATTTGTTAATACCGCTCTTTTAGTAATTTCAAGCTTTCCTTCATTTCCTAATATTAAGTAATACTTCAATCCTTTTATGATCTCATTGTTACTCGATACTGTATTTGGTTTCTGTTTCATTTCTCTAACATTTGAAAAAATTCTTCGTAACGCGCCTCCTAAAGATCGTAATCGTCTTGAATTATTTATTTCCGAAGTACGTAAATATGTAAGATCTGTCAACTCAAATTGTGTAAATAAAAGATTATTTTTAATAAAGTTCTCTGAAGTTTCCTTCATTGGCCTATCCCAGTTATTATTTAAAAATTGATTTCCTATAAATAAAAAAAAAAATTAAGTTTAATTGAAATAAGCAAAAACAAGTCATTTCTGTGTCTTGATAAAATTTAGAATTTTTAATTTTCGAAAGATCTAAAAAAGTTTCTTTTGTTTTTTTTTCAGCTAATGGATTTAAAATCTTTACTCTGTGCAATGTTACATAATTCGTTGTCATAATGATGAAAGCGTTAATTGTTTGATTAAAAAATTACATTTAAATATTGATATTGTAAAAATGTAAACATAAAAATATTTTTTAATTATTATTTAATGCCTCTATTTAAAATAATAAGAAAATACTTTTTTTTTATAAAAATATCTCTTATTATAATAGAAAAGAAACGTAAGTATCTTTTTATTGATTTTAACTATTTATCTTTAGTTTTTTAACAACTTTTTAAAAATATTATATCATGTGAAACTTAATAAATTTCATTTTATTTATCTTTTTTTTCTATAAATTTAATTATAATAGAATTAAAGTTAATAATTGTTGAAATAATTATTTTTTTAATATCAATATCAAAATAAATTTTATAAATAATATAAAAAAGTCTTAATAATAAAATACTTACGATATTATTTATAGATCACAAAACTTATTGGTAATATTAAGAATAAAGTGTAAAAAAAAAATATATATAAGTTTTTTTAAAATATTTTATAACAAAAATTGAGATAAAATTTGGGTGAAAATTATACAATAAAAAAGTTAGTTTTTAAAAACTAACTTTTTTATAGGTTTTGAAGCTATTCTTAATTTTATAGAACGACTTAAGTAAATAAGCCATTGTACTCTGATCATACAAACACAAATAAAATAAACTAAGTTTATAGATTCAGTTATTAAAAACTCAATTTTTAATTTGTTGTTTCCTAAACTATTAATTATTACAACTTTGCTGTACCAAAAAAGTTGTAAATTCTTTTGTCTTATTTTTAAACTTTAAACTATTGTAAAAGTTTAAAAATAAGACAAAAGAATTCCCCCCTTATAGCTTTTAGTAATTTTTGACGAACTAATCTTCCAGTTTTTTTATCGATTAAGATTGAATTAACCAATAAATAAAGCGTATTTACTAGTAAACCGAGAAGAGTTAAAATAAAAATTTCCGTTAACAACCAATGATTCACAGAAACCAACCACATACCAAAAACGCGCATAAACCAAAAGAAATGCTTCAAAAAAAATAAAAGAATCAAAAAGCTTAAATCTACACACAAAATTAAAAAAAGTTAGGAACATTTTTGATAAAGGAAGAAGTAATATCCTAAAACCATAAAGTCCAAGATAAAAAACAAAGTCGTTCTTTACCGGCAGATCAATTATTTTATTCCAAACTAAATAAAAAAAAGTACTTTAATCGATTTTAAACCAAAAGTAATTATTTTAATAATTACTTTTGGTTTAAAATCGATTATTATATAAAAGAGTTTTAGAAAATACACATTATTTATTGTTAAAACCGCAAACATTGCTTTAATTTTTATAATTTTGTTCGTTTTTTTACAATAGTATACTAATAAAATAATACTGTAAGTTAAACATATAAAGCCAAGCCCTAAAGTCGAGGCCTGAATTCTTGAAATTTTGACCAAATTAGTCATAATATCCTTTAACACAATAATTATGTAAGAGTGTGTAAGATTAAATAAGCTTACAGACTCTTACAGTGTATAAACATAACCATTTATTGTGAATTTCGGTCGTTTCGTTCATTTTATTCCGCCAAAAAAATTATCGCAGCTATTATTGCTAAAGCAGTACAAAAATAATACCCAACATACAGTGAAGGTCTTTCGTAAAAGTGCACACGATTTATTGCTTCTTGTTGCTGTGTAACTAACACATATGTGTTATCGATGAACCTTAATGCATTTGTAGAAGAAGTTACAACACCGTTTCCAGCTAATATGGTGGTTAGTAGTTGCCCAGCTCTTAATCGTCCAGTAGCTCTATAAGAATCTGCTATTAAAAGAAAAAGAACAAGATTACCTCTTATTCTCTCTGAAACAGGCCGTGCTATTTGCCCAATAAGTTCAAATCTATGTCGATTAGGAGTTTCTAAAAAATAAACTGCGTGATTATGTAAACTAAAAACTGGCCTAATCCTTCTTTCAAAAGCCAGTTCACGATCATGATCAGTGAAGAAATTTATAAATAAAGATCTAAGAACTAGATGATAGTAAGCCCTAGGAAAAACAGTTTCCCTAAAACAAGATCCAAAAATTCGACGAAAAGTTCGACGAGAGCGGACGCCAGGAACATGTATACCACTTGAAACGAAATTTACATCTGTTTCTATTTTATCATTTAAAAGATTTGTTAAATCCATATAATTTTTTAATAATTTAAATAGATTATGTTAATTAATGAAAATCATTCAAAAAACTTGGGCAAAACTTGACAAACCGGTAACAAAAACAAGGTTTAAAACACTGACAAAAAATGTAAAACATTTGAAACAAAAAATGGAAAAATAAAGAAAAGATACAAAGAAAAGATAAAGAAAAGATACAAAGAAAAGATAAAGAAAAGATACAAAGAAAAGATACAAGTTGGATTTTTAAAGTTTTAGTGGTAAGATTTACAAGGAATTACTTTTTTCTAAAACTTTATAGTCTTCTTTTTAATATTGTTTTCTCCATTTTCTGAAAGAAGTTGGCTTTCAAAATGTAAAATGATTTCTTTAAACCTTTCATTTTCAAATAACTGAATTGTTAAAGTATTTGCTTTTTTTTTCGGAATTTTGCAAAAAAGAAGTATCTTTAAAATTTGATTTTCGAAAAATCGTTTTTATCATCAATTTCAAAAATATTTGGTATTTTTTTTTTATTGATAACGATAATCTTCTTTTATTCCTTCTAATGTTTTAAAACCATGGTTTTAAGCTTTCAAAATGTTTTGTTTATGAATTGTTTTTTTCATATAACCTTTTCTTTTAAGCATATTTATAACTTTGCTTTGCACCAAAGGTTGGGTTAAAAAATAATAAAATATTTTCTACCAAACAAGAAAACCTCTACCTTTCCAAACATAAAAACCTCTTGTTGGGTTGATAAGGGTACTTTATAATCAACAAAAACTTCAATAGCAGAACATATAATGGTATTAAAAGGTATAGAATCAACTATATAAGTTGGAGTTTCGGGATCCTCTAAATTAGTATAGAGTATGTAATTTGTATCAACATAAAAGCCTTTTTTTTTTTTTTCTGCCAGGACCAGCTTCAAATTTGATAGGTACCTTATATCCTTTATTTCTTTTGTCTAAATATTGACTCAAAGCAAAGAACTCAAACAATGACTTACATTCAAAATACACAGCATTACGAAACAAATATTCAGCAAATTCAAAAGAAAAAGGCCTTTTCTTTGTAAATTTAGAATCCTTTATAAAATCGATATTATTAACAGATTTTACTTTACAGATAAACTTTGACATACTTTAGTTTTTTACATTCCTTTTGTTTATCTTTTGTTTTGTTTTGTTTTATTATATTTTTAAAGCTTGTTTTGGTTGTATTTCTTTTATAGTTGAAAAAAAAAAATGATTGGATTTATACAAATTTTTGTTTTCTATAATAATTTATTTATAATGATTTATCATATTTTTTATAATCTAATATAAAGATTAACTTTCAAAAAAAAGAGCTGTAAAATTTAAAAAAATTATAGTTTTAATAGTTATCATATCATAAAATCGTACAAGTCTTTTTTTTTATAATAGTACACCTTGGTCTTTTTTGGTATCTCTTATTTTAAAAGTTTTTGTATTTGTTTTGTCCAAACTTTTAATTGGTTTATTAAAGCAGGTATTATGTTTCAAAAGATTAAATTTTAGCTAATTATTAATTATAAAGATCAACTAAAAACTTTGCAATTATTGAAAATGACAAGTCAGTAAGTGAAAGACTATTAATTCGTTTAATTTCCTTTTTTTGTAATTTTGGCCAATTTTTATTATAACCTTTGCTTCCAGGAGTACTTAAATAGAATGTATTATTGGCCAAATCAAAATACTGATGAAATAGAGTTCGCATTATTGTTGTTGTATTTATATCTTGGCTAGTTTTGATTGGCTGTACCTGTTGAAGATTGGGTTGGTGAAATAATTTTCGTAAAAAAACTGTTGAAAAATGCTCTAATCGTAAATGGAATAAACCTTTTGTATCCTTTAAAATCAAAGCAAATCGGTCGGTTTGATTTTTTAAAAAAACAGGTAAAGTTTCAAGTAAGGTTACTAAAAGTTTTATTCTAGAGTCCAAATTAGAGTTAAAATTACTATTTTGAGAGGTAAAACTATTTGATGTTGCAAATATTGAATTGTCAAATTCTAATAGTTTCCAAATATTATCAGGTATTTCTTTTTCAGATAAAATATTTATTTTTTGATTATCAAATCTTCTATTATTAAGAATATTATAACTATTCCAAGATTTTGACAATTCACGTCCTCTAATAAATTGTGTTTTGATTTTTTGAAAATCAATAGAATTTTTTGTTATATAATCTAATGTGTCTCTTTTAGTTTGCACTTGCAATTGTTTAATCCTATAATCACATAACTGACCAATCCATAGGTTTGTCCAAATTTTATCTTGATCTTGGTCTGGAATCTGTTTTTGATCCACTAATTGTTTTTTAAGATCCATTAAAGCGTATTCAAGAGATTTTTCTAAAAAGATGTTTATTTGTTTTTGATCTCTATCTTCATTATTTTCAATTCGATCGTCTAAGTTCTTTAATTGTTTTTGTAAAAGATCTAGTAACACTTTATCAGACTTTTTATTTGTATTGGATTTTAAAAACTGTTGGACTGTTGTTTCAGAATTATAGGTAGACCAGGAGTTAAAAAAAGTAGAATTTAATTCTAAAAAAACCAACTTTAAGGCAGTTTTTAATTTTTGTACCTCTTTTTCTCTATTTTTTGTAAAAATAGAGAAAAATTCTTGTTTTATAAAATTTAGAGCTCGATCGCTGGTAGCACAACCGATTCCTGAAAGATAAGGAATAGTGATCCCTTCTATGCTTTGATTGTCATTTTCACTTGCACTGTTGTTTGGCGAAGATATAAAACTTATATTATAATAAGATAAATATCTTTCAAGTTTACTATCGTATTCTTCAATATTGTTTTTGTCTAATTTTTGTTTCAAATCATCTTTAGAATAAAAACAAAAGTTTAAAAAACTGTTCCATAAAACTGGATTCTTTGGATCGTTATTAGATAGAGCATTATATTCAAGACTCATTGCAAGGTCATCTAAATATTTATCGATTTGATACTGTAAATCAAAAATTTTTTTTGATTTTCGTTCCTCTAGACTGAGACTGTCTGCAAACTCCTTTATAGATTTGTTCCTTTTTGTATTTTTATCCTTATTTATAACATTTTGACAACTCTTATTACAATTACAAAACCTTTCTAAACTACTATGACTCTCTAAAGTAGTAGAATTAGCGCCAACCTCTTTTTTATTTTTTGGATAGGCATTTCTGTTTTGCTCTCTTGTATTATAAGAACCAAAAAAATTTTCAATTTCACTTGGAATATAAACTTCATAGCAATCTTTAAAATCAACCTGACGATCTTTATTACAATCTTTTTTGCTATAATCTTTAATGTAAATTTGTTTCCTATTTTTCTGTTTTTTTTTTTAAACCCATGGTTCAAGGAGTATAGTATTAAAAAACACATAGTCAAGTAAATCATAATTTTCACTCATCCCCGGAAGTCTTAATAATTTTTTCCATAAATGTTTAAATATATCTACTTTCGAACGTTTTTGATTTGAATTTTTTGGTGCCGTCTTTGTTTTAAAAATATATCTTGTCTTTTGCTTTTCTGTACTCAGTTTTTTATCTAATCTATTAATGAACTGTTCCATTATTGTTCCATAAATAGGCATTGGAGTTCTAGTATAAAACCAGTTATCGATTTCTTTAATCATTTTGAATATTTTGTCACAACTTATTTCTGCTTGTTGTAATTTATGTGTAGTGCAAATTGAGCATTCTCGGTTATTACAATGACAATTACGTTTTTTATTTTCACGTTTGCTAAATTTATTTTTTTTGCCCTTTTCCAAAAATATATTGAAAAAGTTCTTATTTTCATTGAAATATAGATTATCCAGAGACAATTCATTTAATGCAGTTGACTCTTCAAGTAATCCGATATTTGTAGGATTTTTAAAGTTTAAACTCTCTTTTTTATATTTTTTATTTCTAATGTCTAAAAAATCTGCTTGAGCATTTGTTTGAATATTCTTTTCATTGTTTAAATTAATCATGCGAGTTGAGTTGAATAAGTTTTTAGAAAGTTGGTAATTTTGCTCACTCTTAATATTAAAGAAATAACTCACTTGATAAGCATTTTGATTCTCAAATTGATTATTAAAAGTGTGTGTAGTTGTATAAATGTCTTCCTCTTTTAAAGCAGAGTAAAAATCTTTTAAAGAAGGTAAAAGGATTAAAGCATTACAAAAGAAGTCTTTTTTATCTTTTTTTTTTCCTAATTCTTCTCCTTTTCTTTTTAACAATTTTAAAAAGTCTAAAAACGAGTTGTTGGATTGATTAGAAAAATTAGAAATTTTACTTTCACAGACTTTTTTTCTATGAATTTCGTTATCGTTGAGCTCCGTTCCCGATAATTCATGTATTGAGTACAATGTTAATTGTAATTCATAATGTAAAATTAAAAGCTCTTTTAGTGTGCGATCTATTACTTGTATTTCATTTAAATCATTGAAGGGGTCTAATAAATCTATACTGTAAGTTAGTTCTGATTCAGTCCCTTCTGGTTTTATTGAAATGGTACTAAAATTTCTAATTTTACTTAGAGTCAAATCAGAATTAAGATGAGGAGCAATATTAGGATTAGTTGGTTCTGTGGTTAAACTGACTTCCGCTAGTTTATCTAATTTTGCCTTTTTTTCATTATCGTATACTAAAATTTTCTCAACGTGTCGTAAAGGTAATATTTTATCTGCTTTGGTTTCTGTTTTCATATTTTTTTTTGTATTTTATTCTTAACATTCTTTACTAAAAACAATGTTTACTATATTAAACTTCTTTTAGATAAAATTTATCTCAAATTTAAGATAAGCCCAATAAAAATATTTCTCTTTTTTCATTTGAATAAATAAGATGTTTTTTAGATTATTTTAATTTTACATTGTTCTAAGCAAATCGCGGACTTGTTGATTAATCTTTTTGAAATCTTCTGAATTCGTTAAACATTCGTAAAGCTCTAAGTACAATCACCACCACACTAAGTAATAACGTCTCTAAACCAAATTCGTTTAGATAGTGCTTTAAAAATTTTTTGTTTTCTTCCAGAATTTTCTCAACTTTATTTTCTTTTTTGCTAAAAAAAACTTGTTAACGACCTCTGGCGGGTTTTTAAAAGGAATTTATTTTAACAGAATAATCTTGTTTTGAAATCAAAATAAGTATTTTCGAATAGTTCAAATAATTTTACGATATTACTATTTTTATTATTAGTAACATCTTCAAACAATTATTAATAAAGTGAATAAAAAAAAGCTGTGAAATTTTTGATTTTGACTATTCAAACGAGTCAAACAAATCCACAATATAAAAAGTTTTATATTTTACAAATGGAACTTGCAAAAAGTTGTAACATTTTTGTTAAAAGAGAGGCGGACTGGATTGACAGATAATTAATATATAGGTTAAAATACAAATATAATCATAATAACAATTTTTTTCTTATCTTCTTTAATTTTCTTTAATAATTTATAAAAGATTTTATTTTTATTCTTTATTAAATATTTTAAAAAAAAAGTTGCATAATTTTCTTATTTTGAAGCAAATACTTTTTTAATATATCTAATTAGATAAATATTTCTTATATTTTTTATTAAAAAAATTTTTGACCAAATAAGCTTTTATAAAGACAATAAATTATATAAAAATATTTCTTATATTTTTTATTAAAAATATAATGTTTTATAAAACAATCTTAAACAAAAACAAAAACAAAATATGAACCAACAAAAAACTAATATCGAAGACGTACAGAGTATTGAAAAGCAAAAAACTAATATAGCAAATATTAATTCCACGCCGTCTCTTGAGGTTGTTGATGATAAGGATTCTTTATCCGATGTTTCCCAAAAAGTTGTAAACTCAGATTCAGGTTTACAAGAACACTTAGGTTCAGAAAATAATACAAATTTTTTATACGCAAAATCAATTCCTCCTATTTCAATTACACCTCCATCGGATTTCGTAGTAAAAGATCTTTCGATTTTGTCTGGTTTAAAGAAATCTTTACCAATAAATATATATCGTATTTTAAAATTAGAAAAAGAAGATCAACCTCGATTTATTAGAGGTGCTTCTTGTGTGAAGTCTGGTTTGATGTCTAACAAATATGACTTAAAGCTTTTCTTTAATACTTCGAATTCTGAAGATAAAGTTGTTTCAGGTAAAACATCATCTTTAGTAAAATATAAAATAAATCAAAATATATTAAATAATATATTCGATACAACAAAAAGTACAGTTTCAGATATAAAAATCAGTCCTTCTGCTCTAGAAATTGTAACAAATTTGTCTAATGTCGTATTTAAAGTTAATATAAGCTATTTAAATTATGTTTTAACAAATATGCCATACTTAGTTGATAGTGGTATTTTACCTGTCATGCGAAGTTCAAACATTTCAAAAAAATCTAATGATAAACAAAAACTTGCTGATTTTTTAGAAGAACAAAATCTAATTTTTCAAGACGATAAAAGTCAAGATATAATTTCTCAAGACGATAAAAATGTTGAAGAAAAAATCGACTTGAATCAAGGTGAAAAAAAAATCAATTTGGATCAATTAGGCGAAAAATCACCAAATTCAACTGAGCATTTGAAATGGATTTCTAATCAACGTTCTTGTGGAAAAAATAAAGATTTGTATGGTTTTTTTGCTTCAAATCCATTATTTAAAAAACTTCAAGAAAATAAAAAATCTTCTTTTACTTCAACAGGGCTTCTTCAAGGGTCTCGTAAGACTCTTAAAAAAGCGATTTACGATAATCCGAATCGTGCACTATTAACTTTGCAAGGGATTAGCGGTACCTATAATAGAAATTTAAAATATGCCATCGCCTATAAAAATTTACCAATCTTTTTTCAAGTAATTCTCGATTCGCGAGGGCGTATGTATTATTCAGGTGATTTTGGACCTCTCCAATCATCATTTGGAAGAAACTTGATTACCTTTGCCCAAAGCTGTAAAGTAAGTTCAAACAGTATCGAGGAATATGAATTCTACGTAGGATTAGGTAAAATGATTATAAATCAAGAGTCTAATAACGACTCTTTTGAGTTTGTAAAACAATTTCAAACTGAAATTTTATCTTCTTTGGATAATTTTTTATGGCTTATTTTCAAGGAGCCTTGGTATGCCTTATCTTTAATTCTTCAATTAAAAGAATATCTATCAAAAAGCGAAGAACAAAGAACTAAAGGAGTTTCACTTTTTATAAAAATTCCGATCGATGCTTCAGCTTCTGCATTTCAAATATATTCGGCTCTTTCAAAAAATAAAGATGGAGCTATTCATTCTAATTTAATTCCTCACCCTACTGATCCAATAGATTCGAACTCAGTAAAAATAAAAGATTATTACACAAATTGTTTAGAAATTTGTAAAAAAGATTTTACATCAGATAAAATTGCATCTAAATTTTATTCCAAATGTAGAAATCAAGATGAAAATGGTTTTATTGATTCAGAATTGTTTTCAACCGCAGAACATATTTTTACAAATTATCCAAAATTAGTAGAATTTTTAAAAATGACTCGATCAATATTTAAACCACTACTTATGCGCCAATCTTATGGGCAAGGGCGAGAAAAAGGCGCTGAGTTTCTACTTGAAGAACTGGATTTACAAATAGCACAAGAAAACCTCGAACTAGAACCAAAACCTACTTCAAACAATAAAACTACAGAGAAAGAAAAAGATTTAATTAATAATTTAAATTATTTGAATAAAGACTCGGAGATATTAAGGTCTCAAAATTTTAAATTTTTCAAGATTACTGGTCATGCTCTAATGACACAGTTTTCAAGTCGAATAGAAAAAAAGATTCTTTTTGACAAAAGTCCAATAACACAATTAAACGGTTTTGAATCATTAGAAGACAACTTTCGCTCAAATCTGTTTAGTTTTATTAATTTAGCTAGTTTTAAGGAGTCTGTTAATGATTTTCACATTAAATATATAAAATCTGAGACTGACTGTAAATCTTTTGTTATTAATGTAAAAAATGGAAAAGAAATAGAAGAAATTACTTTGGATCTTACAACAAACGTTATTGACGAAATGTTCGAAAAGATTAAAAAAATAGAGGAATATCTTACTAAACATGAAGAATTGTCAAAATTTAGAAATGATTTAAAAGAGGAAACAAATAAAAACAATCAATCAAATTTTACTAATGAAGATCAATTTTTGATCAATATTTCTTTAAAAAGTTTAGAGAAAATAATACAAATAGAGAAAAAATTTTTAATACTCCAAGAGTTTGAATCGTATAATTATATAAGCAATAATGCTCTTTGGGTAAAATTTGCTTATCAAAAAGTTTACGGCATTCTTTATCAAAAAGCAAAACACAATCCCAAAAACAGGGAGATAAAAAAAAGTAATTTGCGACTACTTAAAAGAAAAAAGATTGAAAAAAGTTCACTTATAAAACCTATTCTTAATCAAAAAAATATAAATAATCTTGAAAAAGAGACAATCGAAATTGATAAATTAGCAAAAAATCCTATAAGTTTGAATTAATTCCATGAAGGTTTAGTGGAGTTGCAAAATAAAATGGAAATCAAAAAATTTTATTGTATTCCCAATACTAATAACCTAGAAAAACGAATCCAATGGCTCACTGCTTTCAAAAGCTCATTAAGTGAACGATTTATCCTATTACAATCCTACAAATACAAAAAAATGGTTGCGCAAAGTATGATTACGATTATTGATCAAAGTGTACGTAAAAAAAATAACGATCTTTTTATGATTTTTAATTTTCTAAGTACACTAGCTTATTACGTTTCTATTCAGAATAACCCTTTTATTATTGATTGTTTAGAAGGCATTCAATATCAAACCTATTATCCTTCCATGGACACTGAGGATTTTCTGTTTGCTTATTATGATTCAGAAAAAACCAAAAGCAGAAAGAAAAATCGAAAAGTGAAATTAGGTATACCATCTGATTCTTCGGATTCTCAAAAAAGCTCGACAGCTGCTGCCGCCAATTTTATTCAAAGTATGGATTCAGAACTTTTGAGATTTATTTTTTTTGATTATTATGAACCAATGGAAGCACGTCACGATTGCGTTGAGGCAAAGCCTGGGCAGGTTGCAATCTTCACACAAAAGTATAAGAAAGCTATTAAATGTGTTTTATTTCCTGAAACTAGAGTGGAATCTCGAATTGAATCCACTAATAACTGTTTTTTAACAAAAGATTATCCAATGTATTTCTTTAAAAAAATGCTGTTTTCTAATTTACTAAATATACTAGATATACCAGAAAAAAGCCTCAATAATAAATTAAAACAACAAATTTATACTTTTGTCGAAACTCCTACACTAGCCGGTATTCTAGAAATTTGCAACAATATAGCAAATACAAATTTACTAGATACGGCAAACTCGTCACCGGTTGAAATGAAAGAACTCAACGATTTGAATAAGAAACTGATAAGAGCTTTAAAGCAAGGTAAAGATACTAAGAAATATAGAGATATGCATCCATTACAAACTTTATTACTTATTTACTGCTTTTTATCAAAAACAATTAGTGAAAGATATTTTTATCCTAAGGATTTACTAAAACAATCGAATCCTCTTTTTTAAACTAACTATAAATAGTTTGATAAAAAAAAGTTATGATATAATTAAATAAAAATTTTTTTTATCAAACTATTTATAGTTAAACTAAAAGAAATAGTTTGATAAAAAAAAACTTATGATATAATTAAAGAAACATTTTTTAAATAAAGGATATTATATGAACAACAATTTAGACAAAAATATTTATGAAAATAAAGGTATAAAACCCTCTTTTTCGGATCATGAATTGTATAGTCAAGAGTTAAAAAAAGGCGATCATAACCAAGTAAACGATATACTAAAAAAAAGTTTTGATAATATATTTCTAGAAAATAAGAGAGTAGACAGAAACTCTATAGAAAATCTTTTTAAAAATCTTACAAATGAGGAAATGAAAAAACTCGTATTAAATCGAGCAATAGAAGAAAAAGATTCTAAAAATATTGCTATAAAACTTAACGATGATGTCTATCAAGCTTCTAACCTTCTAGAATGTCTTTATAAAATTCAATTTAATATCGAAAAAAACCTTTTAAATCAACCGTCTGATCTTTATAAAATATATAGCAACTATGCAGAACCTTTTAAAACAATAATTGTCGAAGTACGAATAGGTATTTTAAAACATTCAATAAAAAAATCTAAACGAAATTAAAAACCAAAGTGGTCAATAAAAGATATATTTTCTCAGATTTTTAAATACTCTGGCTATTCTGCACCAATTCCACATATCGAAGGAGCAAATCAATTTATTCAATCTGTTTTTCTGCCACCCTATTTGTACACTTTCAAAAATTCTAATTTAGAAGGTACAGATGTCTTTTCCATGAAACCTTTGTTTTTAATAGAACAAAGAATCGATAAACATAAAAAAAATAAAATTCAACATCAGTTCGAAGTAAATCAGGGTTATTTTTTAGACCAATTGTTAGGTAAGAAATTTAGAGATAAAAAAAAAAAAACTATAGATATAAAAAAACAAACTTGTAAAAACTTCCAACAAGTTATAGATTTTTTTAAAGAAACAGATCCTATTTGGTCTAAAGAATTCAATGACGCCTGTTTATCTAAAAGTAGACAACAAATCATTGAAGTTTTAAACAAAAAAACTTCAGATTATTTAGAAAAAGCTCAAAGAGTTTGGGATACTTTTAAAACTGCTAGAGAAGATTTCGAGAAACAACAGAATGATCAATTAGCTAGTTTATTGCAAAGAACTATTTGGGAGTGCTTCCAAGAGAGTGACAATGATAAAGTTACCCTGGTTAAGTTATGGCATAGGATTGCAAATGGTATTATGGACTTTTATACTAGAACCTTAGAATTTGAATTCTTTCAAGAAGATCCGCGTTCTTATAAAGAAAGCCAAGGAGAAAATTTTAGTAACTTTGAAAAGTTAACTACTACAAAAGATTTTCGGAAGGATAACAAAAAAAAAGTCAAAGATACTCTAGTTAGTATGGCTAAAGCTTTTCCAAAGAAAAAAAATAATGATAACAAAACAGAAAATGGGGAAGATTCTTTAAAAAAAATTAAACCTAGAATAAATCATTACTATAAAGTCGCACAACCTTTGATAGAAGTATTGCTCGAGTCTAATTTTTTAATATTTCACAGTACTCAAGACCAAAAACGATAATATGAGGATCTATTTTTAACCAAAGAAGAATTAAGCGAAGGTAAATATAATCTTGTATCTTTAAATCCTGATTTTTTAAAGGTTAAACAATTTTTGAAAGACTTTAAATATGATTTCTCAACTCGTGTGGCTGATGAGTCTAAAGACCCTTTAAAAGAAAAAATTAATGACTTTTCAGTGTTAAAAAGCTTGCGTGAAAAAAACGATCTTTAAAATCAAAAAATCTGAAAGCTGACCTGACAAAAAATGTAAACAAAAAAAGCGAAGCTTAGCAAAGCGGGTGTCAAGCTTTTTTTGTTTACATTTTTTGTCAAGGTCAGGCTTTTTTTGTTTACATTTTTTGTCAGTGTTTCAGGCTTAGCGAAGCGGGTGTCAGGTCAGTTTTTTTGTCATAACTATAAAACCTAATAGAGCAATTATTTTTATTTAGTAACCTTAAATTCTTCAGTAAATTCAGAAAGACCTTCTTTTAAAATACTTTCTGCTTCATCAGTGAAAGTGTTAGTTTCCTGAATAATTTCACCATATTTTGGTTTTGTGTTACCCATATATTGTCGTAATCCAATTAAAAAAGAACGAACTTGTTCTGTTTCAATTTTATCAAGAAATCCATTAGTTCCTGCATAAATAGTAGTAACTTGATCTGCTACAGATAATGGACTTGCTTGTGCTTGTTTAAGAAGTTCACGCAAACGTTGTCCTCTAGCTAATTGATTTTGAGTTGCTTGGTCTAAATCAGACGCGAATTGAGCAAAAGCTTCTAATTCTGCAAATTGAGCTAATTCCAGTTTTAATTTTCCTGCTACTTGTTTCATTGCTTTGGGTTGTGCTGCAGATCCTACACGAGAAACAGATATACCTACGTTAATAGCTGGACGAATACCTGCATTAAAAATATCTCCCGACAAAAATATTTGTCCATCTGTAATTGAAATAACATTAGTTGGGATATATGCAGAAACATCTCCTTCTTGAGTTTCTACAATAGGTAAAGCAGTCATACTTCCACTGCCTAAATCTTCACTTAATTTTGCAGCTCGTTCTAAAAGTCGAGAATGTAAATAGAAAACATCACCTGGATAAGCTTCACGTCCTGGAGGACGACGTAGTAATAAAGACATTTCACGATATGCTTGTGCTTGTTTAGATAAATCGTCATAAATAACTAATGTATGACGACCTGTATACATAAAGAATTCAGCTAAAGCAGCACCGGTGTAAGGCGCTAGATACTGTAACGTTGCTGGAGAATCTGCTGGTGCAGCAACAATAATTGTATAATCCATTGCTCCACGATCTTGTAAAGTAGTTAATACTTGAGCAATAGAAGAAGCCTTTTGTCCAATAGCTACATATACACAAATAACATCTTTCCCTTTTTGATTTAAGATTGTATCTGTAGCAACTGCAGTTTTTCCTGTTTGACGATCTCCAATGATAAGTTCTCGTTGACCCCGTCCAATTGGAATCATAGAATCAATTGCTAAAAGACCAGTTTGTAACGGTTCATGAATAGAACGACGATAAATAATTCCAGGTGCTCCAGATTCAATTAGTCTGGTTTCACTAGTGTTTATTTCACCTTTTCCATCAATTGGACGAGCTAATGAATTTACAACACGTCCCAAATAACCATCTCCTACTGAAATTTGAGCAATTTTTCCCGTTGCTCTAACAGATGAACCTTCTTGAACGTTTCGACCTTCTCCCATAAGAACTGCACCAACGTTTTTTGACTCAAGGTTTAAAGCAATACCTACAGTGCCGTCTTCAAACTCTAAAAGTTCACCAGCCATAACTTTTTCAAGACCATAAATTCTTGCAATACCATCCCCTACTTGGAAAACAGTACCAACATTAACTACTTTTACTTCTTGATTATATTGTTCAATTTGTTGTCTTATAATACTACTGATTTCATCAGGTCGAATTTTAACCATTGGCGGATAAACTCCCTATCTTGATTTCTGTTTCTTCTTACCCTAAAAAAGAAAAGGCTGTTTTTTACAAATCTTATAAATTTAATACAAATCCAATAAAAAATAAGAAGGTCGTTGCTTTTAAAATTCTGACAAACCCTGACAAACTTTAAACAAAAAGAAGACAAAAACTGAAACAAAAATTTTGGGCCTTCTAACAAAAAAACTATTATTGTTAAACAAGGGTATTTTTGTCAGTTTTTTGTTAGTATCTTTTCTAACAAAAACTTAACAAAAAAGGGAGACTATCATTTGAAACAAAAAAAGCTTGAGACCTGACAAAAAAAGCTTGAAACAAAAAAAGCCTGACAAAAAAAGCTTCGCTTTTTTTGTTAAGCTTTTTTTGTCAGGCTTTTTTTGTTTCAAATCTTATTTTTGTTAATCTTTTTTTGTAAGATCTCAAGTTTTTGTCAGCTTTCACCCCTTATATTTTGTTTGTATCTTTTCTTTATCTTTTGTTTGTATCTTTTATTTATCTTTTGTTTGTATCTTTTCTGCAAGAAAAGATAAAGAAAAGATAAATAAAAGATACAAACAAAAGATAAAGAAAAGATACAGGGTAGGATTTGTCTCCATAAGATTTATAAGGTTTTTGTTATGTAAATACCTCTTTAACAAAAATAAGATTTGAAACACTGACAAAAAATGCTTGACAAAAAAAGCTTCGCATTTTTTGTCAGCCATTTTTTGTCAGGTCAGTATTTTTGTCTTATTGTTTTAAGTTTTTGTTTTAAGTTTTACTACGTAAAACAAAAACTTAAAACAAAAAGAAGCAGTTTTTGTCTTTGCTTATGTACCATTTTTATTTTATAAAAAAACACAAGCATATAATTAGTGAACCTTGTAGTTTGTAAAAAGTACAATATTAAAATTGTTCACAGATGAATGGAATGAAGCGTCTAATCGAGTTTTTAATTTGTCACGCACTTGATTTAATGCAAGTGATACAACTTGTTGAGAAACTTGACTAATTGTTTTTTGTTGTTGCATTTGAAGAGTTTCTTGTTTAACTTCTTCTAAACGTTGAGCGTCTTCTTGAGTCTGACGAATACATTGCTTTTTGTCTTGTTCTGCTGTAATACTTCCTTGTTGCCGAATTTCAGTAGCTTTTTTTTGTGCAAGTTCAAGTTGAGATTTTGCTTTGGATAATTTTTCCTTAGCTTCTTCGGCTCGTTGATCAGCTTCTTGAAGGCTATTTAAAATAGTTTGTCTACGATTTTCAAGTAAAGAGCGTAAAGCATCTCCTCCGAAAGAAACAACAATTCCAATAACTACTGCTAAATTGATTACATTTGTTTCTAAAATATTACCATTAAAACCAAACTCTGCCCCAAAGGGTAGAGTTGAAAGATTAGAAACCTGATCTGATATATTTATCAAGAGGGTTAAATCAATCATAAAACCTCCGTCTTTTTTTTTATGCTAGGTTTTTATATCTTTTTGCTTTTGCTTTCACTTTGTAAATCCTACAATTTGTAAAAAGGCTTCTTGCTATACAATTTTTAACAACTCTCTAACAAAAATGGGCAAACAAATCCTGATAAACCTTGACAAACCGTTAACAAAAATTGAAAACAATAAGACAAAAATATTGGCCTGACAAAAAATGCAAAGCATTTTTTGTCAGGTCAGGATTGTTGTTTGAATATTTTGTTTTACTTTTTTGTTTTACGTAGTAAAACAAAAACTATAAACAAAAGAAGCACTTTTCTTTCAGTTTTTGTTAAAGGTTTGTTTCAGGTTTGTTTAAGATTTATTTGCCTTACAAAAATGGTATTTTTGTCTCTGGAGACTGAAAATAAAAACAAAGTTTAAAACAAAAAAAGCCTGACAAAAAAAGCTTCGATTTTTTTGTTAAGCTTTTTTTGTCAGGCTAAAGGTTTGTTGAATCGAGTTTGTATAAAACAGAAGTTTTATTTTTTGTTTCTATTTACTTTAATATTACTAACACAGCATTATTTTTTTAGTTATGAAGACCACCTCTTAACAAAAAATTTAAATTATTTGATATTTGTAAAGCTGCTAATAAGCTTTTAACAAAAATTGGACAAATCTTTAACAAATTTAAAACAAACTTTTAACCTGACAAAAAAAGCTTAACAAAAAAAGCCTGACAAAAAAAGCTTCGATTTTTTTGTTAAGCTTTTTTTGTCAGGCTTTTTTTGTTTTAAACTTTGTTTTTATTTTCAGTCTCCAGATATAAAAACTTGATACAAAAACAAAGCGCCTTTAGGCGCTTCTGTTTTTGTATCAAGTTTTTATTAGAAGTTTAGTTAGAGGTTTGTCAAAGTTTATCAAGGTTTATTACGGTTTATTCAAAGCTTCACTTTATAGACTTCAAAGAAGCAAATAAACTTATTCTTTCTAATATTTATATTTTCTTATAACTCCTATAATGGGCTTACAAATAAAAGATAAGAAGATTAAATAAAAATTTCGACAAAAATAAAAACTGCAGTTATGACAAAAATACTAACCTGACAAAAACAAAAATATTATTTTTGTTTTAAACTTCGTTTTTGTAAATTTTATTTCGAAAAACCTTTGGAAAACCTTATTTTTTTGTATCTTTTCTGAAAGAAAAGATAAAGAAAAGATACAGAAAACCTTCGGAAAACCTTATCTTTTCTGAAAGAAAAGATACAGAAAACCTTTTGAAACAAAAACAAAAATAATATTTTTGTTTTTGTCAGTGTTTCAATTTTTGTTTCATCTTGACAAATCGTTAACAAAAACCTGAGATAAAATTAGTAGTATCCAAACAAAAACAAAGTTTTTGTAAGTTTTCTAACAAAAACAAAGTTTTTGTTGGAAAACCTTTTTTGTCAGTGTCAGTATTTTTGTCAGGTATGCCCTATTAAAACAAAGTTTAAAACAAAAAAAGCCTGACAAAAAAAGATTCGCTTTTTTTGTTAAGCTTTTTTTGTCAGGTTTGGGTTTTTGCTTTGTAAGATTTATATGGTATTATTTTTTATTTATAAAACAGTTGCCAAGCAACTGTTTTTTTTGATGTAAGTAATAATATGAGTAATTATGTTAGTAGTAACACCATTTACCTTAACTCAAAAACTTTTTATAAGTTTTTAAATTAAGAAGCAAAAGGGTTAGCAAAAAGTAAAGCTAAAGCTACAACTAATCCATAAATAGTTAAAGATTCCATGAAAGCAAAACTTAATAATAAAGCACCACGGATTTTACCTTCAGCTTCAGGTTGTCTAGCAATACCTTCAACCGCATATCCAGCAGCAGTACCTTGTCCCATACCCGGTCCAATAGCAGCAAGACCAACAGCTAATCCAGCAGCGATAACAGATGCAGCAGCAATAAGTGGATTCATGATTTTTTTCTCCAATTTGATTATTAAAATGTTTTTGTTTTAAATAAAAAACACTATTTATTTTAAAATTTTATTTATTGAAAATAAAAAGGTTTTAGAAGTAATAAATTTAGATTTTGTTTAATAAATTTTTGCATAAACCTGAAACAAACCTAAAGCAATCAAAAATTTATTAAAGATTTGTTAGAATAAAAATTCGACAGAAATGATTTTTGTATCTTTTCTTGTAGAAAAGATAAAAGGTGAAACAAAAATTATATTTGAAACACTGACAAAAAATGGAAAGCATTTGAAACAAAAAATGCTTTCCATTTTTTGTCAGGTTTTTGTAAGTTTTCTAACAAAAACCTTTTGAAACAAAAAAAGCAAAGCTTTTTTTGTCAGGGTTTTTGTTTTACTAATTCAAACAAAAGAAGTACTGACCTGACAAAAAAAGCTTTGCTTTTTTTGTTTCAAATAGTATTGTTCTTTCGCTTTGCCCTACAAAAACAAAATTTTTGTTTTACTTTTTTATCAGATTTATCTCCGGTTTGTTAAAAGAAACAAAAAAAAGTATAAAATTAGATTTCACAAAACAATCTCTTTTGATTTTTTTTACACTTTTTAAAAAGTGGTACTTGTTTTTTTTTTTAGTCATATTTGATCTTTTTGTGTAAAAAATTGAGTTTTCGTGAGCACTCTTACAAATTGTAAAAGTTGTGCTTTGCACAATTTTGAATTACTAAATAAACTTTAGAGCTTTACTAGACAAAAACAGACAAAAATACTATTTGAAACAAAAACAAAAATAATATTTTTGTTTCAAATGCTTAACAAAAAAAGCCTGACAAAAAAAGCTTCGCTTTTTTTGTTAAGCTTTTTTTGTCAGGCATTTTTTGCCAGGTCTCACTTTTTGTTCAGAATGGTTACATCAAATTTTTACCGTTTTTATAAAAGAAAAATAGTAAAACTCTAGAAAGCCTTGATTATGGGTCAACATTGCTAACAAAACAATGTTTTGTTAGCAATGTTGACAAAGTAACCTTCGTAATGCAGACAAAAGTCTGCCAATTTTTTAAAAATTTAATGACTTTTAAAATTTTAGCTTAATTTAATTATACCGTGTGTCTGTTAAAGTGGACAGTGCTTATGAAAAAAATGGTAATATTAAAAGACGTAAATAACCAGAAAATACAAACTTTACAAAAACCTGACAAAAAAAGCCTGACAAAAAAAGCTTAACAAAAAAAGCGAAGCTTTTTTTGTCAGGCTTTTTTTGTTTACATTTTTTATCAGTGTTTCAAATATTATTTTATTTCAAGTTCTTGTTAAAAAATTGTTATCGTTACCTAGAGACAATCAATTTGTTATAATAGAGTTTCAAAATACCTAAATTTGCCGAAGCGTTGACTGTTTCTTTTCAAACAAAATTTTTATTTCAGATTTTTCTTTTTTTATAATTCTGACAAAAACTTAACAAAAAATGCATTTTTTTTTATGACAAAAAAGGGATACTAAGTTTTGCTTATCTTTTCTTTCAGAAAAGATACAAAAACCTTTTGAAACAAAAACCTGACAAAAAATGCTTGACAAAAAAAGCGAAGCTTTTTTTGTTAGGCATTTTTTATTTTAAATAATATTTTTGTTTCAAATGCTTTGCATTTTTTGTCAGTCTTTCAATTTTTGTTTCATCTTGACAAACCTTTAACAAAAACTTAAAACAATAAGACAAAAAAGGGATACTACTGACCTGACAAAAAAAGCTTTGCTTTTTTTGTTTCAATTTTTGTTTCCATTTTTGTTTCAAGTTCTTGTAGGGTTTCACCTATTCTTTTTGCGGTTTCAAATCAAAAATAAAAATTAGACAAATTTGTTAAAATTTTTGTTAAATTTGCATTAGCCTTAACACCCTAGTAAAAAATTTTACCAAACTAAAAAGACAAAATCTTTATTAAAAATTGATAAACTTTTCTATTAGTTTTCTATCAGGTTCTAATCAAAGGTGTAAAATTTATAAAATAAGCATTAAAAAACAACCTAAAGTGTTAAAAAAAACAAATAACATTACAGACATTATCCTCTAACATTGCCAAAAGCTTACAAATCTTAACAAGACCTGAGAAAAATATTGATTAAAATTTTAACAAAAATTCTGGCACTGACCTGACAAAAAATGCTTTGCATTTTTTGTCAGGTTTCTATTTTTGTTTCTATTTTTGTTTCAGATTTGTCAGTCTAGATGTTAAGAAGGTCATATCAAAAAAAGATTAATGTCCTTCAAGAGCTTCACCTATATAAGCACCTGCTAAAGTTGCAAAAACAAGAGCTTGAATAGCACTTGTAAATAAGCCCAAAAGCATTAATGGGATTGGAACAACTAAAGGTACTAAAGTAATTAAAACACCTACAACTAATTCATCTGCTAAAATGTTACCAAAAAGTCGAAAACTTAAAGAAAGTGGTTTTGTGAAATCTTCAAGAATATTAATTGGTAACAAAAAAGCAGCAGGTTGGACATATCGTTTAAAATAACCTAAACCTTTTTTTCTTAATCCGGCATAAAAATAAGCAATAGATGTTAATAAAGCTAAAGATACAGTTGTATTAATGTCATTTGTAGGTGCAGCTAATTCTCCATTTGGTAATTCAAGCAGCCGCCACGGAACAAGAGCTCCAGACCAATTTGATACAAAAATGAAAAGAAAAATTGTGCCTAAAAATGGAACCCAAGTTAAATATTCTTCTTCACCTATTTGAGTTTTTGCTAAATCACGAATAAACTCGGTAATATATTCAGTTAAATTTTGTAAACCATCAGGAGTTGATTTTAAATTTCGATTTGCTGATAGAGACAGTAACGCAATAATTCCAAAAACTATCCATGAAGTAATTAAAACTTGTCCGTGTACTTGATAATCTCCAAGTTGCCAATAAAAATGTTGCCCAACTGAAACTTCTGAAATTTCAAATAAAGGATTTTGCGTAGCAACATTTAGATCAGCTTTATTAACATAAAAAAGGGGAGAATTTTGTGAGGTTATGCTTAGCATTTCATTCATTGTAAACATATCAATTAATTTTTTTGTTCAAGTGTTATCTGTACCTTTATTGATATCCGTATATTTATAAAATCTAATGAAATTGCGTACTAAGAAACCTGTTTAATATAAAACAATATTAGAAACAAAAGAAGACAAAACGATTTGAAAGACTGACAAAAACCTGACAAAAAAAGCTTAACAAAAATAAGATTTGAAACAAAAACAAAAATAATATTTTTGTTTCAAATGAAAAACAAAAAATGCTTTGCATTTTTTGTCAGCCATTTTTTGTCAGGTTTTTGTCAGTCTTTCAAATGCAAAACAAAAAATGGCTGACAAAAAAAGCGAAGCTTTTTTTGTTAAGCATTTTTTGTCAGCCATTTTTTGTCAGGTCAGATTTTGTATAGCTAGATTTCCTAAAAAGCAACAAAATTTGTTAAAAATATATAGAAATAAAATAGGATTTATAAACCATAAAAATTTAGTAAAATATTTGAGCGGAGCCTTCTTACATCGTCAAAGACGATGTATGGTTCTACTCCGTTGGTATCAACTAAAAAATTAGATCTCTTTTATAAGTTCACTACAGATTTTTTTATTAGTTGTTTAGAGGTTTTTTAATTACTAAAAAAAATGAGATTTTTTAGTAAATCTACAATTTTACAATTTGTAAGTAAAGCGAAGGTTTCCTAAGTTTTTTGCAAGATAACTCTGCGATAGTTACAAATTTTCAATTTTAATTTTCTAACAAAAACTGAAACAAAAATAATATTTTTGTTTCATCTTCTTATCTTTTATTTGTAAGCCCCTTGATTGCCTTTATAAAACAAAGTTTTAGATAAAAAAAAAATAAGGACAACTCAGACAAATTAAAAACGAGAACAAGACATAAGTCTGACCTGACAAAAACTGCTTTGCATTTGAAACAAAAAATGGTTTCCATTTTTTGTCAGTCTTTCAAATCTTATTTTGTCAAAATTATTGTTAGAAATTTGTTACAAGCAGCCTTTTTTTTTATGTAGTAAAACTTAAAGAAAATCTTTTGAATTAAAAAACATGTTAGAAACTTGAACTTCATATTTTAGTTTAGTGGATAACCTACTAATCTTGCAAGTTTATAAAAAATAAAAATTAAATTTAAATCATTTAAACAAAACAGAAGAACATGATTTTCCAAAGGTAAATAATTGCTGCGCAAACAAATCGGAGATTAAACCTGACAAAAAATGGAAAGCATTTTTTGTTTCAAATTGAAACCTGACATGTTTCAAATATTAAGCGAATGACAAAAACTGAAACCTGACAAAAAATGTAAACAAAAAATGCAAAGCATTTTTTGTCAGTGTTTCAAGCGGGTGTAAGGTTTTTGTTAGGGTGTCCGTATTTTTGTCAGGTAAGCGAAACCATGACAAAAACTGTACCAAGTCTAGATAAGTTGAAAATAAAAGTAAATTGCAAAACTATTTTTGCTTGCTCTCTAAAATCCTGTTTTTGTTTCAATTTTTGTTAGAAATTTGTTAAAAGTAAATTAACAAGTATTTTGCTTTTTATATGATTTCGTTTTCTTATGAAATAATTTTTTCTGAAGTAAAAAATTGCTTGCAGTTTTAGTTTTATTTGTCTATAGAAAATTTTAAATTTTATAGTAATAAGATATTTCTTATGTATATTTAAGTTTTATTGATGATTTTTAAATTTATATAATAATGTATAGTTTAAAGATTCTAGTTAGTTTAGATATGTTAATACTAGAAAAATTATGAATAACGAAAAATATTAAATGTTACTCAGAAGTACTTATTTCAAGAGTAGAATATTAATCTTACTACTTCTAGGTTTTATATTGCAAAACCTAGAAGTATCTATAAAAAATAGAAAAACAAATACAAAAATAGGGGAGCTTTATATGTCCTAACTTGTTAGCCCAAATCTCTTTAGATTAATTCAGATTTGTCTACAGTACCTATGTTTTATAAATAAGATTATTCCAACTATAAATTATAGATTAAGATAGATAGCGATAAAAAATTTCTATAAATTTTATCCTTGCAAACAAAAATCTGACCTGACAAAAAAAGCTTAACAAAAATAAGATTTGAAACAAAAAAAGCAAAGCATTTGAAACAAAAAAAGCTTGAAACAAAAAAAGCTTGAAACAAAGAAAGCTTCGCTTTTTTTGTCAGGCTTTTTTTGTCAGGCTTTTTTTGTCAGGTCAGGTTTCAAGTTTTTGTAAGGGCTTTGCCCGATTTTTGTCAGTATTTGTCTTACTTACATAATCTTTCTTTTTTTTGTGGAAAACCAAATAAAATATTTAAAAAAAACAAAAGGGTTTTTCCAAAGGGGTCCCTAAAGGGACCTACAAGAAGTTGAGACAAAAATGCAGTTATGACAAAAATAAGATTTTTGTTTCATCTTGACAAACCACTAACAAAAACTGAAACAAAAATCTTATTTGAAACACTGACACTGACAAAAAATGGAAACCATTTTTTGTCAGTCTTTCAAATGTTTTACATTTTTTGTCAGGTTTCAATTTTTGTCTCAACTTTTTGTCAGGTTTGGAGACTACTATTTTTGTTCAGCGATGTCAGGCTTACAAATAAAATATAAGAAGATGAAACAAAAATATAAACAAAAATTGAAACAAAAATTGAAACAAAAATCTTAGTATCCCTTTTTTTGTCAGTATTTTTGTCAGGTTTTTGTTAGAAAACTAAAAAAAACGAAGTTTAAAACAAAAAAAGCTTGAGACCTGACCTGACAAAAAAAGCCTGACAAAAAAAGCCTGACAAAAAAAGCGAAGCTTTCTTTGTTTCAAGCTTTCTTTGTTTCAAGCTTTTTTTTTTTCAAATGCTTCGCTTTTTTTGTTTCAAATCTTATTTTTGTTAAGCTTTTTTTGTCAGGTAAGAAAGTCATAATAAGAAAAAAAAGTATTTTTTTTACTAGTTTTTCATAAAACAAAATTAGAATAAGTACATATTTAAAACGTTTTTGTAATTTTTTTAGTATTTCTGCTTGTTTTACTACGTAAAACAAAAGAAGAGTTTTTCTTTTTTGAATACTGTAAAGACTTTTTATGGTCTTGGTTTTTTTGCTTTTCTTGAAATTGTTTTTGCCCTTTTTGAATATCTTCTAAAAAGTTAGTTAAAAGTAATCTAAGAGAAGCAACTGAATCATCATTTGCGGGTACAAAAAGATCAGCTAAACTAGGATCACAGTCAGTATCAAGAATAGTAATACTTCGTATACCTAATTTTTGACATTCGCGTACAGCGTTAATTTCTTCAGGTTGTCCTACAATGATAACAATATCAGGTATTGCAAACATTTTTTTCAAACCACCTAAATATCTTTGTAAACGTTCCTTTTCTTTTTTACTTGTTGCAGCTTCTTTTTTTGGTAGATTTTCAAAATCTCCTCTTTTTTCTCGAAACTCTAAATCATTAAGTTTAGCAATAGATGTTTTAATTGTTTTCCAATTAGTTAACATTCCACCAAGCCAACGTTGGTTTACATAAAATGAATCACATTGCAATGCAGCTTTTGCTATCAATCGTGTTGCTTGTTTTTTTGTTCCAACAAATAAAAAAGTTTTTCCTTGACTAGCAGATTCAGTTAAAAACTGTGAAACTTGTTTTAAGTGAGAATATGTTTGAATTAAATCTATTATATGAATCCCATTACGTTCAGCATAGATATAAGGAGCCATTTTAGGGTTCCATTTTCGAGCTTGATGTCCAAAATGCATTCCTACTTGAACCATTTCATCAATACTTTTTATCATAAAAATTATTTCCTAATTATAAATTTTGTTATTGATACAATTATAAACCTGATACAAAAGAAAGACAGAAATGCAAACCTGACAAAAAATGGAAAGCATTTGAAAGACTGACAAAAAATGGAAACCATTTGAAACAAAAACAAAAATATTATTTGAAACAAAAATAATATTTTTGTTAAGCTTTTTTTTGTCAGGTCAGTGTTTCAAATGTTATTTTTGAGTACTTAACAACTCTGAACAAATCATAACAAAAATCTGCCAAATCTTTTCTTTGCATCACAAAGACTAGACAAAAATCGAAACAAGAATAGGATTCTTGTTTCGATTTTTGTCTAGTCTTTGTCTTTGATGTCGTATTAAGTAAAAATTTGCAATTCGACAAGAAAAAAATAATTTAACTAATTTTTACCTTGCCTCCAGCATCTTCTAATTGTTGTTTTGCTGTTTCAGCATCTTCTTTAGAGGTTCCTTCTTTTACTGCTTTTGGTAATGAAGTAGTAAACTCTTTTGCTTCTTTTAAACCTAATGAAGTTAGGTTTCTAATAACTTTAAGTACGGCAACTCGTTTATCACTCGCTATATCTTCTAAAATAACATCAAAAGTAGTTTTTTCTTCAACTGGTTCAGCTGCATTACTATCACCAACGATAGGTGCAGATGCAAAACCACCTGTAGGAGCAGTAGCATCAACCCCAAAAGTTTCTTCTATTTGTGATACTAATTCAGCAGCTTCTAATAAAGTAATAGATTTTAATTTTTCAATAATTTCAGTTGTTGTTGTAGACATAATAATTTTTTTACATTAATTAATAAGTTGCAAAGACAAAGATTGCTTTTAAAATACTGACAAACCTTAAACAAACCGTTAACAAAAACTTAACAAAAATAAGATTTGAAACAAAAACAAAAATATTAGTTTTGTTTCAAATCTTATTTTTGTTAAGTTTTTGTTAACGGTTTGTTTAAGGTTTGTTTAAAATTTATAAGTCCTTTCTTTTAACATCGCTTTGACAAAAATACTATTTTTGTTCAACGATGTCAGGCTTCTAACAAAAATACTGACAAAAATGGAATACTAATATTTTTGTTTCAATTTTTGTTAAGCGGAGGAAAAAACATAATTTTTGTTAGAGCTTATTTTGTTTTACGTAATAAAACAATAAAGACAAATCTTATATATTTTCAAAAAATCTGGAAAACAAAATTTTGTTAAACTTGCCTAGATTTGTCCAAAGTTTATAAAATTTGTAATGATCACAATAAAACATACTTAAAATTGGTTTGCAATAATGAAGCTTGTAGAATTTGTGCGAGATTATGCAAAGCAAAGATAAATAGTTTAATAGATATGGTTTATAAGGCACAAATTGGTTTTAAATGTACGTAAAGAATTTTTTATTCAAATAAGGCCAGACAAAAACGAAGTTTTTGTAGGACATACAAATCCTGACAAACCTTTAACAAAAACTGAAACAAAAAAGGTTTTTGTTAGAAAATTTACAAAAACCTTTTTTGTTTCAGTTTTTGTTTCAGTTTTTGTTTGGATACTACTATTTTTGTTTTAGTTTTTGTTAACGGTTTGTTTAAGGTTTGTTTCAGATTTGTAAGTCCTTTCTTTTAACATCGCTTTGACAAAAAATGCAGTTATGACAAAAATACTGACCTGACAAAAAAAGCCTGACAAAAAAAGCCTGACAAAAAAAGCGAAGCTTTTTTTGTTTCAAGCTTTTTTTGTTTCAAGCTTTTTTTGTTTCTATTTTTGTTCAGCGATGTCAGGCTTCTAATAAAAAAAACTATTTTTGTTAAGCGAAGAAATACAAAAAAATTGTAAAATTTTAACGTTTAGAGTATTGTGGTGCTTTTCTGGCTTTTTTTAATCCATATTTTTTTCGTTCTTTCGAACGTGAGTCTCTTCGAAGAAACCCTTTTTGTTTAAGTGCGCCGCGATAGAATTCTTCAACATTGCAAAGGGCTCGTGATATTCCTAGCTGTATTGCTTCTGCTTGACCTAAAAAACCTCCACCCTTAACTTTTACGATAAGATCATATTTCTTTTCTAAATTTAATAAATTAAAAGGTGCCTCTACACAGAGAATAGAGGAAGCATTTTCTTGCAAATAAGCTATACCAGCCTTTCCATTAATAGTAAATTGCCCACTTCCCTCGAGAAGTTGAACTTGAGCTACAGCAGTTTTTCGACGACCTGTCGCTATAATTGGAAATTTTTCAGACAAATTTGAATCCTCCAAAAAAAATTTAATAAGATTGAGAGTTATTTATCGAACTTTCTTTAGACTTTTTCGGTTATCCAGACGAAGTCCCTTTCTTTGATTATTGCGCTTCTTTTGTTTTACTGCGTAAAACAACAGCGATCATGATTGGGCAAAGCCCAATAATTATTTCCCGAAGGGAAATCATGATCTCCCTTATCTTTTTGATTGTTGTTTTACGAAGTAAAACAAAAGAAGCAAAGGTTTTTGTTTAAGGTTTGTTTAAGATTTTAAAAGCACGACACTACCTTTTTTGTCTCAAGTTCTTGTAGGGTTTCACCCCTTTTGGAAAACCATGAATGCTATTGTTTTACAACCTTACAAACCTTTGCAGTTATGACAAAAATACTGACAAAAATAAGATTTGAAACAAAAACCTGACAAAAAATGCCTGACAAAAAAAGTTTAACAAAAATAATATTTTTGTTTCAAATGCTTAACAAAAAAAGCTTGAGACCTGATAAAAAATGCAAAGCATTTTTCGTTTCAACTATTATTTTTGTTAAGCTTTTTTTGTCAGGCATTTTTTGTCAGGTTTCAATTTTTGTTTTATCCTTTAAATTTTAAAAGCACGACGTCGTTATGGGGCAAGGTCCTGACATCGCAGAACAAAAATACTATTTTTGTTAAGGCGATGTTAAAAGAAGCAAAGGTTTGTTTAAGGTCGTAAAACAAAAGAAGCGCTTTAATTGTTACGCAAAGCGCAACCATGACAAAAATTCAATAACTTTGGGACTACGCCTTTATGAAAATCCTGTTATTGTTTGGAATTTGTAGATTTTTTTCTTTATAAGATTACTAGTAAAACTTAAAAGTAAAGTTAAAAAAAAAGTTTTATAAAACCTTAGATTTTCTTTTACTTTGTAAAAGCTTTAAAGAATTAAAATTTTTACATAAAAATTACTTATATTATTAACAAAATTTTTTTTGACACTTATTTGTTGTGAAAGTTTTTTAATATTGTAAAAAAAAAAACATTAACACAATAAAGTTTTCTTATAATTTTGTCAAATATTGGAGAAAATCTTAGTCAAACAAATTTTAACATTACTATTTAAAAAGCAAAAATCGATTTTATTACATAAAAGACAAATTATGTTAATTCTAAACTAAAAATTATTTTTTTTCTATATCATAGATTAAAAAATAATTTTTAGTTTAGAAAATTTTTTATTAAGCAGGGACTTCAAAGCCGTAAGAAACAGAGATGGACAAAGCCTTCTTAGATCGTCAAAGACGATGTATCGCTACACCTGACACCGCTAAAAGCGGTGTTAGAGGGTTTTCCAAAGGGGTTTTCTAACAAAAACCTGACAAAAAAAATATTCTTTGTTTAATCTTAAACAAAAAGAAGACAAAAACCGAAACAAAAAAAGCAGTTATGACAAAAATACTGACCTGACAAAAAAAGCTTAACAAAAATAAGATTTGAAACAAAAACAAAAATAATATTTTTGTTTCAAATGCAAAACAAAAATGCAAAGCATTTTTTGTCAGCCATTTTTTGTCAGTGTTTTAAATAATATTTTTGTTACAAATGCCTAACAAAAAAAGCCTGACAAAAAAAGCTTCGCTTTTTTTGTTAAGCTTTTTTTGTCAAGCATTTTTTGTCAGTCTTTCAAATATAATTTTTGTTAAGTTTTTGTTAGAAAACTACAAAAACAATGTAAAAAAAAAGGTTTTTCTATTAAGAAGCTTGAGTTTCATTAATTTTTTGAGAACGTAGTTTCAATCCCATTTGATTAAGATTGTTTTCTACTTCACTTAAAGAATGTTTTCCAAAGTTTTTAAGATTTAACAAATCTTCACCCGAGTATTGTAAAAGATCAGCTACAGTTTCAATTTTTGCCCTTTTTAAACAAGTATATGGTCGAAGTGATAAATCTAAATTTCCAATATCAAGAGAAGCTATATTTCTATTCAATAAAGGATGAGGCATTACCTTTAAATTCTTTTTTGTTTTTGAAGCAGATAATGATTTTTGTAAAACCTTCGGTGAATTAAGAAAGACAGATTTAAAAATTCTAGTTTCTTGAAACGGTGCAATTAATTGTATTAATGCTTTAGCAGCTTCATTAATTGCTTGTTTCGGATGAATACTTCCATTTGTCCAAATTTCTAAAATAACACGATCTTTTGGTGCTTCTGATAGATCATTAGTTTCGATTGCAAAGTTGACTCTGTTTATAGGCATAAAAACAGCATCTATTGGCAAAATGTTAGAATTTTTTTTGAATTCTTTATTTTGTGCTTCACCTATTTCAGATAAATCTCTTTGCTTCTTTGGGGCATACAAATCTTCGATTTGTAAAGACCCATAACCAAAAACTTCGTTTTTGTCTCCGGTTTGTTCTATATTACTACTTTTTTTTGAGGTTGATGAAGAAAAAAGATCTGTTTTATTGTTGTTTAATAACCCTTCAACAGAATTAGTTGAATATGATTGAGAATTTTCCAAATTATTTTGTGAATTAAAGGTAGTAACATTTTGTAAATCATTTGTGACATTATTATTTATAACACTATTTGATGTTTTTGATGTTAAAACCGATTTCTCTTTTTCTTGTGATGACTCTGATGAATCATTTTCTTTAGATAAAGAGATATTATAATTTGAATTTTCTTTTACAGCTTCTGATGATTTTGTAAGATAAACTTCTGCTTGCATTGAAGCAGAAACAGAATTAGGAATTTTCAAACCACGTGGAGTTTGTACAAGATAATTTTTTCCACGGCAAATTAGAAATTTCATTTTTAATAAACCATCATATAAAAGAGTAGCTATATACTGTTCCGGATCTACGCATTGAACAGAAATTGGTAATTTGATATCACTAGCTCGTACTATTCCTGGTCCTTGAACTTGTAAAAAAGCTGTTTGAGGTTCTTGGAATTGAAAATCACTTGTTAAAACAATTTCTTTTACATTCAATAAAATATCTAAAACAGATTCACGAATACCTGCAACAGTCGAATATTCATGTGCTGCTCCCTCAATTTCAACGGCTGTAATAGCTAAACCAGAAATTTCTGAAAGTAAACTTCTTCTTAAACTATTAGCAATTGTAAGTCCTTGTCCTGAAATAAAAGGTCCTAGTTGAAACCGCCCATAAAAGTTTCGACTGTTTTCTACTCTAGATTCAATACAAGAAAGTAAAAGAGGTTCCATTTTTCCTTAATTTTTATCTTTTTTAAAATAACAAGTTTTATTTCTAAATCTTTGTCCATTATCTCCCGTAGGGAGATCATAGTTGCGAAGTCAGGTTTTTGTCTTGTTTTATGGGTTTTAATATGTAAAATCAAATCAACTTCTTATTTTTATTTGTACAAGAAATTTGAAACAAAAACCTGACAAAAAATGTAAACAAAAAAAGCGAAGCTTTTTTTGTTTACATTTTTTGTTCTAGAGACAACTTAAAAAAAGTTCCAAAAACAAAGAAAGAAAAAAAGCAAATAAACCTCTAACCAATAATTATTGGTTAGAGGTTTGTTCAGAGTTTACGGATAGAAAGAAGAATTATAAACTCTAGGGTTATAATAGATATGATAAGATAAAAAATATCAAAAAAAATAAATTAAATACGTCTTTTCTTTGGAGGACGGCAACCATTATGAGGAATAGAAGTAATATCTCGTATTAAAGTTACTTGGAGACCCGCTTCTTGAAGACCTCTAATAGCAGTTTCTCGACCCGCTCCAGGACCTTTTACCATAACTCTTGCTTGTTTCATTTTTCGTTGTTCCATACACTGCCTTGCTGCAGTTTCAGCAGCCGTTTTTGCTGCAAAAGGAGTACCTTTTCGTGCACCTTTAAAACCACACGCACCCGATGATGACCACGAAACCACTTCTCCCTTTAAATCAGTTATAGTAACAATAGTATTATTAAAGCTTGCTTGAATATGAACAACTCCCATTGGGATTGTTCTTTTAATTTTTTTAAGAGGGCTTTTTCGTATTTGTCGTGCCATATATTGTTTTTAATTAATTAATGAATAAAAAATTTTAACAAAAATACGAAGCAAGGTCTTTTTGTTTCTGTTTTTGTCAATGAATGCGCAAATCTAACAAAAATACGTACAAAAATACGTACAAAAAATACGGACAAAAATACGGACAAAAATACGGACCTGACAAAAAAAGCTTAACAAAAAGAAGATTTGAAACAAAAACAAAAATAATATTTTTGTTTCAAATGCCTAACAAAAAAAGCTTCGCTTTTTTTGTCAAGCATTTTTTGTCAGTCTTTCAAATAATATTTTTGTTTCAATTTTTGTTTCATCTTCGATTTGTTTGCGCATTTATTGTTGCTGATTATTTTAAGTTTTTGTTTTTTGTTTTACTTTTTTTGTTTTAAGTAAAACTTAAAACAAAAAAAGTAAAACAAAAAAAAGTAAAATAAAAGAAGCGCCACCAATGCTTCGAATTAAATGTTAAACAAAGTATTTTTGTTAAAGATGTTACTTTCTAAGTTTTTGTTTTTTTTATTTTAACTTCTTTACCTTTTTTAATATATGGACTGACAAAGCTGAGCAAATCTTAAAAACTATATTTTTGTTAGAATTTTATAAGTGCTTTTATTAGATATTTGTTAGTCTATACGTTAAGAGTAAAATATTACTTGAGTAGGTACTTTATTTGCCTATCAGATAAAATTAAAAAACAAAACAATAGTAAACCAGATATCATATTTTATTGTTTTCTAAAATATTGGAGAATATTCTGAAAATAAAAATTACCAGTTACCTTGTTTTGAATTTTAATGATTGCTTACATTAATTCTTTTTATACTGATCATTTGATAACCTATGACAAAAATTCAACAAAAAGTTGGTTTTTGTCATAGGTTATTTAGGCGAAGTTGTAAAGAAACAAAACTTTTCTCCTAAAATATAAAAGCTTATCCTTGACGCTGCTTATGCTTTGGATTTGAACAAATAATCATAATTTTTCTTTTTCTACGGATCAAACGACAATTTTCACATATTTTTTTTACTGATGCGCGTATTTTCATAAAATATTTTTAAAATTTTTTTATTTTTTTTTGTTGTTTTTACATAATTTACTTTTACTGAAGACAAGAAAACTAACCTGACAAAAAAAGCTTTGCTTTTTTTGTTTTAAACTTTGCCTTGTGAAGTTAGATTATAACATAACAAAAGAATGTTAAAGCTTACTTTAACATTCTTTATTTAAAGACAAAAATACAGATAATTTAAAAATAAAAATTCCCTTCTTTAAAGTATTAAAATCTTTTTATAAAATTTAAAATATTTAGAGATAAAACTAAATAGAAATTGAAACAAAAAGAATCAAATAAAAATACTAAACAAAAACAAAATTTTTGTAAGGCATACCTGACAAAAAAAATATTTGAAACAAAAACCTGACAAAAACGGTTTTCTGTATCTTTTCTTTATCTTTTCTTTATCTTTTCTTTCAGAAAAGATACAAAAAGATAAGGTTTTCCAACAAAAACTTAACAAAAATAAGATTTGAAACAAAAAAAGCTTAACAAAAATAAGATTTTTGTCTATAGCTTTTTTTGTCAGGTCTCAAGTTTTCTAACAAAAACGAAGTTTAACACAAAAACAAAAATTATATTTTTGTTTTTGTCAGGTTTCAATTTTTGTTTCAGTTTTTGTTAACGGTTTATTTAGGATTTTAACTGCAATAACAAAAACCTTGTTTTTGTTTCAGGTTTTTGTTAACGGTTTGTCAGGATTTGTAAGTATGACAAAAATTTCATTTTTGTGAGCATTTTTGTTTCAATTTCTGTCAGTATTTTTGCTATTGCTGTGGCCTTTGATCTTTTTGTCGAAGTCGAAAAACAATTCGACCTCTCGTCAAATCATAAGGACTTAATTCAACTGTTACTTTGTCACCTAATAATATTCGAATATAATTTCGTCGTATTTTACCAGAGACGTGAGTCAGAACTTGAAACCCATTCTCTAATTTGACTCGAAACATTCCATTTGAAAGGCATTGAGTCACGACACCTTGCATTTCAATAAGACTCTGTTTTTTTTGGTTCAAATTTTTTAATTATTTTTGTAAATTATTTAAAGTTTTATTGATGCTTTTGACCTGAATAACAAAAACTGCAGTTAAAATATTTCAGATTTTAACTGCAGTTTTTGTTAGAGTTTCATTTCAGATTTGTTCTTCTGATTTTTTTTATGGCATATAATTTTACATCAAAAGCAAATAAAATTAACTTTAACATAAAAAATAAAAGAAATCAAAAATCAGGAAATCTTTCCTTTTTCAATATCAATATTTTATTTTTTAGAATATTACCCTTATCGATACTTAGTTTTTTTAAAATTTACCTTTAAAAAAGCTTTCCAAATAACAAGAATTGTTACTTGAAGTTGTATCAACTTAAAAAAAAATATAAGAATAAAAACGGTTTTTCTAACAAAAACCTGACAAAAATAATATTTTTGTTTCAGTTTTTGTATCTTTTCTTTATCTTTTCTTTCAGAAAAGATACAAAAAGATAAGGAAAACCTTTGGAAAACTACAAAAATAACATTTTTGTTTGATTTTCTTTCTTTTTTTTTAATTTCATTATTAATGAAAACAAAAGTAGGTCAAGTAAATAAGCAAAAAGATTAACTGATGAAAATTTTTTCGTAAAAAAAATAAAAAAATAAGTGTTTTTTAAACTATTTTTTTATTATAGATTTGCATAAATAAAAACTAATTACATTAGTTTATTTTCCTTGAATCTAGTTCAAGATAATATTATTGATTTTATTCTACCAAACTGAACACAATAATTCACCACCTATGTGTCGAAATTGTGCTTCTTGACCTGTCATAATTCCTTGAGAAGTCGATATAATAATAACCCCCACTCCTCCTAAAACTTTAGGAATTTCCTTATGATTAGCATAAATTCGAAGTCCAGGTTTACTAATTCGTAGTAAATTAGTAATACATGGTTTTTTATCTCGGCCTTTATATTTAAGATGAAGGCTTACTTGTTCAGAAGAGTTTATTTGAAAAGATTCAATAAAACCTTCTTTTTCCAAAATTTGACAAATCTGATGACTAATTCGTGTAAAAGGTATATAAACTTTTTCACTTTTTATCAAATTTGCATTACGAATTCGAGTCAACACGTCACTAATAGTATCGTTGAACATTTTTATTTTCCTTAACTTATTTTTAAATTTATTTGCTTGTATTTTTTAACCTTTAGTTTGACTATTTAACAAATCTGAAACAACCCATATTCAAAAAGCTCAAACGTACGAACTTTACCCAAATAAAAAACCTGAAACCTGACAAAAAATGGTTTGCATTTTTTGTCAGTCTTTCAAATCTTATTTTTGTTAAGCTTTTTTTGTCAGGTCAGTATTTTTAATTATGGATCCCCAAAGAAGAGATACAGTACTGTGTTTCGCATCAAAAACGTTGTTTTTGTTTTGTATTTTTATCTTATTGTTTTAAGTTTTTGTTTTACGTAGTAAAACAAAAACTTAAAACAATAACTTAAAACAAAAAAATTCAAACAAAAGAAGCAAAGGTTTTTGTTGAGAATTTTATTAAATTTTTGTCTCAGATTTATCTTAGGCTGGCTTAAAATTAAACAACTTGAAAAGGCATACCAAATTGTTTTAACAAGGCTAAACCTTCTTGATCGTTTTTAGAAGAAGTAATTAAAGATATGTCCATTCCTCGAATTTGATCTATTTTGTCATAATCTATTTCAGGAAACATCAATTGTTCTTCTAAACCTAAACTATAATTACCATGACCATCAAAACTTTTTGGATTAATTCCTTGAAAATCTCGAATACGTGGAAGTGCTAGATTAATAAGACGATCTAAAAAACCATACATCTTTTCACCTCTTAATGTAATAGAAATACCAACTGGCATTTTTTGTCGTAATTTAAAACCTGCGATTGCTTTTTTAGAACGCGTTACAATCCCTTTTTGTCCGGCAATTAAGGTTAATTCATTTAAAGAAGAATCTAAAAGTTTTGTGTTTTGTGAAGCATCTCCAAGTCCTCGATTTATTACGATTTTTTCTATACGAGGTACTTGAAGCGTGTTTTTATAATTAAATTGTTCTGCTAATTTTGGAATAATAGCTTGAGAATATAATTTTTTCAATCTTTGCGCCATACTAATATTTTTTTTGTTATTTTTTTTCATCATTTTTTAGATTAATACCATTAAACCTTTATTATTCATAAGAAAGATTTAAAGATATTTTTTAATAAATCTAATGTTATTTATAATAAATTTTACAAAGTAAAACGTAAAAAAAACTTGAAACAAAAAACCTGAAACCTGACAAAAAATGCCTGACACTCGCTTGAGACAAAAATATTATTTTTGTTAAGCTTTTTTTGTCAGGCATTTTTTGTCAGGTTTTTGTTTCAAATATTATTTTTGATGCTTTTAAAATCTTTCAGATTTTAACTGCAAAGTACTTCTTTTGTTTGAATTAGTAAAACAACAACCCTGACAAAAACAAAAATATTATTTAAAACAAAAAATGCAAAGCATTTTTTGTCAGGTTTTTGTTTCAAAAGGTTTTCCAAAGCAAAACTTACAAAAACCTTTGCTTCTTTTGTTTGAATTTTTTTGTTTTAAGTTTTTGTTTTACGTAGTAAAACAAAAGAAGCACTTTGCAGTTAAAATCTGAAAGATTTTAAAAGCATCAAAAATAGTATTTAAAACAAAAAATGCAAAGCATTTTTTGTTTTAAATAATATTTTTGTTTCAAATGCAAAACAAAAAATGTAAACAAAAAAAGCTTAACAAAAATAATATTTTTGTCTCAAGCGAGTGTCAGGCATTTTTTGTCAGGTTTCAGTATTTTTGTCAAAGCGGTGTCAGTCGAAGCGATACATCAAAAAGAAACCAAAGACGATGTAAGAAGGCTTTGCCCAAAATTTTAAAGAACTTCGGGTGCTAATGACACAATTTTTGTAAAATTACGGTCTCGTAACTCTCGAGCTATTGGGCCAAAAACACGTGTTCCTCGAGGATTACCTTCTTTATTAATAATGACAGCTGCATTATCATCAAAACGAATCGTCATACCATTCTCACGGCGTAAACCTTTACAAGTTCGTACAATAACAGCTTGAACAATATCAGACTTTTTCAGAGGCATATTTGGGATAGCTTCTTTGACTACAGCAATAATGATATCTCCAATATTGGCAAATTGGCTTTGATTTTTATTTAAAACTCGTATACACATTAATTTTTTTGCACCGCTATTATCAGCTACAGTAAGATAAGATTGAGGTTGGATCATGATTAACCTTTATATAATTAAACTATAAACAAAAACAAGACAAAAATTTGACAAAAATAGGATGTAGGGCGAAGTCCTTATAAAATAGTGAAACAAATAAGCTTTTTGTAAGTGTTCTAACAAAAACCTGACAAAAATACTGACCTGACAAAAAAAGCTTCGCTTTTTTTGTCAGGTTTGTATACTAATATTTTTGTTTCAATTTTTGTTCAGCGGTCTTAGGCGCAGCGATACATCAAAAAGAAACCAAAGACAATGTAAAAAGGCAAGACAAATCTTAACAAACTCTGACAAACCTTTAACAAAAACCTGACAAAAAAAGTTGAAACACTGACAAAAACCTGACAAAAAATGCCTAACAAAAAATGCTTTGCATTTTTTGTTACAAATCTTATTTTTGTTAAGCTTTTTTTGTAAGGTTTGGATATTAATACTTTTGTTTCAGTTTTTGTTAACGGTTTATTTAAGGTTTGTTTAAGATTTGTAAGCCCAAAGTATAATTATTTTGTCTTAAGTTTTTTATAAGAAATTTTATATATGAATATTTTTATCTTTTTTTAAGCCTTAATAATTATTTTAAATAGAAATTTTTGTTTCTTTGGTTACAAATTTTGTCTTAATTGGCATTTTATATGCAGCAATTCTCATAGCCGAGCGAGCGGTTATTTCAGAAACACCTCTCATTTCATATAAAATTTTGCCTGGTTTTACGACCGCAACCCAATATTCAACAGAACCTTTTCCAGAACCCATACGTGTTTCGGCCGCACGCATTGTAACTGGTTTATCTGGAAATATACGTATCCATAGTTTTCCACCACGACGGGCATAACGAGTCATTGCACGACGCCCTGCTTCTATTTGTCGCGAAGTAATCCAACAAGGTTCTAATGCTTGTAAAGCAAAATCACCAAAAGCTATTGTATTACCACGATGCGCCTTTCCTTTCATTCTGCCACGATGCTGTTTGCGAAATTTTGTTCTTTTAGGACTTAACATAATTACCTCTTTTTACTATGTTTTAATTTCAAAGAGCAACTCAAAAACTCTTTCTAACAAAAACTGAAACCTGACAAAAAATGCTTTGCATTTTTTGTCAGGTTTCAGTTTTTGTTAGAAAACCCTAAGTTTTCTATGAAAAATTAATATTGATATCTTTTCTTTTTACTGACAAATCTTAAACAAACCTTAAACAAGCCGTTAACAAAAATTGCTTTGCATTTTTTGTTTCAAATCTTATTTTTGTCATAACTGCAATAACAAAAACTGAAACCTGACCTGACAAAAACCTGACAAAAAATGCGAAGCTTTTTTTGTTAAGCTTTTTTTGTCAGGCTTTTTTTGTCAGGTCAGTAGTATCCCTTTTTTGTCATAACTGCATTTTTTGTCAGTATTCTTGTAAGGTCAGTCAAGGTGTATGGCACTACTTTCGATATTCTTTTTGAAAAAAGAATAAACAAGTAAATAAAATAAGCTTGTGAACCTACTTTTTTCCAAAAGAAAAAACGATTTAATTATTGAACTTATTTCCTATGAAAGACTTTGTCTTTTAAAGGAAATAAGCAGAAAAAAGCTAAAGCTCTATAAGATTTTCTCAGTTCAGTAAAACTTAGAAATTTTTATTAAACTATGGTTTTACATAACTAATAAAACAATGTTTTATCAGTTATGTAAAAGTTTCAAACAGTTAAACTAAAGTAATCTTGCTTCGTTTGATATTTTAAAGATAACAACTTACTTCAAAGATGATTTCACAAGCTGTTGCCTTTTAAGATCATCAAAAGTTGAATTTTCTCTAACCTGACAAAAAATGCAAAGCATTTTTTGTCAGGTTAGAGAAAATTCACAATGTGCGAATTTTATAAGTTTTATTTTTTAGTTTTTTCTTTATAAGTTCGAATTTCTTCTTTGAAAACCCAAATTTTTATACCAAGAAGACCATAAATGGTTTTTGCAGTTTTATAAGAATAATCAATATCAGCTCGCAGTGTGTGTAAAGGAACACGACCTTCCCGTGTCCATTCAGTTCGAGCAATTTCAGCTCCATTTAAACGACCTGATATTTGTATTTTTATTCCTTTTACTCGAGCTCGTTGAGAACGCTGAATTGCTTGTCTTAAAGCTCTACGAAAAGCAATACGTTTTTCAAGTTGTTCTACTAAAAAATCAGCAATAAAAGAAGCTTCTGCGTTTGGATTAGCTAATTTTGTAATATGAATTGAAAGTTGTACGGATTGCTTATTTTGATTTTCAGTTTTTTTATAATTATTTGAAGATACAGTTGAATAATTTTTTTGAGCTCGATTTCTTTTAATTTTGTTAGTTAAATCTTTTCTTAAAAGTTCAAGACCATTTTTATCTCGTCCTACAATAATACCAGGTCGTGCTGCACTTATTTCAATTTTTATTTGGTCTAATTTTCTTTGAATTTCAATGGTAGATATTCCAGCATCAGAAAATTGTTCAGAAAGAGATTGTCTCAAAAATTGATCTTCAATGACTAGTTGCGGGTATTGATTTGTTTTAGCAAACCAGTGAGACCGATAATTTTGAGTAATATTAAGTCGAAATCCAAGAGGATGAATTTTTTGTCCCATAATAAGATACTATATTTATTTTTTTAAGATCACTTATATTCTCACAGCCTAAGTTTACTATGTAAAACTTCGGTTATTTAGTTTATATAGTGATATCATTGATTGCTGATTATTTTACATAGTAAAATAAAAGAAGCGCAATCATTGATATAAACGATAATTTTTATTTATCAAAAAAAATATATCAAAAAAAACTCACCTCACTACTTACAGAATTTCGTGATGTGACTAATATATTTCCTTTTTTTCTAAGTTCTTTTTAACATGGCCTCTTTAACATTACAGACATTCCATAGCTTGAAAAGGAATCAAAGAGAATGTAGTATCTTTTTTTGACATCTAGACATCAAAAAGAAACCAAAAGCGATGTTAGAAGGTTATGTTTGTAATGTTAAAAAGGTGTTTTTTAGAACATTATATCGTTGTAGACATTTGTTTTTTGTACTTTATTTGATATTTTATTTGTTTTTTTTTTACTTCTTTTATCTTTTACACTTCAAATAAAGCAAAGCATAGTAAACTACAAAAAACAAAGATCTTCTGATATTTTTTATGTTTAATTTTATCGTCTTGATTTCTTATCACTTTTTATATGGCCTCGAAAAGACCGTGTTGGAGAAAACTCTCCTAATTTATGACCTACCATTTGATCAGTAACAAATATTGGAATGTGTTCACGACCGTTATGAACAGCAATTGTATGACCAATCATAATTGGTAGAATAGTTGAAGATCGTGACCAAGTTACTATTACTTTTTTTTCTCCGTCTACATTTAACTTCTCAATTTTTTTTAACAGATGATCGGCTACAAAAGGACCTTTCTTTAATGAACGTGACATAAAATACTTTTTCCTAAATCCTAAAGTAACATTTTTTTATTTTATAAAATTCAAATATTTCAAACAAAAATGAAGTTTTTGTAGGGCATACCTTACAAAAATTGAAACAAAAATAAAAACAAAAATACTGAAACACTGACAAAAAATGCGAAGCATTTTTTGTTTCAAAAGGTTTTCTGTATCTTTTCTTTCAGAAAAGATAAGGTTTTCCGAAGCTTTTCTGTATCTTTTCTGAAAGAAAAGATAAGGAAAACTTAGTATCCCTTCCAAAAACTTGAGACCTTACCTGACAAAAACAAAAATATTAAGCCTGACAAAAAAAGCTATAGACCTGACAAAAAAAGCTATAGACAAAAATCTTATTTTTGTTAAGCTTTTTTTGTTTCAAATCTTATTTTTGTTAAGCTTTTTTTGTCAGGTCAGGTTTTTGTTAGGATACTAATATTTTTGATGCTTTTAAAATCTTTCAGATTTTAACTGCAAAGTGCTTCTTTTGTTTGATTTAGTAAAAGAACAACCAAAAAAGTGATACTAATATTTTTGTCAGTGTCAGTATTTTTGTCAGTATTTTTGTTTCATCTTTTTATCTTTTATTTGTAAACCTGACATCGCTTTGACAAAAAAAATTTCCCAAAGGTTTTCCGAAGGTAAACTTACAAAAACGAAGTTTAAAAGACTGACAAAAAATGCTTTGCATTTTTTGTCAGGTTAGAAAACTTACAAAAACCTGATAAAAATAATATTTGAAAGACTGACAAAAAATGTTTTACATTTTTTGTCAGTCTTTCAAATATCATTTTTGTTTCACTCCTTATCTTTTCTACAAGAAAAGTGCTTCGCATCAAAAACCTACAAAAATGATATTTTTGTTAGAGGTTTGCAATGTCTAGATGTTAGGTGACTCTTTTTGTATAAAAATTTTTATGTGAATGTAAATACTATTTTCGTCTTCGTAAAATGAATGAATTACTGTATTTCTTTGATTTTCGAGTTCGTTGTCCTAAAGCCGGGCGACCCCAAGGAGTAACAGGATGACTTCGACCTATTGGAGCTCGACCTTCTCCACCACCATGAGGATGATCAACAGGATTCATAACAACACCTCGTACAGCAGGTCTTTTACCTAGCCAACGTTTACGTCCAGCTTTTCCAAGAGTCATTATAGTAGCTTCTATATTACCAACTGTACCAATCGTTGCCCAACAGTTTTTTGAAACAAGTCGACTTTCGCCAGAAGGAAGTGCAAGTGTTACAAATTTTCCTTCTTTTGCAACAAGTCGCGCCACAGAACCAGCTGCTCGTGCTAGTTGTCCACCGCAACCCGGTTGTAATTCAATATTATGAACTTCTGTACCTAAAGGCATGTTATTAAGAGGTAAAGAGTTTCCTACTAATATAGGAGCGGTAATATCAGACACAATAGTTTCACCAACTTTTAATCCACGAGGATAAATAATATATCTTTTTTCACCATCTTGATAATTTAATAAAGCGATGCGGGCATTTCTATTTGGATCATATTCTACAGCAGCCACTTTTGCTATAACTCCAAACTTGTTTCTTTTAAAATCGATTTGACGGTAAAGCTTTTTATGCCCACCTCCTCGATGACGACTTGTAATAATTCCTCTATTATTTCGACCTTTCGGTCTAGGTTGCCAAGATGTTAACGTTTTTTCTGGTTTAATTTTCGTAATTTCTGTAAATTCTGATACTGAGCGTTTTCTTGTACCAGGTGTATAAGCTCTATAAAAACGAATGCCCATAACTTATATTTTTATAAATTGTATTAAAAATAATATTCTTTATACATCGCCTTATTAACATAATTTTCTTACATCGAAAAGAAACCAAAGGCCTTAACAAAAATAATATTTGAAACAAAAACCTGACAAAAAATGCCTGACAAAAAAAGCTTAACAAAAATAAGATTTGAAACGAAAACAAAAATAATATTTTTGTTTTTGTCAGGTCTATAGCTTTTTTTGTTAAGCATTTTTTGTTTTAAATAATATTTTTGTTTCAAATATTATTTTTGTCAGGTTTGGTTGCTAATTATTTTACGTAGTAAAAGAAGCGCAACAATTATGGAGCTTCTTTTGTTTGAATTTTTTGTTTTAAGTTTTTGTTTGAATTTTTTTGTTTTAAGTTTTTGTTTTACTACGTAAAACAAAAAAACTTAAAACAAAAAAATTCAAACAAAAAAATTCAAACAAAAACTTAAAACAATAGCAACCATCTATGTAATGCCGAAGCTCACAAATCTCTAATAAAAATTGAAACAAATATAAAATAAAAACTAGTTTTATATCTTATTTTTTATTTTTCAGAATTTGTGATTATTTAGCATCTAAAGATCAGTTATTTTTAGATGTTAGAAGATAAAATGAGACAAAAACGAAAACAAAAATTGAAACAAAAAAGAATTGTTCTTGTTTCAATTTTTGTCAGGTCTTTGTTAGGGATGTTAGCGAAACAAAGGTTTATTTTATCGATACTATGAATATTTATTCTTGTTATTAGTAAAAGTTAAATATATTATTAAATTTCAGGAAAAATTTTACTCGATTGTCCAGATTTAACCGTAACAATTACTCTTTTATAAGATGTTTTAAACCCTTGTGATAATCCAAGACGTTTTTTTTTTCGAGGTGGTCGATGTGTATTAACGGAAATAACAACTACTTCAAATAATTCTTCTATTAATTTTTTTATTTGTGGTTTACTAAGTCTTAAATCAACATCAAATGTATATTGATTATTTTCAATTAACCTAGCAGACTTTTCTGTTAATACAGGATATTTAACTAAATCAATCATCATAAAACAAGATTGAGTAATAAACGATAAGATAAGAATCCTTTTGAAACAAATAAGAGATAAAAAAACTGTAAAAAATTGTTAGTTTTTTATCTATTATTTATTCCTATTTTAAAGGTATATCAAGTAAGCCAAATTGAAGAGTGACTTACAAATCGTAGAAAATTAGACTTGAAGATTATTCAAGTATAGAAGCAAAAAGCTTTCTATTAAAAGATAAGACAGAACTGGAAAAATCTAGACAAGTCCTACTTGACAAACCCTGACTTGACAAAAAAAGGATAGTACTGACCTGACAAAGAAAGCTTGACAAAAAAAGCCTGACAAAAAAAGCTTAACAAAAAAAGCTTCGCATTTTTTGTAAGGCTTTTTTTGTTTCAAGCTTTTGAAACAAAGAATGCAAAGCATTTTGAAACAAAAACAAAAATAATATTTGAAACACTGACAAAAAATGGAAAGCATTTTTTGTCAGGTTTTTGTCAGGTCAGGTTTCAAATTTTGTTTTAGTTTTGCCTTAATTAACAACTTTTTTATCTTCATTTTGTCTCGGATTTTTCTAGACAGGTCATACATCGGCGTAGACAATGTAAAGAGAAAACTTTTTTCTGAATTTGTATAATTTTGTTTGCTTCTTGATTCGATTTGTTTTTAAAATTAAAGAATTTAATCAATAAATCCTCTGAAAAAATAAAATAAGAAGGCTTTCTAACTGTTCTTTTTGGAAAATCTACAAAAATTTGGTTTTTGTTTGAGAAAAGCTTAAAAATAAATTATAAATTTAAAACAAAATAGTAACCAAAAATTTTAACAGAAATCTAACAAAAATATGATTTTTGTTTCAATTTTTGTCGTGCTTTTAAAATATTAAACAAACTTGAAAAAAAAAACCTGACAAAAAAGGTTTTCCAAAGGTTTTCCGAAGGTTTTCTGTATCTTTTCTTTATCTTTTCTTTCAGAAAAGATACAAAAACTTACAAAAACGAAGTTTAAAACAAAAACAAAAATAATATTTTTGTTTTTGTTAACGGTTTGTCAGGATTTTAACTGCAGTTTTCGTTTGGTAAAACTTTTTGAATTGTTTAAACTTTATCTTGTTGTCATTTTTATAATATAGTACCAAGTTAAAACTAAAAGTTATTTTTTTATTAAAAGTAAAAAAAATATACGATAAAAGATAAGTGTATCTTTAATTTTAAGTGTTCTCCCATAAAAGTTTAAAGTCTTTAGTTTTATAAAAAATTAAACTCCTTTTTTATGATAGCACAAAGTTCAGATAAAAAAAGAGTATAAATAATTTTAGTCCAATCAAAGTAATATAAAGATATTTTATAATTTGTAAGAAAGTTTATTAAAGTCTTTGTCTTTTGATACTTAAAAAAGTTTTATTTGGTAATTCTTTTTGCCTTCATAAAGTTTTGCTGAATAAACAAAAAAAATTTGGTAAAATTTTATTAAAACTTTTTACAAACTTTAAACAAACCGTTAACAAAAACTGAAACCTGACCTGACAAAAAAAGCGAAACAAAAAAAGCTTCGCTTTTTTTGTCACGTTTGGATACTAATATTTTTATCGGGTTTTTGTTACTATTTTATAAGCAAAAAGTTAATAAAATGAACGATTTATTCTATCTCGAGATTTTGATTAAATCTTTCAACCATCATAATAAGCGCCTCGGTACTACAATCGAATTACTGGCCGATCACTTTCTTCTTCCTGATCACAGTATTATAGCAACTTTAGATAATTTTTTAAGAGGCAGATTTATAATTCTTCCGAAAAACTCCCTAGATCTTGAAATTTATAAAACTCTTCGTAGATGTTGTGAACCTCTTGTGAACCTATATTAGTGAACCCGTATTAGTACTCTATTATTAATTAGAAATTATTGAGGATTATACAAATCAAAGTTTCTTAGCTAAGTCTTTGAGAAAAGATTATCTAATTTTAGTTGACGATTTAATAAGCCTTGCGAACGTTTCGAATAATCTAAATAAATTTTTTTCCGAGTTTCTTTTCGACCCGTGAAATAGACGGGTTTTGGCTATAGAAAAATCAAAACGTTTTTCATTTGTTAGAAAAATTGCTAAAAAAAAAAAAAGAAGGTTATATGTTAAAAAGAAATTTTAGCGACGGAACATACAATTTCTTTTCAGAAAAAAGTTTCCAAAATATAGAAAAAATTATCTAAAATTTTCAGATAAATAAAAGTTGTTCGTTAAAGTTTTTGCTTTGGTTTCCGGGACTTCATAAAATACAAGAATTTTCAAAATATGCACTTTATAAAAAGCTTTAAATTTTCAAAAATATCTGGTATTTTAAATGGCCGTTTTCTATTGTTATAAATTTTTACCTCATTTAAACTGGAAAAACACAAAAACAAAAGTTACCAAGATATTTTGTCTAGAAATATATTTGTTCACGTAACCTTTGGTTCTAATTATATCCATTATTGGAAGATAGGGTTTTAGAAAATAATGAAATATCTCGACCCCAACATACAAATTTTCACCGTTCAGCAGTTTAGATACGGGCTCTTTAGAGTTAAGGATTATTCCAATGACTCCACATATAATACGAGGATACCGTTTACTTGTTATACAATAAGTAAAATTTTCAAAATTCTTGAAACCTGCTTAAAGTATACGTTCTAGACTAGAACTAGAATTTTTAGAATGGTTTACGTGAGTATAAAGAATATTGTTTTTATTAATACAACAATTTTTATAGTTATGATATTTACTTAGTATAATTCTAAGGGAACCGCTATACCTCTTGATTAATTTTTCTATAAATTCATTTATAAAGAAAAGATCATTCAATTATTGCGCAAATAAATTTCGACAAACCCTGACGAACCTGAAACACTGACAAAAAATGCCTGACCTGACAAAAAAAGCTATAGACAAAAATCTTATTTTTGTTAAGCTTTTTTTGTCAGGTCAGTGTTTCAAACTTCGTTTTTGTTACCGGTTTGTTTAAGGTTTGTTTAAGGTTTGTTTAAGATTTGTAAGCGCAATCAATGAAGGACAACCAAAAATTGCAGAGTAAGCAAAAATCCCTGTTACAGGTTTATAACAAAAAGTCGTTCTGCGAAAAATTCTAGATCTGGTGTGGAATAAAGAGTGTTTAATTAGTTAACATAACAATGTTGTAGGTTTTTGCAAGTCACATTATTTATTCTTCTTTAAATATACTTTAAAGAAGAGTAAATAATAAATATTTTATTTTGTTTATTGTTTAATTCGTATTCATAAATTTGTTTAATCTTGTATAAATTTCAATCATATTAAGATCTCTTTTTTGAATACAATTTTCATTCCACAGTTTTTTATTTTGCTAATAAATTTTTATTAATTTCTCATCATTTGGTAAAACTATAATGATAAGCGTATAAAATACGGAAGACCTGGTGTTTAAAAACAAATTTTTAAAGTAATCTTATTTATTATAAATTTAAATTTCAAAAAACTTGAGACCTGACAAAAAATGTAAACAAAAAAAGCGAAGCTTTTTTTGTTTACATTTTTTGTCAGTGTTTCAAATGGTAGTATCCCTTTTTTGTTAAGTTTTTTTGCTAAAAAAAGTAAAAGTGGTAAAAATTTATATTAAAATAATATATTTGATTAAATCTAGCAAGTAAAAAAAAAAAATAATTGAATCAAAATTATTTAAGCTCACTTAACTTAAAAAGCTTAGGACTTTCATTTTGTTACTGATACTTTTAGTATTTTTATTTATATTTTAAGAACGTTAAATAAAAAAATTCCGTCAAAATCAGTCAATTGTTTATATTAACTTAAAAGAGTTGAGTTAAATTAATTGTAATACACTAAAACTTTATTGTTTTTTAAGAAAAAAAACATTTGATAGAAAAAAATTTTAAAATAGTTTTTATAGTTCCATGTTAATTATTATATAAGTACTTCTTGAGATTTTTTCAATAATTTGGATGTCAATTTTATTTTTAACTGTGTGATCAACTAAATTTACGATATTCTAAAAGCGGTTGGCGAGAGCTTTTATCCTAAAGTATTAACAAAAGTCTCAAACTGAAATATAATAAAAAGATATAATGTTTTTTTTGTATTCTTTAAAGATCAAAAAAGTACATAACAATAAGGCTCAAATAAATGAAGATCCTATTGTGTTTGACCGAAATAATATACAAATTACAAATTTTATCTAAAAAAAAGATTACCAATTAGAAAAAGCTTCGCTTTTTTTGTTCCGAAAATAATATAAAATATATTAAACTAAATGTATAGAGTCGTTTTGCTAACTCTTATTAACATAAGTTTATGCAAAGCAAACTCGCTTATTTAATTGCTTATCTGACATTCCTTTACAAATAAACTCTAATAACCATAATAATAATAATACATTTAATAAAAATAAAGGCAAAAAGAAATTTAATTCCTGAATAGCAAAACTGCTGTATGATTTTTAAAATAAAAGTTTTCGTCCATATTAAGTTGTTCTGTAACACGTGATATGAGATCTATAAAAACAGATTATTCCGGTTTTGACCTATTTGGACATCTATTAACATACAGTTATAAGAGAACTAATCAGTGTATATAAAAAAGTTGCTTTTAATAAGAATCTTCGGTCATTAGAAGATACATATGCTCTTTTGCCTATTTTAAATCAAATTTTGGCTGATCAAACCAACATTTTATCTTTGTACGTAGTGTTGGTTTAATAAAAATAAATATCATAAAAAAATAAATATTATAAAAAAATATAAAAAATTCTTATTTTAATTAAAAAAAATATAGTTGAAAATAGATTCTATTTTGTAGTAGAATATAATTAACAAAACAGATTTTTTTTTAACAACTAAATTGAGACCTGACAAAATATTATTTGAAAACAAAAAATAATATTTTTGTTTTAAATGCAAAACAAAAAATGTTTTGCATTTTTTGTCAGGCATTTTTTGTCAGGTTTTAAATGCTTTTTTTAGAAAATATAAAATTCAAATATAAGAGAGGCGGACTGTATTGACAGAATATGAGTATTCAGGATATTGTAATAATCAGGAAAACAAATTTTTTTATCTTCTTTGATAAAATTTTTTGGAATTAAAAATTTAAACAGTTATACAATATTAGGGGATAAAAAAATAGTTGAGAGTACTTTTTTTTCAATAGAAAGAAATTAAAAATTTTCTCATAAAGTATAGCAAAAGACAACAAAGGAGGAATGAATAAGTAACAAGGTAGCCGTACTGGAAGGTGCAGCTGGAACACCTCCTTTTTAAGGAATTTATAAAGACATCTCAGTTTTAGTATTAATCAAAATTTTTTGTTAGAAAATTTTATAAATTGTTATATTTTTGACCTTTAAGTATTTCTAAAAATAAATACTTAAAGGTCAAAAATATAAATAGTATTTAGTAATGAAAAATTTCATTTTTAGTACCATTTTATGGTTTTTCTACCATAACTACCAAAAAAACCATGAAAGCCATGTCTAAAATGATTAACGTATTTTTTATAACAAAATTTAAAAAATATTAACAAAAACTTAAAAAAACTTATGTATCTTGTAAAAGATGAAGATCAAATTTTCTCTTAAATTTATTTAAATTATTATGGCTCAAACTTAGAAAGTTTTACAAATAGAAAAGTTTTACTCTTTAGTTATAGTTTGAAAAACCTCGGTGATTCTGTTTTGTTGGCTCTAGTGAGTACTTTACCTTTTTATTATTTGAGTGCATTCATACCTTTAAATCAAAAAAATATCATAAAGACAGATCTTATAAAAACGGCAATGGTCTCTAGAGTAGCAAATCCTATTCTTGAATTTTCTGCTTTACCAAATAAACCTATTATTAGTATGAGTACGAGCTTACAAGATAACATTCTTTCTAGTCCACAACCTGGTCGTGTAGTCTTTGCGGGGTTACAACCTAAAATGACTATCACGCCTTTTAGAAGTCCTTCTTATAGAGCGAGATCCCCACTTTCTTTCCGTAGCTATACTGAAACTTATACTTTAACGATGATGGAAAGTCGTACTATAGTAGCTGTAAGCAATGGAAACATTGTAAGAATGACAACAAGTCTTAAACATAGTGATATTCAAGTATCAAAGCGATATCTTTTGGCTCTTCCGGAGTATAAAACCATGAAAGTAGAAGGAAATGTATACAAGTTTCTTGAAATGGTTTCATCTAGTTCGCGACTGGAGCCGTTAACAAAAATCATTAATTTTCAGGAATGGGCAGAATCAAAAGAAGGTATTCCTATATTAATTTTTAATGCTGACGGTACACATGGTAGATATAAGCATAACAAAGGTATAACAAAGGCTATAAATAATGTTATTATAGATTTTGTAATAAATAATCCAGGTTTAGATTTTTTATTAGAATATCGTTCAGGGGAAGCTGAACATCCGAATCAAAAAAATCAGCTAGAATCTTTACTTTTAACACAACGGGAAGCTGGTACGTATCAGCTTGGTGGAACTGCTCATAAAAAGAAAACGAGTGATCTAAATAATATCATGCCTTCAACCATTAAAACCATTCCCGAATGGTTTATCTATAATGGGGACCAAACAATTGATTATTTGGAAAAATTATGGAACGAAGGCCATTTGACCGATTCTGTCGAGAGCTTCGAAATGTTTAAAGACGCAATTCGGAATTGTATTCAATTAGATATAGACAAGTTTAGAAAAAGTGGGTTGCCTGATACTGCCATTGAGTTTCCAGGGCAAATAAGGGCTATGGCCGTTGGAGCAAATGATTGTGCTAGATTTAATAGATTAATTCTGACAAGTGACTGGGACACGGTAGACAAATCGAAAGTAGAAGCCTTTGTCAAAAGGTTGCTAACAAAGGCCCAGGTTCGAGCAGCCTATATTCATAAGGGCATGCATATGTTTCCACAGGATTCACGCGCTCATCAAGCTCAACTCTGCGACAGCGAAACATTTATACATAATTTTACTCGTTTAATGAATACCCTACAAAAAAAATTGCCTCATTTACAACACGATGCTTCGTTCCAAAATAATTTGGATAATTTTAAAAAAGTTATAGACGGTCAAGGTCCCTTTAAAAGTATAGTTAAAGGAAAAGCTTATAAAACTTTTTTGGAAGATTTAAGAAACCCAAAAAGTCAAATGAATTTGTTCTCTAGGAGCGGTAAGTTTTCTTTTGAATCTTAATTCCTTTAAAAATTTTTAGAAGTTTTGTTAGTATCTATTAATCAATTATGAAACAAAGTTAATATTTATTTAATAAAAGTTTATTTCATCAAAACTTTTCCAATGATTAAAAATTCTAATAAATCAAAAAATAATAAAAAATTTATTACTTTGAAATTAGAATAACAAAAAGGTTTATTAACTACTTATTTTTTAATATTTTTTATGACTTCAGACTATTATGAATCTTTTACCGAAAACTTTGAAGAAAATAATTTTGAAACAAGTGATATAGAATTGTATCGAAATAAACAAAATTTTCGAACTGCTTTTCCGAGTCAATTATTTGGTAAAGAAGGAAAATATTTTTTTCCTGGGACTTCGGACGAAGCTTCTTTATTGATCACTGTTTTAAATGAATTTAAGGATCAAAAACGTCTTTTTAGTATGTATCGCTTTTCTCCTCTTTTAAGAGATGAAATTCAAAATTGGCCTTATAACCAATTAACTTGTTCGGTACTTTATTATTATTTAAATATTGAAATAGCAAAAAATAATTTAAATTCTCAGGATTGGAGCATGATTGGTGATTTTATACAGTCTCCAGCAATTAGTCGAGATATTTTTTATTTTGTAAAGTGTCACAATATTGTAAATTTTTCATCAAAAAATCATATGATTTTGGGATTTATGAATTCTTTAATGTTTCCTCCCTACATTGATTATTGCAATAATCTTAAACCCTTAGAAAATGTTAAAATCCTTTATCGGTTTTTAAAATTAGTAAATGTGGAAAAATTTACTATTCGCAATTTGATTAAAACAACTATTACAGAACAAAATAAAAAGGCAATAGTATATTTTTTAGAGAGTCTCTTCGACGAAAACGAAAAGAATTAATTACTTTTTTATTGTTCTTTAAATTATGTAATAAGTCAAATTGTAGATAAAAAGTATTAAACACAATCAAGGATAAAACAAAATTAAATGCGTAATAATTGTTACCCTTTATAAAAACTGGGTTTTTTGTCAAAAGTTACTGACAAAAAACCTGAAACCTGACAAAAAATGCCTGACAAAAAAAGCGAAGCTTTTTTTGTTTACATTTTTTGTTTGAAATCAAATGTTTTTTAAAAACACAGCTTTTACAAACCTCTAATGAAATTTTTAACAAAAACTTGAAACACTGACCTGACAAAAAAAGCTTAACAAAAATAAGATTTGAAAGACTGACAAAAAATGCAAAGCATTTTTTGTCAGGCATTTTGAAACAAAAACAAAAATATTATTTAAAACAAAAAATGCAAAGCATTTTTTGTCAGGTTTTTGTCAGGTCAGGTTTTTGTCAGTGTTTAAATTTTGGAATTAAAAAAGGTTTTTAATATAAAGTTTTTACATAATAAAATCAAAAGAGATTTTGTAAAGTTTTTCAGATTTTTATTTTTTTTTACTTATGAAACAGTTTATTAATGTTAAATAGAATTGCGAAGAAAGCTGCTGGGAATTTTTTGATCGTTTGATCGATAATGAAAAAAGTTGGAGTTTGAATAAAACTGAAAGTATGTTTAATAGCGTCTCTTTTCTTGTACCTTTAGAGCAAAAAGAAATAATGTTTTTTTCACAAGCAGAAAAGGTTTTCGGTTTATCTCCTTTTTCTGGTATGTTTCTAAATGATATTTGTGCGATTTTCGTGGTAAATTTGACTTTAATTTTTTTAATAATTTTTTAGGCGTTTTTAATCCAATCATAAGATTCTCTGTTTTTTTTTTTTTTTTTACTTAGATTGGTAAATATTTAAACTTCGTACCAAAAAAACAAAACAATTATTTTTTAAATTTTAAACAATAAATTAAAAAAAACGGATAAAGATAAGAAATCTATGAATACAAATAAAGAAAAACATAATAATCAAAAATTTAGAAGAGTTGTATCTGGAAATACTTCAAAAATAGGTTTATCAATAACAAGAATTATTTCAACAAAGTTTTTAGCAAGACAAACAAAAAAAAGAAACCTTTCAATAACACAAGGAACTCCACTAATGGTAGCTGACTTGGTGAAAGATAATCTATCGGTAAGTCGACTACTAGTAGATAAATCACTGGTAAAGAAATGCCTCTATGAACAATGTTTAAAGGTACTGGATCCAGATTTCTCGATAGAAGGCATTGACTTTAATCATCCATTTACAAAAAAATTTTTTTTAGCATTCTGGGTAAAACGCCATTTAACGATAGGACACGGGAAACCTATTCTAACAGTAGATCTTTACAAATATTATCAAAAGGATATGCAAAAGGAGTGTACTCCTAATGCAATTCTTGATGAACGCGTTTTCTTTAAGAACATAGTTAAATGTATGACATTGTTCTCTATACGTCCGATTAAGGTTAGAATATTAGGTGGTCGAGGATACGCAGGTATAACTTACTGTGATTTAACAGACAATAATGATAAAGTATCTAAACCAGTGGTAGATAGATACCTTTATCAACAACTTTTAAATAAATTAGATCCAAACTTTTTGATAAAAGATATAAATTTTAACAATTTTTTTAGCAAGGAATTCTTTTTATCATTCTGGATAAAACGTCATTTGATGGCTATAGATAATACTTTTGTTCCTATAGCAGATCTTTACAAATATTATCAAAAGGATATGCAAAAGGAGTGTACTCCTGATGGAATTCTTGATGAACGCGAATTCTTTAAGAATATAGATAAATCTATGGCAATCTTCTCGATAAGGTTAATTAAACTTAATACGACAGGAGGACAAGCTTACGCAGGTATAACCTACTGTGATATAACAGAGAATACTTATGAAAATCTGAAGAATAATAAGAATCTAAATTGACAAAAATTTATAAATGCTTTAGATACACAAAAATAAAAATTGATCAATTTGTCAAGTAGTTGAAACAAAAATAACATTTTTGTTCTTAATGCACTGTTTTTAATTTTATTGAATCTAAAAACAGCGTCTACTACTTTTCTGATTTGTAAAAACAAAATGAATTGTAGGTTTTGCTTAGTAAAATTATACCTTGAAATTCGGATAATATTATAAATGAGTTAGGCAATTTTCAACCAAGCAGTCTTTGGTCATGGTTGCGCTTACAAATCTCCGATTTGTTTGCGCAACAATTATTTCCTTTCGGGAAATAATGCCGATTGGTTGTTATTATTTTAGGACTTGTGGTCTTAGTATTGTACTTGGTAGGAAGCAACAAAAACTTTGTTTTTGTTTCACCCTTCGGTCTACTTTTGTTAAGAAGGCGGGTAACGTTAATATTCTCGTAAGGAACGAGATGCTCTCCCACTGAGACAAAAACTTGAGACCTGACAAAAAATGCTTTTGCATTTTTTGTTTCAAATGGGTGAAACCCTACAAAAACTTGAGACAAAAACTTCGTTTTTGTTAAGTTTTTGTTTGGTATTTTTGTTAAGTTTTTGTTAGAGCTATAGGTGCGGCTGGAACACCTCCTTTTTTAAGGATATTTACCTTTCTTTTTTTTTGAAAGAACACTTTTTAGTTTTATAAAAAACTTACGTAAGTTTTTTATAAAACTAAAAAGAAATTTAACTTTATAATTTGTATATTTATGGAATTTAACAAAAATAATTCAAGCGATAAAAAATTAGCACGTTCAATGCCGGTTAAGAAAGCTGTTCCAGAATTCAATGAGCCGTTGTTTTCTGCAACTGATAATAAAAATTGGCCCATAAATTATGAGGAAGAATTTGAAGATTATTTAACAGCTTTTAACTACTTACATTTATTTACTTCAAAAGAAGAATTTTTTGATTTTTTTCAAATAAGTGATTTCTTGATAGAGTATACATCGACTTGGGACTTTGAACATTTCGTTGGAGCATTTCTTTATCATTATATTGTCTCTGAGGAAAAAACAAATAATTATGTTTTATCAGCTTATAACTGGGAAAAAATAATAGATTTGATGTTAATGCGAGAGTGCGCGTATAATGTACAACGTATCGTGAAAAATAATAATTTTTCGTCTTTTTCAAAAAAAGGAGACATTATCGAAGGAGCTGCGCAAGCAATAGGGAATTGTGAACATCTTATTGATCTTGAAGAACCCTCTTATTCTTCGACTTATAGTTTAGGTGTTGTTTTACGATTTTTAGAAGTTGGAAAAACATCTGCAGATTTTTTAGTAAAATCTTTGTATGCCGATAAAAATCCAGATAAAATCGTAATTTTTCTAAAAAAGTATGAATGATCTCAACGTCAATCTAGTGCGCTTCAATCAGGCACGCTGTATCTACAACAGCTTTCTTTTAATAAAAAAACTTTAGCTTACCTGACAAAAAAAGCTTAACAAAAAAAGCGAAGCTTTTTTTGTCAGGCTTTTTTTGTTTTAAACTTTGTTTTTGTAAGTTTTTGTATCTTTTCTTTATCTTTTTGTATCTTTTCTTTATCTTTTTCTATCTTTTCTGTATCTTTTCTTTGTATCTTTTCTTTATCTTTTCTTGCAGAAAAGATACAAAGAAAAGATACAAAGAAAAGATACAAAGAAAAGATAGAAAGAAAAGATACAGAAAACTTTCGAAAAACCTTTGGAAAACCTTTGGAAAACCTTTTGAAAGACTGACAAAAAATGGCTGACAAAAAATGCTTTGCATTTTTTGTTTTGCATTTGAAACAAAAATATTATTTAAAACAAAAAATGCAAAGTATCTTTTGTCAGGTTTTTTTTGTCAGTCTTTCAATTTTTGTTTCTATTTTTGCCAGTATTTTTGTTTCAATTTTTGTTTGGTTTTCGTTTAGATCTAAAACTTAAAAAAAACTTGGTATAATTTGAGAAAAATAAAAAACTTTTTTAACAACATTTACAAAATTCTTTTTGTTACCTAAAGCATTCTTCAAGTGTGCAATTATTATAAATAGTTATAATTTTCAAAAAATAAGATTTATAATCAGGCAAGATCCAAACAATAAAACAAAACAATTTTAAATCAAAAACAAAAAAGGTTTTCCTTATCTTTTTGTATCTTTTCTTGTAGAAAAGATAAAGAAAAGATACAAAAACTTACAAAAACTTGAACAAAAATATTAAGCCTGACCTTGACAAAAAATGTAAACAAAAACCTGATTTGTCAGGTTTTTGTTTACATTTTTTGTTTCAAAAAGGTTAACAAAAAATAATATTTGAAACAAAAACCTGACAAAAAATGCAAACCATTTTTTGTTTTAAATAATATTTTTGTTTCAAATGGTTTGCATTTTTTGTCAGTGTCAGTGTTTCAATTTTTGTTTCAGCTTTTGTTTGTAATACAATGTTGAAATAAAAAAAGATAGATATTACAAAATTGTTTATTCTTATAATTTGATAAAATTAAATACAATTTTTTTAACGAGGGCCGAGTCTACTTCATAGTATTTTTTAGGAGATATTCGATGACAATTAGTCCACCAGAGCGAGAAGCAAAAAAGGTGAAGATTGTAGTCGATCGCAATCCAACTGAAACTAGTTTTGAAAGATGGTCAAAACCAGGTCATTTTTCTAGAACGCTTTCAAAAGGTCCAGCTACTACAACTTGGATCTGGAATCTTCATGCAGATGCACATGACTTTGACAGTCATACTACTGATCTTGAAGAAATTTCTAGAAAAGTTTTTAGTGCACACTTTGGACAATTAGGTATTATCTTTATTTGGTTAAGTGGTATGTATTTCCACGGAGCCCGTTTTTCTAACTACGAAGCTTGGTTAAGTGATCCAACTCACATCAAACCAAGTGCTCAAGTTGTATGGCCTATCGTAGGTCAAGAAATTTTAAATGGCGATGTTGGTGGTGGTTTTCAAGGTATTCAAATTACCTCAGGTTTCTTTCAACTTTGGCGTGCAGGTGGTATTACTAGTGAATTGCAATTATACAGTACTGCAATCGGTGGTTTAGTTATGGCTGGTGCTATGTTTTTTGCTGGCTGGTTTCATTACCATAAAGCTGCTCCCAAATTAGAATGGTTCCAAAACGTAGAATCTATGTTAAATCATCACCTTGCAGGTCTTTTAGGTTTAGGTAGCTTGGCTTGGGCAGGTCATCAAATACATGTTTCTTTACCGATTAATAAACTTTTAGATGCAGGGGTTGATCCTAAAGAGATTCCTCTACCACATGAATTTTTATTAAACCGTGATTTAATGGCTCAACTTTATCCAAGTTTTGCAAAAGGTCTTGCACCATTCTTTACAGTAAATTGGAATGAGTATAGTGATTTTTTAACTTTTAAAGGGGGTTTAAACCCGGTTACTGGTGGTTTATGGTTAACCGATACTGCTCATCATCATTTAGCTATTGCTGTTCTTTTTTTAGTAGCAGGTCACCAATATCGTACTAATTGGGGAATTGGTCACAGTATAAAAGAAATTTTAGAAGCTCATAAAGGTCCTTTCACTGGTGAAGGGCATAAAGGACTTTATGAAATTTTAACCACTTCTTGGCATGCACAACTAGCTATTAACTTAGCATTATTTGGTTCTTTGTCAATTATTGTGGCTCATCACATGTATTCGATGCCACCTTACCCGTACTTAGCAACAGATTACGGAACTCAACTTTCTATCTTTACTCATCATAACTGGATAGGTGGGTTTTGTATTGTAGGTGCTGGGGCTCATGGAGCAATCTTTATGGTACGTGATTATGATCCAACAAATAATTACAATAACTTGTTAGATCGTGTAATACGTCACCGAGATGCTATTATTTCTCATTTAAATTGGGTTTGTATCTTTTTAGGATTTCATAGTTTTGGGTTATATATTCATAATGATACATTAAGTGCTTTAGGCCGCCCTCAAGACATGTTTTCTGATACAGCTATACAACTTCAACCTGTCTTTGCACAATTTATTCAAAATACTCACTTTTTAGCGCCACAGTTAACTGCACCGAACGCCTTAGCAGGTACAAGTGCAACCTGGGGTGGTGATCTTGTTGCCGTTGGTGGAAAAGTTGCAATGATGCCTATTTCATTAGGAACTGCTGATTTTATGGTTTAATTCGATGGATCATGTAAAATTTCGCTATATGCTGGAACTGCCTAATTATCTGAGAGTTCTTATTCATTTAGGTTTAAGAGAAAATCTCTTCAGTAGGGTTAATCAGCAGGAAACTATTAAAAAAAAGATAAACAATTTATGAAACAGTGACAAAAACAAAACTATTATTTAAAACAAAAAATGCAAAACATTTGAAACAAAAAAAGCTTAACAAAAATATTATTTTTGTCTATAGCTTTTTTTGTCAGGTCAGGCATTTTGAAACAAAAACAAAAATATTATTTAAAACAAAAAATGCTTTGCATTTTTTGTCAGGTCAGGTTTTTGTCAGTATTTAAATAAATCATAAAAAATGACAATATCAAAATCATTTATAATAGGATCCTCAGAGACTACACGCGAAATATTGTTAACACAATTAGATTTTGAAAATTATATTCGATTTGGAACACCTCAACATAAACCTAATCCTAATCCCATTTTTTTAGAATGGTTTATTGGTTTTTTTGAAGCAGAAGGTTGCTTTTTAAAATGGCCTGATCAAAAACAAAAAAACCAGTTTGAGACAAAAACGAAGTTTTTGTTTGCATTTGAAATAATTCAAAAAGATGTTCAATTAATGTATAAAATTCGAACTGGATTGGGTTTTGGTAAAGTAACGGAAATTGTAAAAGAAGATAACTCCATTTATTGGCGTTATTCTGTATATGATTTGAAAAGTTTAAAAAGATTAATTTGGTTATTTAATGGAAATTTAATCACTGTAAAAAAACAAAAACAATTTCAAATTTGGGTTGCTGAGTTTAATAAAAGATATAATGTATCAATTTTATTTTCAAAAACAAAACCCCTTATTTGTTTTACAAATGCGTGGTTATCTGGTTTCTTTGAAGGAGATGCTGGCTTTTGGGTAAGCTCAAAAGATATTGTTATTTTTAATAAAGATAATTTTCAGTCTTATAACATTAAAATGAAATTTTATTTAACTCAAAAACAAGAAAAAGAGTTATTAAATCAAATCAAACATCTTTTCCAAATTCCGTCTAATATTTACCAAATAACACATGGATCTTCCACTGATAAATATAATCGCTTAGAAACAAACAGCTTAAAAAGTCATTTATTATTAATTCAGTATTTAACAAAATATCCTTTTTTAGGGAAACGTAAGATTCTTTTTGATCGATGGAAAAGGGTTTTAGGCTATCGTACGAAAAAATATCCTATTACAAAAAAATCGATTATTAAATTACAACGTTTAATTTTAAATACAAAATAAATGTAATATCTATGGTAAACAAAAAAAGCCTGACCTTACAAAAAAAGCTTAACAAAAATAAGATTTGAAACACTGACAAAAAATGTAAAACATTTTTTGTTTCAAAAGCCTGACAAAAAAAAGCGAAGCTTTTTTTGTTTCAAGCTTTTTTTGTCAGGTCTCAAGCTTTTTTTATCAGGTCAGTGTTTCAAACTTGACCTGTCAGGTTTTTGTTTACATTTTTTGTCAGTGTTTTATAGTGCATTTTTAATATTGTGTTACAGTAAAGATATAGTCCTAGTATTTTTTTAGCAAATACTAACATCACATACATGCTTTTACTATTCACGTAACAGTTTTAATTTTACTGAAAGGTGTGCTTTATGCTCGTAGTTCTCGTTTAATTCCAGATAAAGCAAATTTAGGTTTCCGTTTTCCATGTGACGGACCAGGTCGTGGCGGTACATGTCAAGTTTCTGGATGGGACCATGTGTTTTTAGGTCTTTTCTGGATGTATAATGCTTTATCTGTTGCTATTTTCCATTTTAGTTGGAAAATGCAATCAGATGTGTGGGGTACTGTGAATGAAACAGGAGTTTCACACATTACTGGAGGAAACTTTGCACAGAGTGCAAACACCATTAATGGTTGGCTTCGTGATTTCATGTGGGCACAATCATCTCAAGTTATTCAATCTTATGGATCAGCGTTATCTGCATATGGTTTAATATTCCTTGGTGCTCACTTTATTTGGGCCTTTAGTTTAATGTTCTTGTTTAGTGGTCGTGGATACTGGCAAGAATTGATCGAATCTATTGTTTGGGCTCATAACAAATTAAAAGTTGCTCCGGCAATTCAACCAAGAGCTTTAAGTATTACGCAAGGTCGTGCAGTAGGTGTTGCGCATTACCTTTTAGGTGGTATAGCAACAACTTGGTCATTCTTCTTAGCTCGAATTATTGCTGTGGGTTAAAACTCTTTTACTAAAAATAAATAATAACTTTCAAAAAAAAACTGAAACAAATAAAAAATTTATTTGTTTCAGTTTTTTTGTCATGATTGCGCTCATCTGACAAAAAATGCAGTTATGACAAAAATAATATTTGAAACAAAAACAAAAATAATATTTTTGTTTTTGTCAGGTTTCATCTTGACAAACCACTAACAAAAACCTTTTCTGTTAAGTTTTTGTTAGAAAACCCAGTTTCTGTTAAATTTTGTAAAAACTAAATATTGTATTATCTCAGAGCTCTTATAATGCTTTTTATACAAACAATTAACGCTTTTATCGCCTTTACAAATAAAAGATAAGAAGATGAAACAAAAATTGAAACCTGACCTGACAAAAAAAGCTATAGACAAAAATAATATTTTTGTCTATAGCTTTTTTTGTCAGGTCAGGTTTTTGTTAGAATGTCCGTATTTTTGTTTCAATTTTTGTTTCAGTTTTTGTTTAATAAAATCTTCTTTTTTATTTCTTAAAGCGTTACTAAATTTAAACTTTTTAAAGAAAGGATTTCTAAAAATTATGGCAACTAAGTTTCCAAAATTTAGCCAGGGTCTTGCTCAAGACCCAACTACTCGGCGAATTTGGTACGGGATCGCCACTGCTCATGACTTTGAAAGTCATGACGGTATGACTGAAGAAAATCTTTACCAAAAGATTTTTGCTTCTCATTTTGGGCAATTAGCAATTATTTTTTTATGGACATCTTCGCTTCTTTTTCATGTTGCTTGGCAAGGAAACTTTCCACAATGGGGTCGTGATCCACTTCATGTTCGACCAATTGCTCACGCTATTTGGGATCCTCATTTCGGTCAACCTGCAGTTGAAGCTTTTACTCGTGGTGGAGCTTCTGGTCCAGTAAATATCTCAACATCTGGCGTTTATCAATGGTGGTATACTATTGGAATGCGAACTAATCAAGATTTATATAACGGAGCTATTTTTCTTATTCTTGGGTCTGCTCTTTTTCTTTTTGCTGGATGGCTTCATTTACAACCAAAATTTCAACCATCTTTATCTTGGTTTAAAAATGCAGAATCTCGTTTAAACCACCATCTTGCTGGATTGTTTGGAGTAAGTTCTTTAGCTTGGACTGGACATTTAGTTCATGTAGCTATTCCTGAGGCTCGTGGCCAACACGTTCGTTGGAATAATTTCTTAACTACTTTACCTCATCCACAAGGATTAACTCCATTCTTCACTGGTAATTGGGCAGCTTATGCACAAAATTCAGATTCTGCAAATCATGTTTTTGGAACTACAGAAGGCGCAGGAGATGCAATTTTAACTTTTTTAGGTGGGTTTCATCCGCAAACTCAAAGTCTTTGGTTAACTGATATTGCACATCATCATTTAGCTATTGCAGTTGTTTTTATTTTAGCCGGTCATATGTACCGTACTAATTTTGGAATTGGTCACAGCATGCGAGAAATTCTTGATGCGCATACTCCTCCAGCAGGTGGTCTTGGTGCTGGACATAAAGGATTATTTGATACTGTTAATAATTCTTTGCATTTCCAATTAGGATTAGCTCTTGCAGCAGTTGGTACAATTTTATCACTAGTTGCACAGCATATGTATGCACTTCCACCATACGCTTTTCTTGCACAAGATTTTACTGCACAAGCATCGCTTTATACTCATCATCAATATATTGCTGGTTTTATAATGTGTGGGGCTTTTGCTCATGGAGCAATCTTTTTTATTAGAGATTATGACCCTGAACAAAATAAAGGAAATGTGTTAGCACGTATATTAGATCATAAAGAAGCTGTAATTTCTCATTTAAGCTGGGTAAGTTTATTTTTAGGATTTCACACTTTAGGACTTTATGTACATAATGATGTTATGCAAGCTTTTGGAACTCCTGAAAAACAAATCTTAATTGAACCTGTTTTTGCACAATGGATTCAAGCTGCACAAGGTAAAGCTCTTTATGGTTTTGATCTTTTATTATCATCATCAAACAGTCCAGCCTTTTCAGCTAGTCAAAGTTTATGGCTTCCTGGTTGGTTAGATGCAATTAACAATAACAACAATTCACTTTTCCTAACCATTGGACCTGGTGATTTTCTTATTCACCATGCTATTGCTCTTGGACTTCACACTACTACTTTAATTTTAGTGAAAGGGGCGTTAGATGCTCGAGGTTCAAAACTTATGCCAGATAAAAAAGATTTTGGTTATAGTTTTCCTTGTGATGGACCAGGTCGTGGAGGTACGTGTGACATTTCTGGTTGGGATGCTTTTTATCTTGCTGTTTTTTGGATGCTAAATACAATCGGTTGGACTACTTTCTATTGGCATTGGAAACATCTTGGTATTTGGCAAGGAAATGTTAATCAATTTAATGAATCATCTACTTATATCATGGGATGGCTTAGAGATTATCTTTGGTTAAACTCATCTCAACTTATCAATGGATACAATCCTTTTGGTATGAACAGTTTATCTGTATGGGCTTGGACTTTCTTATTCGGACATCTTGTGTGGGCTACTGGATTTATGTTTCTAATCTCATGGCGAGGTTACTGGCAAGAACTTATCGAGACACTTGCATGGGCTCATGAGCGAACACCTTTAGCAAACCTTGTACGTTGGAGAGATAAACCAGTTGCTCTTTCTATTGTGCAAGCACGTTTAGTTGGTTTAGCACATTTCTCTGTTGGATATATTTTTACTTATGCTGCTTTCTTAATAGCATCTACTTCTGGTAAGTTTGGATAATATATTTATTCTTGATCCACTTTAAAAACACAACGATAATATAAGAATTTATTCGTATATTATCGTTGTGTTTTATTTTTAAATGATTTTTTTTATGACGAAAAAAAAAAAAACAAGCAAAAATAAAAAAAAAAAATAGAAATAAAAAATTAATTTTTTCTAATAAAATTAATTTTAAACGTTTTTTCAATAAAATAATTTTGATTCAAATCTTTTGTTCTTCTTTGTTTTTTATTTTTGTTTATGCTTTGGACTTTTTTGTTTTTAATGGTATTATTGTTAATAAATTTAAACTTTTATTTGGAGTTTCTACTAATTTTTTAAACAAGTTTTTTAAAAATAATAAAATTGCAAAACTTTTAGAAAAAAGTTTATTTAAAATAAAATCAAATAAAATCCAAAAAGAAAATTCTGATACCAAATTAAATTTAGACCAATTAAATAACTCGTTAAAAAATTTAAATGAAAAACCGAATTTAAAACAAAAATTAAGCAGTATAGTGAAGGAGGAGCTTCGCTATAAGGCAAAAATAGTCTCCAACGAACAAGTCCGAATATACTCTGGTCACATTTTTAAGTTCTCTATGAGCTGTTTGCTTTTTCTTTTGAAACATCGAAACTTTGTGCGTTTCGAATCGTTGCACCAACTTGAAAACAAATCTACTCAAAAAAATGTGGTCGGTTTTATTAAAGGTTTGCCACCGTCCCATCTGCGTTAAAAAAAACAAAATATGGCTTTTCTTTATTTTTATTCTTTAATTGCATATCTTTTTTTAATTTTATCTGTTTCTTTTTTATCTTTTTCCTATCAAAACAAAATATTTTTTCTTAAAAAAAATTTGAAAAATGATAAAATAGTAAAAATTTGGTTACTTTTCGGTTTTTTTATTGTAATTTTTCGTAAGGAATTAGCTAAATTTTTATATAACCAAACAGAGAAAAGTCTTAATAATTTAGATCTTTTTTTCTTTTTAAAAATTGACAATTTTTTACATGATTTTTTAAAAAATTACTTTTTAGATTTAAATATTATAAACAAAAAAAATTTAAAAAAACTGTTAAAAGATGATTTTCTTTTGTAAAAATTAATCTAAAACCTAAACAATTACATAAAAAATATTTTTTATGTAATTATTTAGGTTTTAGATTAATTTTTATTAAACAAAGGAGATAGACTATGACATCTAACGATAACAATTATTCTCGGACAATAATTGTCACTGAGCCGAAACTTATTGAATCTGCACAAAATGCAAACCATTCTACTTACATTAATTCTGAAATTTATAGATCTGATCATAATAACTGTTTTCAAGAGATCGATCCAAAAGCAGCGTAAATACGGATTAATCTTCTTGTTATCAATAGTATCAAATTCGCCTAAACCAGGAGTTTTTAAAATAATACTTAGATAATTAGGATTTGTAAGAGATGTGACATTCAGATTCCGTATAATTCCTTCAACTCCAGAACGCACCGGTACGTATGGTGAATAATAACTGTTAAAAGCTGGATATTTGCGCTATCGGAACTTATATAAGCACTTGCAGGGTCATAGAGTGGTGCATTTCTTCCTGATACATCTCGAGTATAATTATCACGTATTATAACTCTTGAAAGAGATTGTATTAAAGCGTGATCTTTTGCAAACTTTATTTGTGGATTTTTTATTAGTTCAACAAAAAATTCAGCTACTACAATTAGCATTTTGACGTTATGGACAAAAGATTGTTTGATGTTAACAAAAGGCTCACCGTATTTCTTTTCTAACTCTTGCGCAGAGCCTTTCTGATAGTAGCAAGAAAACCAAAAAGATGATTTTGAGTCTGAGCTGTATAAAAAATAGAATTAATAATATGATTTTTACCACCTTAAATATTAACAGAATTTAGTAAATCCTGACCTGCCGATAAAAATATGGTGATTTTGTCCCCTATTCTTTTGTCAGCCGGTACGCTTACTGTCGAAATATCGGTTGGTATTGATTTTCTGGTAATACTGAATTTTGATTGTTTGGTAATAATAAATTTTGATTATGTTTTGCTGACTTTAAAAAATTTTTGTTTTCCGGCACTGGTGTAACTTCTTCATTATTTTTTGGGTTAAAATTTTTTAGAAATTTAAAGGTAACTTCACCTTTTTTACTAAAGCTAATGCCAATACTGGTATGTTTTAATTTTGCCGTAATAGTAACACCAAAATACGCCTTACTTAAATGCTGTGGCAGAAAAGTTTGGGTCGAGTCCTACTCGACTCTTATTCCCATTGGGTTAAATTCAAAGATAGAACGACGACGTTGCTGAATTAACTAATTTTGCTAATTTGAATTGATCTCAGAATGCGCGTTTACTTATTCTAATTGAAAAGAAGGGTTTAAACGATTTGAAATTTTTTCTACTAATTTCGAGTCAGTTACAAAAAATTTGAATTTTAATGTTTCTAAAATTTTAAAAGCCATAAAAAAATTTGTTTATATAATACTTGTATTTGTAAAAGAAAAAATCAAAATGTCTTTTTTCTATTTATTGTATATAAAAAATATTTTGATTGCTTTTTTTTTATAAAAAAGTTTATGGTCGTTGATGGTTCATATTGAATTTATTGAATTTAGACAAATTTTAATTATAGCTAAGAAAAAACTTGAAAAGGACTTTAACGCCTTTTATTTAAAAAATTATAAAATACATAGTAACTCAAAAAAAGTTTTTTGCAAACACAAGATTTAAGACATATCCTTTTAATTATTAAAACCAAAAAATATATTCTGAAAGACCGCTTTCAATTATCGAAAATGCTTCACCTTTTTTTTAAGATCGGCTATAATTGTGTGGATCTTTTTCATCTGCATAATCTTTTTTTTTTAATTACAGCAACACCCTCACGAAAAGTTGGTATTAAATTTGATTTTTTTTTTACTTAGTATATCTGCACATTTTTGTCTCCTTTAATTTTTTTATTTTTTTTTACTTACTTTTTTATCTCCAATTAAAATTAAGTTGCAAGGTCTGAAGTCAATTTTTTAGTAAATCGATAGAACAGTAAACTCCACATTATTTCAAAAACAAATATCATTGCGTAAGAATGTTAACTTTTTTTGTAATCCTACCATTAAGATTTTTATGACTACGACTCACAATATCCTTATAAAGTTGTTCTACGTCTGGGTCTATTAATCCAGTTAAAGGATCACTCTTAAGTGAAAGAAGTCTCGCAGAACTAATAAGGAATACAGATGCAAGTATTAAATTCCTACTGGCAAGAATTGCAAGAAAGCTATTTAAAATACCCGGATCTTTACCCCCGACATAAAATGTAATCCTTCGGTACACTTTGGTTCTTAACGTAATTTATCATTGTAAGTATATCGCTTCGCTTAAACATCTTGTTATCTATAAAACCCTAAAAAGTTTTCCACGATACTTTTTAATTGGTGCATCTTGTTGGTATTCTGTGACTAATTTATAACTTAAAATATTACAAATATGAACAGCGTTATTAACAAGATAATTTTAATAATTGCCGTTAGTTACAGGAATAGGAATTTCATGCATTACTCTAAAACCGTTTATACAAGGTTTAAAAGAATGAAGAGCACTAAGACATTCCTCTTCTAAAATAATCTCCTTTTAAGTTAAAACATTTGCAATCGTGTTTCCAATACTCTCCGAATAAGCGATCTGTTGTGGTGCATTGATCGCTGAAAAACTAGAAAGGTGTTTTGCTAAGAATTTTGCTATAATTTCTATATCTAACAAATGTTTTGGCTTTTTTGAAGTTTATTATACTTGTTACTAAGTAAGAAATTAATAGATAATAAAAGTCAGAAAGACTATAAAAACTTTCTTTATCGTTAATAATATTTTTTTAAAAAAACCTTTAAAAAACAATTTGTCTTTTTAATAAATTATGATACAATAAAATTATATTTGAAAAAAAAAGGGGAAAAAAAAATGTCAAACTTTAAAGGTAGTTTTACAGAAACCATCAGTAGACCTATTGTTGAAAATTCGCTAGAAAATCACGAATATATCAACCCTGACGTGTTTCCTGAAACAAAACAAATTATTTATCAAGGGATTGATCCCAAACCAAGTACTCTTTTACAAAAAAAAGAAGAAAATCCAAAAACATTAAACATTTTATTTTTAGGTGGAGTTTTTTTACTAAGCAGTATTGGAATTACAAAAATTTTTACGGTTTTCTTACAAAATAAAGTAAACGATAATTCTTTAGTTAAAAAAAATCTCCAATTTTTGAAAAAAAAGAAAAGTCACAATTATTTTGTATTCTTTGCGAACAAAAATTTGATAATATTTTTGTTGGCGATAGGTTAATTGTCCGATCAAATAATAGTAATTTTAAATTATTAAGCGGTCAAGTGGGCACAGTAACACAAATTTTTCCAGGTAATTATTTTGACCTAACTTTTTATTCTAAAAAAGTTAAATACAATAGGTTTCTTTTAAACAAATATCAACTTAATTCTTCGGCTTTTATAAAAGAAAAAACTTTGAATGTTGAAAAAACTTTCTCTTAATTGTGATTTTGTTATTAAACAAAAAATGCAGTTATGACAAAAATATTATTTAAAACACTGACAAAAAATGGAAACCATTTTTTGTCAGTGTTTTAAATAATATTTTTGTTTTTGTCAGGTCAGGTCTCAAGTTTTTGTCTCAGGTTTGTTTAAGATTTTAACTTTATTTTTTGTTGACTCTTTGTTACTTTATTCCTTTTTTTATTCTTTTTTTTAATTTTTAATGTCGTTATTTATCATCAGAATCGCTAGAGAAAACACCAAAAACCTCATCTGCCCATCTATTGATTTCTTCTTTTTCTTTTTTGAGTTCCTCGTGTCCTTCCTTATTACCGAAATATGAGGCTTCTGTGAAAAATAACTTACCATGAGAAGACACTTCAGCTGTTATATCTTCTAAATCCGCGCATTTTACTACAACGAAAGGTAAAGGTATCTGACAGTTATCATATTTTTCTTGATCTAAGGCGCAATTTTCGTTTGTTCTTAATTGTTCAAGTTTCTCTTCATAAGTGGACTCAGGGTCTACTGTTCGATTACATAAAAATCGAAAATGCTGCCCTTGTATAATATTTTGATTCGAAGAATTTTTTTTTAATCTTACAAAAAGACTATATTTTTCATGATACCAACCCATTCCCATCAAAATCTCCTTATTTATTTTTTTTTTTAATCGGTTTGTATGTTTTGCGATTGAAGGTTCGCACAAGTTTTTTGAAGTTCGATCAACTCTTTTTTTTTTTCAGCTTCATCGGTGTAAAAGTCACTGACTTGAAGACAATAACGTATAATTTCTAACCAAAACGTTTTGAAGTCCTCAGGGTTAAAAATTATGTATTCCTTCTGCTCTAAGGGAAAGTATTCTGATAAAACCAAATTTTTTCTATCACTGACCACTTCACGATAATTAGATTCTAACTGGTCTTTTTCTAAAGTTAATATTTCTAATAAGGATTTAAATTTAGTAAGTAAAGGATTATATGCGAAGCGTAAAGCGAACAATTTAGCATAATTAGGAAAGTAGGAACTTGGTACCACTTTATTGGAAGGTCTTAAATTTGCTGAAGCTCCGCTATTCTTAATACTACTAGTAGTGTTATTAAACATAATTTTTTTGAACTTTAATTAATAAACATACATAAATTTTTTTACTTTCTTTTTTTAATAAAAACAAAAACTTTGTTAAATTTATTCATCTAAAAAGGTTTTTACATTAACTCGTTGTGTTTTTTGAGAAGAATTGCTTAAATTATCTAAAATTAGTTCTGAAGAACTAATAAAAACGAAAGGATAAATAAAACTTTCAGGATCACCCAAAACTTTTTGAAAATCAAAAAAGTCTTCTGGTTTAAATTCAATCATAATTAAGCAAGACATTTTATTAATAATTGCCACAACGGTTCCCAAATTAAACTTCTTTAAATTCTTGTGATATTCAGGCAGGTCTCGAGTTGTTACAATTTTCTCTCCTTCTTGTATATCTACTTTATAAACAGTTGTAATAATATAAAAAGAATAATTCATAATTATTAATTTTTTTTGGTTTGTTTATTGCAATTCTAGGTCCAATATTATTCTAAGTTAAAAAACTATTTTTGTCAAATCTTAAAATAACTCAACTTTAGTTTTGGGCCAAGATATACACGTAAATGCCCAAAACGTTAAACTAGGCCCAAACTTTAAGAATAACCCTTTTTTTATTTAGGACTAAGAAGTACAGTATTAGGCCCTAGCTTTAGTTAAGGGTTCGCCACAATTTTTATAAATCTTGATAATATTTTTTTTTAAGTTAAAAAGTTTTATTTAAAAAAAACTTTTAATTAAAAAAAACTTATTAAAATAAAAAAGAATATAAAAAACTTTTTTAAAAACTTTTTTTGTAGTATACTATTTACACTATAGTGCATATAGCTAAAATAAAATCTAAAATTTATGGCTCGAACTAAAACCAAAAAGGGCAACCCCTTGGCATCAAATCTATCTATAGTAGAAAGCACGGCTCGTAATTATTTAGTAAATGAAAGACAGATTTTAAACAACACAGAAAGGATTTTAAGACAAAACCCTTCGACTCGAAGAGAATTAGACCGTTTAGGTCCATTGCCTCAACTTTTAACTCAAGGTGAAGACGAGAACGTAGAGCGTCATTATTTGTCTCGTTTTATAAATGCTCAAACATCTATATTTATAGACCGAGTGACTCAAGGTGACATTTTAATAACACCCTCTTTGGAGACACTATTGGAACAAGAAAGAGAAAATAGTCAAATTTTAATATCAATATCAACTGAGTTGGAATCGTGTTGTACAGAAATAAAAGCAAAGTTAGATATTTTAAGTGACTTGATTAAGACTCAATTTCGTCGGTTAAGAGATTTATTAATATCTAACTTTTCTTCGCTAGAAGCAGAAGGCCAAGAAACCTTTGAGAAATTGACTTCTACAATTTTAGACAATCGACAAGTGGTACTACTTCAGTTTAACCGTCGATTCGATACTGTAGAAACGCTAATAAATCAAATCAACACTTTTATTCAAAACAAAGTAACAGAAAGATCGTTAAGGTTAGATAATTTGTTAGAAGGATTCTCAATATCAGTAAAACGCTTAATTTTAGAAAGTGTAACTAAAATTTTAGAAAGTGTAGAAGTTGCGAAAACAGATTTAAAAACTTATCTGGCAGACTCATTTGAAGCATTATTATTTAACATAACAAGCGAATTATCAACACAAACGGGAGCTTTAGTAGCAGCAGGTGAGTTATTTTATAACTCGACAATTTTACCGTTACTGGGTACGATCGCAACAGGTGTGGGTGAGATAACATTGAGTACAACATACATAAGCACAACAGTAAGCCAAATTTTAGTTGCAGTGAAATCGTTACCAAAAAGTATAGAAGATCTTTTAACTAAGCAATTAGATGATCTAAAAGACTTTTTGGATGAGTGGAAGAAGGACTTAATTCAAGAAATTGCACAGGAAGTATCGCTTCAAATAGTAGGCGAATCGTATTACAAATGGAATAGTGTGTCGACATATTTCCCGACGTTAACGTTTCTCTTTAAAGAGCAAAAAGTTTCACAAAAGCCTCGTAGATCACAAATAAAGCTGAGGTTACCTAAAAAGAATGAAGAACTGACATCAGAAGATATCAAAAGTTTAAAATCAAAGTGTGTAACTATTTTAAATAAAACATATCGTTATGGTACTCAAAGATATAATTATGTAAGTAGTGATAAACGTTTTAAAACAACGGTTTTTGGTCAAAATTCAGCAGAAATAAAAGACTTGTTTAAGTCAATTTTTGAGATAATAGGTGAGCCTTTTGAAGTAGAAAATTTATCTATAACAGACCAAATAAATCGTGTAAATAAAACAAAAAGAAGTGTTCCTTTGTCAACGATTGAACCAAATAAAATAAATTATCAAGAAGATTTCAAAGTAGAATTCTATAAAGCAGTATTGCTGGTAAACGGCTTAGAAAGTCCAATTATTTTGGCGCAAAGATAAAAAAGGAGTGAATAAATTATTATGCGTGAATATTCATATTATTTCGGAGAAAAAACAGTAAACGTTTTAAGAGACGCGTCAGACCCAAAGAGTGTAGTCACAGGTAAAATCTATTTTGGGGTTAGAGTCCAAAACCTCCTATTAAAAAACGATTCTTTTTATAAAAATTGTGGCTTTCTTCTTCAATCTGAGGTGGAAGCTTTATCAGACCCGACGGGACCAACTGTAACATCTTTAATAATTAGTAACACAAACGATGCACAACGTATTGCTGTAATCGAAGAGTTGACTTTTACGTTAATTCCCGTAGACCCAGCAAAAAAATTAAATCCATATAATGACCGCTATAACACAGGTATCCCTTTTGCTGCGAGCCTTTCTCGCAATATTATGATAGAAAGGTTACAAGTAGCCCGTTTTACGTTCACTTCTGGTGAAGATAGCTTTACGTATAAAATAGAAGCAAACTCGATAAAAGAAAAGAGACAAAAGAAAAGTGCGCCCATTTTTAATTAATACTCATTATTAAATTAAAAACCTAAAATAGAATTATATTAAAAAGCTTAAGCAATTTAAAACGTTGAGTCTTTAAAAAAATAAACGTTTTAAATTGCTTAAGCTTTTTAATTTTTATTATTAATCAAACATTTTATCCAAAATCTCTTTTTCTTCAGAGATATCAAGCATATATCTACTGTACTTCATGGTGCTTCTAATATCAGCATGACCTATAAGTTGTTGAGCTTTATGAGCAGTGGTGTGATTTAAAGATTTAGTAACATAAGCGATACGAAAAGAATGACTCGAAACCTTGATCTGGTGTTCTTTGGCGAAAACAGCTAAAAATTTATTTACATTCTTAGTGAACTTTTCAACTTTTGTTTTTTCAGATGGGGGCAAAGGGAAAATAACCTCATTAGTCTCAAAAACAAATTTGTTCGTTTTTATAAAAATCTCTTTGATAGCATTAACAGCAACGGAAGTAAATCGGATCGTTCGGTATTTATTTACTTTACTTTGATAAAAATCCATTTGACCCTTATCAATAATACTCTGAATCATTTATTTTCTGATGCAAGCTATTTCATTTATACGTAGCCCAGAAAAAAATAAAATAACAGAAGCAAGTTGAAAGCGGGCCCAAGTTAGTTGATGAGCTCCTTTAGGTTTATCAGCTTTAAGTATATCTTCAAGCATACTGTTAGGCTCCGGATCTCTAAGTATCTGCGCTTTATTAGTTTTTCTTTGTTTTGGTTTTGTGTTATTGTCAATCTTCTCGAGTCTCTCTAAAGCTTGGTCAATCTTATAACTAGTAGAAGAAGCTATCTCTCTACCGATGTCCGCGGAAAATTGTATGTCATCAAGCTGCTGTTTAACAGGCCCTGGTATGTCTTTAGAGTCGTATCTGACTTGATGTCTATATTGATTAAGATTTTCGAGCGCTCCGAAATCAGGGAATCGAGGGTCGTTACTAGTTAATAGAATATCGGGTTCAACAACTGTACTTGTTTTTAAACGCTCCTCAAACTCAACAGGAGTCATTCCTAGATCTTTACCAGGCCGAGACTCGGTGTTCATTTTGTGTCGCCTTTTATTACAAAATGCTTGTAGGTCTCTGGTTCGCTTCACGTTTGTAGGCAAATCTAACTTTAAAGACTTTAACTGACTTTTGAAAGTGCGTATCATTCTTTCAATAACAGCGTTTCGTGTGGGTGCTCCACCACAGGTTTGACTTCCTATAAGATATTGATGGTTAGAGATAAAGTCGAAGAACTCTTTTGAACTAAACTGGCCACCACGGTCGAAGTGTATTATAAGTTCCTCAGAAATTTTTCTTTCTTTTATAGTTTCTTTTAATATTTTTATAACATTTTTTGAACTAAATTTATTAGTTTTAGTGCCAGAATAAAAAACCTTAGTAAATAAAAGCTTATTAGTACATGGATCAACACCAGCAACTAGGGTATGTGATGTTCCTGGTTGATTATCAAGTGTAATGTTTAAGTGCCTGGCATCGATCTGCTAAGCTAAGTTAATTTGAGCAATAACTGTCCGATTACGTAAAATATCAGGAAACCCATAAGTAGTAGGTGGTTTCTTTATTGTTTTGGTTCGTTCTTTGCATTTTTTGTCAGTCTTTCAAATCTTAAGTTTAACAAAAAAAGCGAAGCTTTTTTTGTCTCAATGACAAAAACTTTGTTTTTGTTAGGGTGTTAAGCTTTTTGAAACAAAAAATGGTTTCCATTTTTTGTCAAGGTCAGGTCAGGTTTTTGTCAGGTCAGTGTCAGGTCAGTGTAAGGTCTTTGTCTTTCAGAACTAAAAAAATTTTTGTAGTAGTTTTTTTTTTAAGTTAAAAAAAATCTAGGATACAATTAAGGGAGATTAAGAAAGTCGGACTGTATTGACAGAATATTAGTATTCAGGATATTGTAATAATCAGGAAAATAATTTATTTTACATCTTTAATAGACAATAAATATTCACAAAATTAGAAAAACAATTTTTTGTAATACTTAACCTTTCTAGGAGAGGGGCGCCTAAGGCAGAGCTAGTGACGGGGTGAATAAGTAACAAGGTAGCCGTACTGGAAGGTGCAGCTGGAACACCTTCTTTTTAAGGAATTTTTTATTCTAAAACTTGAACTTCTAACTTGTTAAATTATTTATAACAACCTAAAAGTTCAAACTTTTTAATTTCTAAAAACATTCTTAATTATAAATTTTTATTTAAATCTTTGTAACTTCGGATTTAATACGATTTTTATCAATCACAAATCTATTAAAAATTATAAAAAAAATTTAACTAAATCGTTATTTATATGAACGCAAAAAACAAATAAAAAAGGAGTTTTAATATATTAAGATTATCATCTAATTTAATTGCACGGCAAAATTCTTTTTGTTACCTAAAGCATTCTTCAAGTGTGCAATTATTATAAATAGTTATAATTTTCAAAAAATAAGATTTATAATCAGGCAAGATCCAAACAATAAAACAAAACAATTTTAAATCAAAAACAAAAAAGGTTTTCCTTATCTTTTTGTATCTTTTCTTGTAGAAAAGATAAAGAAAAGATACAAAAACTTACAAAAACAAAGTTTAAAACAAAAAAAGCCTGACAAAAAAAGCTTAACAAAAATCTTATTTTTGTCTCAAGCTTTTTTTGTTAAGCATTTGAAACAAAAATATTATTTTTGTTTCAAATCTTAAGCGAAGCGGGTGTTAAGCTTTTTGAAACAAAAAATGTTTTGCATTTTTTGTAAGGCATTTTTTGTCAGGTTTTAAATGCTTTTTTTAGAAAATATAAAATTCAAATATAAGAGAGGCGGATTGGATTGACAGAATATGAGTATTCAGGGTATTGTAATAATCAGGAAAACAATTTATTTTATCTTCTTTAGATAAAATTTTTTGTATTACCTTAAATTATCGTAAATATAGAGGCAAACAATATGGGCTTTTTAGAAAATCAAAAAAATTATACTATTCCCAGCACCTTGTATAGTGAAAATAAAAATTTAAGGTGGGCAGGAAGTTTTAATCAAGCAATCGAACTACTTTATATTATTCCTCATTTTAAAAATAGTGTATCATTATTTGAAATTTTTACCGTTGATGAGTCACAACTGGCAATCATAAAGAATTGGACTTTAGAAGACGTCTCAAAATCTGCTCTTTTTTTTTATTTGGAAAATCTATTTATCCACAAAAAAATTATTCAAGCTGATTTGATGTCTGTTTATGAGTGGCAAGTAATTAGCAGTCTTATTATTAATTCAGAGATAAGTAATAGTATATTAAATTTTATTAAAAAACTTAATTTAGTTAAAATTTCTCAAAATAAAATTATCGTTTCTGGAAGTTATCAGAGTATTGAACGAGTGTATAATTTTGAAAAACGAATATTTAGCGAAATTGGATTACAAAATCTTTTATCTTTTTTAAAAGTTGATTTTGAATCAAGGAATTTATTAATTGAACAAGCTTTTAAAAATAAAAACTTAGAAAATATTGCTGCTTTTTTATTTACTTACGAGGCAAATCTAGACAAAAGATTTGTCTTGACTCAAGCTTAAATAAATTATAAAGATCAGAATCTTGATAAAAATTTAAAGAAGGCTGATCAAGAGGTTGAAAAAATGCTAAATGATATTTTGCAGGTCCAAATGGCAGAATTAGAAACATTTAACATTTTCGATTTGTTCGATTCTGCTGAGGAAACAAAATCAAAAAAAGATTTGATTTTTTTTTATTCTTTTTATCAAGATTTGTTTGAGGATTTGATTAATACAGAGAAAACTAACACTAGACCTCTCTTTCAACTTTTTGAAGAATTTTTACTTAATTCTGAACAAAAAATTATTCTTTTAAAAAATATATCCTTTACGGATCTTTCAAAAATAATTAATAAATTTTTTTTTGCAAAAAAAACCCAAATTAATAAGATTTTTGAAAAAAATCAACAATTTTTTTCTTATTATTTACAAGAAGCGGGTTTAGGAGCAATCTTGCTTGGTGTGGTAGTTGTGGGAATTACAATTGTAAAAGCACCGGGCGAAGTAAGGCGAGTTCATAACGATCGTTCAATAAGTCCGCCTTTTGCGATGATTTCATATAACACTCACTATTATTATTCAAGAAATCAAATAGGACAAAAACTACCTCCAATACCAGAAACTAGTACATCTATTGTCCAAACATTACCAACATCGTCTCTTTTACAGGTAAACAAAAGGTCAAGTATACCAAGACCTTTACAAATACGTTCACCTTATTTAATTACAGCAAAAGCACAACAACCGGTTGGTTTAATGCAAGTTAAACAAAATTGTTCGAAGGTAGAACAAATATTACAGCAAAAGTTTATTAATACGCCGTCTATAGTTAAAGTAAACGTTGGTCATGAAATCGATAAAAAAACAGGTGTGTTGATTCCGACAATTAAAGTAAATCTTTTAAATACTGTTGGTACATTTGCAGACAATGAAAAGATAAAAAATGGATTTGTGAAGATTCTTGGTGAGAATAATTTACAGGCTCAAATCGTATTTATGGACAGAGAGCACGTTACCGTGAGTCCCATTCTTTCTAGTTACGGAATTCCACGAGATAGCGGCGGTACTTATTTAATGTTAAGACCTCACCATAAAAAACACACACAGGCCATGGAGGTAAAGTGGCCCCTTCAATTTGGTTATGATTCGCAAAAAGGTAATGCAATTGAATGGCACGAGAACTTAGCGACTATTTATGATGACAACCTGCTAAAACTTTATGATGCTAATCCTACTACTAAATATCTTTTAAAAGATAACATAAAAGCTGTAGAGACACTGGCTTTCTATGGAATAGACATGAATGATGTGAGAGCTGCTGCTCGAAGTGCCAGCACAATTGACATAAACACATTATTTAATTTGGATATTCCACACGATCTTTTGTTTCCTACTAGCCATATTAATATGCTTTGTAGTAAAGGAAAACAAGATTTTGAATTATTTACTAAGAAATCTGCACCTGGCTACAGCATTAATTATTCTGCCAATAAAGCTTCAAAAATTTTGGAAATTGGGTTGGAAAAAGCTGTAGATATAAACAAATTTTATTATTCTTTGGAACCAAATTTTATACAAGGAACAACCCAAAAAGCTGTGATACAAAGTGCCCACAGACAGTTTGTTAACTCGGTAAAAGAATCCATTACTTTTACCATTGATAGAGGTGGCTACGTTGATCAAAATATTTTACAACAATTTGAAACAAGATTGCCTCCAGGTCGTTTGTATGACTTGGATCAAGCAGAAAACGCGGCACGGACCCAATTTGGTCTGGAAGATGTTAAAAGAGGTATCCCATCTTGCCTTTGGAACACAAATTATCCTACAAATTTTAATTTGTAGATTTTTATTAAAACTTTTAGATCGTTTTTATTTCATTTTTTGTAGACTAAATGATTTAATAGTTATCTCAAAAAAATAATTAAATTACTTTTCTTTTTTAAGGTAATGAGATAAAATTTCTAATATTATCTCATTACCTTTTTAGTATAAATTTGTTGTATAAAGAAAATTATTTTATTTATACAACATCTATTCGAAAAAAGCTTGGTTAATCAACCCTTTCACTTTTATAGTTAATTTAAAGACCTCATCGATTAACTTAATTAATAAAATAGTTTTTAATAAGCTTAACCAACTACTACCGAAAAATAAGTTTTGAATCTCCAAAAACGACTCATTAACTTTTTAGATTGAAAATTGTTTTTGATTGTTGTTTTACTTTTTTGTTTTAAGTTTTACTACGTAAAACAAAAACTTAAAACAAAAAAAGCACTTTTCTGAAAGAAAAGATAGAAGTGTGTTAGCATTTTTTTTAAAAAAAAAAATCTTGATAGAAAGAACAATTTTTTTCATACTTTATAAAAGATAATTTATCTGTAATTATAACATTACGTCTTTTAACTTTGCCATCAAATTATACTTGTTTTTTTGATTGTTTGACTTATAACTTATAATTTATTTGGATTAAAAATTGTAGAGACTTTCCAATAAAAACACTATGATACGGGTTTAGAGTATAAAGTAAAAAAAGGTTTTCGTCTTCTAAAAAAAATTCCTTATAGAAATCTACAAATTTATATCAATGAATTTACTAATATAATAATAATTTGCTTTTATTGTAAGTTTTGAAGCAGACATATTTCGTTGAATTATAAATTCTAGATCAAATAAAAAAAGTTTTCGTTTTATCGAAGAAAAAACAATTTTTAATTGTATTAAAACTTTTATTTATATTTTGGAAAAGAATAACATTAAGTCTATTTGGGCATAACACAAATTTTTTAATGACTACCTTCATGATTGGGTTTTTTAGAGTCAACAGAATGCTTTAAAGACTTCTTCTTCTGATACTGAAATACAATCTCTGTCAAAAAACCTAATGTGTGCATAACAATATGTATACGCATACCTTACAACATACACAATGACTTAGAGGTGTTTAAGTAGTGGTGTCTTATGTGTAGAGGCATACCTTACAATATACACACTCATTGATTTGGTGTTGTTTTTGTTTTTGTTTGTTCTTTGAAGTTTTTCTTTGGCAGTTTTTGTTTGGCAGTTTTTGTTTTACTACGTAAAACAAAAAAATTCTAAAAAAAACAACAAATAACACCAACTCATGGACATAATGGTATTATATATGTAGATGCATACTTTATAGTATTCACGCAAGAGTATTTACCATTTTATACAATATGTATACACATAGAGATCTACACTAGGATAAACTGATAGATTGATTTATTGCACTTTTAACAAGTATTTTTGTCATAACTGCATTTTTTGTAATATATTTTTTTTTTGCGAGAGTTTTTTTATCCTTTATTCTCATTATTTTTAAAAGGAGACTTTTTTTATGACAAATAATCTTCAAAAATTTTCTGAACTTTCCGAAAAAAGTAACACAAGCTTTTTTCTAAACTTTAAATATTTTTTTCGAGATCCTGTTTTTTCCGAATTTTGCAAATACCGATGGTGCGAGAATTTAGAGGATTCTTTTTGTGCTCTTAATAATATGATTGCTTTTGAAACAAAAGCGGATCTCTTAAATTCTTATTTTTTTAGTAAAGAATTAATGAAAGAAACCGCAATGTGGTCGTATAAAGAGCTTTTCAACTCCTTTATTTATTTTCACATAGTTGACATATTAAGTCAAGGAGAAAAGAAATTAAAGTCTTTTCATTGGAAAACAATCTTTGATTTTGCTTTGCATAAGGTGATGTCGTTTTTGATATTTTAGAAAGAAATACCTTTTTGAAGTTTTCTTCAAAACGTGATTTGATAAATGGTGCTGTAGAGGCTTTGTGGGTATGGTCCTATGATTTTAAGGTGTATAGACCTTTTCCACCTCAACGAAACATAGAAAGACTGTTACAATATCTAAAGGTTGACTCAATTTCTATTGAAATTTTAATTAAACAAACTTTTAGTCCCGATTTGATTGAAAAAAATACAATAAAAATTATTGAATTTTTAGAGACTTATGAAATTTTTAGAGACTTATGATTGGCCGTCTCCTAAAAGTGTAGCTTTGTGAAATGCTACTCAATATTTAAAATTACTGTCACTTCGGCGAGAATATTTTAACAGTTTTTTCGACTTTTTGATAATCGATAATCGTGAAAATTTGGAAAAGTTCGATGCTTTTAACGTCTTCAATTCTTTTGAAGAAAAGGTAATACAAGTAAAAGATTTTTACTTGACGCCCGTTTGTTTGGAGGCCCTTCGTGATTTGACTGAAAAAAAAGAGGAATCTTTTTTAGAATGTTTTCGACTGTTTGAAAAAGCTCTTTGTGAAAAAGGTGATGAAAGTAACTTTTTTGAAAATTTCCTTACTTATAAATCATCGTTATACGGTACAAATCTTTCAAAAGCAGGTAATAAAGAAAAAGAAAGTCTTTATACTAAAGCTTTTTTACTTGCAGCAGACGAAGTTTTTGATTCAAAAGTAGAAGAAATACGAAAAATATCTAGTAAATTTGCGATTAGTAAAGAAGCCCCCGAGCAACTTAAGCTAACCACACGTTTAATTAATTCGTTTCTTGGATTTTTCTTAGTAAATCCTTTTTCTATTGCTCCATATTTAAGTGGAGCCATTGTTGTAAAAATGGAAAGTTTGGACACATTGAGTACTTTAAATGCGAATAAAAGCTCTGTTCAACAAAAAAATTTGAACGAGCCTAAAAAATCTCTTGACCAATCTTTTGATTCTCAAAAAAAAACGTTATATAAAAGTAAAGAAAAATTCTATCAAAAGGCTCGAATGGAAGCTGCGCAACAACGTGAAAATACTAAAAAAAAAAAGCGACCTGTGAAAGGACAAGAAAAAATCTTTCAAGAATTTGAATTGCATAATAAATGTCAAACAAATTGGTACAACAAAAATATTAAAAAAAAAAACGGTATACTTTATCCAGAAAGTCGTTTAATACGGGACAGCAATGGTTTTTGGACTGGTAAAATCACAGATGTAAGCACTAAAGGGCAGCATTACAATGTTGAAAAAAATCGAGAATCAATGTTAAACAATACTAAAACTGGAAAACAAAAAGGTACAAAAACAAAAAATGATCTTCCTGATTTAAATTATGCTAAAAATTTAGTAGAAAATGACCACTCAAAATCATCTATACAACACAAAGCTTCTGGACTAACACCATTTCGTAGAAATGACTTGGCATTTTCTGAAATTGTTTTAGATGGTGAGCATACACTTTACACCAGAGATGGTCTATTAATTTTTGGTATAATAGATAAAACTGGTAAAACACTTCCAGATTTAAGCTATAGTAACAAAGTTTCTTTACGAATTTTATCTGAACATAGTACTTTAAAACGCCAAAAAACAATGGAAGAATATTCAAATTCTTACGTTGATTCAAAAAGTGGCATGGTTGTTTCACCAGTTTTGGATTCATCAGGAAATCCGATAGATAAGTCAATAATTCGAGGCGAAACAATGTTTAATTTTTGTGGAACAACTTTGGATGAACGCAAAATTTCTCATGTAGGGCGGCAAGAATTAAGCTTAATTCATGATGAAATCTATTTTTTAAGGGGTAATCAAAGAAATGGACCAATTTTAATGTTACCGCATGAAGGTGTTTATCTTCACGATAGTGCGTTATTACGCAATGTGATTATTGATGCCGTAAAAACTTTGCCGCAAGGAAAATTTTCAAAACAAAATCTACCTGAGCAACTTTTTAAAGCTGAAGTTCGTACAAACGAAGCCTTAAATCTAATGGAAACTTGGAAACGTAATTCTACTAGTGAAAAAGCAATCAACGAATTAAACAATGATCAATTAGTTCTTAAAAAATCTTTTCACTTGTCTATGTCTGAAGGGTATCGTATTTCTCCTAAAATTTATCCTTCTGAAAAACAAGTAGCAGATTCACTTACATTGAATACGAAAGCAGACTTTAGCCCTTCTTCTGCAGATTATCAAGCTCAAAAAATAAATCTAATAACGCAAGATAAAGCGAGGTGTAGCCCGTTTTTTAATGCACAAAGTTTAGAGAAAACAGAGACTTCTCCACGCGGGCTTGTCCGCCAAACTGATTTGTACCAAGAGCCTACTAATTTTTATATATAAACAAAAAATTTTTTTTGTTTATTTAAAATTTTAGTAAAATAAAATCTCAAAAAAGGAAAAACTGTTAATAAAAACTAAACAAAATGTTTAGTTTTTATTAACGGTTTTTTTTACTTTTTGTATAACAAGCCAGTATAAAAAGTGACAAGCAAAAACATAAAGATTAAAGACCAAATGAAAGAATTCAGAATTTTCTGGGCTGATCCATAACCTGAAGGACCCAAAGAATTAATTAGTCTAAAAAGTTGGTACTGAATAGAAAAATCACTGTTTAAAATAATAAAACTTATGACAAGAAAAGCTAAACCTAAGCGAATAAATAGTAAGATAGGTAAAATTAATTGTAAAAAAATAAATTTTAAAAATTCAATAGTTTGAATAAAAATTTAAAATATTCGAATAAAAAAATCTAAAGTGATAGTTAATATAAAAAAGATTGTTAAAGAAATGAGAATTGTTTTTGCTGCACGAAGAAAATAAAAAAGAAGAAAACTAAACATATAAAAAGTATTTATAAAATGATATACTAGTAAAAATAATATAGATATAATATTACTATAGCATATCTTTATTAAAAAAAATTTTTTTTATTTTGATAAAAACTAAAGTCATATTTTATTTTACAAAAATGATGCCAAGCATTTTTTGTAAGGTTTTTGTCAGTCTTTCAAAAGCTTGAAACAAAAAAAGCTTCGCTTTTTTTGTCAGGTCAGTATTTTTGTAAGTATTTTTGTTTAGTCTTTTTATCTTTTATTTGTAAGCCCATTAAGTTTTGTAAAATTTGTAATAATTTTGATAAAACCTAGAAAGTAATAAATTTTGAATAAAAAAATATAATTTCTAATAATATTAAATGATATTAAAAGAAGCAAAAAGGTAAAAATAAGAAAATAACCTAATATTTTAAGTAAAGAATTTAAAAGCTTATTAAATATAAGTTATAAATTTTATCAATTAAAAAAAAAAAAGTTATTAAAAAAAAATGATATCATAAATTTATATATGCTGATAAAATGATAAAAAACATATAATATAATAAATCCGAAACAAAATTGAAACAAATCTTTAATAAAAAGTGCTGTATCCCTTCGCTTAACTAAAATTGTATTTGAAAGACTAACAAAAAATGCTTTACATTTTTTGTTTCAAATGCTTTCAATTTTTTGTCAGGTCTCTCTTTTTGTTTAGATTTATGTTTCAAAGTTTATTTCATATTCATTTTTTTAGTAATAACGGGTAGAGTGTATGATCGTAAAAGTGTTAAAATTTCTTGTGACAGATGGCTCCACAAACTGAAACCAAAGCAGGTGCTGGCTTCAAAGCAGGTGTAAAAGATTACCGTTTAACGTATTACACTCCAGATTATCAAGTTAAAGAAACTGATATTCTTGCAGCTTTCCGTATGTCTCCTCAAGCCGGTGTTCCTCCAGAAGAAGCTGGAGCAGCAGTTGCAGCAGAATCTTCAACAGGTACTTGGACAACTGTATGGACTGATGGTTTAACTAGTCTTGACCGTTACAAAGGCCGTTGTTATGATATTGAGCCAGTTCCTGGTGAAGATAATCAATTTATTGCATATGTAGCGTACCCTTTAGATCTTTTTGAAGAAGGTTCAGTAACAAACTTATTCACTTCTATTGTTGGTAACGTTTTTGGATTCAAAGCTCTTCGTGCATTACGTTTAGAAGATCTTCGTATTCCTCCAGCATATGTTAAAACATTCCAAGGACCTCCTCACGGAATTCAAGTAGAACGTGACAAATTAAACAAATATGGTCGTTCTCTTTTAGGTTGTACTATTAAACCTAAATTAGGTCTTTCTGCAAAAAACTACGGTCGTGCTGTTTATGAGTGTTTACGTGGTGGTTTAGATTTTACTAAAGATGATGAAAACGTAAACTCTCAACCTTTTATGCGTTGGAGAGACCGTTTCGCATTCGTTGCGGAAGCAATTTACAAATCTCAAGCAGAAACAGGTGAAATTAAAGGACATTATCTAAACGCTACTGCTGGTACTGTTGAAGAAATGTTAAAACGTGCTGAATGTGCAAGAGATTTTGGTATGCCTATTATTATGCATGACTACTTAACTGGTGGTTTTACTGCAAATACAACTTTAGCACATTACTCTCGTGATAATGGTTTATTACTACATATTCACCGAGCTATGCACGCTGTTATTGACCGTCAACGTAATCACGGGATCCATTTCCGTGTATTAGCTAAAACTCTTCGTATGTCAGGTGGTGACCATCTTCACTCTGGTACTGTTGTAGGTAAATTAGAAGGTGAACGTGAAGTAACTTTAGGTTTCGTAGATTTAATGCGTGATGATTACATTGAAAAAGATCGTAGTCGTGGTATTTACTTTACTCAAGACTGGGTTTCTCTTCCAGGAACAATGCCAGTAGCTTCTGGTGGTATTCATGTATGGCACATGCCAGCGTTAGTTGAAATTTTCGGGGATGACGCTTGTCTTCAGTTCGGTGGTGGTACACTTGGACACCCTTGGGGTAATGCTCCAGGTGCTGTTGCAAACCGTGTTGCTTTAGAAGCTTGTGTTCAAGCACGTAACGAAGGTCGTGACCTTGCTCGTGAAGGTGGTGACGTTATTCGTGCAGCTTGTAAATGGAGTCCTGAATTAGCGTCTGCTTGTGAAGTTTGGAAAGAAATCAAATTTGAATTTGATACTATTGATAAATTATAATTTCCACTACTGTCTAATAACAAATAGTGTTTGATTTGAAAATTTAACCTTTTGGTTAAAAAAAAGCAAATAAAAACTAAAAAAATATCTAACAATTTTTTAATAAACTTGAAACAAAAAAAGCGAAGCTTTTTTTGTTTCAAGTTTATTAAAAAATTGTTAGATATTTTTCTCTGCAAAATTTATTAGTAAGTCAATAAAAGTCTCTCTTTTATTTTCAATTTATATTGAAAAACGAAAAAATAAATCAATGTATGGAAAGACCTATTTCGCCTGGTAGTAGTAGAACACCTTCTAGTAGTAGTAGAACACCGTCCGCCCAAAGTGTAGTTTTTAATAGACTGGAAACAAAAGTACCTTTACGGAAACGTTTTTTTTTACAAAAGAATTTTATACTTCAAGTCTTAGAAACTCTAAAGGAATTTTTTCAGGAAGGTTTGCCAGCTTTAAAAATTTTTTTACGATAAAAAGGAAAAAACGAAAAGAGAATTTTGGAAGTCGAAGCAGTTGTTAATAAACAAAATCAGATTACACTACCAACAAAATCTATTATTGGAGAAGTTTATTTTAGACTACTAGTAAGTACAATAAAAACTTACAAAGACCAATATTTTGCTAAGCCTACTAATAAAAATGATCCTTATTACAGTCAAAAACTTTTAGCTTATAACAATCATAAACCGTTAGATACTGTGACAAGCTTAGAGCTATGGAATTTTATTAAGAATTATAATTCTTTGCCGTTGAACAACAGTATACCTTCTTCTTTTATGAAATATTCCGAATTGGAAACAAGGGTTTTACCAAAAGATCGGTCCTTTGTGGAAACAAAACCATTTTTTTTTGCTAAACAGCTTTCGCCCTATTGGTCAATCAATTCTCCAATTCACAAAGAATACTTCTATAGTCTTTTTTTTGAATCGGCAAATTGTGAAGTTTGGCTAGGACAGGTTTATGAAAACAAAACGTATTTAAATATCCATGCATATCAATTACACGGGGACTATTTAAGAGTAACCCACCTTATTCCTATTTTGAGTTATAATTATTAAATTTACAATTCCGACATTTTGAATTATAAACTAGTGTCCCAATTTAATTATAATAGTTCCACAAGAACATATAATAAAACAGCTTTTGGGATCACGGGGTATATTCATAATGAACCCTTGACAACAATAAATATGGACACTATGCGAAATATTATTCCTAACACTCGTCATTGGGGCGGTGATCTTGTAACATTGAACGCTTATTTAACAAATTTTGGAAATAAAGGTTAGCGTCTTCCAAATAATTACGTTGTACAACCTTTACAAGTTTTACCAATAATTATTAAATCTACAGATTCTTTTTATATGCAAACAGCTTTTTATGATATTATAAATACCCGTGCATTAAACCCAAACGCTCCATTAAGAGCAGATTCGGTTAAAACTCTAACCGAACATCCTGTCTATAAAAAGCAACTGGCTTCAGATTTTGGTCTTATATCTGGAAAAATAGATAAAAATCTTAAAAATTTTTTAAGTCAAATTTAGATATTTTTCATAGTTAATTGTATTTATAATTACATCATAAATAATTTTCTCTTTATGATATAATTATAAATACAATTCTTAATGTACACAAAAAATTTTAAAGGAGATTTTAACATGTTGGAATTTTATTGGTTTTGGAAAAAAATATCTACTTTACGTTCAAGTTTTCCTGATAGTTCGCTGGTTTTGTTAACTAAAGATTATACTGAGCCTGGGGATCCTGAAGGTTGTAGCCAATTTTTGAAAAAAGATGAGAGGTTTTTCTTAGTTCAAAGCGGTCTTTACAAACATGATGACCGAGATAATCAATTAGTTGATAATATTGAGTGGTGTGAAATCGTAGTACCGTCAATCAGTTGTGAGGAGTGTCCAAATGAGATGGTAAAAGCAGAAGATTTATGCCTTATCCCAGAGAGGGATTTTGGCCTTTTCCAAGAAGAGGATTTTGATGATTTCGAGTAAATTATTAATTCTTTAAAGTTTCTAAATTTATAAATTATTTAAAGTTTCTAAAGATAAATAAAAAGTTATTTCGTTTTATCTGGCTTTACTACCCACCAAATAAAATCTCTTCTTTTAATTAAAACTTTTTGGAGTTTTTTATTAGAGAAAGTCTTTTTTACTTTCTCAAATCGTGTTGAATTTCTTTGATTCTTGAAATCATTTAAACAAACAAATGAAGCCATAAAATTGAATTGTGAATCATACTCAAAAAATTCGTTTAAAAACATCTCGACCACCAACAAGTGTTGGGCATCATTTACAAAACCTACAATTTTACCAACCATAAATGGGCGAATCCTATCGTCCACATCGGGCAAAAAACGTGTTGTCACCAATTTTTGTTCTAATTCTAAACCGTGGCGGACCAAACAAATTTCTATAAAAAACGATATAGATTCTTTTTTTTTATAATTTTTTAGTATCGACGAAAAAAAGCTTACACCAACAAGAGCTGAAACCACAACAAAACCCAAAATTATTAGACGTTGTTCAGGTTTTTTAGGAGGTAATTGTGTATAAACGGTTACGACTGGATACACTTGAACAGATTCAAGAGGCTCTTGAATTGGTATTTTTTTTGAAAAGTCTTTCCCAGGAATGCATTAAATAAAAATTCGTATTTTACAGTTAAAAAAAAAAAAACAAATCGATTTGAAACACTGACAAAAAATGGAAAACATTTTTTGTTTCAAATGTTTTCCATTTTTTGTCAGGTTTTTAAAACCTTTTCTCATAAAAAATTTTATTTATATTTTATATAAAAAAAGGTCTTGACAAATATTTATTTTTTTTATTATTTAATTTAAAATCCAAGCGTTTTTTTAATTAAAAGACTATTTAACTTAGTTGTATTTATAATTTGAGTTGCACTAGAAAGAATAAGAAGTTGTTTTTTAAAAATTAAAATATTATTTAAGCTTACAAATAAAAGAGAAGAATAGTTGTGAGTCTCTTCTTTTTTACATCGAAAAGAAACTTACTAAGATCGCCTTTAGTTTTTTTTTCGATTTCTTTTTTTTTTTCGATGTAATGATACCGTTTTCAGGAGACATTAAAAGTTTTTCTATTTGTTATCACTTACACATAAGATAATTAATACTCTTTTTTTATGAAAAATATTCGTTGTGATTGTAAAAAAACACATCCTGTTTTTGGAAAAAAAATCAATTTAGATATTTTACATTTAGCTTTCTTTTGATTACTAAGGTCGACCAAAACATCTTTTTGGAGAACAGATTTTGTTTTAGGATTTCTTTTTTTCTGCAAATTTGACATAAAAGCCGATGTTTTATAAATTTGCAATGAGTTTTGGAACTTTGTTTTATCAAAAGTAAGAAGTTTAATCTTTTTTTTATTTATTTTTTTTTGTTCTTTCTTAGTAGACAAAGCGTCCTCTTGTCTTATCACACCTTTAGATGTAGAAACTTGTTCTAAAAGTTTTTCAATATCAAAAAATTTTAAGCTTTTTTTCATAATCTTCTCTAAAAATTGTTTCATGATCTTTCTTCTAAGAGCTATCGGTAACACAGCAAGGAACGATGTTTCTAATTCGACTATAGTTTCTTTTTTATATTGAATTTCTTTTACTATGCGAGCTGTTATGAAATCCATATACTCTTGTTCACTATTTATAATTTCTATAAATTGAAAGATAGTAGTATCAATTTGAGGATTAAAACAAAATCTTAATGTTGGTAAGATTTGTTTTCGAATTCTATTACGTTGATATTTTAATTTTTGATTACTCTGATCAGGAAATAAAGGAACTTTCCAAGAATTACAAATTTTTTTTAAATCAAAACGAGATATTGATAAAAAAGGGCGCACTAAGGTATATTCATGTTTATAAAATCGAGATAAGAACTTCTTTGGGGCCCCTGCCCCATAATCTCTTCGAAAAAAAAAAAAAGGCTTACAAATCCTGCTAAACCTCAACAAACCCTGACAAACCTGAAACACTGACAAAAAATGGTTTGCATTTTTTGTCAGTGTTACCGGTTTATTTAAGGTTTGTTTGAGGTTTGTTTGAGATGAAACAAAAATAGTATTTTTGTTTTTATTTTTGTTAAGTTTTTGTTTGGGCCTTATTTTTGTTAAAAAAGTCTCAATTTTAACATTATTTTTTTGCTTTTCTTCTTTTCTAATTGTGTTAGTATAAACAAAAGTGTTCATTAAATTCATTGCAAAGATATGGTGTTGTGTACTGAGTAAGTTTTTTTGCTTTTCTTTTAGAACTATTTTTTTTTTTTTTTTTTCAAAACTTTGAGACAGTTTTTTTTCAAATAAGGGATTATGGACATCGCTTTCAGCGATGTTAAAAGTCGTTCTTGTTGAAAATTTACCTTTAAAGTGAACTCCAACTTTATAAATTAAAAATTTTTTTATAACATTTGTTATACTATTTTTATTTATAAGTTTGGAGCTTTTTCTTTTAAAGAAAACGTCTTTTCTAGATTTTCCTAGATCAATCTGTGATATTATTGGTTTTAATAACTGTGTTTCTACTGAAGTGTTTTTTGTTATTTTGTAACAAATTTTATTGAAATTTTTTATATTTTCTGACAAACTAAAGAGAAAAAGTTCAAACAAAAACGAAGTTTTTGCAAGGCAAACAAATCTTAAACAAACCTGAAACAAAAACAATGTTTTTGTTTCAGGTTTGTCAGGATTTGTTTGCCCGTTTTTGTTAGAGATTTGGTTTAATTGCGTTTTACTTAATTTAAAAAAACATTCTTTTACAACAATTTTTGTCCAATTTAAAGAACTAACACCTTTTGTGCTGGATCCTCTAAAAAGATTAAACAAACCGGTTTCGACACGATCACTTTTTGAATGACCTAGAACAATAATACTAAAAAAATAGAATCCCGTCATTCTTTGAAAAGTTAAAGAACGCCAATTTCTAGCTTTTTGTTCAGTAAAAATCTTTTGTAAAGTTACTGCTAAATATATAGGAATATTGAGCAAATATGCTAATTTAAATAGATGTGACATTGTATAAAAAGAATCTTTTTGCCATAAATGATTACAATAAATAATGCTTAAGTTCCAATTCCATTGGTTCTTTAATTGAAGAAAAATAAAAAACAAACTTATTGAATCTTGACCACCGGAGATTGCTAAAACCATTGATTGATTAGGTTTTAGTAATTTTTTTTTATTTATAAGATGGTGTAAAAAATTAACTAATTCGATAGTTTTTTTAGTTTTTTGTTTCATAAAAATTAAATAATATTTGAAACACTGACAAAAAAAGCTTTGCTTTTTTTGTCAGGCATTTTTTGTCAGGTATTTTTTGTCAGTGTATTATTGTTTGAATTTTTTTGTTTGAAATTTTTCGTAGTAAAACAAAAAAATTCAAACAAAAAAAAGCAATTCTCATTAAAGATTTGTTAAAAGTTTGTTCAGGTAAGGCACAAAAAAAATATACGGCAATTATTTTGTTACATATTTATAAGATTTTTTAAATATCGATATTTTTTTTTTTCGATTTTGATTAAATATTATATACAACTTTGCCAGGAACCAGACTTGAACTGGTGACACGAGGATTTTCAGTCCTCTGCTCTACCAACTGAGCTATCCCGGCTTTTTTAAATAAAAAAATAGATTATTAAATATAGAATATCACAATTCTTTTCATTCTGACAATACTTTTTTTCTCATTTTTTTAATTAAATTACTTTGATCATTTGCTTTTACATCGCTAAATACAAATTCTATGAAGCGATGTTCTGATGATATCTATTTTTTTATTTTTTAATTGTCAAAATTTCTTATCTTTTCTTTTAACTTTTTTTAACTTTTTTTCACTTTGCAAAGCAACGTGAATCAAAGCAAAGTGAATCAAAGCAAAGTGAATCAAAGCAAAGTGAATCAAAGCAAAGAAAACAAGCAGTAAAAACTTTATAAAGTTTATAAAAATAAAGTTTTTGTTATTCTATAAGTTGTTAGATTTTAAAAATTAAATCTGCAAAGTCATTATAGTCTTTTTTATTATGATCAATTTTTTTCGTTTATTAATGGCAATTTTTGTAATTGCTATTATTGTTCCACAAACTCCTACCGAAAATATATTATTACGAGTACTAAATGAAACTAGACTTTTTGCCAATTATGGCGAAACTCGAAATTTTTTAAATCGTTTAATTTGGATCTTAATAGCAGTTTTTTTAATTATTACTTTTTTTGCAGATTTGTCATATAGATAATGTATAAACCTTTAACAAAATAGAGACAAAAACAACACAAAAATAATCTTTTTGTTAGAACTTTTTGTTCTACTAGACCTTTAATAAAAACCTGACAAAAATTGCTGTATTTCTCCCTCGCTTAACAAAAATACTGAAACAAAAAATGCAGCTATGACAAAAATACTGACCTGACAAAAAAAGCTTGAAACAAAAATAATATTTTTGTTAAGCTTTTTTTGTCAGGCTTTTGAAACAAAAAATGTTTTACATTTTTTGTCAGTGTTTCAAATATAATTTTTGTTAAGTTTTTGTAAGGGATACTCAGTTTTCTAACAAAAACGAAGTTTTTGCAAGTGTTCCTCTGGAAAACCTTTGGAAAACCTTTGGAAACCTTTTTTGTACGTATTTTTTGTTAGGTTTTTGATTGAAATCTTTTTGTATCCATTTTTGTTTTCGATTTATTTTCTTTTGTTAAAGTTTTTGAAGTTAACAAAAATTTTTTCGATTTTTTGTTAACTTTACTACTAACTTTGTTTAGTTTTTCACGGAATTTTATCCTTCGCTTAATAAAAAAACTATTTTTGTTAGAATCCTGACACCGCTTTGACAAAAATACTATTTTTGTTCATCGGTGTTAAAAGAAGGACCTAAAAAAAAAAGATAAAAAATAAAGTGACTAGTGAAATTTTTTTAAATTTGTAAAAAGTGATATTCAGTTTTATAAATATTATTAATAAGCTGAGACGGTAGGATTCGAACCTACGAATAACGGAGTCAAAATCCATTGCCTTACCACTTGGCCACGTCTCAAAAATTTATTGATATATAGTATAATAATATGATTTTTCTATATTTTGTCAACTTGAAGTTTTTAATTTAGATTTTTGATATTATCATGGTTACTATTATTTTACTACCTGTATCCGTAAACAAACCGCTCACAAAAACAGAGTTTTTGTGAGCGGTTTGTTTACGGATACAGGTAGTAAAACAAAAGAAGCGCAACAATTATTTCTGTTTCTTTTTTAACAAAAACTTAACAAAAGAGTTAAACAACAATCAGAAAGAAAAGGCAAATCATGTGAAAAATAGATATTTCATTGCTTCTGTTGTTATTAAAGATTTCAAGGTAAAAATTCAGTCTTTTATCAATTTGTTAAAAATCTTTGCTTCCATAACTTTTTTAAAGAAAGAGTAACATAGTAAAAGTTATAAGGGTAAAGAGAAGGATAGTGGATATTAAAAAGTAATAGCAGATTTTTTTATTAAAAAAATAAGAAAATTTACAGAAATAAGCAATTCATATCATTATTTGCGCTACTATTCATATTACTACTTATTTGCTTTTTCTTCTTTATTATTCTTATCAAAAATAAAAAATCTAAATAATTAGAAAAATAACTTAGTTAAAAGTAAATTATCATTATTTCCCTTATCTTTTTGATGCGAAGCACTTTTCTTGCAAGAAAAGTGCTTCGCATCAAAAAGATACAGAAAAAATAAAGGGCGAGGAGGGAATCGAACCCTCGACTCCGCGCTTCGGAAACGCGTGCTCTTATCCACTGAGCTACAAGCCCTTTATTAAAAAGTCACCTTCTTTTTACTAAAAGATTTTAAGAATACAAAAAACCTAGACCTTTTTTTTCGTCCATAGTTGTCAACAATTGTTTTCTAACAAAAACCGAAACCTGACCTGACAAAAACAAAAATATTATTTTTGTTTCAAAATGCTTTGCATTTTTTGTTTTAAATACTATTTTTGATTGTTGTTTTAATTTTTTTATTTTACTACTTAAAACAAAAACTTAAAGCGAAAAACTTAAAACAAAAGCTTAAAACAAAAGAAGCACTTTTTGATTGTTGTTTTACGAAGTAAAACAAAATAAGCACTTTTCTTTATCTTTTCTTTGTATCTTTTCTTTATCTTTTCTTTGTATCTTTTCTTTATCTTTTCTT
>JAABUV010000122.1_pt1 | contig 112470 bp, 87 predicted proteins | sample 5559971 | NCBI WGS metagenome assembly JAABUV01 (sample SAMN10711881, study PRJNA513362) | rock metagenome | isolation source: Antarctica rocks | place: Antarctica: Victoria Land, Knobhead nord | collected 2015-12-19 | reverse complement strand
CCGGCCCGAGCGAGTCACCTGGCTCCGCGAGCAGCTCCGGACGCGCCGCGACCGGCTGGCCGTGCCCGACCGCGACTCCGCCCGCGACCAGGTCCTGGCCGCCGCCGAGCTGGCCAGGCAGGCTCTGAACGTCCCGGCCTCGGCCGTCATCCTCGAATTCGTCTTCGGATCCTGCGACGTCCTCGACGACTACACGGCCTATTTGACTCCCGACAAGCTCGACGACATGTTCGCCATGATCGACGGCAACTTCGTGGGACTGGGGGTCGAGCTCAAGCTCGACGATCAGGGCCTCAAGCTCGTCGGCGTCCTCCGGGGCGGCCCGGCGTCCGAGGCCGGCTTGAAGGCGGGCGACCGGATCGTCGCGGTCGGCGGGGCCTCGCTCAAGGGGCTCGGGCTGGACGAGGCCGCCGGCCGGCTCCAGGGGACCGAGGGGACGCTGGTGGATATCTCCGTCCTCCGGGCCGACGCCAGCACCCGGAGCTTCCGGCTGGTCCGCCGTCACGTCGAGGTCGAGAGCGTCGACAAAGCCCAGATCGTCGAGCCGATCTCGGGCGTCGGCTACATCCAGCTCACCGGATTCCAGAAGTCCTCGGCCGAGGAACTGGACCGGGCGATCGCCCGGCTCAAACGCCAGGGGATGCGGTATCTCGTCCTCGACCTTCGGGGAAATCCCGGCGGGCTCCTCAATGTGGCCGTGGACATCGCCGACCGCTTCGTCGATCAGGGAATCATCGTCTCGACCCGCGGCCGGGCCCCCGGCCAGACCCAGGTCTACCGGGCCCGACCCGACAAGCCGTACACGATGCCCCTCGCCGTTTTAATCGACCGTGACAGTGCCAGCGCCAGCGAGATCCTCGCCGGGGCCTTGCAGGAGCTGGGCCGGGCCGTCGTCATCGGCGACCGGAGCTACGGCAAGGGTTCCGTCCAGAGTATCTTCGAACTCCGGTCCGCCCCGGCGGGCCTGAAACTGACAACGGCCAAGTTCTACTCGCCCCGGAATCGCCCTTATAGCGAGCAGGGCGTCACCCCCGACGTCCCCGTCGTGGTCCGAGCCAAACCCGTCGCCGGGGCCGACCCGACCGCCGAGCCCGAGGAATTCGGCGATCCGGTCACCGACCCCGTCCTGGGGTTCGCCCTCCAGCAAGCCCAGCGGCAACTGACGGCTCGCTGAAACGGGGGAATTTTAACCGCCAAAGCACCAGGAACGCCAAGGCAAGAGAGGGAATTCAGAGAGGAAATGTTTTGTAGATAAGTTGCCTCCCTCTTCCCTTGGCGGTTCTATCTTCCCCCGATTCGACGAGGCCCATGCCCAATTCACCCGCGCGGCCATCGACCCGGCTCGACCCCGCGCCGGCCTGGACGGTGGTGACCGACGCCCCCTTGAAGGGGCTGGCGCTGGCTCGAGAGGCGGGGTCGGTCTTCGCCTGGGACGAGGCCGACCAGCTCTACCGGGTCGACGCCCGGGGTGAGTTCCAGTCGGTCGCGCGGGCCCCCGGGCGGATCCTCGGGGGAGCGGTCAGCGACGACGGGGCGATTGTGGCCCTGCTCGGCGAGGGGTCGCGGCTCTGGCTCCTCGACGGCGACTTCGAGCTGCTCCACGAGCGGGCGGCCGTCTCCGACCCGCTGGCGATCGCGATCGACCCGCACGGGCGGTACGTCGCGGTCTCCTCGAAGATGAACGTCGTCCAGTTCTACACCCGGCACGCCCGCCTCGCCGGTAAGTTCGAGACCCGCCAGCCGCTCTCAGGGTTGGTCTTCGTCCCCGACCGCCCGTTCCTGGTCGCGACCGGCGCTTATGGCTCGATCGTCGGGATTGCGCTGGTCCCGCACGGGCAGGGCTCGGCGCTTGATGGGACCACCGTCTGGAACGAGGCACTGATGTCGGGCGTCGGCCGGCTGGCGACGACCGGTGACGGCTCGATGACGCTGGTCGCCAGCTTCACCCACGGAATCCAGCGATTCGACCTCGAAGGGCGAGGCGAGGGGACCTATCACCTGGGGGGCTCGGCCAGCCACGCCGTCCCCGACTTCGCCGGCCGGTCGATCGCCGTGGCGACCCTGGAAGGCGAGCTGGCGATCCTCAGCGGGGCCGGGAACGTCCGGTGGCGGACCTCCCTGAACCGGCCGGCGATGGCCCTGGAATTCGACGCCCTGGGCCGGTTCGCCGTCTACGGCCAGCCGACCGGCGAGATCGTCCGGCTGGACCTCCAGCCGACCGGCCGGGCGGTCCCCAAGACGTCCACCGCGGCGCCGAAGTCGCCCGGGTCGCGATCGAGGGTCGGCTCGGCCTCGGTCCGCGTGCCCGACTGGATGGCCGAGGTCGTCCCGACCGAGGACCAGGCCGAGTATGCCGTTCTCGCCATCGTCGACGACCCGCCCCGGATCGGCGTGATCACCGCCTCCAACCGGCTCGAACTGTTCTCCGACCAGGGCAAGCGGCTGGGCCAGGCCCCCGAGATCGACGGGGTTGGCCGGATCCTCCGGGCCGCCCCCGGCTGGATGGCGGCGGCGACCGACCGCCGGATCATGCTCTGCGACCTCCGGCGGAACACTGCCCAGCGGCTTGACCTCAGTCTGAATGAATTGACCCACCTGGCGATCCTGCCCGACAGCTACGGCCTCGCCCTGGTCCAGGAGCGTGACCGGGTCGGCCGGGCCACGCCGGCCGGCCGCTGGATCTGGAAGGAGGAGTTGCCCTCGCCGGTGGAGGACCTGGCGATCGACCCGGACGGCTTCACGGCGGTCACGACCGAGGACGGCAAGCTCCGGATCTTCGGGCCCGCCGGGGCCCCGGCGGGCGAGTCCCGCGGCGAGGCGACCGACCCCGCCCTGCTGATCCCCGCCCCGCCCGGGGCCCCGATTGCCTGGCTGACCCTGACCCGCCGGGCCCAGGTTCTCCGGGGGCACGACCAGTCGGGCCGGGTCGCCTGGGAATCCCTTGTCCCCTGGGAAGCCTGGCAATTCCACGCGGTCGGGCGGCTGGCGGTCGCGGTCGCCCCCGACGGGCGGTCGATCGCCTTCGACGCCTCCGGGAATCCCGTCGCCCAGGGCCGGGCCGACTCCGTGCCCGACGCCTTCAAGATCGGCCCGGACGGGCAGGCCCTCCGGATCTCCCGGCAGGGAGTCCACCTGATCTGTTCGGACCTCGGCGGCCGGGTCGTCTGGCGGGCCGTCGCCGAGGGCCCGCTTGGTCCCCTCGCCGCGGGCCGGATCGGGGTCGCGATCCTGATCGGAAAATCCCTGTCTTGGTTCGGGACGGCGGGGACGATATGATGGAATGAGACGTTGCATGCAGGCCACTTCCGCCGATCGATCTTGCCGACCGATCGGCATCGTGGTATTTCTCGAACCAAGGGATTTCGAGAAAAAGGGGAAGCGGCCGTCGATTTGCGCCCAATTTTTGCTATATCTTTTTGATAGAGGTTCTCGAAACCGCCCCGGAACTCCGACACCTTTCCGTGGGTTCGGCCGCTCTCGACCACCGACTTGGACATCAGGCCGGCCCGGAGGACGCGATGGTTCCCTGTACGAACTCTGTCTTTGAGGCCGTCCGCCCCAGCGTCCGGCTGAGCGTCCACGATCGAGGGGCCGTCGAGGCCCAGCGCCACAAGTGGATCGAGAGCGAAAAGGCTGGCCACGACCTTGGGGAATGGGCCATCCGGGGCTGGGTCCGCCAGCACTGGAATGGCTTCCTCCGCGAGAAGTGGCTGGAACACCTCGAAGGCCGGACGTTTTGGATCGAACTCGATCACGACGACTTCGGTCTGCTCCAGAGGGCCTTTCGGGATTCTCTGCTGATCGGCGAGATTCTTTGGCGACTCAAATCCGGCCGGGAAAACCTCGACGTCCTGAACTGGGCGATCGACGAGGGGCTTGGTACGGAGGAAGTCCTCGAGATTCTCGAAACCCTCGACATCAATAGCCGTCGGATCGAATGCCTCCTCGAAGCCCGGCTCTCGCAGGCTGGCTGACCGCTCCCGCCTCGCCCCTCCCGTCTTCGTCCCTTCGCCCGAAACTGCCGTCCGTCCCGGCCCGAGGGCCTTCCCCCTCGCCGACGTCCGAGTGCGCGCGCACCCCGCCCCTCGCCGTTCGAGGCCGTCGTCGGCGCGATCAGGCCGAGGGTCTGGCCGATGCCTCGACCAGGGAAACCAGGGTCCGGACGAAGCAGCCGGTCCCCCCGGCGTCCCGGGTCGGGCCGTCCGATTCGGCCCAGCTCGGCCCGGCGATGTCCAGGTGGACCCAGGGTCGGCCGGCGACGAACTGTTCGAGGAACTTGGCGGCCGAGACCGCGCCACCCCACTTGCCGCCGACGTTCTTGAGGTCGGCCACGCCGCTCTTGATCAGGTCGAGGAAGTCCTCGTCGAGCGGGAGCCGCCAGGCCCGCTCGCCGGTCGCCTTCGAGGCCACGGCGACCTCGGCGGCGAAGGCGTCGTCGTTGCTGAACAGTCCGGCGATCTTGGGGCCAAGGGCGACCAGGCAGGCCCCGGTCAGAGTGGCGAGGTCGAGGATCCGCGCCGGCTCCTGCTCGGCGGCGTAGCTCAGGGCGTCGGCCAGGATCAGCCGGCCCTCGGCGTCGGTGTTGAGGATCTCGATGGTCTTGCCGTTCCGGATGGTCAGGACGTCGCCGAGCCGCATCGCCCGGCCATTGATCATGTTCTCGGTGATGGCGAGATAGCCGACGACGTTGGCCCGGATCCCGAGCCGGGCGACCGCCGTCATCGCGGCCAGGACGACCGCGGCGCCGGTCATGTCGGCCTTCATGTCCTCCATCGAGGCGCTCGGCTTGAGCGAGAGCCCGCCGGAGTCGAAGGTCACTCCCTTGCCGACCAGTGCCAGGGTCGGGGCGTCGCCCCCGGCCCGATGCTCCAGGATCAGGAAGGCCGGGGGTTCCTCCGAGCCGGCCGCCACGCCGATCAGGCCGCCGAACCGCTCGGAGCGGATCCTGGACTCGTCCCAGACCGTCACCTTCAGGCCGGCCGACTCGCCCGCCTCCCGGGCCCTGGCGGCGAGGGCAGTCGGGGTCTTCTCGGCGGGCGGCGTGTTGGCCAGGTTGCGCGCCAGGTTGACCGCGTGGCCGACGACCTCGCCCCGGCGGACGGCGTCCTCGAACGAAGCCGGGGCGTCGGCCGGCCCGACGATCGAGAGCGTCTCGAAAGGATGCCGCGCCCGCTCGGCTTTCCGGAGGTCGATCCCCCGGGTCCCGACGACGACCCCCTCGGCCACGGCCGAGGCGATCGGACCCAACTCGCCCCCCTCGGGGACCGCCACCGCCACGTGCCCCCGGGCCCGGATCGCCAGCTTCTTGCCCACGGCGACCCCGGCCGAGAACGCCGCCCCGGCGTCGAACTTCTCCCGGGCCCCCAGCCCGAACGCGACCAGGGAAACGGCCGCCAGCCCGGTCCCCGTCAGCCCGATCAGGGGGACCACGTCGCCGACCGCTCGGCTCAGATCCTTCGCCTCGATCAGCCGCCCGAGCGTCGCGGCCAGCGGAGTCTCCTCCAGCGCGGCGGGGAGCCCCGCGTCGCCATCGAAAAGGCCGATGGCCAGGATCTCCGCTTCCACGGTGGCGAGCGATCGCCGGATCGGCTGCACTTTCATCGTCACTCCGCCGGATCGGGACTCGGGATTTAGCAGAGGACCGGTCAGAGCGTGACCTTCTCGTGGTCGCCCGGCTTGTAGCTCTGCCCGGTGGCCAGCGCTTTGACCAGTCCGATGGCATGGGCGACGGTGCTGGAGGGGGTGTCCCAGTACTCGGCCTTGGTCACGTCGACCCGGAGGAGGGCCAGTTCGGGATCGTCGAGTCCCTTGGGGAACCAGGCGACGTATTTCGGATCCCAGAGTTCCTGGGCCTTCGCCTTGTCGCGGACCAGCCTGGCCATCCCGGAGACGGAGACGTACTTGCTCTTCTCGGGCGAGGCGTAGCTCAGGCTGACGTGCTGGTCCTGCTGGACCTCGCCCACCTTGGCGGCGTCGCCCTTGGTGAAGAACCAGAGAACGCCGTCGAAGGCCCGGTTGTGGTCCTGATGGGTCGCCATCGGGCGGCCCCGGAGGCTCCCATCGGGCTCGACGGTCGTCATCATCGCGAACTGGATGTCCTGGATCAGCTCGCCCAGCTTCTTGACGGCGTCGTCGTGCTGCTTCTGGTCGCTCATGATGGGTCGGATCCTGGTTGCCGATCGGTCGAATCACGGATCGATCCGAGATGAGGCCGCAAGAAGCGTACCGAGCCGCCCGATCAGCCGGACCGGGGGGGAAGAGGCCGCGCGGGGACCCCGACGACGGTCTGGCCCGCCGGGACGTCGTGGTTCCGGGTGACGACCGCGCCGGCCCCGACGACCGCCCCCGCCCCGACGGTCACCGGCGCGACCAGGATCGACCCCGAGCCGAGGAAGGCCCCGGCCCCGACGGCCGTCGGGTGCTTCTGGCGACCGTCAAAGTTGGCGGTGATGACGCCGGCCCCGACGTTGACCGACGGCCCCAGGTGGGCGTCGCCGAGGTAAGCCAGGTGGCGGGCCTTCGCCCCAACCTCCAGGCGCGAGCGGTTCACCTCGACGAACGCCCCGACCTCGGCCCCGTCCTCCAGGATCGTCCCGTCGCGGAGGTGGGCGAACGGGCCGACCCGGCAGCCGACGCCGATCGCGACCCGGCCGGTGATCGCCGAGAACGGATAAATGACCGTGTCCCGGCCGATCTCGGCCCGGCCGTCGATGTAGGTGTTCCGGGGGTCGACGATGCTCACCCCCTGGTCCATCAGCCGCCCCTGGATCCGGGCCTGGAGCAGGGCGTGGGCCTGGGCCAGGTGCTCCCGGGTGTTCACGCCCAGGATGTCCTCGGGGGCCAGGCAGGGCAGGGCGATGACCCGCCGACCCATCGAGTGGAGCAGCGCCGGGGCGTCGGTCAGATAATATTCTCCCTGGGCGTTCCCGGTGTCCAGCCGTTCCAGCGCGTCCCAGAGGCCGGGCAACTCGAAGGCGTAGCAGCTCGGGTTGACCTCGCGGATCGCCCGCTCCTCGGGGCTGCAATCGCGCTCCTCGACGATCCGGAGGAATCGCCCGGCGCCGTCGCGGAGGATCCGGCCGAAGCCGGAAGGGTCCGGGACGATCGCCGTGCCGAGCAGGCAGGCGGCGTGCTCGGACTCGCGGCGGGCCAGGAGGTCGGCCAGCGGCTCGGGCCGGATCAGCGGCTCGTCGCCGACCAGGACGAGGACCGGCCCCTCGTACCGGTCCACCAGCGGCCGGCAGGCCCGGACCGCGTCGCCGGTCCCGAGCTGCCGCTCCTGGGTGGCGAACCGGATCTCGGGCTCGTCGGCCAGCGCCTCGCGGACCTGCTCGGCGCCGGAGCCGACGACCACGATGATCGTCCGGGCCCCGGCCCCCCGGGCCGCCTCGACCACGTAATGGATCATCGAGCGGCCGCAGACCTCGTGGAGAACCTTGGCCCGCTCCGACCGCATCCGCTTGCCGTGCCCGGCCGCCAGGATGATCGCCACCGGTCCCTGCATGAAGCTCAGCCCTCGGGTCGCCTGGATCCGCGGAGTCGGCCGGACCTCGCCCGCCGCCGGGCCGATTCTACGGCGACGCCGCGCCGAGCGTCAAACCGGCCCCCCCAAGCTTGAACGGCGGCCCGAGATCTGGCAGACTGGGCCCTTCCACGCGATCCCCCGGACGGCGGAGCCTGCGACCATGAGCCTGACCGCGGACGAGGTGGCCAAGGTGGCCCTGCTGGCCCGTCTCCGGCTCGCCCCCGGCGAGCTGGAAACCTTCACCGGCCAGCTCAACGCGATCGTCGGTTTCGTCGAGCAACTCGGCGAGCTCGACACCACCGGAGTCGAGCCCCTGGCCCACGGATCCGAGGTCCGGAACGTCTTCCGCGAGGACGTCCGTGGCCCCTCGCTCCCCCGCGAGGACGCCCTGGCCAACGCCCCCCAGCGTAACGCCGAGAGCTTCCTGGTCCCCGCCGTCCTCGAATGATCGGGACCCAGCTCGGATTTAAGCCCAGAGAAGCATCCCTTCATTTTATCTGAGCCGGATCAATGGGCGATCGACAATGGTTGATAAGTCATGGTATTTCCGGAATAGCAGCCGATGAGGCTTTAGATCCATTGGCTCTTGTCCGTCGTTAACCATCGGCCATTCACCATTTTCGATCCCGAATAGCCACTGATTCTTCGATCCTTTGGGGTAGCGATGGATCCGACCCGCTCGACCGCCGCCGGCCTGCTCGCCCAGATGAACGCGGGATCCATCACGGCCGAGGAGGTGACCCGCGCTTACCTCGACCGGGCCGACCGGCTCGAAGTCCGGGTCAAGGCGTTCCTCCACCGCGACGCCGACACCTCGCTGGCCCGGGCCCGGGACGTCGACGCCCGCCGCCGGGCCGGCAAGCCGGTCGGGGCTCTGGCGGGCGTCCCGATCGCGCTCAAGGACGTCCTCTGCACCAAGGGGATCCCGACCACCTGCGCCAGCCGGATGCTCCGGGACTTCCGGCCGCCCTACGACGCCACGGTCATCGAGCGGCTCATCGAGGCCGACGCGATCCCGATCGGCAAGACGAACATGGACGAGTTCGCCATGGGCTCGTCGACCGAGAACAGCGCCTTCGGGCCGACGAGCAACCCGTGGGACCTCGGCCGGATCCCCGGCGGCTCCTCGGGGGGCTCGGCCGCCGCCGTCGCCGCCGACTTCGCGCCGATCTCGCTGGGTTCCGACACCGGGGGCTCGATCCGCCAGCCCGCCGCGCTCTGCGGGATCGTCGGCCTGAAGCCGACCTACGGCCGGGTGAGCCGCTACGGCCTGATCGCCTTCGCCAGCTCGCTTGACCAGATCGGCCCGTTCTCGCACGACCTGGCCGACACCGCGTTGCTCCTCAAGGTGATCTCCGGCAAGGACCCCCGCGACGCCACCAGCGTCGACGAGCCGGTCCCCGACTACCCGGCCTCGCTCGACACCCCGCCCGGGTCGCTCCGGATCGGCCTGGTCCGCGAGTTCTTCTCCGAGGGGCTCGACCCCGAGATCGAGGCCGCGATCCGTGAGGCCGTCCGGGTCTACCAGGCCGCCGGGGCGACCGTCCGCGAGGTCTCGCTGCCGCACTCGAAGTACGGGGCCCCGGCCTACTACCTGGTCGCCCCGGCCGAGTGTTCGAGCAACCTCGCCCGCTACGACGGGACGATCTTCGGCCACCGGGCCGAGGATTTCTCCGCCGCCTCGCCCGAGGAGGAGGCGATCCCGCCCCTGATCCGGATGATGATGGCCAGCCGCGCCGAGGGGTTCGGCCCCGAGGTCAAGCGGCGGATCATGCTGGGGACCTTCGCCCTCTCCGCCGGCTACGCCGACCAGTATTACAACCAGGCCCTGAAGGTCCGCCGCCTGATCCGGAACGACTTCGACGCCGCCTTCAAGGATGTGGACATCCTCGTCGGCCCGACCACGCCGACCGCCGCCTTCAAGTTCGGCGAGAAGACCGCCGATCCGCTGGCGATGTACCTCTCCGACATCTACACGATCACCACCAACCTCGCCGGGATCCCCGGGCTGAGCATCCCCTGCGGCCTGACAAAGTCCGGCCTGCCGATCGGCCTCCAGTTGATGGCCCCGGCCTTCGCCGAGGAGACGCTGTTGAGGACGGCGCGGGTCTTCGAGCGGGCGACGGATTGGCACCAGAGGCGGCCGGAGCTGGTATAATGCCTTTCGAGAGAGCGTTCTCCAATCTCGGTGCGAAAGTCGGTGACCTCGAATCGGCCTGGCGAGATCGCCTGATCGACGCCGAACATTTGATGAATGCTGATCGATACAGCACGGCAATATCGATGGGCCTCTACGCGTTGGAAATCCTACTCAAGAGCCGAATTTGCCTCCGACTCGATCTGAGGCAACTGCCAAAACCTTTCGAGATCCACGATCTATCGGGGCTTTTGGTCCTGTCCGGCCACTCTCAATCCATCAACAAAAGGATTGCTCGACGCGTGAAAACGAATTGGGTGCAAGTCGAGAAAATGAGTCGAGAGCTGTTGAAACTGAGATATCAGCCGAACACCATGAAGACACGCCAGATGGCCGAGGACTTCTTCGCCCAACTCAAAGCCGAGCCTGACGGAGTCATCCCTTGGATATCGAGCCAGAGCTGAACCCATTGATTCTACGCGTTCGCGACTCCTTGCAGGGCTTCGCCGCGAAGAAGGATTGGGCAAAAGAAAACTATCGGCTTTTCATGGTTGTGAATACTGTTTGGTATAAGTTCCAGGTCACTCTGATGGCAAGCGAGTATGATCCCGCTACTGGAAAGATGAATGCGCAATACGATGAAGTCCTCGATTACCTTGAAGAAGATTTGAAAGACGTGCCCGGCTTATACGAGGCGGTCTCGGTGTTCCTCGTGCCTTTCCTGGGTCTTGGATTCCCGGGTTCGCTCGATGCCGGCGGGAATTGGGTCGAGGTCGATTTCGGTTTGCTGAATCCGGGCGTGGAAGATCTTCGCTGGATCGGCGATGAGTCTAGGCAAGGATAGGTTGATGGATTACACGATCGTCATCGGCCTCGAAGTCCACGTCCAGCTCACCACCGAGAGCAAGATGTTCGCGAGCTGCGGGACCGAGTTTGGGCTCCCGCCCAACACGCAGACCGACCCGGTCTCGCTGGGGATGCCGGGGACTCTCCCGGTGATGAACCGGCGGGCGTTCGAGCTGGCGCTCAAGACGGCCGTGGCGCTCCACGCCGAGATCGCCGGGTTCACCAAGTGGGACCGGAAGAATTATTACTATCCGGACCTCCCCAAGAACTACCAGATCAGCCAGTACGATTTACCGTTCAGCACCGGGGGCTGGCTGGAGATCCCCCCCCAGAAGGACGGCTCGGGCGGCGGGCGATGTCGGCTGACCCGGGTCCACCTGGAGGAGGATACTGGTAAGCTCACCCACGGAGCGGGTGGATTCTCGGAAGTGGATCTGAACCGCGCCGGGATCCCGCTGATGGAGATCGTCGGCGAGCCCGAGATCCGGAACTCCCGGGACGCCAAGGCGTGCCTGGAGGAGTTGCGGCTGACCCTCCGCTACCTGGGCGTCTCCGACTGCGAGATGCAGGAGGGGAGCCTCCGGTGCGACGCCAACGTCAACATCCAGATCGAGCGGGAAGGCAAGACGATCGCCACGCCGATCGTCGAGATCAAGAATTTGAACAGCTTCCGGGCCGTCGAGCGGGCCATCGACTACGAGGCCGAGCGGCAATTCGCCCGCTGGAAAGCAGACGGCAAGACGATCAATGACGCCCCCAAGCAGACCCGGGGTTGGAGCGATCCCGAGGGGATCACCAAGCCCCAGCGCGAGAAGGAGACGGCGGCCGACTACCGCTACTTCCCCGAGCCCGACCTCGTCCCCGTCGTCGTCGACGAGGCCTGGGTCGCCCGGGTCCGGGCCTCGATCGGCGAGCTCCCGGCCGAGCGTCGCCGGCGGTTCTCATCGGACTTCGGCCTCTCGGATTACGACGCCAACGTCCTGGTCGAGCAGGGGCAGGACGTGGCCGATTACTTCGACGCCGTCGCCGGATCCACCGGTGAATTTAAACTGGCGAGCAACTGGATCCAGCAGGACATCCTCCGGTCCGTCAAGGAGCGGAAGGTCCCGATCGGTGAGTTCCCGGTCGGGCCCGGGGCGCTGGCCGACCTGATCAACCGGGTCGGTCGGTCGGAGCTGAACACGAATCAAGGGCGCGAGGTTCTCGGCAAGATGATCGCGACCGGCGAGCCGGTCGAGGCGATCATCGCGGCCGGCGGCTACCAGATGGTGTCCGACCGCGACGCCATCGCCTCGGCCGTCGAGGCCGCGCTGGCGGCCAACCCCAAGGCATTGGAAGACCTCAGAGGCGGCAAGAAGAAGCCCGAGGCCGTCAAGGGCTTCCTCCGAGGCCAGGTGATGAAGCAGACCGGCGGCAAGGCCGACCCCGCCGTCGTCGGGGAATTGCTCGACGCCCGGCTCGCCGAGCTGGCCGGCTGATCCGCGACCCGAACCGGGAGGCCCCATGATCGAGATCGACCGCAGGACGTTCGTCAAGTCAACCGGCGCGGCCCTGGCCGCCGCCTCGATGGCCGGCCCCCGGGCGCTCGCCGGGCCGCCCAGGCCGCCCTGGAAGAAGGCGTTCATGCTCTCGGTCGCGTCCCAGGGGCCGGTCCTCGGGCACTTCCAGCTCCTGAAGGAGGCCGGCTTCGAGGGCGTCGAGCTGCTCAGCCCCAACGGGTTCGACCGCTCCGAGGTCCTCAAGGCCCGCGACGCGACCGGCCTGGTGATCCACGGGGTTTCGGGCTCGGCCCACTGGAACGCGCCGCTGTCCAGCCCCGACCCCGCCGTGGTCGAGAGGGGCCTGGCCGCGATCCGGCAGTCGATCGCCGACTGCAAGGCGTACGGCGGGTCGACCGTCCTGCTGGTTCCGGCGGTGGTCAAGCCGCCCGTCACGCACCGGGAGGCTTACGCCCGGTCGCAGGCCAACGTCCGGAAGGTGATTCCCGAGGCCGAGGCGGCCGGGATCAAGATCGCGATCGAGGAGGTCTGGAACAAGTTCCTCCTCAGCGCCCCGGAGTTCGCCCGCTACATCGACGAGTTCGGCACGCCGGCCGTCGGGGCTTACTTCGACGTGGGGAACGTGGTCGAATACGGCTTCCCGCAGGAGTGGATCCGCGAGCTGGGCAAGCGGATCCTCAAGATCCACGTCAAGGAATACGGCAAGCCCAAGCGGTTCAGCTACCCGCTCGGAGAAGGGGAGATCGACTGGCCAGCCGTCAGGTCAGCGCTGATCGAGGTCGGCTACGACGGCTGGATCACCGCCGAGGTCGGGCTGGCCGACCTCGACGGGATGAAGGACGTGGTCCGGCGGATGGACAAGATCCTCGGGATGGAATGAGTTTCGATGGGGGATCTCCCGTCATTTCCGGGCGATCACTCGGCCCTCACTTCCCGCCCTTGCCGGCCCACTTGATGAAGTAGAAGACGATCGGCGTCTCGCCGGAGTTGACGATTCCGTGCGAGACGTTGGGGGCGGTATACATCACCGAGCCGGGGCCAACCTGAGTGGTCTTGCCGTCGACCTCGATGTCGCCGTGGCCGGCCTCGATCACCATGACCTCCTCCTCGGCGTGGGTGTGGGGCGGGTGCGGGGTCTTGCCCGGGGCGAGGACCAGCCGGCCGGTCACGAAGTTGGTGCTGCCCGGGGTGTCGCCCGCGAGGTAGATCCCGAGCTTGCCGAAGACGGCCCCGCGATCGCTGGCGTCGGTCATCTTGACCTGGTCGAGCGTGACGACCTGCGACGCGAGGATCGCGGCCTTCTCGGCGGCGTGGGCACGCTCGCGAGCTGCCCAGCCGAGGGCCAGGGCCAGCGCGAGGGCGGTCAAGGACACGGTCTTGAGGGGGGACCGGGAGCGGGTCGTTGGCATTGGGCGGATCCTCGGACGAGTTGGGTGGTGGTGGTCGAACCCCTCGGATCAGCCGAGGAGCCGGCCCGGCGAGTTGGGGATCTGGATCTCCCGACCGTCGGGGTGGAGCTTGCAGCGGAAGTGATGGCAGTCGAGTTCGAGGCCGCTGATCGAGTAGCGGGCCGGGTCGAAGTGGTAGAGGCCCGCCGGCAGGGCGTCGTGGGCGGCGACGGTCAGGAGGATCTCGGAGGCTCCGGCGATGTCCTCGCCCAGCTTGGAGGCCGTGTTGAGCTCGCAACTGAACAGGTCGTCCTCGCCGATCAGGAGCGTCGGCCCGTAGCCGATCCCGACGCTCCCGTAGACGTCGCTCTCACTCGGGGTGACGCCGTTGATCGCCTCGAAGCTCCGGAACATGTCGAGCGCGGCCTCCAGGGCCATGCCCGGGGTGTCGAACACCGCGAACAGGTTGTCGGCCTCCTGCTTGACCACCCGGCCGCCGTTCCCCTCGACCGACGGACGGGCGGCCAGGTCCATCCGGGCGATCATCGACAGGTAATGGATGATCCCGTGTTTGTGCGAGAGTCGGGAGAAGCCGACCATGTCCAGCACCAGGATCGCGACCCGGCGCTCGAAGGTCCGCCGGATCTGCTCGTCGATCTCCGCGGTCCGCCCAGGCTCCTGGTTCCGCTCGGAGAGTAACTGCCGGAGGAGGGTCCGCCCTTCCGGGCCGGCGGGATCGATGCGGGTGGTCATGGGGCGACTCCGGCCGGGGTCTCGATCTCGGTCCGATCCCGGGAGGGATCACCAATCTAAAAGGCGGGGCTCGGCTTTTCCACCCCCCGGTCGCGATCCGGGCCTCAGGACGGGATCAGGGCCCGGAGCAGGAGGCCGTGGACGTCGGTCGTCGCGAGGGAAGGGCCTCCACCCGGGTCCGGGCCGTCGCCGATCAGGATCGGGCGGTCGGCCTCGATCGGGGCCGGGAGGCCATGGCTCCCCCGGACCAAGGACGGGTCGAGCGGGATCACGTCGAAGAGGGTCCGGAAGCCCAGCTTCTTCTGGAGGAGGCGGCGGGCCAGCCGGAGCCGGGGCGCGGCGATCTTGGGGTCGAGGAACAGCTCGCAGGGATCGTAACCCGGCTTCCGGTGGATGTCGACGGTCCGGGCGTAGTCGGGGGCCCGGTCGTCGTCGAGCCAGAACGGGTAGGCGAACCAGGCGTCCGGCTCGGAGAGGGCGACGATCTCGCCGGACCGGGCGTGGTCGAGCCCCACCTCGTGCCGGGCCTCGCCCGCGAGGAGCCGGGCGACCCCGGGCTCGGCCCCGAGGAGGTCGCGGACCCGGGGGAGGTCGCCGGGGTCCCGGACATGGACGTGGGCGACCTGGTGGTCGCAGACGGCGAACGCCCGGCTGGTGAGCGGGTCGAAGACCTCGCCGAACGGCCCGGGGCGGACCTCGAGCAGGCCGCCTCGGCGGAGGACCCGGTTGGGAAGGACCGCGCGGGAAACGTCGCAATGGCCGTATTCGCCGACGACCCAGACCCGGGCCCCGGTCGCCCGGGCCTGGTCGAGCAGCGGGGCGCAGGCGTCATCGAGCTCGCCGACGAGCCGGGGGAGATCGGAGCCGGAGGGGCCCAGCTTCTGGGGGTCGTAATCCAGGTGCGGGAGGTAGACCAGCGTCAGGTCGGGCCGCTCGTCGCGGAGGACGCTCGCGGCGGACCGGGCGATCCAGGCGGTGCAGGGGAGCCCGGCCCCGGGCCCCCAGAAGGTCCGGAACGGGAACGGCCCCAGCTCGGCTTCCAGGCGGCCGGTCAGGCCCTCGGGCGTCCCGAGGATCCCGAACGCCTTGTTGCCGTCGGCCGCGTAATAGGGTTTGGGGGTGACGCTGAGGTCGACCGCCGCCCCCTGGTTGAACCACCAGAACAGCTTGGCCGCCTTGAAGGGCCGGCCCCGGGCCGCCGCCTCCCGGCGGGCGGTCGCGTAGATCGGCTCGGCCTGGATCAAGGCGTTGGATTGCTGCCAGAACCGGACCTCGCCGGTGTCGCGGAAGTACCAGCCGTTGCCGACGACGCCGTGCCCCTCGGGCGAAAGGCCAGTCAGGAAGCTCGCCTGGGCCGAGCAGGTGACGGCCGGGACGACCTCCCGGAGCGTCCGGGTCCAGCCCGAGCCGGCCATCGCCCGGAGCCGGGGGGCCATTCCCAGGAGCCCGCCGGTCAGGCCGACGGCGTCGATCAGGACCAGGGGGGCCGAGTCGCTCAAGGGTTCACCGCCATCGCCGGGGGTTCCGCAAACGACCGGGCCCGGCCCCCGAGTGGGAGGCCGGGCCCGCGATCTCCGAGGTCCGCCGAGGTCCGGCTCAGGCGGAGAGACCCGGAACCCGCGACGACAGGTGCCGCCGCCAGAAGGCCGCGCCGGCGTAGGCCAGGACGACCAGGGTGGCGATCCCGACGGTCCCCTGCGAGCCGCCCTCGGTGAAGCCGTAGCTGTGGAGGCCGACCCCGAGGACGAAGTTGACGCCGTACCAGGCCATCAGGACCGAGAGGAAGCAGACGACCGAGGCCATCACCAGCCAGAACGTGTTGACCCAGCCCGCGAACCGGCCGTGGAGCGGGATCAGGTAGACCAGGAGCGTGATCAGGGCCCAGACCTCCTTCGGGTCCCAGCCCCAGAACCGGCCCCACGAGACGTCGGCCCACCAGCCCCCCAGGAACGTCCCGGCGGCGACCAGGAGGATTCCCACCTGCATCGACCGATAGATGAAGTTCGAGATCGGCTTGATCTGCGCGGCGGTCGCCTGCATCGCCAGGTAGCGGGCCCCGAGCTTGGGCTGAGCCTGGGCCGAGACGCGGGGCTCGGCCCGGGTCAGGACCGCCGTCCCCCCGCCGGACGAGCCGAGCGGCGGGGCGAACAGGTCGGCCGAGGAGGGGACGCCGGCCAGGGCCGCGTCGTCGAGGTCGTCGGGGTTCCGGAAGATCGAGCGGTTCACCGCCTCGCCGGCCATCGCGAAGAGCGCCACGCCGGTCAGGACGAAGCCCACCCCGAACAGGGCGATCATCCCGTAGAGGCCGAACCGCTCCAGGATCTGGGGCGAGCTGAGCCGGTCGGCCCACGCCGAGGCCCCGAAGTAGCCCAGGGCCATCAGCGGGACACCCGCCAGGAGCGGCGAGGCCAGCCGGGCGAAGCCCGAGGTCCGCTTGTAGGTCGCCGTCAGGTAGAGCGAGGTCGCCGCCACGCCCAGGCCCATCGCCAGGGCGAAAGCGGCGTAGCTGGAGACGATCGTCAGGACGTGGATCGTCAGCCAGTAATTGCTCCGGAGGACCGGCGGGAGCTGCGGGATGTCCGGGTCCAGCATCGGAACCGTCGCCGCCAGGCCGGTGGCCAGCAGCGCGACCCCCGAGGCCGCCAGCGCCGCATACGTCTTCCGGTAGATCGCCTCCAGGACCAGTCCCAGGACCGCCGTGATCATCCCCACCCAGATCACCGTCTCGTACATGTTCGTGACCGGGGCCCAGCCCGAGATCCGGATCCGGAGCGAGAAGCCGTAAATCTCCAGCCCGATCCCCGCCGCGAACCCGGCGATCCCGGCCAGGTAAAGGGCATTCGAGAGCTTGCCGAAGGTCCGTTCCATCCTCATCGAGACGCCGAAGTTGGCGACGACCAGGCTGAAGATCAGCGCCAGGAGGCCGACGCCGTAGGCAATCGGGGCCTGGAAGAACGGGGCCAGCTCGTTGAAGTGGACCTCGCGGGCCATCGCCCCGGCCGAGGGGTACGACTCGGCGTTGATCGAGCGGCCCAGGTCGCCCGAGGCGGCGACCAGGGCGAGCGCGGGCTCGGTCCGGGCCCGGCCCGGGTTGGCCAGTTCCTCGTCACCCATCGCCTTCAGGGCCGACCGGAACGCCTCGACCTTGGCGGCCGGGTATCCGGCCCTGGCCAGCTCCTCGACGGCGACGTCACGGATCACCCCGAGCGGGACCCAGGCCGACTTCTCCTTGAGCCAGGCGGTGTACCGGGCGTCGAAGGCCGGGCTGTCGCCGGGGATCTCACGATCTTTGCTCGGCAGGTCGTTCAGATACTTATGCAGGGTGTTGGCTGCCTCCACCTCCAGCGGGGCCAGGCTCCGGGGGTCCGTCTCCTGCGCCTTCTTGTAGGCGGCGGCCGTGTAGCTCAGCGTGGCGGCGGAGGCCGGGTGCGGGGTGACCAGGAGCGGCACGGCGCTGAAGGTCTCCTTGTCGCGGATCGCCCGGTAATGGGCCAGCTTGACCCCGAGGTCGAACGCCTTTTGCTCCAGTTCGGAGAGCTTGGGCTTGCCGGCCCGCATCGAGCCGGCTCCCTGGCCCCGGCTGGTCAGCTCGTCGAGCCACTGGACGAACGGGGTGGCCTTGCCGTCGACCCGGACCTCGGCGTCTTCCAGGTCGTCGGGGGAGAGCCATCGGGTCTCCTCGCCGACCTTGGCGGCCAGCTTCTCGACGGCCTTCTCGTCGGCCTCGGCCAGCTTGCCGGCGCGGATGATCCCGCGGATCGCCGCCGCGTCGATCTCGTCCTTGGCGGCGACCGCCTTGATCCGGGCGCGGTCGGCCTCGGCGACCGAGGCCCGGCCGGCAATCGATTCGAGGGCCGAGGCCAGCTCGCCCCGGAGGATGAACCGCTTCAGCGGAAGCCACTCGACCGCGATGATCGGCTGGGCGTCCCAGAACTTGGGCCGGACCGACCAGTCGAAGAACGCGGCGACCGGGGCCCAGCTCGTGACGAGCTTGCCGTCCTCGCTCGTGAGCCGGATCGTCTCGCGGGTGTAGACCGACTTGATTTCCTGGCGGGCGACGGTGTCGATCGGCTTGATCCGGCCGGCGTGCATCATGGGCAGCTCGCCCAGGATCTCGTAAGTCCGGGTGTGGCCGACCGATTCCTTGCGGACCTTCTCGGCCGCCGAGGCGCCGGTGGCGAGGACGAGGGCCGCCGCGACGAACGTCCCGAGGCCGGTCCTTCCGTATCTGCGATGCATGGGTCGTGCTCCCGGCCGGGGTGGGCCTCGAGTGGGTGTCGGGGTTCGATCGATCAGAGCGGATCGTGGTCGTCGGGCTCGGGGGAGGGCCCGGGTCCGTCGGGCGTCGGGGCCCGGCCGGCCTTGGCCTCCAGGCGTCGCCGGGCCTTCTCGGCGCCCCGCTCGCGCTCGCGGTGGCCGCCGTCGGTGAAGATCCCGGCCCTCATGTAGAACTGGACGAACGCCCCGAGGACGACGACGATGCAGCCGACGTAGATCAGCTCGCGGGCGGGGTTCTTGGCGACCTGGAAGACCGACATGAACTCGCCGGTCTCGCGCCCGGTCTTGGGGTCGACGTGGCGGGAGTAATTGGTCTGGAAGAACCGCCAACCCTTGTAGTCAAGCGTGTGGTTCATGAAGATCGAGACCGGCTTCTCCTTGATCCCGGCCGCCTCGTCGGTCAGGGTCACCTCGCTCCGGTAGCTCGACGCATTCGAGGTCCCGGGGTCGAAGCCGACGTCGAAGTCCTTGAGCGTGAGCGAGAAGCCCAGGTCCATCCGGTCGGAGTCGAAGGCGACCTCGTACATCGAGTCGCCCAGGGCGATCGTCAGGTACGATGGGTCGAAGGTCGGCGACTTCCGGAGCCAGAACTCCTTGGACTCCTTGCCCACGGTCAGCTCGACCAGCGCGGCGGGGAGGGCGTCGTCCTTCTTGTTCGGGGGGAGGTCGATCGACTCGGCGGATTCCTCCTCGCGGCCGGCCTGGAGATACTCCTCGATGGCGAAGGTCATGGTCATCGGCGACGAGCCGTCGCCGCCGAAGGCCGCGACCTCCTGACCGATCTTGATCTCGCCAGCGGACCGGACCTTGGCCGGGTTCCCGCGTCCGAAGACCCGGTAGGCGACCCGGCCCTGGTTGTCCCCCATCACCTCGACCTGGCCGAACCGCTGGTTGACCTCGGGGGCGACGATCGGCGGGTAGTAGTAGGAGACGTGGAGCAAGGGGGCGGGCGGCTGGGCCCCCTTCTCGTCGGACTCGGGGACGGTGGTCGGGGCCATCGGGAGGCCGGCGTAGCCGTTGTGCTTGATCGCCGGGCCGTCCCCCTTCTTGACCGAGAACTGGACGATGTGGATCGCGTCCTCGCCCAGCGACCGGCGGATCCGGGCGCTCTCGATCGGCTCGTGCTCCGACTTGACGAAGCTCGCCGTCAGGTCGCTGTCGGGGAGCGGGATTGGCTGGCCAGGCTTGGCGTCGTCGACCCGGACCTCGGTCGACCGGATCTTGCCGGCCTTGTCGGCGTAGAGGAGCCGGGCGACGCCCTCGGGGCCGGGGTTGGCGGGGGGGCTGGCGAAGTCGTCGAGCAGCTCGGGGCGATCGACATACGAGAAGATGAACCGGGCCGGGCCGGCGGTCCGGAAGACCCGGGGGACGCCCTGCGGCTGGGTGGCGAACCAGCGGTCTTCCTCGGAGGTGAAGACGTCGACCGGGACCTTGCCGCCGGGGGGGATCACCTTGGGCCGGATCTTGATCATCGGCGTGCCGGCGGGGTCGGGCACGAAGAGCGCCTTGGGCATCGAGGCCGCGTAGTATCGCTTGATCGCCAGCTTGAACGGGGTGTCGGGGGCCGAGGAGATCACCTCGGACCGGCCCTCGGCCCAGTCGAACGCGCCGGGGCGGGCGGGGACCTTGTACTCGCCGGTCGGCTGGCCGGTGTGGGGATCCATCGGCTTGACGTAGAAGACCGGCTTGTGGTTCCGGATCAGCTTGCCCGAGGTCTGCCCTTCGAGCATCCCGAGTTGCCCCTCGTCGGCCGTTTGCGCGGCCCACCACGAGCCGCCGATCACGATCAAAAGGCCGACGTGGGTGATCAGGAAGCCGGTCTGCCGCTTCACCCAGGGGTAGCGGATCAGGGCGGCGCAGAGGATGTTCAGGCCCAGGAACGCCATCAGGAGAGCGAAACCCCGAGTCTGGTAGATGTATTCGTTGGCCGCGTTCATCCCGTAGTCGCTGTTGAACTTGGTGCCGAAGGCCAGGGTCGCCGCCAGGGTCGCCAGGCAGAACACCGCGAGTTTCAGCGAGGAGAGGAAGCGGAAGGCCGCGTCGAAGGCCCGGACAACCATCGATCCCTTGGGGCGAGGGTCCGGGCCATCGGCTCGCTGCGGCGGGGGCGTGGGGGTCTTCCGGGTGGCGGTCGCCATGATGGGCACCTGTCCGAGGGGCGGGCGTGGAGGGGGGCCGCGAGGGCGGGCAAGTCGGCCCGGCGGATCGTCACGCCAATGCCGACATTGTAGTCAAAACGGCGGGGCCGGGCCAGCCGATCCAATCCCCCGGCGGATCCCCAAAGGACGACGTCCGGCCCCTGATGGTGGGACCGCCTCCGCCGCATCTCCGGGAAGATCGCCCAAGGAATTCGCCGACCTACGACAAATCTTTGTTGAACCTTCGCCGTTCGTCAAGGGGCGTGGGTGTCCGGTTTGAAAGAATTAGGCGTAGCGGAAGGTGTCGTCCCACTTCCGGTCGAGCGCGGCCAGGGCCCGGTCGATCGGGACGGCCCGGAGTCGGCCTTGGGAGTCCCGGCGAGCCAGGCCGAGGCGGAACATCTTGCCCAGGGCGTCCTCGATCTCGAAGTTGATCTCGACCCCCGAGACCGACTTGAGGAACGCCTCGACGTGGAGGTCGAGCTTCTCCATGGTCCAGGACTCGTCCGACTCAGAGGCCCGCCAGAGGAAGAAGTAGGCCAGCATCGTCTCCTTGTATTCCTCCTCCTCGGCCGAGTCGACGAGCCGGGTCAGGACGCTCCCGTTGTTGGCCAGCGTCAGGTAGTACAGGTTCCGGATCATCGAGGAGAGGTGTTTGTGCTTGGCCCGCTGGAAGCCAAAGAACGAGTTGACCCCCGCCGAGATCGGGGCGATCGCCAGCGGGGCCAGGAGCAACGGGTTCCCCATCGCGGCCAGCCCGACGCCCAGGAGCTTCATGGCCAGCGCGGGGACGCCCATGACCACAGGCGATGCGATCTGCGCCTTGTCGATCCAGCGCATCTTGACCCGGGTTCCCTGCTCGGGCAGGTGCATCTCCATGTCGACGTGGGGGACGTCCTTGAACATCCGGAGATACACCACGTCGGTCCGGACGAACGGCCCCAGCTCCAGGCCCGCCTTGAACTTCAGGGCGATCACCAGCCGCTGGTAGCCGTCCAGGAGCATGGTCCGCTTGCGGAATTTGGTCTTGGGGCCGCGGAAGACCCGGGCGATCTGGGTGTAGCCCCGGGCGTAGATCCGGAGGTGCTCGAAGAGGCCGAAGTTGGGGACGTAGGTCAGGCCGACCTCGTTGGGGGCCTGGACCGCCTGCTCGATCACCGAGACGTCCAGCTTCCGATAATTGGCCCGCTCCAGGGCGGCCTCGAAGGGCGGGAGGAACGCCTCGTCGGAATCCTCGGTCCGGTCCACGGAGTGGTCGGCGAGGTCGACGTAGTCGGAGTCGGGGTCGAGCGGGGCGTAGAGTTCCTTGAGCTCGCGGAGGCGTTGGTAGAACTCGCTGTGGAAGGTCGCCCCCAGGAGCGGGCCGAACTTGCCGAGTTGCTCGCGGTCCCCGGCCGAGAGACCCGGCTGGGCCATCAAAAGCCGGGTCAGGTCCCCCGGCCGGATCGGGAGGGCCCGGTCTCGAACGTCGATGCAAGGCAGGCGGAGCGACTCGCCGATCACCGGGGGCAGGGCGTGGGAGTCCTCGAGGTCGTCGTCATCCTCGGGGTCGACCGAGGGCTGCACCGAATCCGTGGCCATGGGGTCCCCCGGGGGCGTCGCGGGTCTATTCGCTGGAGGGAATTATAACCGGGCTGACGGGATCCGCGAGGAATCCGGTCCGGTTGACGCGGGATGGGCCTGGCGGTCACCGGTGGCCGATTCCGAAGAGGCTTGGTAGGCTCCTGTTGGAGAGCCCGAGGCGGGCGGCCCGAAGTCGGTGCCGCGCCCCGGCGGCGAGTCGGGAGGGGTCCTTGTCAGGTTCCAAACTTGCCCGACTCCGGGTCGGGGTCGTCGGCCTCGGCCGGCTCTGGGAGGCCCGACACAAGCCGGCCCTGGCGAAGATGGTGGACCGCTTTGAGGTCACCGCCGTCTTCGATCAGGTCGCGCGTCGGGCCGAGATCGAGGCCGCCCAGGTCGGCTGCGCAGCCGTCGACGGGCTGGTCGCCCTGGTGGAGCGGCCCGACGTCGACGCGGTCTACCTGTTGACCCCCCAGTGGTTCGGCCCGTTTTCGATCGAGGTCGCCTGCGCGGCGGGCAAGCCGATCTACAGCGCCCTGCCGATGGCCGGCGACCGCGACGAGCTGGAACGGCTCGACGGCCTGGTCCGATCGGGCGGCGTGCCCTTCATGCCCGAATTCGCCCGGCGGTTCTACCCCACCACGCTCCGGCTCCGCGAGCTCCTGGCCACGGTCCTCGGCGCCCCCCGGCTGGTGATCGGCCAGGGCCGCCTCTTCGGATTCGACCGCTACGGCCAGCCGGGCCCTTCGACCCAGATCGCCCCGGCGACGCTCCTGATCGACCCGGGGAGCTACCTGATCGACTGGTGCCGGTTCATCTTCGGGTCCGAGCCGGTCGCGGTCCAGGGCTGGGGCGGGTCGGTCCTCCCGGTCGAGGGCGGCGGCGGCGATCCCGACTTCGAGACGATCCACCTGGAGTTCTCGGGCGGGGCCCTGGCGCAGCTCTCGGCCGGCCGGTTCCATCGCTCGGCCTGGGGCGAGGCCGGCCGGTTCCTCCCGCAGCCGGGGATCCAGGTCTTCGCCGAGCGCGGGGTGGCCTGGCTGGAGATGCCCGACCGGATCCAGTGGACCGACCCCGACGGCCCCCACGACGAGCGGCTCCCGCTGGAGCCCTCGGTCGGCGAGCTGCTCAACGAACACTTCCACCGGCTGGTCCGCGGCGAGCCATCGCTGGCCCCGACCTGGGACGACTCGATCGCCGTGGCCCGGACCGTCGACCTGGTCCGCCGGAGCGGCCGGGAAGGCCGGCGGATCGGCACCAAACCCCCGGACTGAGGGGCGATCCGGTCAATTTCATGAGTGGTGACGATGGATGGATGATGAATAATGGACGATGGTTGATGGGTGAGAAATTCCTGGAGATTTCCCCGGCATCGACATCGGATACCGTCCCGCTTGTCGATCATAACCCATTGACCATCAACCATCTCCGATCCCGGATAGCCTCGAAGCATCAGCCATTCGCCATTTTCAATCCCGGATAGCCTCTGACCCGAACGGACGCCACCGACGATGGGGAGGGATCCCGAATCGACCGAGAGGCCCGCCTGGCCGTTGGCCGCCGTCGCCGCCTCGGCCCTGCTGGGCCTGGCGCTGATGGCCGACCAGGCGTATCGCTCCTCGGCCACCTATGACGAGGTCACCTACCTCAAGGTGGCCGCCCGATGGTGGCGGACCGGAGAGCAGGACGCGATCACCCGGATGGGATCGCCGCTGACCTTCTGGAAGCTCCAGCAGGCCCCGACCCTCTGGGCGCTGGATCGCCTCGGCCATCGCGACTGGGTCGACGACCCGGTCGCCCACCAGTCGGATCTCCTCCCGTTGGTCCGGCTCGGCGGGCTCTGGGTCTGGCTGGTCGCGCTCCTGGTCGCCGCCGATTGGGCGCGGAGGCTCTACGGTCCCCGGGCGATGGCGATGGCATCGGCCGTCTTCGGGCTCGGCCCGAACCTCCTGGCGCACGGGACCCTGGCGACCATGGAACTCCCGGTGGTCGCCTGCGCCTCGGCCATGTTCTTCGGGTTCTGGTTGTTCCTCAAGTCGGGGAGCCGTCAGGCTTTCTGGACGACCGCGGCGCTGGGCGGCCTGGCCATGTCGTGCAAGTTCACGACGGTCCTGGTCCCGCCGATCCTGGGGTTGGTCTGGGCGATCGACCGGGTCCTCGACCGGGCCGGGAGGGATCGGGAGGCCGGCGAGCGGATCCGATGGATCGGCGCGGTCGCGGCAGCCTTCCGGACGGTCGCGCCGGGGATGATCGGTTTCGTCCTGGCGATGGTCGCCGCGAACCTGCTGGTGACCGGCTTCGCGACGATCCCCCTGAGCGCCAACGGCGGCTCGCACCCGCTGCTCGAGGGCCGGTTCTCGCCGGGCCTGGAGCGCTGGGCGGCCTGGGTCTTCGAGTCGTCGTTCCCGCAGGACTGGGTCGGCCTGGCCACCCAGGTCGTCCACCAGAGGAACGGCGGGCCGAGCTACCTTCTGGGCGAGCGGCGGTTGACCGGATGGTGCCTCTATTACCCTGTGACCCTGGCCGTGAAGGTCCCGCTCGCCTTCTGGCTTTTGATCGCCACCAGGTCGGGGATGGCGGTCGTCGGCCGCTCGCGACGGGGCGACCGTTCGTGGATCCTCCCGACGATCGTCCTGGCGTTCCTGGTGGCGTCGATCCTCGGCTCGAAGCGGAACTACGGCGTCCGCTACCTGCTCCCGGTGGCGACCCCGGCGATCGTCTGGGCCTCGGCGCTGGCCGAGGGAGGGCGATGGTCGCGGCGGATCGCGGCGATCGGGATCCTCGGGATGGCCGGATCGGTGGCGCTGATCCACCCGCACGAGCTGTCCTATTTCAATGTCGCGGCCGGCGGCCCGATCGGTGGCCGGCGGGTCCTCTCGGATTCGAACCTGGATTGGGGCCAGGGGGCCCGGGCCCTTGCCCGGCTCCAGCGGGCCCGGCCCGAGCTGCGCGACCTGACCCTGTTCTACTTCGGCGATACCGACCCCGCCCATTACGGGGTCCAGGGGCGGCGGATCCTCTTCGATGCCAACCGGACCCCGGCCGGACTCCCGGGCGAACTGACGGCCGGGACGCGGTTTCTGGCGGTCTCGGCATCGCTCCAGTGGGGTCCGTGGGGCCCCCCGGGCTACTTCCGGAAGCTCGACGCGATCCGGCCGGAGTGCTACACCGACGACACAACCATCGCCGTCTACCGGACGGCCGAGCTGGGGCCGCCCGGAAGCCGCTGAGGATCAGAACAGGTCGCGGCCCCGGGTCAGACGGTCTTCGAGGTCGTCGGCGGTGGAGGCGATCCGGCCGACGAGCCCGGCGGCCTCGATCGTCTCGGTGGATCCGACCGGCAAGTTCTGGATCACCACGAAATACTCCTCGCCCCGAAGGATCTTGATGGCGAAGTGGCCTTCAACCATCCGGGCGTTCATCTTGAGGAGAATCCGGGGGTCGCGGTCGTTGGCGGTCCCGCAGATCGAGACGATCGCCACGATCGGCCGAGCCGAGGGGTCGACGCCGGCGTAGCCGATGTAGACGGCCTGCCTCCGGTCAAGCTGGAGTGGGACGACCAGCCGCCATCCGTGGCCGGAGGGAGTGGCCTCGAAGCCGGACCGCGCGACGAGGTCACGGATCAGCCGGTTGACGTCGGGGTCGGCCGGCTCCGGGGCCTCGTAGGGCCCGAGCGCGTCCAGGGCCGCCCCGGCGTCGGCCTCGGCCGCGCCCAGGGGGAGGGCGCAGCCGGAGCAGAACCGGGTCGAGGGGTGGTTCTCGGTCGTGCACCGGGCGCAGGGAATCACCAGGATCCGCATGGCCAGATCATCCCGGGGAAAGGGTCCGGCCCTCGGGGTTCGGGGCCGGACGTCGCGGTTTCGGACGGTCCGAGCAGCGGGAGGCGACCGATCAATCGACCTTCATCGATTCGATCAGGCCGTCGAACCCCTTGGCGGCGGCGGCCACGGTCTTCTCGGGGCCGGTCAGCTTGAAGAAGTAGCCCATGTCCTTGGTCACGACGATTGCGCCGAGCAGTCGGTAGTTCGGCTTGTCGACCCGGCCGGACTGGCCGGGCATGACCGGGGCGACGAACCGGCCGTTGATCTCGACGCGGGTGACGTCGACGTTCATCCCCTTCTTCTTCTCGACCTTGGCCTTGGGGGTGGCTTTGTCGGCGTCGACGAACTGCTTCTCCCAGCGGTCGACGTTGGCCTCGACGCCCCCGGCGCCGCCGGGGAAGGCGGTCACGACCAGCTCGGCGGGCTCGTCGTCGCCATCGGTCGGGTCGATCTTCATCTGCGCCTTGCGCATCGCGTTCTTCGGCGGCTCCTTCTTCCAGGTGGCCGGCGCCTTGAAGCTCAGGTCACCGGCCTTGATGGTCTGAGGGGCGTCGTCGGCCGCGGCGACGACCCCGACGATCGCGGCGACCAGGCCGACGGACAGGGTCCGGCTCATCATGCTCATGGCGTTGCGAGTCCTGTTCTCCCGCCCGACCGCTTGCGGCGGGGGCGGGGGCGTCCTACGATGCGATCCGATCGGGCCGAAGCCCTCGGCCCCGCCCACATCTCACGCGAACCCTCCGGAGTCCCGCCCGTGCGAACCCTGAGAGCCCTCGGCGCGGCCCTGGCCCTGGTCCTCCTCGCCGCCCCGCCGGCCCCGGCCCAGAAGAAGGCCCCCCAGGGGGCCAAGGTCCTGATCCTCACCGGCGGCCAGCGCGAGCACCACGGCTACCGCGACCAGGCATTGTATCTGGCCAACGCCCTGGAAGACACCCGCCGCTACCAGGTGACCCTCTCCGAGGACGCCGCGATCCTCGAAACCCCGGCGCTGAAGAAGTACGACGTCCTGATCGTCAACGCCGACCGCCGCGAGCCCGAGCACAAGTTCACCCTCGACCAGCAGAAAGCCCTCCTCGACTACGTCAAGCAGGGCCACGGCTACGTCTCGATCCACGGGGCCGACAACGCCCCGGCCGACTGGATCCCCGAGTGGAAGCAGATGCTCGGCGGGATCTACTCGCACGTCGGCCAGCCCGACGGCAAGGCGATCATGGGCAAGTACACGATCAAGATCGCCGACAAGACCAGCCCCGTGACCGCCGGGGTCGACGACTTCGAGATCAACGACGAGCTTTATTCCAACATGCAGATGCTCCCCGAGGTCAAGCCGCTCGCCACCATCGACTACAAGGGGACGACCTGGCCCGTCGCCTGGACCTGGACCTACGGCCAGGGCAAGGTCTTCCATACCTCGCTCGGCCACAAGAGCTGGAAGCCAGGGACCTACGACCCGCTCACCAACCCCAACCTGATGAGGCTGATCCTCCAGGGGATCGACTACGCCGCCGGCAAGTCGCCCGAGGGCTCGCCCGCGAAGTGAGCCTGTTCTCACCAGCGATGGACTTCAGAACGCCTTCCGGCTGTCGAGGAGCAGTGTGACCGGGCCGTCGTTGAGGAGTTCCACCTTCATGTCGGCCCGGAAGACCCCGGTCTCGACCGGCAGCCCCAGCCCTCGGAGCCGGTCGGCGAACCGGAGATAAAGCCGCTCGGCCTCGGCGGGCTCGGCCGCTCCGAGGAAGCTGGGCCGGCAGTCGCCCAGGAGGGTGAACTGGCTGACGACCAGGATCGACCCGCCTACCTCGGCCACGGCCCGATTCATCTTCCCCGCGTCGTCCACGAACGCCCTGAGCCCGGCGACTTTCTCGGCCAGCCGGTCGGCGTCCTCGTCCGCATCTCCCTTCGCCACCCCGAGGAGGACCAGCCAGCCCACGCCGATCCGGCCGACGACGCGGCCGTCGACCTCGACCGACGCCCGGCTCACGCGCTGCATGACGGCCCTCATCGTCGGATCGGCCCCGTCGGCTAGGAGAGGAACTAACGGAGCAGGACGACCACCATCAAGACGATCCAGCCGCACCCCAGGGCCAGGCCCGATCGGTCGAGCCAGCCCGGCTCGCGGCGGCCCGTCTGGGTGATCCCGAGGAGGATCCAGGCCCCCAGGACGGCAGGCCCGGCACTGGCCCCGACATAGGAGAACCCTTCCAGCCCCCGGTCTGGGTTCCCCGATCCGGCCCTGATCCCGAGGAAGACGGACCATACCGCGACCGAAGCCAGCGCGACCAAGCTGGCCGCCGCCCCCGGCTGGCGGAACAGGCGCCGCGCCGCCGGTCGCGGCTTCCTCAAGCGGATTCCGAGCAGGCCGACGGTCAGGCCCAGCACGATCGGCGAGCCGGCTCCCATCGGGTAGGCGAAATACCACGGCGAATTCTGCGTCTCCAGGACGGACCGCGCCAGGGCCAGCCCCGCCGCAGAGGCCGCGACCAGGACCATGATGTCGGCCAGGGTGAACTTCCGGCAGGGGACGCGGGGCATGGGGGCGGCTCCGGGCGGCTCGCGGTCGGCTTCAATGGGCGCTGGCGATCGGGCTGCCGACCGACCCCTGGCGAGGCGAAGACTCATCGATGGCGGGGGGCGTCCAGCTCGGCAGCTCGCAGAGGCCGCCGAAGTAGAGGTGGTGCCAGAGCTGGGTGGCAACGACGCAGGTCAGGGCGATGTCCATCACGAACCGGCGGGCGGTCACCCGGGGGAGGGCCTGCTGCTTCATCCGCTCGCGCTTGACCATCTCGGCGTCGAAATAGCCGGTTTTCCGGAGCGATTCGGGGGATAGGAGCTGGTCGACCCAGACCGGGTGGGCGGGCTCGAGGAAGGTCTTGGAGAACCGCGAGCGGAACATCGTCTTGGGCCGATTGGCGATCGCCTTGGGCAGAGTCCGGGCGGCGACCTGGCGGAGGATCCACTTCTCGGTCCGGCCCCGGAGCTTGTACTCGGGGCCGATCTTGGAGCAGAACTCGATCACGTCGTCGTCCAGGAACGGATACCGCGTCTCGACCGACGAGTGCATCGAGATCCGATCCCCCTTGGAGATCATCAAGAGCCCGGCGAGCATCACCTTGTAGCCCACGTAAAGCGACTGGTTCATCGGATCCCAGCGCTTCATCTTGTCGGCCGAGGGGAGGTTGAGGTCGTCGTAGGGGGAGTGGTCGCCCAGCCGCTCCCACATCCCGGGGGCGTAGAGGATCGGCCGGGCCTGGCCGATCAGCTCGTACAGATCCTGCTGGGCCGTCCGGACCCCGCCGATCCCGAACAAGGGGGCGCGGTGGGCCGAGCCGCCACCGACGGCCGCCAGGAGGAGCCGACGGGCCATCAGCGGCAAGCCGTTGCCAACCACCCGGCGGACCCGCTCGCGGACCGCCTGGGTCTTGAACCAGACGTAGCCGGCCAGCGCCTCGTCGGCCCCCTCACCGGTCAGGGCGACCTTGTACCCCTGGCCGTGGACCGTCGCCGCCAGTTTCATCAAGGCCGCGCAGGACGTATCCATCACCGGTCCCTCGGCGGCCAGGACCAGCTCGGGGTACATCGCCGCGATCTCGGGGCTGTTCAGCGTGACCGTCGTCAGGGGCGAGCCGAGGGCCCGGGCCGACTCGGTCGAGTGCGCCCGCTCATCGGGTCCGGCGTTATCGAAGCCGATCGTGAACGACGGGACCGCCTGCCCCCGATGCGAGGAGCTGAGCCCCAGAACCACCGTCGAGTCGAGCCCACCGCTGATATAGCTGACCACCGGGACGTCGCCCCGGAGCCGACGCTCGACTGACTGGCGCATCAGGTGCTCCAGCTCGTCGATCATCGGGGTCGGGTCGTCCATCCGGCGCTCCTGACCGGCGTCGGGGAAGTCGAGGTCCCAGTAGCAGTGGGTCGAGAGCACCCCGTCCTTCACCTTGAGGTAATGGCCGGGCGGGAGCGACTTGATCCCCTCGAAGTAGGTCCGGGTCGTCCCGGCGCAGAAGAACGAGAAGAGGTGGTCGATCCCCGCCACGTCGGGCCGGGCCGGGACCATCCCCGAGGCCAGGAGCGCCTTGATCTCCGAGCCCCAGAGGAGCCAGCCGTCACGCTCGGCGTAGTAGAGCGGACAGATCCCGACGCGGTCCCGGCCCAGGATCAGGGTGGCGTTCTTCCGGTCCCAGAGCGAGACGGCGAACTGGCCCCGGGCCTTGGCGAACATCCCCTCGCCGTGCTCCTCGTAGAGGTGGACCCAGGCCTCGGTGTCGCAGCGGGTGGTCAGGGTGTGACCCTTGGCCAGCAATTCGGCCCGGAGATCGGGATACTCGAACAGCTCGCCGTTGAAGGCGACCCAGATCGAACCGTCCTCGTTGGTGATCGGCTGGCGACCGCCGGCGAGGTCGACGATCGAGAGCCGGCGGGCACCCAGGATGACGCCGGGCTCGGCGTGGAACTGCTCGTCGTCGGGCCCCCGGTGGGCGATGGCGGCGGTCATGGCCAGGAGCCGTGGGACGGAGAACTCGCGCTGGCCGACCCGATCCAAAGCCCCGGCGATTCCGCACATGATTCGATCTCGCTCCCCGGGCACCCGGGGGACCGTCAGTCCCCTCGGCCCTCGACGGTGGCCTGGACCTGTTCCGACCCCTCTATCATGCCACGTCGACGGCTGGCCCGCCAATAAACCCAGGAACCGAGCAGACCGATCAGGCAGGTGCCGAAGCGGAGGAGGACACCGCGGTGGCCGAGCGGGACGTAGAACGCCATGGCCGATGACCTCGGGATGGGTGAAGGGTGAGGGGGGCCAGCAGGACTTCCTCGGTGGTCCCGGCGACGGTGGAGGGGCCGTGGCGGCCGTCGCTGACGCTGCTCAGGCCGGCGAAGCGGTCCGCGATCCGGCCCGGGAGGCCGGGGATGAATGTCTGGGTCAGGCCGCACTGATTGGCGAAGACCACCGGGATTCCCAGGTCTCGCGCCACCTGGCCCGGGATCGCGCCCGAGAGCGGCCCGAGGTGCCCGAACAGCCAGTGCTTCCGGCCGGTCTCGCGGTCGGCGAAGTCAGGCCAGGCCGCGGCCACCAGCGCCAGGTCGATCCGGCCCCGGTAGTCGGCCCAGACCTTCCGGTAGATCATGTCGGCGCAGACGGCGAAGCCGATCCGCCCCCAGGGCGTGGCCACCACCAGCGGGTCGCGGCCGGGTTTGAAGCGGAACCGCTCCCAGAAGACCAGGTTCCGCTTCCGGTACGACTGGACCCGGCCGTCGGGCGTGGCGAAGGCGACCGAGTCGTAGAGGTGGCGGCCGTCGCGCTCGACGAAGCCGCCAGCGATGGCCATCCCCCATTCCCGGGCCCGCATCGAGAGGTGGCCCAGGGTCGGCCCATCCAGCCCCTCGGCGGTCGGCCCGTAGTCGGGCACCAGGCCGTAGCCGGTGTTGAACATCTCGGGGAGGACGGCCAGGCTCGCCCCGTCGTCGTGCGCCCGGCGGAGCAGGACGTCCGCCTTGGCCAGGTTCGAGGCGACCTCGTTGGGCTCCGAGGACATCTGAATCGCCGCGGCCAGGATCTTCACGGTGCCATCCTCGGATCCCTGGAAGGCGGCGGGTCGAAGTCCCCGCCGAAGGCCGTCGATGGCCCGCTATCACTGGATTCGGCCGGCAATTTAACTCTTCCGGCAAGGCGAGCCCAGACCAGTTTCCCTCGGACGAGACGCGGACGCCCGGTGAGAGGCGAGGATCGGTGATGGTTGATGAGTAGGAGCGTTCGACCGGCGAGTCGCCTTCATCCATCCGCCTTCATCCATCCGCCTTGATCCGTCATCGACTTTCCGCCCGGACGGATCCGCGCCGGGGCGATCTCGGCCTCATCCGCCGAAGAACCCGAGGAATCCGGTCCGACGCTTCGCGGGCGGGGCCTGACCTTGCTCGCGGGTCGCCTCGGCCCGTTGGAGGACGCCGTTGGGTTCGTCGGGGGTGGCCGGCTGGAGCTTGTAGTTGAACTCGACCTCGTCGCGGAACGTGTACGGGTTCAGGTTCTCGGTGAAGAACTCGGTGAAGAGGTTGTCGTACCAGGGGGCCTTGAAATGGGCCACGACGTCCTGGGTCTGGTAGCCTTCCCGGACGATCCGGAAGGTCCGGTCGCCGTAGAAGGTGAAACTCCGGGAGACCGGCGTGGTCCCGATGTACTCGCCGTTGGCGATGATGGCGGCCCCGGGCGGGTCGGTCCGGACCGTGTAACGCCGCTCGACGCAGCCGGTCAGGGCGAAAGTCGCCGCGACCGCGACCGCGACCCGCAATCGTCCGCGATGGCTCGGCATCCCTGCTCCCCTCGGTTCGCGCCCCGGGACCGGGCCCTCGCCAGGGGGCGGCCCGTTCCCTCATTGACGAAGCGGCCGCGACGACGGGGCGAAGGTGGGGATTCCGGGATGGGCCGGCGCGGCCCGACCCCTCGCGAAGGCGAAGTGATCGGGGCCGGATTGTAGCGGCAAGTCCCCCGGTCGACAAGCCATCCTCCGATCGCCCGCGCCATGAACCGATCAAGGGGACGCGGCGAGGCTCAACGACCCACCGGCAGCGTCGGCGGAGGGGGCCGGACCTCGCCACGCCCGTCACCCATGACTCGAAGCGGGACCCGTCACTCGGGGGACCACTCGCGAGGACGATGACAGGATCGCGAAAATGTGCCCTCCGTCAGCACACTTCCCGCGCGGTTTCCTCGATCAGGAGGTCGACGACGTCTTCGAGCCGACCCGCCCGCTCGAACGTCCGCCGCTGCCGGGTCGCCCCGTTGCCCTGGTCGAGCGTCCGCCGGACCAGCGAGGCGACCTCGTCCCACTCGCCCAGCCCTTCGAGGCTCGGCCGGAGGAACCTCAGGAGGGACTCGACCGCCTCGCGGGCCGGGACGACCTGGAGGGCCCGGAGGTCGATCAGTTCCCCTTCGAGGCCGAACCGGGCGGCCCGCCACTTCGCGGCCCGGAGCAACTCGGGCCGGACCGGATCCCGGGTTGGATCGTCGTCGGAGGCGCAAGCCCGGGCCAGGGCCCGGCAGAGGCCGGCGACCATGACGGCCTCGTCCACGGTCGAGCAGACGTCGGCGACCCGGAATTCGAGCGTCTCGAAGTGGAGCGAGGGCCGGATGTCCCAATAGATGTTGGAGGCGTCCCGGATGCTCTCCACGGCCACCAGGGATTCGATCACCCGGTCGTACTCGCCCCGGGAAGCGAAATCGGCCGGGATCCCGGACATCGGGAACCGGCCAAAAAGCTCGGTCCGGTAGCTGGCATAGCCGGTGTCGCGCCCGAGCCAGTAGGGCGAGTTGGCCGAGAGCGCCAGGATCGGGGCCAGCCAGGGGCGGGCCCGGTTCATCACCCGGATCGCCAGTTCCCGATCGGCGATCCCGGCGTGGACGTGGCAACCGAAGATGATCTGCTCGCGGGTGAGCTGCTGGAATTCCCGGAGGATCGCGTCGTAGCGGTCCTTGGGGGTCAGCGCCTGAGCTTCCCAATCGGAGAACGGGTGCGTCCCGGCCGCCGCGATCCGGCAGCCGGTCGCCCGGGCCGCCTCGATCACCGCCTTCCGGAGCCGGATCAGCTCGGCCCGGACCTCGGTCAGGGTCCGGCAGACCGGGGTCCCGACCTCGATCTGCGAGAGGTAAAGCTCGTTGGTCACGTCATCGCCGGCGGAGTCCTTCGCCCTGGGGAGGATCCGCCCGGCCCGCTGCTGGAGGTCCCGCGTCGCGGGGTCGACGATCTGGTATTCCTCCTCGACCCCGATGGTGATCTCGACGACGTTCGGCACGTTTCCAGAACTCCGCGGGTTGGGGCTCAGAGGCGATCCGGAACCATTTCCTTGACCTGGCAACGACCGATGACTGATGGGCGATGGTTGATGGGAGAGAAATCCAGGTCGATTTCCCCGGCGCCGGCATCGGATGTCGCCCCGCTGATCGACCATCACTCATGGACCATTCACCATCTTCGATCCCGGAGAGGGGCTCAGTGGGAGAGGGTCCGGAACAGCCAGACGAGCACCGTGACCAGCCCGACCAGGATCAAGGAGAGGACGGCGACCAGGCCGACGGCGATCCCGACCAGGTAGCGGACCGAGGCCCCGGTGGGGACCGGCTGACCCGCCTTCCGGAGGTCGCGGACCTCGCCCAGGAGTTTCATGTTCTTGGTGTTGGCCTTGAAGACGGCGTCGAAGGCGTCACCGACGAAGGGGATTGCCCCGACCACCGAATCCAGTAGGACGTTCGCTGCCATCCGGGCCGCGACCGCCTTGGGGACCTTGTAATGGTGGACCGCCGCCACCACCAGCCCCGTCTGGATCAGGCCGGCGAGGAAGTCGCCGCCGCCGGGCAGGAGCCCGATGATCGCGTCGAGCCCGACCCGGAGGTTGGTCCCCGGGATCGGGATCGCCCGGTCCATCAGCCAGGCCAGCCGTTCCAGGTTGTCCGCCACCGAGCCCGACCGGACTTGCTCATCCGTCAGAATCTCGGGCTTGAGCGGGCCGATGGTCGGGGGCATCGGAGGTTCTCCCGTGGGTCTGGAACGGCTGCCCCGGAATCGAGGGCGGGCGTCAGCCCCGGACGTAGGCAGCATTTTCGATACCGAGTGTCAGTCTCCGCAAGAACAGAGCGATCGGGGGGCGATTTTGTCCAAGGGGGCCGGCGATCGGGCGAATGGCTCTCGATCGGTCGGCTCGGCGGGGCGGGCTCCTTCCCCCGGCCCGCGTCCGGGTCGTATATTTGGGTGATGGGCGATGGTCGGGCGATCGACAACGGCGGGGGTGCCATGCGACGCGAGATGACGCGGTGGCGAGCGTTGGCCAACGCCGGCTTCGTGCTGGCGGTCCTGGGAGTCGTGGCGTTCGGGGTCCGCCAGGTCTCGCGCCGGAACTGGGCCTGGCAGCCCACTTTCCACGCCCGGGCGGGGTTCTCGACGATCGGCGGGGTGGAGGTCGGGGCGAAGGTCCGGGTCCAGGGGATCGACGCGGGAGTGATCGAGTCGATCGCGCCTCCCGGGGCCCCGGGCGGTCCGGTCGTCCTCCGGTTCCGGCTCGATGAGCGGCTGCATCCGCTGGTCCGGACCGACGCCCGGGCCCGGATCGTCCCGCAGGGCGTGGTCGGGGCCAAGGTTGTCGAGATCGTCCCGGGCCGAGCCAACGCCCCGGCCCTGGCCGACGACGGGATCCTCCCGGTCGAGGCCCCGATCGAGCTGGCCGACCTCCTCAAGCAAGCCACGGACTCGCTCAGGCGGGTCGACGCGGTGACCCTGGCGGCGGAGAAGGGGCTGGGCGAGATCACCGCGATCGCCTCGTCGATCCGCGAGGGGAAGGGGAGCCTGGGCAAGTTCGTCCGCGACGACGAGGCGTATCAGAAGGTCGTCTCGATGAGCGAGCACGGGACCAAGGCGCTCGACGACCTTGGCGAGAATCTCGCGGCCTTGAAGCGGACCTGGCCGCTCTCGCGCTACTTCGACGACAAGGGTTTTTACGATCGCGAGCGGGTCCTCTTCAAACCCGGATCGGAGCGCGACAGCCGGACCCTCAAGGCCGACGACCTCTTCGATCCCGGCCGGTCGGTCCTGACCGAAGGGGGTCGGAAGCGGCTCGACGACGTGGCCGGGTGGTTCGCCAAGGCCAAGCGGCCCAAGTCCGAGGTGGTCATCGCCGTCTTCACCGACGACGGCCGCGACCCGGACCTCGCCCAGATCCTCACCCAGGAGCAGGCCGACGCCGTCCGGAAGTATCTCGTCACCCGGCACGGGATCGAGTCGGCCGGCTGGTTTAGCAGCCGGAAGGTGGCCGCCGTGGGGTTCGGGTCGCAGACGCCCCGATCGGGGGCCGACCCGGGCGCCCCACCCAGGCGAGTCGAAGTGATCCTCTTCACGCCCCAGGCGTAAATCAGCGCGGGCCTACCCGGCAAACCCCAGAGGCAAAGGCACGATCGGAATCGATCGATCGACGGCGTCCCGATCACATTCAATCAATGGGCTTGGATCTGCCGAAGACATGTAAAGACCGCGGTTTACCAGAGGACCTGGTACCCCCTACTCACCGCAATGGTCCAAACCCGCCCCTTCCCACAGGATCGAGGCGAAGCTGATGGAATTGCGGCCCCACTTCGGTAGGTTAATCGATCCCGGATCGACCCCCTTGGTCGCGATCGGTCCGGCGACCAGGCATCATACCATTATCTCGGGGACCGGTCGCGCTGGGACGACGTTCCTGGTCAAGCTGCTCACCAACCTGGGCCTTGATACTGGCTATTCCCCCTGGGATTCGCACGTCTGGGCGAACTGTAACGCCGGGCTGGAGCGGGACCTCCGGGCCGAGGACGCGCCTTACATCGTCAAGAGCCCGTGGATCTGCGACACGATCGACGAGGTCGCGGCGGATCCGAGGATCGTCATCGACTATGCGATCATCCCGATGAGGACCCTGGAGGCCGCGGCCGAGAGCCGAAGGTACGTCGAGCGGACTTCTGACCGCGACCAGTTCGAGGGTCCTGGAGGGCTTCCCGGCGGCCTCTGGCACACCGACGACCCGGCCCGTCAGGAGGGGGTCCTTGCCCGCCAGTTCCACAAGCTCATGGTCGGCCTGGCCAAGACGGAGGCCCGGATCATCCTGCTCCATTATCCTCGGCTGACCCACGATCCCGTCTATCTGGCCGAGAAGCTCGCCCCCCTCGTGGGCGACCGCCCGTTCCTGGACGTTTTCCGGAAGACCGTGGATCCAACGCTCGTCCACCAGTTCACGGCGGACGACCGCCCCTGATCCCGTGGCGGTCCGACGATCGGAGGTGGGCGATGAAAGTCGATCGGACGGACGGTCGCCTGACGATCCTCGACCTCGGCCTGATGGTTGCCGGGGTCTCGCTCGGGCTCTGGCTCGTCCTGGATCAGCTCCGAGGGTCCTCCGACCTCCGGGGCAAGTGCTTCATCATGGCGGTCTTCGTCCTGGGCGGCGTGTCGGTCGTCGGGGCCCCGGTGCTGCTCTGGCATCGGGCCCGGGGCGGGAGCCTCGGGCCGGGTTCATCGCCGGGGCCGTTGACGGAACCCCGGATTTCGGGATAGGATCGAGCCTTCCCGGGGGGCGTCCTCCGCGAGTCCGAGGGGGCGGTTTCGTGGCCTCGTTGTTCATCATCAAAGGGCCCGACCAGGGAAAACGGTTCGAACTGAAGGCGAAGGTCGTCGGCCTGGGCCGGGAGAGCTCGAACGTGATCCGGCTCCTCGACAACGAGGTCTCCCGGCGGCACGCCGAGGTCCGCCGGTCCGAGGACGCCTATCGCCTGGTCGACCTCAAGTCGGCCAACGGGACGTACCTCAACGACGAGCCGATCGACCAGGTCACCATCCGATCCGGCGATCAGGTCCGGCTCGGCCAGACCGTCTTTTTATTCCAGGACTCGGTCGGCGAGGCCGGCCGCGAGTTGACGGCGCGGGTGGACATGCTCGCCCGGGCCAGCCCGGCCGACCGGTCGGCGATCCTCCGGAGCATCCCCGTCGGCGAGGGTTCGCGGATCCTCCAGGCGCCCGAGGGAGTGGGCGACTGGCTCAAGGACCGCCTGCTTAACCTCTCGGTGATGTACAAGGCGACCCAGGCGATCAGCCACGTCGTCGACATCGACACGCTTTTGCCGCAGATCCTCCAGCTCGTCTTCGAGTCGGTCGGGGCCGACCGGGGTGCGATTCTCCTGAAGGAGCCCGACGGCGAGCTCGTCCCCAAGACCGTCCGATGGCGAGGCGAGGCGGACGCCGACGAGCGGATGGAAATCTCCCGGACCATCATCGACCACGTTCTCGGCCAGGGCGAAGGCGTGATTACCTCCGACGCCCCGGCCGACCGCCGGTTCGGCTCGGCCAAGTCGATCGTCAACCAGGGGATCCGCGAGGCGATCTGCGTCCCGGTCCAGGGGCGGCACGCCACGCTCGGGGTCCTCTACGCCGACGTCCGGGCAGCCCCGGAGGTCGGAATCTCCTACGCCAGCATCAAGGACGGGCCCAAGAGCCGGTTCTCCAAGGACCACCTGATGCTGATGGTCGCCATCGGCCACCAGGCTGGCCTGGCGATCGAGAACACCACGCTCTACGAGGCCAAGCTCCAGGCCGAGCGTCTGGCGGCCGTCGGCCAGACCATCGCCACCCTCTCGCACCACATCAAGAACATCCTCCAGGGGATCCGGGGCGGCAGCTACCTCATCGACATGGGCCTCAACGAGAAGGACGACGTGATCGTCCGCCGGGGCTGGGGGATCGTCGAGAAGAACCAGGCGAAGATTTATCATCTGGTCATGGACATGCTGTCCTATTCCAAGGACCGCGAGCCCGCTTTGGAGCCGGCCGACCTGAACGAGACGATCGGCGACGTCGTCGAGCTGATCGGGCCTCGGGCCGCCGAGCTGGGGGTTGCCCTGACCTGGGAGCCCGCCGGGGACCTCCCCGAGGTCCAGATCGACCCCGACGGGATCCACCGGGCGGCCCTGAACATCGTCACCAATGCCATCGACGCCTCGGAGGACGTCGAGGGCGGCCGGGTGGCCGTGTCGACCGCCTGGGACGCCGGGTCGATGACCGCCCGGGTGATCGTGGCCGACAACGGGACGGGGATCCCGCCCGGCGAGTCCGGCAAAATCTTCGAGGTCTTCGCCTCGACCAAGGGCTCGCGCGGGACCGGCCTGGGCCTCCCGGTCTCGCAGAAGATCGTCCGCGAGCACGGCGGCCGGATCGTGATCGACTCGGAGGTCGGCAAGGGATCCACGTTCACCATCGAACTCCCGATGCGCCGGCTCGACCCGATGCGCGACTCGTCCGAGAACATGCCGACGATGGCCTGACCCTCCGAGCCGGATCAGCCCAAAATCAGCTCAACCCGGGCGATCTCGTGCGGGGTGAGGTCGACCAGGGCGGCGTCCCGATCGAGCGAGAGGTCAACGAGGTGTTCGCCTTGGCCGTCGACCTGGCGGGCGGAGGCGGGGTCGCGGAAGGCCCGGAGTCGGCATCGGGCGGGCTTCCCGGCGGTCTCGACGAGGTCGGCGACCAGCCCCCAGCCCAGGCCGTCGCCAGGCCCGTGGGTGAAGGCGAGGCGGAGGATGGCGACCGACTTGTGGTCGACCTGCAAGAGCCACCCGGCCGGGCCCGAGCGGGGGGGCCCTGTCTCGGTCGGGACGACCAGGGCCGGGGCCGTCAGGTCGAGCGCGGCGGGGAAGGGATGTTCGAGTTCGAGGGCCACTCCCATCGTGAACACCCGGGCCCGCTCCGAGCCGGCCACGAGCAGCGTGTCGAGCATCCGGGTCCCGTGGCGTCGGTGGTGCGCCAGGCCGCCGAAGAGGAGGGTCGTCCGCCGCTGCCGCGAGGTGATGTCCAGGGCGTCGGGCGTCTCCGGCCGCTCGGCCTCGGTCGCCGTCGGGGCCAGGAGCGAGGTCCGCCGGAGGGTCGACTGCGGGTCGGGCCAGGCCCACCGGCAGGCCAGGTAGTTCGCCCAAGGGTCCGAGCCGGCCAGGCGATCGAGCCAGGCCGGGTCGAGTCCGGACAGGGTCACCTGGATCTCCAGAGTCGGCCGGCCGTTCCAGAGGCGGAATCGCTGCTCGAAGTTGGCGAGGCGGCGATCATTCGAAGGGTCGTGGATTGTTCCCATCGTGGTCGCCTGGGCCAGGGTGGGTCCCCCGTAGTCGGCCCGGAACGAGGTCGCGCGCATCCGGCTGGCGGCGGGCTTGCCGTCGGGGCCGACCAGCCCGGCGATGGTGAGCTGCTGGCCGAGGCGCGGGGTCTCCTCGTCGGCCGACTGGATCGAGCGGAGGCCGCCGGTCGCCGGGTCGATGACGACGGTCATCGACTCATTGGCGAGCGTCCGATCGCGGATCGAGACCACGCCGAGGGGCGCGGCCGGGCGGTCGGGATCCGACTCGCGGGGGAACCAGGCGAAGCCGAAGGGGGGGAGGTCGACGACGGCCCAGACGCCCTCCTCGGTGAACTGGGCCGAGCGGAGCGCCCCCTCGGGTCGGAGGTCGGCCGGAGCCTCGGGCAGGAGGACCGCCGCCCGCCGGGCGACGCCCAGGGGGTTGATGACCAGGTAGCCCGGCCGGTTGTCCGAGCCCTCGCCCAGGATTCCGAAGGCGAGGGACTCGGCCGCATCGGGCAAGAGCCGGTCGATCGCCTGGCCGGCCTCGCCGAGCCGGCCGGTTTCGAGGGCCTCCTCGATATCGGGGTCGGGCGGCTCGGCCTCGAAGCCAGCCAGGGCCGAGGCCAGCGCCCGGGTCGAGATCAGGGCGTCGAGCCGGGCCCGGAGCCGGGCAAGGGCGGCCCGGGCGGCGATCGGCGAGGGGTCGCGGCGGGTGGCGGCCTGGGCCAGATAGGGCGGGGCGTAGTCGTCGAGGGCGGGCGTGATCTCCTCGAACGGCCGGTCGGAGCGGTGGAAGAAGTCGTTAACCGTGACCCATCGCGAGAGGACCGACGCGTAGGCCGCCGTCCGTCGGAAGTCGGCGAACCAGGGGGCGACCGGGCCCGGCCAGTGGGCCACGGGGAGAGTTGCGATCACGTCGTCCCGCATCGACCGGCCGACCCGCCAGGCGAGCCGGGCGCCTTCGGCCGGGCGATCGGCGGCGATCGGCGGGCGGGTGATCGACTCCAGCGTGGTCCCGTCGGGCGACGCCCAGAGCCGCTTGGCCTCGGGGTGGACCGGGAACCGGCCGGCGTCGAGCGCCACGAAGATCGCGTACCGGAGGCCGAACCGGCGGGCGACCTGCGGCAACTGCGGGTAGAGCCCGAACCGGCGGCGGGCCAGGGTCTCGACGTTCCGGTCGTCCAGGTGGCGGCGATATCCCTCCGATCCCCGACGGAATTGCCAGGCGATCGACGACCAGGGTTGGAAGGGCTCGTCGACCTCGTCGAAGGCCCCGCCGATCACGTCGGCCCACCCCTGGTTGATGGCGTCCCGGAGCTGGGTGGCCCGATCCGGCTCGCGGTCGGCGAACACCTCGATGGCCCGGGCGGAGGCCAGGAGGGTGACGGGAGTCCGGTGCTCCAGGACCTCGGCCAGGGCCCCGGCGGGCGTGGCGGGGTCGAGCAGGCAGAGGTCCAGGACGTACCCGTCCATCGGGTAGAACCGCTCGCGGGCCTCGGTGACCAGCTCGAAGGCGGCCCGGAGGCGGTTGGTCGCGGCCGCAAGGTCGCCGGCTCGCCAGGATCGGGCCCCCGCCAGGGTCTCGCGGGCCAGGGCGGTCCGCGAGAGGGTGTCGACGTGGCCCATCGCGATCGTGAGGTCGCGGAGCCACCAGTGCGCGGCCCCCAGGGCGAGGTAGTCGCCGGCCAGGGCCCCGGCGAGGTCGCCCGCGTCGGAGGGCTCGGGCGAACGCTCCAGGAGGGCCCGGACGGTGGCGAGCCGGTCCTCGGACGCCTCGACGATCGGGACGCCGGCCTCCTCGGCCCGCTCGCGATACCCGGGCGGGAGCCGGTCGAGCCGGCCGAGGGCGACCAGTCGGACCTCGCCGGCTCGGGGGTCCGACGGCGCGGCGACGTCCTCCAGGCCGGGGACGTCGTCGGCCCGGGCCAAAAGTGCCGGATGCCACGGGGCGGTCGCCGCGCACCAGGCGGCCGAGGCATCGCGATCGGTCAGGCCCGGGGGCGGCTCCTTGCCATCGTCGAACAGGAGCGAGACGACGCGGAACGGGGCGGTCGGCTCGGGATCCGGGGCGTCGGTTGCATCGGGCGTCTCCATCGGCTCGGGCCCCTTTCCGGGGAAAGTCGGGTCGGGATCATCGGGGCGGGGGCCGGTCGATCAGGCGCCGAGCGCCGCCTTCAAGGCCCGGACCTCTTCCGAGAGTTGGCCGACGGCCTCGCGAAGCTCGCCCACCTCGGCCCGGACCGCGGCCAGCTCGTCGGGCGAGGCGGCGGGGGGCGAGTCGGACCGGGCGGCGACGGGTTGGGCGGGACGCGCGGGCTCCTCCTCGGCGGGGGTCGCGTTGGCGTGGCGAGCCCGTTCCCGTTCCAGCTCGTTGGGCGAGTACAGGTTGTGCGTGACGATCACGCCCCGGCGGACCCCGGGGGGCGAGAGGTACACGACGAGATCCTTGGCGACCAGCGAGTCGATCACGGCCCCGAGCGCCGCGAGGTCGGACAGGGGCTCCATCCGGCTCGCTCGGGTCCGGAGGTCGCCCTCGGTCTGCGAGCCCCGGAGGAGCAGCTCGGCGACCACGGCCAGCTCGACCTTGTTGACCTTCAGCCAGTCGTAGAGCGTATGTTTGTAGCGGACGACCCGGCCGCCGGCCTCGACCATCACCGTCGCGCCCTTCTTGCGGAGGGAGGTCAGGTATTCTTCCACGTCGTCGGCGTCGTAGTTGGTGGTGGGGTCGCGGTTCGACTTCTGGTTGCAGCCGGTGACGATGGCGGCGAGGGTCAGGGGGTAGTATTCGGGCGTCGTCTTGGCCTTCTCGACCAGGACGCCCAGAACCCTCCGCTCGGGGGCGGTCAGGGGAACCCAGGATCTCTCGGACTCCGGCAAGCTCATGCGACCCCTCGTCCTTCGGATCCCGACGGCGGCCGGGCTTCCCCGAGCCGCGACCCCGGCCCGGAGAACCGGTATCGTAGCCGCGGGCGGACCGGTCCTCAAGACCTCGGCGAGGGTGGAGAGTGGGGCCCGGCCTCCCGCGCGGGCCGAGGGTTCGGCTTCTTTCGAGGGATGAGTTGCCGGAGGCGAGCGGATCTGTCAAGTTATTCAGGGAACCTCTCGGAGAAGGCCGGGATTCCCCGGATTCGGGCGACCAACGATGATGAACATGGTCTGGGTTGCGATCCTCGCCCTCGGCGCGGGGCCCGACGGGCGTCCGGCCGTCGCGGCCCGGGGCGACCATCGACCGGCGGCCGTCCATCCGGCCCCGGCCGACCCGCCGAGAATCGCCCGGTCGATCGCGGGCCCTCGCCGGGCCGGTCGACGCCCGTTCGCGTGCCCTTGGACGATCTCGGGGCCCGACGAGTCCGACACCGAGGAGGTCGACGAGACCTGGGTTCTCCACCTCGACGCGGCCGGCTCGACCGACCTCGCCTGGCCGGGCTGGGGGCCCCCCCGCGACGGGTTCGGGGCCGTCCGGATCGCCGCTCCCGCCCGCTGCCGCCTCCGCCACTTCCCGCTCCGATGCTAGTCGCGCCTCCCGCCACGATCCGCCGATCCGACGGCCCCGACCTCGACCGCCTCCGCCAGCGGTCGCGGACCCGGGCGGCCCGTCCCCTTCGTCGATCGCCCGAGACTTTCCGCCCCCCGAACCTTCCTAGCGGGACCGCGACTCATGATTCGTTTCATCATCGTCTGGAGCTTGCATAATCGGATCCTCGTGCTGGCCGGGGTGCTGGCGTTGATCGCGACGGGCATCCATTCGGCGCGCGAGCTGAACGTCGAGGCCTACCCCGACCCGACCCCGCCGCTGGTCGAGGTCATCACCCAAAATCCCGGATTCAGCCCCGAGGAGATGGAACGGCTCGTCGGCATCCCGATCGAGACGGCCTTGAACGGGATGCCCGGCCTGGAGGATCTCCGGAGCACGTCGGTGGCCGGCCTGAACGACATCAAATGCCAGTTCGCCTACGGGACCGACTACTGGTCGGCCCGGCAGGAGGTCATCAACCGGATCGGCTTCGTCGCCAACCTCCCCCAGGGGGTGACGCCGGGCCTCTCGCCCTGGAGCCCGACCGGCGAGATCGTCCGCTACGTCCTGGAAGGGCCGGGCTACACCACCAACCAGCTCAAGGCGGTGCAGGACTGGGTCCTTCAGCGGACCCTCAAGACGGTCCCCGGCGTGATCGACGTGACCGGCTACGGCGGGACGGTCAAGCAGTACCAGATCCTGATCGACACCCGCCTGCTCCGCCAATATAACATCACGCTCCAGCAGGTCGAGGACCAGGTCAAGAACTCCAACGCCAACGTCGGCGGCGACATCATCACCATGGGGAGCCAGGCGCACAATGTCCGGGCGCTGGGCCTGCTCGGCGGCGGCAAGGACCCTTTGGACCCGGCCAATGCCGAGCGATCCGGCACGATCGTGGCCCAGAAGATCGACGACATCAACAACGTCGTGGTCGCCTCGAACAACGGGATCCCGATCTTCGTGAAGCAGGTGGCGCAGGTGGTCGAGCAGCACCGGCCCCGGCTCGGGATCGTCGGGCGGCGGCTCAAGGAGAAGGACGGCAAGCCGGTCAACATCGACGAGGACGACGTCATCGAGGGGATCGTCCTGATGCGGAAGTACGAGAAGTCGCTCGTCACCGCCAACCTCGTCGAGGAGAAGCTCCAGGAGGTCCAGAAGACCGGGGTCCTCCCCAAGGGGATGAAGATCCGCGTCTTCAACCAGCGGACCGAACTGGTCCACGTGACCACGCACAACGTCCTGCACAACCTGGTCGTCGGGATGCTACTGGTGGTCGGGATCCTGCTCCTGTTCCTGGGCAACCTGGCCAGCGCGATGATCGTGGCGATCATGATCCCGCTGGCCTTGTTGTTCTCGGTGACGGTGCTCTACATCCAGGGGAAGTCGGCCAACCTGCTCTCGATCGGGGCGGTGGACTTCGGGATCATCGTCGACAGCTCGGTGATCATCGTCGAGAACATCTACCGCCACGTCACCGCCGAGGGCTCGGACCGAAGCCGGCCGATGATCGATCGGATCGCCGAGGCGTCGCAGGAGATCGAGCGGGCCCTCTTCTTCTCGACCTCGATCATCGTCTGCGCGTTCATCCCCCTCTTCGCGATGACCGGCCCGGAGGGCGCCCTGTTCGGGCCGATGGCCAATACCTACGCCTTCGCGATCTTCGGGGCCCTGCTGCTGGCGATCACCCTGGCCCCGGTCCTCTGCTCGTTCCTCTTCCATAACGGGATGCAGGAGAAAGAGACGTTCGTCGACACGTTGATGAAGAAGGGCTACCTGAAGTCGCTGAACCGCTACCTGGATTATCGCTGGCTCACCCTGGGCGTGATGACGGGGCTCCTGGCCTTCACCTTCACCCTTGTCCCCGGCCTGGGGGGCGAGTTCATGCCGCCGCTGGAGGAGGGGAACTTGTGGATCCGGGCCCTCTTGCCCCGGACGGTCTCGCTGGAGTCGTCGCAGCGGATGGCCCCCCGGCTCCGCGAGGTCATCGCCTCGATCCCGGAGATCAAGAACGTGATGTCGCACGTCGGCCGACCCGACGACGGGACCGACGTGACCAGCTTCTTCAACCTCGAATTCAACGTCCCGCTCAAGCCGATGGAGGAGTGGCGCGAGGGGATGACGCGCCAGAAGATCGAAGACGATTTGATGAAGAAGTTCAACGAATTCCCCGGCGTCACCTTCAGCTTCTCGCAGCTCATCCGCGACAACGTCGAGGAGGCGCTCTCGGGCGTGAAGGGGGCCAATTCGGTCAAGCTCTTCGGCAACGACCTCCAGGCGCTGGAGGAGACCGGGCAGCGGGTGGTCAATGTCTTGAGGTCGGTCCGGGGGATCGAGAACGTCGGCCTGTTCCACATCCTGGGCCAGCCCAACCTGGAGATCGTGATCGACCGGCAGGCCTGCGCCCGCTACGGCGTGAACGTGGCCGACGTCGAGACCGCGGTCCAGGTGGCTATCGGCGGCAAGGCGTTCTCGCAGATGGTGGAGGGGGAGAAGCTCTACGACATCATCCTCCGCCTGCCGGTCTCGCTCCGCGACGACCCGACCATGATCAACCGGATCCCGGTCGACACCCCCGGGGCCGACGGCAAGAACGGCGCCCGGATCCCGCTGGGCCAGCTCGCCCAGCTCCGGCCGCACGTCTCGGGGGCCTCGTACATCTATCGCGAGAACAACCAGCGCTACATCCCGATCAAGTTCAACGTCCGCGACCGCGACCTCGCCTCGGCGATCAAGGAAGCCCAGGAGAAGGTGAACGACCCCAATGGCCCGGCCCGGCTCCCGCAGGGATACAAGGTCGAATGGTCGGGCGAGTTCGCCAACATGGAGGCGGCCAACGCCCGGCTGATGTGGATCGTCCCGCTGTCGATCGGCCTGATCATGGGCCTGCTCTACACCGCGTTCAACTCCTTGAAGGATGCGATGCTGGTGATGGTGAACGTCGTCGCGGCGACCATGGGGGGAATCTGGGCGCTCCGGATCACCCAGACGCCGTTCAGCATCTCGGCGGCGGTCGGGTTCATCTCGATCTTCGGCGTGGCCGTGCAGAACGGAGTGCTGCTGATCTCGTACTTCAACCAGTTGCGGGCCGCCGGGCTCCCGGTCCGCGAGTCGGTCCTCCGGGGGTCGGAGTTGCGGGTCCGGCCGATGGTCATCACCTCGCTGACCGCCGCCCTCGGGCTGGCCCCGGCCGCGTTCGCGAACTCGATCGGCTCGCAGGCGCAGAAGCCGCTGGCGATCGTGGTGGTCGGCGGGATGCTCGTCACCCTGATCCTGACCCGATACCTGATGCCGGTGCTCTACTCATTCTTCCCCGCCCCGGCGGGCCACGGCGAGCAGCACCCCGAGCTGATCGCCGGGTCGCACTATACCGACGCGATCCTCCGGCACAGCCACGACCAGGATTGATCCCGGTCCGGACCCCGACGCCCGGGCAATCCCCACGCCCGGGCGTCTCGGGTCACGGCGAAGACCGATCGTCACGCGCAAAGAAACGGGCGAGGGCGGGGCCGATGATTCGGCCCCGCCCTCGCCCGATCTGGTTCTCTCGACGAGCCATCGTCAGAGCGTGAAGTGGAACGTCTTGGTGATCGACCGCCAGATCCACCAGGCGAGCGTGCTGTGGCCGCCGTCGATCTTGGCGAAGCCGCGGAGGCCGGGCTGGAGGTGGAGGTCGGCGTTGTCGACGGGGATGATGACCTCGTAGACGGCCGTGAGCGGCTTGGCCTGGCCGGTCTTCTCGTCCTGCTTGGTGGCGATCTCGCCGCCGGCCTGGGTGGATTGCTCGGGCCTGATCTCGTCGCTGTTCCGGAGGGCGACCTCGCTGACGTAGCTCTTCCAGGTCGTCTCGGAGGTCCCGTAGATCTTCATCCAGGCGGTTGGCTTGTTCCGCTCCTCCATGGACTGGATCAGGTTGATGTCGGACTGGTCCAGGATCATGTGGGCTTCGAGCTTCCGGGGGTCGCCGACCTCGACGAACGGCTTGCCCGGCTTGAGGTGCTGGCCGATGGTCTGCTTGTCGGGGACCCCCATCACCTGGCCATCGCGGGGGGCCACCAACGTCAGCTTGCCGATCTGCTCGCTGATCTTGGACAGGGCCGGCTCAAGCTGCTGCTCCATCTGGCGGGCCTGCCGCTCCTTGGCCCGGCTGTCGTTGTCGGAAAGGGTTCCGTACCAGAGCGCCTTGACGTAGTTGGACACCTGCTGCTCGTGGAGCTGTTCGTACTCGATCTGCTTTTCGGGGTTCGAGAGCGTGGCGATCAGCGCCCCGGCCTTGACGTACTCGCCGTCGGCGACGTCCAGGGTCACCAGCCGGCCGGGGACCTCCGCGTAGACCTCGGCGGGCTTGGCGGCCGTCAGGACCAGCGTCCCCTGGACCCGGAGCGGCGTCGGGATCAGCAAGATTCCGGTGACCAACGCGACGATCACCCCGGCGAATGCCGCCGCGCGAGCCTTTTTCACCTTACGCATCCTCCCCGGCTGGCGAATGAATTTCAGACCCTGGTAGAGCGGCATGAGCAGCAGCGGGACCAGCGAGCCCCCCGCGATCATGTAGCTGATGGACTGGAGCTTGTACGGCTTGAGAAACTGGCTGAGGAAGAACAAGATGCTGAAGGTGACCACCCACCGGTAGAGGTAACTACAGATCGCATACGCCACGAACAGCGACCGGCGCGACCGGGGCATGTAGCTCTGGACCGGGATCTCCAGGCCGAGCACCTTCTCCTGGAAGAGGTACGCGAAGAACTGCGTGCTCTTGATCCGGAGGTTGGGGATCTCCAGCCAGTCGGACATCACGTAGTAGCCGTCGTACCTCAGCAGCGGGTTGGCGTTGAAGAGGATCGTGTTGACCGAGCAGATGAACATCGTCGCCAGGCAGAGGCTGTTCAAAAGTCCCTGCTCGGTGTTCCACCAGAGGAACGTCGCCAGGCTCGCCAGGAAGCACTCGACGTAGATCCCGGCGGCCGAGATCCAGATCCGCTTCCACTTCGAGGGGAGGAGCCAGCAGTCGGTCACGTCGCAATAGAGCGCAGGAGTGAGGACGAGGAAGAGCATCCCCATCTCGTGGACCTCGCCGCCGAAGTGCTTGGCGGTCAGGCCGTGGCCGAACTCGTGGATGATCTTGATGATCGCCAGGCTGCACCAGAAGTAGACGATCGTCCGCCAGTTGAAGAAGCTCTGGAAGTCGGGCAGGCGGGCCGAGAAGGTCTGGTACTGGCTGGCCACCAGCGTCAGGGCCGCGAGCATTGTCCCCAGGCTGAAGGCGATGAACCAGGACGTGTAGAGCCACCGGAAGTAGGGGTACATCCCGGTGAGCAACTTCTCCGGGTCGACGACCGGGATCTTGATATAGAGGATGTTGGCGACGAACTGCCAGACCTTCTTCCACTGGTTCTTCTTCCGGCGGCGGACCAGGGCCTGGGCCTGATCCGGGCTGTCGATCAGGGCGATCCCGGCCTCGTGGAGCTGCGAGGCGAACCGGAGGAGGTCGTCGACGGTGATCGTCTGGGGTCGATACTTGCGCTCGAAGGCCCGCTTGACGTCCTGGAGGTTCTGCTTGCCGTCGAACTGCTGGAGCAGGAAGTATTCCTCGACCTTGAAGCGAAAATACTTCAAGGCGATCGGATCCTTGATGACGTAGTGCGTCATCCCCTCGTAAAACTGGGGCTGGACGATCAGGTCCGGGCGGAGCTTGACCTTCAGGTGTTCGGCGGCCTGCCCCATCGGGAGCGAGGGGGCCATCGTGGGGGCTGCGCTCATCGGTCGGAAGTCCTCGCAACGGACTCGGTCGGTCTCGGTCCCGGGATCGTCACTGCGGGGGATGGCCGGCGATCGCTGATCGGGGGCCGATCAGCGGGGAAGGGGAAGGGGAGGGAGGCCCGCCTGGCGGGCGCTGACGTTCGCCTGCGAACCGCCGGCGGGCGCGGCCACGGCGGCGTTCCCTTCGGGCTTGAGGAAGATGGTCATGGTGCACTTCAAGCCCGGCCGGAGCTCGTGGTTGGCGTTGTCCAGGTCGGCGTAGACCCGGACGGCCTCCTCGGCGATGGGTTGGATCTGCTGGTCGACGAAGCTGATCACGCCCCGGAATTGCTTCTGCTCGATCGAATTCTTGACGACCCGGGTCCCGCCCAACCGGCGCTGGATCACGATCTCGGTGCCGGGCGTGACCCGGTAGGCATATTCGAGCGGGATGTAGGCCCAGACCCGGACGGTGTCGAGGTTTCCCAGGGTGACGACCGGCTCGTTGGCCCGGACGCTTTCCCCCTCGTGCTTCTTCTCATCAATGATGACGCCGGGGAACGGGGCCCGGATGATGTGCTCCTCGACGACCCGCTCGGCCGACTTCAGCTTGGCCGCGGCGAGCTTGAGGGTGTCGTTGGCCTCGATCACCGCGGCGTCGGCGACGGCGAATTCGGCCTCGCCCTTCTCGATCTCTTCGCGGTGGACAAAGTTCGGTCCCTTCTTGTTGAGCTCGATGTTCCGCAAGACGACCGCACGGGCCAGCCGCTTCTGGGCCTCGGCCTTGAGCTTGGCCCCCTGGCCCTCGGCCTGGATCCGGGCCTCCTCGACGGCGAGCACGGCGGTTTCCTTGATCAGGTAGCCGATCACGTCGCTGCGTCGGCCCACCTCCTTGCCGATCCGCATCTCCATCCGGTCGATCACCCCTTCGCGGAGCGCCGAGACCTCCGACTTCTGGAAATAGTCGACCGTCGCGTCCTCAATGACGAGCTGCGAATCCGCCGGGCCGGCCTTGGGGGCCTGGCCGAGCGTGGCGGCGGAGACGATCGCGGTCAAGCCGAGCGACAGGACGAGGGCTTTCCGGGTCAGGGGCATGACGGGCTCCGGGGATGGGGGTCTTGAGATTGACATCGGTGGATATTTTGATAGGGAGGCCCGACAGGGCGAGTCGGCGTCGCCTCCCGGACGGGGCCCGTCACTTCATGAACGGCCAGCGGAACAGGACGGTCTCGTAGTAGACGTGGATCACGTCGCGGAGCAGGACGTAGGCCAGCCGGGCGTCGCCGCAGAGGACCCGGGCGCGGACCTCGGAGCCGGGCCGGAGTGACTGGTTCCGCGACAGGAAGTCGTTCCGGACCTTCGCGGAGAAGCCGACGGTCACCTTGACGACATGCTTGGCCTCGACCGTCTCGGCCTTGGCCCCGATCCGGCGGACGAAGCCGAGGTAGCGGTGCTCGGGGTCGGTCGCGGTGACGAAGTAGGCTTCGAGCGTCGAGCCCGGCTGCTTGCTCCCGGCGGCGATCTCCGCCTGGAGCCGGGCCTGCGCCGCAAGGATCGGCCCCATGTCGTCGTCGGGGACCTCGACCTCCATCTCCCACTCGCCGCCGGTGGCCGCGATCTGGAGCAGCTCGGTCCCGATCTCGACGGGCCGCCCCTTCAGCGACTTCTGCGGCTCCCAGGTCGTGATGATGCCGTCCTGGGGGGCCTTGATCTTCATCGACTCCATCTGTTCCTGGATGATCCGGATCTGCCGTTCGGCGCTCTCGGCCTTGATCTTGGCCTCCTGTGCCTGTCCCTTGATCGACGCCTGCTCCTCGCGGCGGATCGTGTTGGACTCGCCCTGGATCTTCAGGTGCATCTGCTGCGACTCGGCCCCCTGTTTCTGGGCCAGGAGGTTCTTCCACTCCTTCTCCAGTTCCTTGCTCTCCATCTCGGCAACCACGTCCCCCTCGTGGACGAACTGGCCGTGCTGGACCGAGACGCTGGTGACGGTCCCGGCGACCGGGGCGTAGAGGTTCCGCCGCTGTTCGGGGTGGAGCGAGCCCTTGCCCTCGATCGTCAGCCGCCAGGGGACGAAGGTCAGGACCAGGATCAGGCCGACGATCCCGACCAGGGCGGCCACGATCTTGGCCAGGGTCCGGCCCCGTAAGAACCGCGCGGGCGAGCCGATCAGCTTGAGGAGCGGCAGCAGGGCCTTGTCGTACTCCGAGGCGTTCCAGAGCGCCGTGGAGGAGTGGCGGGCCACCACCTCGCAGCGGGCGTGGGCGTCGGTCGGGGCCAGCTCGTCGCCGATCTGCTCGGCGACCAGGCAGCCGAAGGGGACCTTGTCCTTGGAGGGGTCGACCTCGGGCTTGTGGAGCACGGTGACGATCACCGCCTTGGACCCCGATTCGTCGACGTAGGATTCCAGGCTGTCGCGGAGGTCGGGGGCGAACCCCTCGGTGTTCCCGGTGTAGACCAGGTCCTCGCCCGAGCGGATCACGGCCTTGCAGAGCTTGGTGAGCTCGCGGATCAGGTTGGCCCGCTGCTCGACGACCTCCTGCCCGCTGACCGCCTCGACCATCGTCCGGCCGCCGACCTTCAGCGCGACGCTCAGGCGATCGCAGCCGACCAGCCGCTTGCCATCGTTGACCACCGCGAACGCCGCCTCCTTGAGGTCGAGCGAGCCGTGGATGGCGTGGGTGAAGGTTTCGAGCTGGTTCCAGAGCCGCTGCTGCGACATCATCTGCCGCATCTGGCGGTTCTTGAGATACGTCCCGGCCAGGTCGCAGAGGTCGCCGACGAACCGGAGGGTGCTCTTCTGCTGGGCCGCCCGGCGGGTCGGGTCCATCAGGATCTCGACCAGGCCGACGACTTGCTTGTCGACCGTCAGAGGGGCCAGGATCAGCGAGTACCCGGTCGGATTCCCGGCGTTGGGGACGCCCTCGATGGTCGAGCCCGGCGGGATGATCGTCGCCTGCGAAGCCTGGACCATGCAGCCCAGGAGGGCGTCGTGGGGCGGCGACTTGACCCGGCCATCGAGCAGCCCGGTCAGATGGAACTCCAGTTGCTGCTGGAGCTTGATGCCGCCCTTGCCGTCGAGCAGCCAGAGCGCTCCGCCCGAGGCGGCCACGGCGGCCACGACGCGGTTGAGGAACTCGCCGTAGAATTCATTGGGCTGGATGTCCGACTCGGCCAGCTCGGCGATCTCGGCCACCAGCTTGCGGATCTGCGTCTTGGTCTGCTCGAGCAGACCGGGATCGATTGTATCTTCCGGCATGGTGGTTCCGGTGGGTTGGGGGCCCGAGTCCGATTCGCCGTACTTGGCCGCCGCGATCCGTTCGAATGCGGCATATTGACAACGGGACGCGCGCCTCCCGCGTCTTCCCGGGAATTTTCCGCGATCCACTTGACCTTGCCAATAGTCGCCGGCGTCCTCGGGTCGCAAACCCTTGCCTCGCCCCATCGGACGAATCCCCGGGGCCCCGACCGAGGGCCCCATCTTCCGGAGCCGACCCGTGTCGACCGCCCCGCCCCGACCCCTGAGCCTCGTCACCGGGGCGACCGGCCTCCTTGGTAGCCATATCGCCGAACGCCTGGTGGCGCGGGGAGATCGGGTCCGGGCTTTGATCCGGCCAGGGTCGGACACCTCGTTCCTCAAGTCCTTGAGCGTGGAACTGGCCGTCGGCGACCTGACCGACGCCGGCTCCTGCGCCCGAGCCGTCCAGGGGGTCGACACGGTCTACCACTCGGCGGCCAAGGTCGGCGACTGGGGGACCTGGGCCGAGTTCCAGGCCGCATGCCTCGACGGGACTCATAACCTTGCCAACGCCGCGGCCGACGCCTGGGTCGGGCGGTTCCTCCATATCAGCTCCACCAGTGCCTACGGACACCCCGCCGAAGGGGGACCACCGATCGACGAGTCGGCCCCGCTCGGCGTGGGGCTCTGGAGGGCCTGGGATTACTACACCCGGAGCAAGGTCGATTCGGAGCGGCTCCTCTGGGCCCTGGCCGAGAGTCGCGGTCTGAGGCTGACCGTCATCCGCCCGAGTTGGCTCTACGGCGAACGCGACCGGACGACCTTGAAGCGGCTCGTCGGCCGACTCCGGGCCGGAAAGGTTCCCCTGATCGGCCCGGGAGACAACCCCCTCAGCGCCATCTACGCCGGGAACGTGGCCGACGCCGCGATCCTGGCGGCCGGCGACCTCGGCTCCGTCGGCGAGGCGTACAACGTCACCCATCAGGGGCAGATCACCCAGCGCGAGTTTCTCGAACTGTTCATCGAGGCCATCGACGCTCCCCCCCTGAAGCGGCGGATCTCGTACCGGCTCACCTTCGCCGCGTCCTTCCTGATCGAGGCGGTTGCCCGGGGCCGGCGGCGGAGCACCCCCCCACTCATCACCCGATATGCGACCTGGCTGATGGGTCGATCTCTCTCGTACAGCACGGCGAAGGCCGAGTCGCGGCTCGGCTGGAGGCCCGCCCTGGGGAACCGGGAGAGCATCGGACGCTCCGTCCGATGGTTCCTCGACGAGGAGCGGCGGAAAGGGATCGGAGACGGGGGCCGACCGATCCGACCGGGAACTTCTTCGCCATCGTCAGGACCGGACTGAATTCGATCGGTGTGCCCCTTGTCGGCCCCGTCCCGATCGATCAGGATGAATGAAGATTCCGCGTTGCGCTAGCAAGCATGGCACGACGATGTGCTCGCGATTCCCTTCCGACCAGACTTCTCCCGCGACCGTCGGACGAACCTCCCACGGCTCGATCCCTTCGACGAGATACGCCCTCCCGGAGACCTCCCCATGACGATCCGCGGTGCCCTGGCCTTGAGCCTCGCACTCGTCCTGCCGCCATTCACCAGAACCCTCTCGGCCGCCGATGAGAAGCCAGCCCCCCCGCCGGCCGCGACCACCTCGCCCGCGAACATCGATTTCGATGCGATTCGCTCCCGGATGATGGGCGGGGGCGGAGGCTCGCACGACTCGAACGACCCGGGCAAATATCGCCCGTTCGCCGACGTGACCGCCGGCGCGACCAAGCATGACGGCCTCTTCACGCTCTATCAGAAGGACGACCACCTCTACGCCGAGATCAAGCCGTTCCAGCTCGACCAGCCGATGCTGATCCCGATCACCATCGCCCGAGGGCTGGCGATGGCGGGCAACCCGCTGAACTTCGGCGACGAGTGGGTCGTCAGCTTCCACCGGGTCGGCGACAAGGTCCAGTTGATCCGGAAGAACATCCACGTCAAGGCACCCGCCGGGACCCCGATCGACAAGGCGGTCAAGCAGAATTACACCGACTCGATCCTGATGGCCCTGCCGGTCGTCAGCCTCAACCCGGGCGGTGGGATGAGCGTGCTGATCGACTTCTCGGACATCTTCTTCACCAACTTCGCCCAGCTCCCGATGGGCTTCCTTGACCGGAGCCGGACCACCTGGCACAAGGTCAAGGCGTTCCCGGGCAACCTGGAGATGGAAGTCCAGGCGACCTTCGGCAACGCGGGCGGCGGGCGGTCGGGCGCCGATGGGGTGATCGACTCGCGCGGGGCGACCGTGGTCATCCATTACAGCCTGGTCAAGCTCCCCGACTCCGGCTATCGGGCCCGGGCGGCGGACGACCGGATCGGCCACTTCCTCAACTCGACCCGAGACTTCGGGGTCAACGACCCCGACGGCAACGTGTCCCGCCTCATCAATCGATGGCGGCTGGAGAAGGCCGACTCCCGGGCCAAGATGTCGCCCCCCAAGAAGCAGATCGTCTGGTACATCGAGGACACCGTGCCGATCGAGTACCGCCCGTTCGTCGAGGACGGGATCCGCGAGTGGAACAAGGCGTTCGAGAAGATCGGGATCCGCGACGCGATCTCTGTCCGCTGGCAGGAGTCGGGGCGCGACGATTTCGACCCCGAGGACATCAACTACTGCACCTTCCGATGGATCACGACCAGCCAGACCTTCGCGATGTCCTGCCTCCGCTCGAACCCGATCACCGGCGAGATGATCGACGGCGACGTGATTTTCGACGCGAGCTGGATCCGGGCCTGGAAGAATGAGTACGCCCAGCTGACCGGCGGCAGCCCGACCGCCAGGGGCGCCGAGGACGCCGCCCCGTTGGCCTTCGGCGAGATCATCAGCCCGACGCTCGCCATGAAGCGCGGGTTCGGCCAGGTGGGACTCGACGGCGACGGGCCGGACAAGAATCTGAGCCTGATCCCGGCCGACTGGTCGGGCCTTCACCGCGACCTCCTGGAGCGGCTGGCCAACGGCCAGCAGGCGTCCTGCCGGTTCGCCACCGGGATGCAGCCCGAACTCGGCCTGGCCGCCCTGGCGATGGCCGACGCCGCCAAGGCCGATCCCGACGCGAAGTTCCCCGAGGAGTTCCTCGGCCAGTTGATCAAGGAAGTGGTGATGCACGAGGTCGGCCACTCGCTGGGCCTCCGCCACAACTTCAAGGCCAGCACGATGCTCGACGCCGACCAGATCAACGACCCGGCGATCACCCGAGTCCGAGGGATGACTGGCAGCGTGATGGACTACAACCCGATCAATATCGCCCCCAAGGGCCAGAAGCAGGGCGACTACATCACCACCGTCCTCGGTCCCTACGACTACTGGGCGATCGAGTATGCTTACAAGGAGTTCACGGGCGACGAAGCGGCCGAGTTGAAGAAGGTCGCCGCCCGGGCTCCCGAGCATGATCTGGTCTTCGCCTCGGACACCGACATGCGGATGGGAAACGACCCGCTGGTCAACGTCTATGACCTCGGCTCCGACCCCTGCCGGTTCGCCAAGGACCGGCTCACGCTCGCCTCGCAGCTGATGAAGGAGTTGGACGCCAAGGTGGTCAAGGACGGCGAGTCGTGGGCCCGGGTGGCCGTGGCCTTCAGCTACCTGATGAGCCAGTACGGCAACGCCGCCGACCTCGTCGCCTCGCACGTCGGCGGCCAGTCGATCTCCCGCCACCACAAGGGGGACAAGGACGCGCTGGACCCGATCCTGCCGATCTCCGGCGAGAAGCAGCGCGGGGCGCTGGCCTTCCTGGTCGAAAACGTCCTGGGGGACAAGTCGTTCCAGTTCTCGCCGACGCTCCTCCGCCGGCTCGGCAAGGAGCACTGGGACATGGGGGCCGTTTCCAGCTCGCGCGGCATGGGCGAGGTCTCGGTCAACGACCGGGTCCTCGCGATCCAGCGGATCGCGCTCACGCACTGTCTGAGCGGCTCGGTCCTGACCCGGCTCCAGAATCAGGAACTCCAGTCCGACCCGGGCTCGAAACCCCTGGCGGTTGCCGAGGTCTTCCGGTCGCTCTCCGACGGGATCTTCAGCGAGCTGAACGTCCCGGCCGCCGCCGACGGCAAGCCCCGCTCGTTCGCCTGCTCGACGATCCGCCGGAACATCCAGCGCGAGTATCTCCGGAGGCTCTCCACGATTGTCCTGGGCCAGGGCCGGACCCCGGCCGGCGACGCCTTTCCCTTCGTCGTCTTCTTCGGCGGTGGCGGCGGCGCCTATCCGGCCGACGCCCGGGCCCTCGCCCGGTTCCACCTCAAGGAGATCGGCGAGAAGGTCGGCAAGGTCCTCGACGCCAAGGACGTCCCGCTTGACGACACCTGCCGCGCCCACCTCGACGAACTCCGCCAGAAGATCGCCAAGACCCTCGACGCCCAGATCAGCTCGAACGAGTCCTGATCGGGCTGACGCGGAGCGCGGATTTCATCCAGGGCCGGCGGTCGGATCCTCGAAAGGGGGCCGACCGCCGGCCTCGTTCCGTGATTCTCTCGTTCCCGACAGAAAGACGCGCGGTGACAGAGGTCGGATTTCTGCAAGGCGATCCGGTCATCTTGCCGAGACCTGACAGCGGGTGATGGCAAAGGAACGATGGTTGATCGGTGAAGGAAGTCTCGGAAAAGCAGACGAAGAGACTCGGAGGCATTCCCGCTTGTCGATCGTGAACCATCAGCCATGACCCATTCTCAATCCCGGATCACATCGGATCGCCAAAGATTGCACGTCATGTCTTTGCAATCGGAAGTCGAGCCGGAGATCCGGCGCTTCAAAACGGGACCACCCCGCCGGGGAGCTTGGCGTTGGGATTGGTCGACGGGGCGATGGCGGGTCCGGCGGTCGCGGCGGGCGGGACTTCGACGGGAAGGGCCCCCCGGAAGCCAAGGAATGGCAAGCGGGTCTCGATCTTCTGACCGTCCCGCCAGGTGAGGACGCCCGCCTTGGAACCCCCTTTCACCGTCATCTGGGCGGGCTTGGACCGGCTCTGCCTGGGCCCGGCGGGGTCAACGGCGGTGTTCCGGAATTGCTGATAGTATTGCGAGTCCCAGAACTCGGCCGTCCATTCCCAGGCGTTGGCGCCCATGTCGAAGGCCCCGAAGGGGGAGACGTCGGTCGAGAGCGACATCACGGCCTCCATCGTCCGGGGGGCCTTCTCCGGGTCTTTCCTGGGTAACTCGCCGTTCCAGTAGGAGACCCGGCCGTCGCCCGACCGCGCGGCGAATTCCCACTGGGCCTCGGTCGGGAGCTTCTTGCGGGCCCAGTCGCAATAAGCCTTGGCCTGCTGCGAGCTGACGTTCACGGCGGGCAAGTCGTCGACTGCGGCGGGATCGGTGGCCTCCTTGGGGATCAGCTTGGCCGCGTCGATGGGGCGTCCCGTCTCCTTGAGGAACTGCACGAACTGGCGGACGGTGACCTCGTGCTGGTCGATGTAATAGGTCGAGAGCGCGACCCGATGGGTGGGCCGCTCGGTCGTCTCCCCATCCTCGCGTCCCATGAGGAAGGTCCCGCCGGGGACCAGGACCATGACTCCGCCATCCCGCTCCGATCGGATCTGCGCGGGCCATCCCGACGGGTGAATCGAGGTCCCGGGCTGCTCGCGGAAACCAGGCGGCAGCGGCTTGATCGGGATCGGCGGAGGGGCCTGCGCGATCGGGGCGGTCGCGGCCGACGGGTTGGGGCCCTCGGCATTCCCGGCCGGCGCGGGGGCGGTCGGTCCGGGGACCGACCCCGGCGCGCCGCCTCGGGGGACGTTGGAGGCGACGAGATTGCCCGGCGGGGGTGGTTTGGGGCCGAGCGCCTGCTCCGGACCGTCGGTCCCGAAGAGCGAGAGGTTCCTCTGGTGGCGGTCGAGGGCGTGCATCGCCTCCCGCCCCGCGACCGTCGGCTGGTAGTTCCTGGCGGCCTTTTCGAGCAGGTCGGTCGCGGCCTTGACCTTACCGGCCTTGTCGGCCTGGCGGGCGTTGTCGACGATGTTCCGGGCCTCAAGCTCGGGATTCGCCCGCTTCTCGTCGACGACCCTCGGCTCGGGGGCCTCCTGCGGCCCTTCCTCTTCGGAGCCTCCGCGAAACGCCCTCACGGTCAAGATCAGCGCGACCAGGCCGACGCCCCCCAGGATCCCGCCGATGATCCAGCGGGCCCGTTGCCTGGCCTGGTAGGTATCGAGGGCCGGCGTCTCCTCCAGCTTCGTCGCGCCAGTCCCGTCGTCGAGCGACGGCTTGGCCTTTTTCTTCTTCTTGGCCTTCGCCTCGGTCCCGTCGCCCGCGGCTCCGGCCCGCTTCTTCTTGGCGGACTTGGCTGGCGCGGGTTCCTCCGGGACTTCGGGCTCGGGGGCGGCCTTCCAGAGCCTCGGGAGGTATCCAGGGGTCGATGCCTTGGGGCGCTTGGGTTCGACGGGCTCGGCCATGCAAGCGCTCCCGAAGGAAGTCGGGGCCAGAGTCGATGCCACGAAATGGAATGGAGGGTCCGTCGCGGCTTCCCCATCCAGCGTAACGGGGCACGCGATCGAGGACAAGGGGGGCTCCGACCCTGCCCCCAAGGATCCAACGCCGCTGCGATCCAGCGAGGCCGCGCCCTGGATTCGTGCGGGCGATGGTCCGCTGGAAGGCCCTCGGTTACACTCGGATCGCCCGAGCCCCTCGAAGCAGGAGCCCCCCGCGATGAAACCCCTGGCCTGGCTGATCCTGCCCTTCTGGCTCGCCGCCGCGACCGCCCCGGCCGACCGCGACCCGGTCCCGATCGTCCGGGGCGACGACCCGGGCCAGTTCGACCTGGTCGGGATCGGCCCCGACTCGATCGCGATCCTCGGGGACGAGGTCCGGCTGACCGGCAAACCGCTGGGCTACTTCGCCACGAAGCAGGATTACGGGAATTACGCCCTGAGCTTCGAGTGGAAGTACGACCGGCCAGAGGGCCTGAAGTCCGACGCCGATTTCCGGGGCAACGGCGGCTTGCTGATCCAGATCGCCCGGCCGCACAAGGTCTGGCCGCGATGCCTCCAGGTCCAGCTCGCCCAGGCCGATCCCGGCTCGATCTTCGCGATGGGCGAGGGCCGCTTCGAGGGCCAGGTCGACTCCGCCGCCCAGAAGGTCGCGACCCGCCCGGTCGGCCAATGGAACCGGTCCGAGGTGACCTCCCGGGCCGGCGCGATCGTCTCGGTCCTCAACGGGACCGAGGTCGCCCGGGGACAGGGGGACGAAGCGGCCCGAGGGGCGATCGGCTGGCAGTCCGAGGGCAAGCCGATCCGGTTCCGGGCGATCCGGATCCGGAGCCTCCCTTGAATCAGAGGCTATCTGGGATCGAAAATGGTTGATGGCCAATGGGTTATGGTCGATCAGCGGGGCGACATGCAATGTCGGCTTCGGGGAAATCGCCCTGGATCTCTCGCCCATCAACCATCGTCCATTAGCCATAAATCGTTGCCAGGTCAAGGAGATGTTTCCGGATCGACTCTCAACGGTCCTTCTGGGAGAGGGCGATCTTGTCGAGGAACTCGGCGTTGCTCGGGCACTTGCCCATCTGCTTGACGAGCCCTTCCATCGCCTCGATCGGCTTCATCCCCGCGAGAGTCCGGCGGAGCAGGGTGACCCGGGCCAGGGTCTCGGGCGTCATCAGCCGCTCCTCCTTGCGGGTTCCCGATTGCTGGATGTCGATCGCCGGCCAGACCCGGCGCTCGGCGAGCCGGCGGTCGAGGACGCATTCCATGTTGCCGGTCCCCTTGAACTCCTGGAAGATCAGCTCGTCCATCCGGCTCCCGGTCTCGATCAGGCAGGTGGCCAGGACCGTGAGCGACCCTCCCTCCTCGAAGGTCCGGGCGGCGCCGAAGAGACGCTTGGGGACGTCCAGAGCCTTGATGTCCATGCCGCCCGACATGGTCCGGCCCGAGTTCGAGCCCTTGTTATAGGCCCGGGCGAGCCGGGTCAGGCTGTCCAGGAGGATCAGAACCTGGCCGCCCCCCTCGGCGATCCGCTTGGCGCGGTCGACGGTGAGCTGGGCCAGGCGGATGTGCTCTTCGATGGCGTGGTCCGACGACGAGGCGATGACCTCGCCGCGGACGCTCCGCCGCATGTCGGTCACTTCCTCGGGCCGCTCGTCGATCAGGAGCACGATCAGGTGCAATTCGGGGTGGTTCTTGGCGACGGCGGCGGCCATCTGCTGGAGCAGGATCGTCTTGCCGGTGCGGGGCGGGGCCACGATCAGGCCACGCTGGCCCTTGCCGATCGGAGTCAGGAGGTCCATGACCCGCATCCCGAGCGGCTCGGCGCCGGTCTCCAGGCGGATGACCTGATGGGGGTCGATGACGGTCAGTTCGTCGAAACCGCGTTGGGCGAGGTATTCCTCGGGAGTCCGGCCGTCGATCTCGATCAGCTCGGCCAGCCGAGGCCCTTCGCCCTTCCGTGGTTCATGGATCAGGCCGGTCAGTTCGACGCCCTGCCGGAGCTGGAATCGGGAGAGCAGGGGGGATCCCACATAGACGTCGCCGACCGCGACCTTGAAATTCCGCGCCGGATCCCTCAAGTATCCGTAACCCTTGGGGTGCATTTCCAGGACGCCGGAATGCGTGCGTTCGGCCGTGCTCATGACGCTCGCTCGGGTGGTCGACTTGGGGCGTGGGGGATCGGGGGGATGCGGAGAGCCCGTAGGGCCTCACGCCCGGCCTGGCGAGCCGGGAGGACCTCGGGGCGATGGCCGGGGGGAAAGGCAACCCGGCGGGGATGAGTCGGGGAAGAGGGGTGAGACGTTCGCTGTCGACCCTTGGTGGCTTCCTCGCCCGGGCGTGGTCGCTCGGGAGGGTGGGAAGGGGCCGACTCTTAATTAGCATCCTATCGACGGCCCCGGGCTCCGTCCATGCCATTATGCGGCGTTTCGCGGTCGGGCGCTCAGACCTTCCGGTGCGGCGTGGTCGCGGCCTGGCCGCCGCCGGGCAGGTCGACCAGGGAGTAATCCCCGAAGAGGTTCGGGCTCTCGGCCTGGAGGATCTTGAGCAGGGCGACGGCCACCTTGCGAATCTCGGCGTCGGCCGAGGCGTCTCCCCTGGCCTCGATGAAGTGGCGGAGGGCCCGGGCGTTGGCGGTCACGAAGACCTGTGTCTCGGTGGCGTTGGGCAAGACGCTCCGGGCCGCCTCGCGGGCCTTCTTGCGGCGGAGGGTCCGGTCCTCGATGTCGGCGAACCGGGCGATCAGGCCCTCGGCGAGCCGGGCGTAGGCAAGGTGGGCCGAGGTCACGGCCTCCAGCCAGATCCGGTGCAGCTCGGGGTCCTCGGCGATCGGCTCGGGCTCGACGAACGAGCAATCCTTCTCGTCGACAAACCGCTGGGAACGCTGGCTGTACGCCCATCCAGCACGGTGCCGGACCAGCTCGTGCGTGAATGACCGGCTCACGCCGGTGATGATGAAGTTGTAGACCGCGTGCTCGATCACCGAGCCGTGCCCGACTTCCAGGATGTGGTGAAGGTACGAGGCGTTGCCCCCCGGCCGGGGCTTGGCGTAGCTCTTGTAGCAGAGCCGGCCGGCGACCTCGACGAGCTTCTGCGCCGCGAGGTCGGTGTCGGTCTGCCACGACTCGACGCCCTCGTCCTCCAGGAACGCCGACAGCTCCCCCTCGTCGATCGTCAGCCGGCCGACGAGCCGGACGCTGGGGTCCCGGAGGATCTGGGTGACGAGGGGTCCTTCCATGGTCGACATTCTAGGCGCCCTCCCTGGGCCGGGTCGAGGGGCCGGGCCGGCTCGCGAGCTTCGCGGAATTGCGGAGCGGAGATCCTCCGGCGGTCCGCGGCGACTATAATGGCAACCTCGATCCGGGGGAAGCCAAGGTTCCGGTCAAGTCGGGGGCGGGCCAGTCGCATGCGCAAGATCCGGCTCCAGAAGGCGGGCGACGAGCGGATCGCCGCGCGGTTCGCGGCGGACCTCAACGAGGCCCAGCACGCGGCGGCCACCGCGCCCGACGGTTATAACCTGATCCTGGCCGGGCCCGGCTCGGGCAAGACCCGGGTCATCACCTACCGGGTGGCCTACCTGATCGCCCGAGGGGTCCCGCCCGACTCGATCCTCCTGGTCACCTTCACCCGGCGGGCCGCCCGCGAGATGGTCGGCCGACTGGAAACGATCGTCGGGCCCCGGGCCGCCCAGGTCTGGGCCGGGACGTTTCACCACATCGGCAACCGCCTGCTCCGGCGCTCGGCGGAGGTCCTCGGCTTCGGGCCGAACTTCACCATCCTCGACGGCGAGGACCAGCTCGACCTGGTCCGGCTGGCGATGGAGGACGCCGGCCTGGTCGGGACCGGCCGGATGGCCCCCAAGCCGGCGGCGGTCCAGCACTCCCTCAGCTTCGCCTTCAACGTCCGGAGGCCGCTCGAAGAGGTCGTCATCGAGCGGAACCCCGACTGGGCCGAGTGGCTCCCCCACCTCAAGGCCGCCGCCGAAGCCTACGCCCGGCGCAAGAAGGCCGCCAACTGCATGGACTACGACGACCTCCTCGGTCAGTGGGCCCGGCTCCTGGAGGACTTCCCCGAACAGCGGGCCGCGCAGGCCAAGCTGTTCCGCCACCTCCTGGTCGACGAGACCCAGGACACGAACTCGATGCAGGCGAGCTTGATCGAGACTCTCGCCCGCGAAGGCTCGGGCAACCTCACGGCCGTCGGCGACGACGCCCAATCGATCTACCGCTTCCGGGGCGCGAACTACGACAACATCCTCAAGTTCCCCGAGCGGAACCCCGGCACGGCCCTCTTCCGCCTGGAGACGAATTATCGGTCATCGCCCGAGATCGTCGCCTTCACCAACGCCTCGATCGCCCATAACGTATCGGGCTTTCCCAAGACCCTGGTCTCGGCCCGGGGCAAGGGGGTCCGCCCGCTGGTCGTCCCGGCGGCCGACGCCCACGAGGAGTCCGAATTCCTCTGTCAGCAGATCCTCGAATTGCACGAGCAGGGCGAGCCGCTCGGCCGGATGGCGGTCCTCTACCGGAACCACCACGACAGCATTCTCCTCCAGGCCGAGCTGGTCGCCCGGGGCGTCCCGTACACGGTCCGGAGCGGCCTCCGGTTCTTCGAGCAGGCCCACATCAAGGACGTCCTGGCCTTCTGTCGGATCCTGGTCAACGCCCGCGACGAGCCCGCCTGGCGGCGGCTTTTGCTCCTTTTGCCCGGGGTCGGCCCGGCCAAGGCGTCGGCCCTCTGCGCCCACCTGACCGGGTCGTCCGACCCGCTCAAGGCTCTGGCGACCCCCGAGTCGATGGCCCTCCTGCCGGCCAGGAGCAAGGGGTTCTTCGCCGGCTTCGTGGCCGATCTCCGCAAGGTCGAGGCCGCCAGACCCGAGACCAACCCCGCCGCCGCGATTGGCGCGATCCTTCAGGGCGGCTACCCCGACACCGTCCGGGCCCGTTACGAGCGGCCCGACAACCGGATCGCCGACATCGAGCAACTCGCCGTCCTCGCCTCGCGATACGACAGCCTGGACCGCCTGATCGCCGACCTGATGCTCGCCGGCGACGTCTACGGGGTCGACACCCTGGGCGCCGAGGAGGCGATCGACCACCTGGTCCTGAGCACGATTCACCAGGCCAAGGGTCTGGAGTGGTCCCGCGTCTTCGTCCCCCGCCTCGTCGAGGACGGCTTCCCCGGGGCCCGGGCCCTGGCCGAGCCCGGCGGCGAGGACGAGGAGCGCCGGGTCTTCTACGTCGCCGTCACCCGGGCCATGGACGAGCTTTATCTGACCTATCCCTTGACCCTCCCCCGGGGCGGCCGAGGGCCGACGATGGTCACCCGCCCGAGCCGGTTTCTCACCGAGATCGATGCCGGGCTCTACGAGGAAGCGTCCCTGGAAAGCGAGATTGACCTGTCCTGGTCGGCGACCGCCAGGGCCCAGGAACCGCCGGACGAGCCGAAGGCGGGATGAGCCCGGATCAGGACTCGGGGTTATCGATCAGTTCTTGCAACCGCCCGGCCAGCTCGTCCGGCAACCCCTCGACCGTGCTTTGATCGATCAGGCCGACGTCGATCAGGTCGATGAGGTGCATCCGATCCTTGATCCGGAACGAGGTCAATTTCATCCGGATCAGGGCGGGAAGCGAGAGGATCCGGTACGCGCCCGCCGACTCCGTTTCGGCCAGATCCGGGGCCGTCAAGCCGTATTCCTCCCTGACCTTCTCCCCGGCGAAGATGACGTGCAGCGCGTCCCGAGGTTTGGCTCCGGGCCCATCCAGGAACAGGTCGATGCCCGCGACGTGCCGGAATAAGAAGCCCGCCGGCAAGAGCGCGGCGGTTGCGGCCGGGAGGTTCTCGCGACGGATCAGAATATCGACATCCTGGGTATTGCGGACGGCCGCCTCGTCGATGCGTGCCACCCAGGCCGCGACGGCATTCCCCCCGACGATGGCATAGGGAACGCCCGCCGATTCGAGCGCCGCCGAGGCCCGGAGCAGCCGTTCGCGGACTTTCTCCACGGCGTTCACCATCCGGTCGAGCGAGAAGGGGCCGTAAGGAACGGTCATTCGGAAGCTTTCTTGCCGATTCGCGACCCGACCCTCGAAGTTCTCCGGAATCGACCTTGAAGCCCCCCGGCCCGTTTGTCAAGGTGATGCCCGGTCCATCGACGGGCCGAGATCGACCCCCGAGGGCGGACATGGATGAACTTCCGACGGGCGACCCGACGCCGGATTCCCCCGAGGCGATCCTCGGAGCGCTCCGCGCGCATCGCGAGTGGGGCGAGGAGGTCCGGGAGGCGCAGCTCGCCCGACTGGTCGAGCGGTTCCCGGTCGACCGGCTCCGCGAGGCCGCCCGCGACCGGCTCGGCGAGCTGGGCGGGCTCGACGGCGAGGCGGTCCTGCGGCTGGTCGAGGCGTTCGCCACCCCGGAGTTGCTGGTCGAGCTGGCCGGGGCGCTCGAAGCCCAGCCCGACCTTGCCCCGGAGCTGGCCTGGGGGGCGCTGGCGTTGCTCGAAGCCGCCGGGATCCTGGAAGCTCACCCCGAGCTGACCTCGCGGTGGGAGGAGCTGAACGAGACGTTCGAGGAGGGCGCCCCGCTCGGGACGCTGGTGGACCAACTGGAGGAGGAGCCCGAAGGGTCGTGGGTCGCGCTTCAGGGGCTCGGGGCGGTCGAGCCGGAGGTCCGGGCCGAGATCATCGCCGGGCTGGCCGACTTCCCGACCGGGCCGGGGCTGGTGGCGTTCCTCCGGATCCTGGCCTTCGCCCACGAGCCGACCACCCGGGCCGCGGCTTTGCAAGCCCTGGGATCCCGGGACGACGCCGAGCATCGCGCGGCCTGGGCCGAGATCGCCCACGACCACCCCGAGCCCGAGGTCCGCGACCGGGCCCGCCGGATCCTCGGGCCCGACCCCGACGCCGCGATCGCCGGGGCTCTCGACCGGCCATCGCGCGCCCGGCCCGAAGGGGTGGGCGAACTCGTCACGGCGCTCGGAGGCTCGGGCCGGGGCTCGATCGCCCTGGCGTCGCGGGACCGGGGCCGGTGGGTCGTCGCGTCGTTCGCCTGCGACGTCTGGCGGGGCGTGGTCGAGGTGATTGGCCAGGTGGGCGATGACCCCGCCGCGGCCTCCCTGATCTTCGAGGAGACCTCCGCCGAGGGCCGGCGCGACGTGGTCGAGGACGCTCCCGGGCTGGCCTCGGGGCTTCTGGCCGGCTCCCTCTGGCTCTCCGGCCCCGAGGCCAGCCCCGCGCTCCGCTACTGGCTGGAGCGGACCGTCGGCCCCGAGTTCCGCGCCCGGCCGTTCGCCGGCCTCTTCGACGACGAGGAGCTGGCCTCGCACGCCCTGGCTGGGATGGCCGAGCCGTCGAGGCTGATCCTGGACGCCTGCCCGGACTGGGTGGACGTCTCGGGGCATACCTACGACCTCGCCGAGGAGATCGCCCTCCGCTCGCCCGAGGCCGGGCCCGACCCCCGACGGGACGCGGGGGCGTATCGCTACCTGTTCGAGCACCGGCTGGTCGGCCGGCTCGAACACTACCGCCGGATGCTGCTCTGGATGGCCTCGTTTTGGCACGCCTCGGACGACCCGGATCTGGCCCGGTCGGCGCTGGCGCTGGCCTGGCAGCTCGCGGACCCGCAGCACGCGGTCCCGGCCCACCCGTTCACGGTCGAGCTGACGACCCGGAGCCTCGCCGCGGCCCAGGCGAACCTCGGGGCCGGGCTCGACCCTCGGACGAGGTAGGCGGCCGGCCCCTCGGCCCGGGCCGGCCGCCCCGCGCGTCGTCACCGACCGATCACTTCTTGCCCTTGGACGGGGCGGCGGGGGCGGGCGCCGCCGACTTGGCCGGCGGGGCCTTCTTGGTGTCGGCGATCTTCTTCTGCTTCTGCTTATCCTTGGGCGCCTTGTCTCCCATGATCGGCAACTCCTTCATCCGAAGCCTGCGACCGACGTGACGGGAAATGGCCCCGGTCCGGTCGTCCCGGGACCCGGGAAGTGTGCCGGATTTCCGGTGCCGAGGCAAGCCGCCCGGAGTGGGTTTATTCGACGGGGAGGTCGGCCCGCTCGCCCCACTCGTTCCACGACCCGTCGTAATTGGCCAGCTCGGGGAATCCCAACCGGGCCAGGTGGAACAGGACGACCGTGGCCGCCACGCCGCCGTTGCAGTACGCGACCACGGGCCGGTCGGGGCGGAGGCCGACCGCTTCGACCGCCTTCCGGACCTCCTCGATCGGCCGGAATCCCCCCTCCGGGGCGAAGAACAGCTCGCGGGGGACGTTCCGGGCGCCGGGGATGTGCCCGCCCCGGGCCCCCCGGCGTCGGGCTCCGGTATACTGGCCAGCGTCCCGGGCGTCGATGATCTGGAGTTCTCCCTCGCCCAGCCTCGCGGCGAGCTGCTCGGCGGTCGCCCGGAGGCCCGGCCGGGGACGCGGGGTGAAGGTCTTCGGCATCGGGGCGACCGGGCTCGTCTCGATCGGCCGGTCCTGCTCGACCCAGCGGTTCCAACCGCCGTCGAGGACGCTGACCCGGTCGTGGCCGTAGTAGGTCAGGGCCCACCAGAGCCGGGTGGCGAACTGGCCGCCCATGTGGTCGACGGCCACGACGTGCGTCTCGTCCCCCACGCCCCGGCCCCCCATCGCCCGGGCGAACCGATCGGGCCCGGCGACCTGGGCGGGGACGGGGTCGTCGGGATCGACGATGTCGACCGTCCAGTCGACGAAGGCGGCCCCCGGGACATGGCCGGCGGCGTATTCCTCGGGGGCCCCTCGATAGGTCGCCTCCTCCACGCCGGGCGCGACGGGCCGGGTGGCGACGTACCCCCGGATGTCCAGGACGCGGACTCCGGGATCCCCCAGGTGGTCCTGGAGCCATTCGGTGGTGACGAGCGGTTCGGCGGGCATGGTCGGCGGGTCCTGGGCGTGGGCGATCCGGCGGCCCCTGGTGGGTTCCGCCCTGGATGACCGGGGATTATGATAACCGACCCGCCGCTCGGCGATCACCCGACGCCCCGGCGACCCCTCGGACCTCCCAGGATCCACGATCGCATGAAGGCCATCCGCTTCGAGCAGTTCGGCGAGCCCTCCGAGGTCTTGAAGGTGGTCGAGGTGCCCGACCCCGAGCCGGGGCCGGGCGAGATCCGGGTCCGGATGATCGCCAGCCCGATCAACCCGTCCGACCTCCTGACCGTCCGGGGGCTCTACGGGGTCCGGCCGGAACTCCCGTTCGTGCCCGGCTACGAGGGGGTCGGGATGGTGGACAAGGCCGGCCCGGGGATCGCGGGCAAACTGATGCTCGGACGGCGGGTCGCGGTGCTCAACCAGGCCGGCGGGAACTGGGCCGACGCGGTGGTCCTCCCCGCGCTCCGGGCGGTCCCGGTCGCCCAGGATTTGCCCGACGAACAGGTGGCCTCGTTCTTCGTCAATCCGGCCACGGTCCTGGCGATGGTCCGGCACGTCCTCAAGGTTCCCAGGGGGGCCTGGCTCCTCCAGTCGGCGGCCGGGTCGACCCTGGGGCGGATGATCATCAAGCTCGGCAAGCACGACGGGTTCCGGACGATCAACGTCGTCCGCCGCCCCGAGGCGATCGACGAGTTGAAGGCCCTCGGGGCCGACGCCGTGATCGCCTCGGGCGCGGGCCCGATCGGCGACCAGGTCCGGGCGATCGTCGGCGGCGAGGGGGTGCTCCACGCGGTCGACCCGGTGGGCGGCGACACGGGGACCGGCCTGTTCGATTCCCTGGGCAACGATGGCCGGATGCTGGTCTATGGGACGCTCGATCAGTCCCCGCTCCGGATCGACCCCCGGAAGATGATCGCCGGCCGGCGGGTCGTCGAGGGGTTCTACCTCGGCCACTGGGCTGCGTCCCGGAGCAAGGTGGAGATGGTCCTCCTGTTCCGGGAAATCTCCGGACTGATCCGCAAGGGCGTCCTGGCCACCGAGACCGGCCGCGAATTTCCCCTGGACGCCATCGCCGAGGCGGTCCGCGAGGCCGATGCCGTCGGCCGCCGCGGCAAGGCCCTGCTCCGGATCGGTCCGGAGAAACTGAAGTCGAGTCGCTGACAAGATTTGGAAGGATTTCCGGGGATTTCATTCGCCCTTCGGCGGCGGCGGCGGTAGAATGACATTGTTCGGTCAACGGTCGGTGGTCAATCGCGTGCGATTTGACCACCGGCCGGACCCAAGCCCACGCCGATCCGACCCCGGCTCGACTCCATCGCCCTTCGTGCCGCCCCGGATCGGGACACCGGGGCGTCCGGCCCTGGCGACGCGAGTTGCCGTCGGGCTGGCCTCGGCGTAGGCTGCTTGATGGCGAATTCACCGTCCGGTCCCTCGTCCCGAGGGCCGACGGGTCGGCACCGGTGGTTCGCTCGATCTCGCCGAACCTTGACGCCTGCTCTCAACTCGAAGTCCCGTCGCGATATCTCGGCCGACCCAGAACAGGGCGACTCGCCCGACGGCCCGGGGACCGACGGGCGGGGACATTAGCGACCATGAGCATGAGTGAATCGACCGGCGCGCAGGATTGGCGGGCCATCGCCTGCCTGGCGCCGAGCGGCGAACGCCTGCTGTGCTACGGCGGGACGTCGGCGCAGGTCCGGGCCGCCTACACCGGGGCCTGGGGCGAGGTGATCCGCGACGAGGACCGCCCGACGGTCAAGGCCATCTCCCTCCAGCGCTGGGCCGGGCTGGCCTGGGCCGGGCAGTGGGAGCACCAGACGTATCTGACCGTCCCCGCCACCCGCGGCGGCAAGGCCGGCCCCAGCGACTCGACCGAGCCGGTCGCCGCCACGTCCTGATCGGCCGATTTCGACCGGACGACCGACGCCCACACTACCCCCCGGGTCCTCCCGGGGGTTCTTTTTTCGGACCCGGTTCGGTCAGGATCCGCGGCCGGGGTCCGCCGGGCGGAGCGGGTCGACCTCGGCCCGGCTCGCCCAGGCGGAGAGGGCGGGGAAGGCGGCGGCGATCCGCTCGGCCAGGTCCTCGACTCCCGGCCGCTCGGTCGCGTGGTGGCCGGCGAGGATCAGGCCCACGCCGGTCGCCTCGGCCTCCAGGGCCCGGTGGAATCGGGCCTCGCCGGTCACGAGGACGTCGGCCCCGAGCTTCGCCGCGTCGCCCAGGAAGTCGTCCCCCGCGCCACAGCAGAGAGCGACCCGCCGGACGGGGCGGTCGGGTTCGCCGACGAACTGCGTGGCCGAGGCTCGGAGGAGTCGGGCCACCCGACCGGCGAAGGCTCCCAGCGGCTCGGGCTCGGCGAGCCGGCCGATCCGACCCGCCCCGGGGCCCGAGGGGACCTCGGAGGCGACCGGATACGCCTCGACGACCGGTTCTTCGTACGAGTGGGCCGACCGGATCGCGGCCAGGACGGCGGCCAGCCGGTCGCCCGGGCAGGCGAATTCCAGCCGCCACTCGCGGACGGTCTCGCGTCGGCCGGCCCGACCGACGGCGGGGTTGGTTCCATCAGTCCCGTGGAAGGTGCCGAACCCGACCGAGCCGAACGAGCATTCCCTATAGGCCCCGATCCGCCCCGCCCCCGCGCCGAAGGCCGCCTCGCGGACCCGCTCGCGGTCCTCGCGGGGCACGAAGGCGACGACCTCGAACCGGCTCGAAGGGCTTGAAGGCCGGAGCGGGCCCACGTCGAGCAGGCCGATCCGGCGGGCCAGGCCGTCGTTGATCCCGCCCGAGGTGTTGTCGAACGCCGTGTGCGGGCTCAGGATCGCCACGCCCGACCGGGCGAGCCGCCAGAGGAAGCCGTCGGACGGTCGGTCGGCCCGGAGGGTCTGAATGGGTTTGAAGAGGACCGGGTGGTGGCTGAGGATCGCCCCGGCCCCCTCGGCGATCGCCTCGTCGGCCGATCGCGAGGTCACGGTCAGGCAGGTCATCACCCGGGCCACTTCCGAGGCCGGATCGCCCCAGAGCAGGCCCACGTTGTCCCAGGACTCCGCCTGTCGGCTCGGGGCGAAGCCTTCGAGCCAGGCGGCGAGGTCGGCGACGGTCGTCATGGCGAAGCTCCCGCCGGTTCCATTCGATCGAGGACCAAATCCCGTAGTCGGGCGGTCCAGCGGCCCGGGCTCGGCCAGGTCATCGACCATTTCGGGTCGGCCCCTCTCGCCCGGGCGACTGGCATGATCCCCCGGACGGCGTTGGTGAGGAAGACCTCGTCGGCCTCCCGGAGGACCCCGGGCGGGATCGGGCCGACTTCGCGGACCGCCAGGGCCTCGCCCCTGGCCAGCTCCAGGACCAGCCCCCGGATCACCCCGGGGACGATCGGGGCGGTCAGCGACGGCGTCATCAGCTCATCGCGCCGGACCACGAAGAGGTTCGCCCGGCTCCCTTCGCCGAACCCGAACCCATCCACCAGGCTCAGGGCCTCGTCATGACCCCTCGCCCGGGCGGCCTCGAACGCCAGCCGCCTCGACCAGTAGTTCAACGACTTGTGGCGGGCCATCGGGTCGGAGGAGGCGACCTCCCAGCCACCCAGTTCGACCGTCAGCCCGCCCTCGGCTGGCGGCGGCGGGAGTGGTCCCGACCGCATCCAGACCACCGGAAGGGTCGCCTCGGACCCGCCCGAAGTGGTGATCCGGAGGATCCGATCCCCCCCGATCCCCTCGGCTCCGAGGAGCCGGGCGACGGCCCGATCGTCGGGGAAGCTGGCCGGGTCGATCGGCAGGCGGAGTGCTCCGGCCGATCGGAGGATCCGGGCCCGGTGGGCTCCCAGGAGCGGGGCCCGGCCGCGCCAGGTCCGGAGGGTCTCGAACAGGCCGAGGCCGTGCTCGAAGGTCCGATCGGACGCGAGGATCACCAGGCCGTCGTCGGGCAGGATCTCGCCCCGGGACCAGATCATCGGCCGCCCCCGGAATCGTCGAGGGCCTGGCGCATCCCCCGGGCCTTGTCGAGCGTCTCGGCGTATTCCCGCTCGGGGTCGGAGTCGGCCACGATCCCCCCGCCGACCTGATAGCTCACGCGGTCGCCCTCGACGAGGATGGTCCGGATCGCGATGTTGAAGGCGGAGACGCCGGACCGGCCGAGGTAGCCGACGGCGCCCGTGTAGAGGCTCCGACGGTGGGGCTCCTGTTCGTCGATGATCTCCATCGCCCGGATCTTGGGGGCGCCGGTGATCGAACCGCCGGGGAAGACCGACCGGATGACTTCGATGGGTCCGACTCCGGGGCGGAGCTGCCCCTCGATGGTGGCGACGAGGTGGTGGACCTGTTCGAAGGTCTCGGAGGCCCGGGGCTCGGCCACCCGGACCGAGCCGAACCGGCAGATCCGGCCGAGGTCGTTGCGTTCGAGGTCGACGATCATCGTCAGCTCGGCCCGGTCCTTGGGGCTGGCGGCCAGTTCCTCGGCGAGCCGGGCGTCCTCGGCCGGGTCGCTCGACCGGGGGCGGGTCCCCTTGATCGGCCGGGTGACGATCCGGTCCCCCTCGGTCCGGTAGAAGAGTTCGGGGCTGGCGCCGACCACCGCGAGGTCGTCCCAGGCCAGGAACGCGGCGTAAGGGGCCGGGCTGATCGCCCGGAGCCGGCGGCGGAGTTCGAGCGGCTCGGGTCGGCCCCGGGCGACGAAGCGTTGCGACAGGTTGGCCTGGTAGATGTCGCCCGCCTCGATGTAGCCGAGGATCCGCCGGACCGACCGGAGATAGTCGTCGCGGGACCGGTCGGCCCTCGGGGGCGAGAGGGATGGTTTCGCCGTCGGCGGGGCGGGGGATTGGAGGTCGGCCAGCCAGGCATCGCGTCGTTTCGTCAGGCTCTCCGGGCCCTCGTCCAGGAGGTCCACCGCCCAGAGCTCGGCCGAGCCGGTCCGGTGGTCGACCTGCACGAAGGTGTCGTAGAGCCCGAACCGGACCGCGGGGATCCGCGAGTCGGGGCTCGCCCGGCGCGGGAGGCGTTCGAGCCTCGGGGCGAGGTCGTAGCCGAGATGGCCGATCAGCCCGCCCTGGAACGGGGGGAGGGAGGGTCCGGGGGCCTCGGCGGGGTCGGCCAGCCTGTAGCGGGCGGCGATGGCGGCGAGCCCTTCCAGGGCGTCGCCCTCGGCCTCCAGGTCGAGGCCCGCTCCGGACCAGCGGAAGCCCCGGCCGTCGGGCGACTCGAAGACCCGACGGGGCCGGGCGGCGAGGATGCTCCAGCGTCCCGGGTCGCCGAGCCCGGGCCCGCCTTCCAGGAGCGCCGGACCGGCCCAGGAGCCGATCCGCTGGGCGAGGATCTCGGCGGGGAGGGCGACCGGGATTCGGTGGACGAGGGGGCCGGTGGGCGGCACGGGGCGGGTCACTCCCGGTTCCGGGGGGCGATCCATCGGGGCGGCCCGGCACGCCGGGCGGGGGATCGGTACAATACCTAGCATATCGAGCGGGTGGCCCGCAAATCGACCCGGTCCCGGAGGCAGGTTGGCCGATGATTCGTTCTCCCCTGGGGCTCCGGCTCGACCCGAGCCGGCCGATCAAGGAACAGATCCGGCTCGCCGCCTCGGCGGGGGCCAAGGGCGTGGTCTTTGACGCCGCCGGAGACCTCGGGCCCGACCGGCTCTCCGAGACCGGCCGGCGCGAGCTGAGGCAGGTCCTCCGGTCGGTTGAGCTGGACCTGGTCGCGGTCTCGCTGCCGACCCGGCGGCCCTTCGACAGCCTGGAACAGCTCGAAGACCGCCTGGCCCGCGCCGACCGGGCCTTCGCCCTGGCTTACGAACTGGGGACCCGGCTGGTCCTGGCTCGGGTCGGCGGGCTCCCGCCCGAAGCGGACGCCGCCCGCCGCGAGGCGTTCACCACGGCGGTCCGCGAGCTGGGGCTCCGGGCCGATCACCGGGGGATCCGGTTCGCCCTGGAGACCGGCGAGGAGCCGGGGAGCGTCCTGGGACCCTTCCTGGGAGCGATGGGCCTGCCCAGCCTGGCCGCGAGCGTCGACCCGTCGAGCCTGCTCCGGCAGGGGATCGACCCCGTCGCCGCGACCCGGGAGCTGGGGGCCTGGGTCGCCCACGCCTATGCCAACGACGCCTCGGGATCGTCCCGGTCGCCGGGGGTTTCCCATCCCCGAGGGTCCGGGTTCCCGAGCGGGGCCCTCGACTGGGAGGAATATCTGGGCGCGCTGGAAGAGATCAACTACCGGGGCTACCTGACGGTCTGGCCCGAGCCCGAACGCGAGGCCGGCGCCGAGTTCCGGGCGATCGCCGATCGGCTCCGCCAGTTCTGAGCCTCAAATGCCGGGGGCGACCGGCCCGCCGCTTCGTCGCGGTTGTCCGGTCGCCCTCGGCCTGCTTCGGTCTGGTCCGGAAGCAACGCCCGGGTCGATCGCTGGGACCGGCCCGGGCGGCTCTCCGATTCCTCAGACGTTCTTCGGGGGCCCGCCCGGGGTCAACGCGCCGTTGGTGACCTTCGGGTTGAGGATGGCGTTGAGCGCGACCGACAAGGCCGAGGGAGCCGGGGCGGCCGGGTTCGCGGGCGTGGCCGGAGTGGCCGGGGTGGCCGGGATCGGGGCGACCAAGCCCACGGCCGGGGACACGGTGGTCGAGCCGTTGGGGCTGGTCGGAGTGGCCGGCGAGGTCGTCACGGTCGTGGTCGTGACCTGCGTCGTGGTCGTCGAGGCGACGGGCGTGCCGGACTCCGTCGGGGCGGTCGGGTTGGTGACCGGGGTCGCCGGGGTGGCGGCGGGCGGGTTGGTCACCGAGGTCGGTGCCACGGCGGCGGTGCCCGTCGTCGGCTGGCTCGTCGCCGAGGCCGTGGCCGCGGCCGGGGTCGTCGTCGCCGGCGGGGTCGCGGGGGTGGCGACCGGGGCCGGCGGTGTCACCTTGGTGGCATGGCGAGCGGCGCCGCCGTTGAAGAGGGTGTAGACCGGCGAGATGGTGCTCGCGGCCTTGTTATTGTGGTTGACGCCGAACTGGGCCGGAGTGGTCCCCTTGTACCGGACGTACGACCCCTTGGGGACGAACTCGTAACTGGGCTTGAGCCGCTGGAGGTCGCGGAAGTTCCGCTGAGCGCCCGGAGCGATCAGGAAACCGTTGGCCGAGGACCGCTGGCGGTCGGTGATGGAGAAGGCGTCGGGCGTCGGCAGGATGTACTTGTTGAGCAGCCGGAACTGGGCGATCGAGACCGAGCCCTGGAGCTTGCCGTGCACGGCGTAGTCGAAGAAGTTGAACCGGCGCTGGAGGACGTCGGGCTGGTCGGGCTGTTCGCCGCCAGCGGTGAAGGTGTTGTTGAGGGCTCCCCGGGCGGTCCCGCCCAGGAGCCGGGCCATGGCCCCCGCCTCGGGCTGGCCGGTGACGGCCGCGGAATCCACGAAGTTCTGGATCTCCTGGGAGGTAATCAGGCCGTCGTGGTTGGCGTCGATGATGTTGAAGGTGCCGTGCTTGAGCAGGTAGTCGATGGCGATTTTGCCTTCGATCGTCGCGATCGCGTTGCTCACGCTGACCCGGGCGTAGGTGCGCGGGGTGTTGGTCCCCAGGATGGTGGGCGGCCCGGCGACGGTCAGGTTGTCGTTGATGTCGGCGGCGGGCACGGCGCTGTAGGCCAGGATCGAGTTGATCCCGTTGGGGTTGTTGTAAGCCTTGGGGTTGAAGAGCTGGTAATTCCCGAAGTTGAGGACGTGGGCGCCGACCGGGGTCGTCAGGTAGGCCGAGGCGGTCAGGCCGAACTTGCTGATGTTGGACCAGTATTCGAGGGCCGAGCTGACCAGGGCGTAGGACCCCGTCACGATCGCCGAGGAGATCGAGGTTCCGCCCTGGAGGAAGACGTTGGGGTCGAACCCGTCGCCGACGAAGGTCCGGCGGAAGGTCGGGGCATCGAGGGCCGGCGCGGCGAAGTCGGTCGTGGCGTTCCGGTTGGCCGAGCCGAGCAGGCGGTCGCTGAAGGTGATGAGCGGCCCGCCGCCGGCCCCGCCGGCCCCGCCGCCGCCGTTGCCGGTCCCGCCGCCGCCGATGCTGCCGCCGCCGCTCTCGGCCGCGGTCAGGAGGGCGAGGTTGTTGGAGCCGGCGCCGGTGGTCCCGTTGGCGCCGGTGGTGTTACCGCCGGTGGCGGTGCCCGTTCCGGTGGCGGTCCCGTTGCCGTTGCCGGTGAGCCCGGAATCGCCGATCCCGCCGATGCTGGTGCTGTTGTTGCCGAAGACCAGGACCGGCCCCCGGAACCGGCCCAGGACAGTCTGGGCGGGATCGGTCGGCGGGGTGTTGGCGGCGGCCGTGTAGAGGAACGGATAGGTTCCGGTGACCGAGATCACCTCGTTCAGGACCGCCGGGAGCGACATCCCGTTCAGGTCGCCCAACGAAGTGTTCTCGGAGTTGTTGGTGGGCCCGACGTTGGGGTCGAACGTCCCGCCGAAACCCCCGCCGCCACCGATTCCGCCGCCACCGACTCCGCCGCCACCGACTCCGCCGCCACCGACTCCGCCGCCGAGTCCGATGCTGCTTGCCCCGGCCGTGGCCCCGAGCTGGCCGGCGGCGCCGATCGGGGCGATCCCGGCCTTGAGGAATTTGTCGAGCTGATTCTTGAAGGCGATGACGACCTGGGGATACTGACGGTAGGCGGTCTGCTCGGTCGCGAAGGTCTCGGTGGTCCCGAAGGCCAGGCTCGCCGCGATCACCCGGTCCTGATTCAGCGGGCGGATCGGGTCGGCGACGTACGGGTTGTTCGCGGCGTACTGGAAGCCGGCGAACAGCGAGTCGGTCGTCGCCGACGCGTTGGACGGGAATGACTGCGCGAATCCGAAGCCGCCGCCGCCGACTCCGCCGACCCCGCCGCCACCGGTGTTATTCCCCGTGGTGGTGCCGGCGCCGAGGGTGACGAAGGGCTCAAAGACGTTGATCGGGTTCAGCGTGGCCTGCGGGACGAACTGGGCGATGACCCCGGCGACCGGCGTGCCGTGGCCGTCCGCGTTCAGAGCCAGGACGGTCCCACCAACGGCGTTGTTGCCGTTATTGTTGCCGCCGGTGTTATTGCCGGTGCCGGTGCCCGTGCCGGTGGTGGAGCCCACCCCGGAGATCCCGGCGGCGAGGTCATCCTTGCCGGTCCCGCCCGGGATCGCCGTCGAGGTCCCCGTGGCGACGCGGCCCCGGAAGCTGGGGTTGTTGCTGTCGATCCCGGTGTCGATGACGTCCACAGCGCTATTTCGGCCGTCGTAGGGGACACCGAGGGTCCGGAGGTCGTTCAGGCCGACGATCGAGCCGGAGCTCGACCCGGCCAGGCTGGCGGTGGTCTTGAACTGCCAGATCCCGTCGTCGTCGGAGGCGTAGAGCGTGGTCCCGTCGGACGAGAAGGTGATGCTCAGGCTGGACCCGCTGAACGAAGTGCCGTCGCTGGCGTTGGAGGTGTTGAAGCCCTCGGCGAAGGTGGTGAGCCGGCCGAACTGGTCGATCCGGACGATCCGACCGCCGCCGATCAGGTCGCCCCCGATGGCCGCGTTCGGGCCGCTGGAGAACGAGCCCGGTGCCTGGAAGTTCACCGAGCCGTCGGTGCCCACCGAGCTGATCCCGCCGAATCCGGGGCCCTGGACCGGGATCAGCGCGGGGGGTGTATTGGCGGGAGCCCCTGGGACCGCCACCGAGACGGCTAGCCCCGTGGCCAGGTCCGCCGCGAACAGGCTCCCGGCGTAGATCGGTGAGCCGATGGGCCCGGTGCCCACGGTCCCGGTCCCGGTCCCGGTCCCGGCCCCGCCACCGGCGCCGCCCCCGGCGCCGCCCCCGGCGCCGCCCGTGCCGGTCGTGGCGCCCGCGCCGGTCGTGGTGATGGTCAGGGGGAGACCTTGCGAGAAGAAGCCGTACTGGTCGAAGGCGACGTCCTGGAAGCGGCGGAAGTTGGTGGAGGCGGCCGGGTAGAGGTCGATGTTCGGGGTCGGGTTCTTGAAGGTATTCGCGAAGGCATTGGGGTCGAAGCCGCGGTTGATCAGGAGGTCGCCATTGATCCCCTGGACGCCGCTGACGCCAGAGGACGCGGTGAAGACGCCGGCGAAGCCGGGGGTGCCGAAATCGGCGAAGACGTCGTAGACCAGGCTCCCGCCCGCCGAGGCGTAGTTCGTGTTGGCCGCGGTCAGGCCGACCTGCGGGCCCAAGGTAAGGCCGGTCTGCTTGACGCCGAGGGGAAGGGCCAGGCTGTTGATGGGTGTGCCGGGGCGGAACTGGTTGGAGTCGAAGTAGAGGGCGGCGAACTGGGTCGTGGAATTGACCGAGCCGAAGCCCCCGTTCGCCGAGCCGGTCGCGGTGGCGCCGCCCAGGAACCCCTGACCGGTGACCGAGCCCGAGCCGGTCCCCGCGATCAGGCCGCGGAGGAAGGTCTGTTGCTCCGGCGGCGGGACCAGGATCGACGTCGGGTTGAAGGTGAGCTTGGCGGCGTTGACGGTCGTGTCCGAGAACGTGGTGAACGCGCCCAGGAAGGTCCCGTCCGGCGCGATCCGGTAGATCGCGTTCTTGGCCGGGTTGGTCGCGTCGGCCGAGGAGACGAACATCGACGGCCGGCCGTCGAAGTAGCCCTCGGGGTCGAAGCTGATGTCGTAGAAGTTGGTCAGGCCCGAGGTCGGGGTCAGCCCACCGGCGGCGCTGGTCTGGGTCGGGTCGAGCTGCGAGATCACCGTGTTGAGGTCGAAGAAGACGCTCGACTTGCCGGTCGCGGTGTCGACCCGGTAGATCACGCCGGGGCGGTTGATCGCGCCCTTGGTCAGGTTATCTCCAGCGCCCCGCGAGACGGCGTAGAGCGAGTTGCCGAAGTCGCCGCCAGGCCCCGAGCGGATCCGGACGATGTCGCCGCCGAAGGAGCTGTTGGTCGTCAATTCGGAGACCGAGGTGATCGACGCGGCCTCGGGGAAGGCCGACAGCGGGTTCACCGCCCCGGTCTGGACGGGCAGGGCGGTGGTGAGGGTGATGTTGCCCAGGTTCTGCGTCTTGGGCTGGTTGGCCAGCGGGGTGAACGTGGCGGTGATGCCGGACTGGGCGAGGACCGGCGCCAGGAGCTGACGCTCTTCCAGCGCGGTGACCGCCTCGATCCGGGCTGCGCGGCTCCGCCGCTGCTCGGGGCCACGGGCCCTGGGTCGGGAAGGGTGAGACATTCCATCATCTCCTAAACCTAGACTCGTCCATCCTGAACCGAGGCCGAGGTACCCGGCGTCCCAGGTATCGGCCTGGCCGGAGGTCCCGGTTGAGCCGATTGACCCGGAGTTTCCGCCCGGCCGGCACGACCGGCGGCACGGAAACGCTCGTCATAGTCATCAGGATCGGAAGAAAATCGGCCGGGGATGACAGAAAGACGCGAAATGCGGGTTAGCGCGGTGCTGAGGATGGCTCGGGCGCAAGCCGAGGGCACCCCGGGCCGGCGATCGGCCCCGAGGCGCCCTCATCGTTCGGAGCGATCTGGGAGGCTATTCTGTCAATTTTCTGATTCGTGGCGATGGGTCCTACTAATGGACGATGGTTGATGGGTGAAAAAATGTCGGAAAAGCAGCCGGATTGGCTTCGGATGCCTCCGCGCGTGTTCGTCCTCAACCATCAGCCATCAGCCATCAGCCATCAGCCATCAGCCATCAGCCATTTTCGATCCCCGATGGGCTCTTACTCGACGACGCCCTGCGGCCCGGTCGGTCGGGGGTTCTGGCCGCCGCCGGTGGCCCGACGCCGGACGTCCAGCTCGATCGAGCCGAAGGTCCCCTCGTGGCGCTGAATTGTCATCCCCAGCGCGGTCAGGAGCCGCTTGGACGTGAAGAAGTTCATGACGATCCGCTGGTTTGCCTTGACGTCCTGCCGGCCCTGGGCGAACGGCTGGGGATTCAGGCCGAAGTCGAGGATGACCTCTTCCGGGGTGGCGGTGACCCGGCAGAAGTTGGAGTAGGAGGGCAACGCCCCGGTGTCGTCCACGTGGACTTCGGTCTGCTGCTGCACGGGCTGCTGCCCCTCGTTGGGGTGTTCCTCGCTCATGTCGATCTCCCTGGGCTCGTCGAGTCCGTCCATGCCCGCCGGCGCCCGAAGGATCGGGCCGACCGGGGGGTCCGGTGCGGCCGGGCGGGCCGCCGATCGGCGCGCCGGCGCTGCCTGGGAGTATGGGGCGACCGGGAGTCGCGATCAAGGTGTCTTTCAGGCCGCGGCGAATTCGACCAGGCGGTCGATCTCGGTGAAGGTCCGGCCCGAGGCCCCGTCCTGCGCCAGGACGTGCCGGCTGGCCGCGAGCCCCCGGGCGGTGGCGGCCTCGGGGTCGTCCAGGTCGGCCAGCAACGCCTCGGCCAGGGCCCGGTCGTCGGCGACCATCCGGGCCCCGCCGCACCCCAGGAGCTGCTCGACCACCGCCCGGAAGTTCGCCGTGTGCGGACCGAAGAGGACCGCCGCGCCGAAAGCGGCCGGCTCCATCATGTTCTGGCCGCCCCGCCCCGGCCGGAGGCTCCCACCCACGAAGGCCACGTCGGCCAGCCCCCAGACCGAGGACAGCTCGCCGATCGTGTCGACCAGGATCACCGGGGGGGCCAGGTCACGCCTCAGGGAGTAGGTCGGCGGGCCCCCGGCCTCGCTCCGGCGGACGATCCGCTCCCCCTCGGATTCCAGCCACGAGGCGACTTCCTCGAACCGCTCGGCATGGCGGGGGACCAGCACCAGGCGGAGCCGGGGATGCCGGGTCCGGGCCATCCGGTAGGCCGCCAGCGCGGCGGCTTCCTCCCCCTCCATCGTGCTCCCGGCGACGAAGACCAGCTCCTCGGGGGCCAGGCCCAGCTCGTGGCGGAGGGCCAGCGTCTTCGGGTTCGACCGGTCCGACTCCAGCCCGTCGAACTTGACCGAGCCGGTCACCCGGACCCGGGCCCGGGGGACCCCGAGGTCGACGAACCGCTCGGCGTACTCGTCGTTCTGGGCCGCCACGGCGTCGAGCCGCCGGAGGGTCGGCCCCAGCGGGCCCCGGAGCTTCCGATAGCCCCGGTGGCTCCGACGGCTCAGCCGGCCGTTGACGATCACCACCCGGGCCCCCGCCTGCTTGGCCGCCCAGACCAGGTTGGGCCAGAGTTCTAGCTCCACCAGGGCCAGGACCGTCGGCCGGACCCGGGCCACCGCCCGGAGCGCCGACCACGAGAAGTCCAGCGGGGCGTAGAACGTGACCAGCTCGGGATAAGTCATCCGGGCGACCATCAGTCCGGTCCGGGTGGTCGTCGAGATCACCACCTCCCAGCCCGGCCGGCGGCGGGCCATCTCCTTCAGGACCGGCCGGAGCAAGAGAACCTCGCCCACGCTGACGGCGTGGAACCAGATGCACGGCCGGTCGCCGATCCGGTGCGGGGCGCTCCCCAGGAATTTCTCCGCCCAACCCTCGCGGTAGCGGCCGGTCCGGATCGACCGATAGAGCAGGATCGGCGAGCAGGCCGCCAGAAGCGTCGCGTAGATCAAGTTGAGCAGGCAGGGCATCGGGGAATCCTTTCCCGGACCTGGATCGTGGGAGGGCCATCCTCGGACTTCAAGGCGAGTCGGCCACCTCCGAGGGCTCGGATCCATGAGCGAGGCCCGACCGACCGAGACTTCTCCCCTCTCGGAAAGGGACGTGTCGATCGATCGAGCAACCATCAGAAAGCAACCGACGTGCCCATCTCCAACGAAGCGGCCGACCCGGAAAACTCCCGAACCAGCATTGACTGACCGTCGAGCTGAAAACGATCCCGTCGTCAATCCCGGCGAAAAAATCCTAAGTCCCGTCACGATCGGCAAAATCAGCTACATCAATGCAAACCCCCTCGGTCGCTCCGAGGGGGTCTGGAGGAATCTCGGACGGTCTCCGGGCGGGATGGGCATCCCAGAATACTCGCCGAGGGTCAGAAGGGGTCGGCCGCGGCTTCCTTCTTCATGCAGCAGGATTTGAACTTTTTACCAGAACCGCAGGGGCAGGGGTCGTTCCGGCCGACTTTCCTGCCAAGGTTCCGGACGGGTTCCTTCTTGTTCTCGGTGGTCTGCTGGCTGGCCGCGATGGCGGCCTCCTGCTGGGCCCGGACGCCACCGGCGACGGCGACCGGCTCGGGCTCGGGCGACTGGTGGATCGCCTGGGCCCGGTCGAGCTGCCATCGGGCCCCGAGGTAACTCAGGAAGTCGGGGTCGAGCTGCTCCATCCGAAAGACCAGGTCAGTGACCTTGTCGGAGACGCCCGACCACATCTCCTCGAAGATCTTCATCCCCTCGCGCTTGTATTCGACCTTGGGGTCGACCTGGGCGTAGCCCCGGAGCCCGACCGAGGACCGGAGGTGGTCCATCGTCCGGAGGTGCTCCATCCAGCTCTGGTCGAGGATCTGGAGGACCAGGACCTTCTCCATCTCCCGCATCTCGGGCCGATGACGGGCGTCGAGGGCGTCGATCAGGCGGCGTCGGACGACGCCGGGATCCAGGGTCCGGACCTCGTCGGCGGTGATCTCGGCGCTGAGTTCGGCCCGGGCCCACTCGGATAGCTCGGCGGCGGCCTTGGGATCCACGGGGGCGGTGGTGATAGCGGCGGATTGGGGACCGTGGACGGCCTCGATCCGCCGCTCCACCTCCTCGGCGAGCCGGCCGCCGGGATAATGGCGGTGGGCGACGTCGAGCAGGAGCGTTTCGATCTCGGGCCGGAGCTTGGAGCGGATTTCCTCGGGGTCGATGTAGGTTCCGAATCGCTCGGTGGCCCAGGCGGCCAGGCCGTCGCGGTCGTACCGGGGGCTCTGCTGGCCCTGCGACCGCTCGGCCAGGAACCGGGTCAGGCCGACCCGGACGGGGAACTCGGCCTCCTTCCGGTCATAGAGCTGGCGGGCCTCCTGCTGGAGCTGGCGGACGATCTCCGGCTTGGGGAGCCTGGCCCAGGTCGTCGGGTCGATCGCCAGGCCGAACTTGTGGTGCGACCAGCCGGCCAGGGTCCGGCGGCCCCAGTCATCGAGGAGGAACTCGCGGGCCGGGGACAGGTCGACCCCGGCGATCGAGTCGACCGCCTTCTCGACCAGGAAGTCCTCCAGCGCGATCCGGTCGAAGGAGGAGTGACCGCCCTCGGCCCGGCCGAACTTCCGGAGGTCCTTGTCCTTGAGGTTGGTCCCGTACCGGGCGTTGTACCAGGTGACCAGGGCCAGCCAGTTGTAGTCCTCGGGCTCGGCGTCGGAGGGGAGATTTTCCTCGACCGCCTCGCGGGTGAGGCTCCCGGCCTGGGAGTCGGCCTCGTGGCGGGCCGCGGACTCGGCGTCCTCGAAGGCCAGGCCCTTGGACGCCTTGGCGGTCAGCTCGACGCCCAGCCGCTGCCCGGCCCACTCGGCGAAGCTGGCAGCGCCGTAGTCGTCGGCGAGGAAGCGGTCGGCGGCCTCGCGGATCTGGTTGTCGATCATCCCCAGGATCGCGTCCTTGGCCGGCTCGCCGTCCAGGAGCCGCTGACGGAACGAGTAGACCCGTTTCCGCTGCTCGTCCATGACCTCGTCGTATTCGAGGAGGTTCTTCCGCGAGTCGAAGTTGCGCTCCTCGACCTTCTTCTGCGCGCCCTCGATCCGGCGAGAGACCATCTTGCTCTCGATCGCCTCGCCGTCCTCCATCCCCAGCCGGGCCAGGATGTTGGAGACCCATTCCCCGGCGAACTTCCGCATCAGGTCGTCTTCGAGCGACAGGAAGAACCGCGACGAGCCGGGGTCGCCCTGACGTCCCGACCGGCCCCGGAGCTGGTTGTCGATCCGCCGGCTCTCGTGACGCTCGGTCCCGATGATGTGGAGCCCGCCCACGCCGGCGACCTCGCGCCCCTCGGCCTTCATCTCGGGCTCGTACTTGCCCACCGCCGACTCCCAGACGTCCTTGGGGACTTCCAGCCGGGTCGGATAGAGCGGCCGGCCGTCGGGGTCGACGGCGCGCTTCAGGTCGGCCCAGGCCATGAACTCGGGGTTGCCCCCGAGAATGATGTCGGTCCCCCGGCCGGCCATGTTGGTCGCGATCGTGACCATCCCCTTCCGCCCGGCCTGCGCCACGATCTCGGCCTCGGACTCGTGGAACTTGGCGTTGAGGACCTGGTGCTTGATCCCGTACTTGCTGAGCATGTCGGAGATCAGCTCCGACTTCTCGATCGAGGTGGTCCCCACCAGGATCGGCCGGCCGGTCTCGTGGACCTCGCGGAGCTCGCCGAGGATCGAGTCGTACTTCTCGCGGTCGGTCCGGTAGATCACGTCGGGGTAGCTGGCCCGGGTCAGCCCGCGATTGGTGGGGATGGCGATCACGTCGAGCTTGTACACCTTCCAGAACTCGTTGGCCTCGGTCATGGCCGTCCCGGTCATCCCCGAGAGCTTGTTGTAGAGCTTGAAGAAGTTCTGGAGCGTGATCGTGGCCAGGGTCTGGTTTTCCTCCTTGATCCGGACCCGCTCCTTGGCCTCGACCGACTGGTGGAGGCCGTCGGACCACTGGCGGCCGGTCATCAAGCGGCCGGTGAACTCGTCGACGATCACGATCTCGCCGTTCATGACGACGTAGTCGCGGTCCTTCCGGTAAAGGTTGTGGGCCTTCAGCGAGTTGTCGATGAGATGCGGCCACTCCATGTTGCCGGGGGTGTAGAAGCTCTCGACCCCGGCGATCCGCTCGGCCTCGCGGACGCCCTCGTCGTTGAGGTGGGCGGTCCGCTCCTTCTCCTTGACCTCGAAGTGGACGCCGTTCTTGAGGAGCCGGGCGATCCGGTCGGCCTCGGCGTACTTCCGGACGTCGTCGAAGGCCGGGCCCGAGATGATCAGCGGGGTCCGGGCCTCGTCGATCAGGATCGAGTCGACCTCGTCGATGATCGCGTAATTCAAGGGCCCCTGCGCCTGATGCTCGCGGGCGGGCTTCATGTTGTCGCGGAGGTAGTCGAAGCCGAACTCGTTGTTGGTGCCATAGGTGATGTCGCGGCCATAGATGTCCTGTCGCTCGGCGGCGTCCATGTCGCCCTGGATCGCGCCGACGGTCAGGCCCAGGCCGTTATAAAGCGGGCTCATCCACTCGGCGTCGCGGCGGGCCAGGTAGTCGTTGACGGTGACGACGTGGACGCCCTTGCCCGGCAGCGCGTTGAGGTAGGCGGCCAGGGTGGCGACCAGGGTCTTGCCCTCGCCGGTGACCATCTCGGCGATGTTCCCACCGTTGAGGACCATCCCGCCCATGAGCTGAACGTCGTAGTGCCGCATCTTGAGGAACCGGCGGCCCCCTTCGCGGCAGACGGCGAACGCCTCGGGCAGGACGTCGTCGAGGGTCTGCCCCTCGGCGACCCGGCGGCGGAAGTCGGCGGTCTTCTCGCGGAGTCCCTCGTCGGAGAGCGCCTGGAGCGCCGGCTCCATCTCGTTGATCCGGGCGACGATCGGGCGCATCCGGCGGATCTGACGCTCGTTCGAGTTGCCGAACAGGCGCATCAGCCCGTCCGACAGTTTCTCGGTCACCGCGTTGGCCGTGTCCGTCGTCTTGTCCCAAATCTCGCTGAGCAGTTCCATTGCCGGTTTCGCCTCGCTCCGGTATTCCGACCTGTCCGCTTTAAATCGATTCTGACGAGGATTTTACATCACGCTTCGGTGATCGGTCAAGTCGAGCACGAGGCCGGCCAGGGTCTTTCAAAAGTGGATTCGACGCTCTTTGCCCCCTCACTCCAACGCTCTCCCGCAAGCGGAGAGGGGGCAAGAATGACTCCCTCCCCCCTTCCGGGAAAGGGGCAAGAATGACTCCCTCTCCCCTTGCGGGAGAGGGTTGGGGAGAGGGGGCCAGAGACGCAGCACCACCGGAAACCGTGGTCAGACCCCCGCCGCTCCCCGGATCATAGGACGGCGAACCGGCCCGCCGTCGCCCGGGTCGGCGCGGGTGACCCGAATCCCGCGACCCGGAGGAGATGGCCCCCCGGCGGCCCGGGAGCCAGGTTCCCGCCCGACCTGGAGCGCGTCCGGCGATCGCCCAGCGCCGGCGGACCGGTGGGCGGTTCTACCCCTCGCCATTTCCGCAATCAGGGCCGATCGCCGGGAAAGTGTGCTAACGAAGCCGCCTCGGGCGTGAATATGTGGCTAAGACCCGTGTTCCCAACTCCTCAGACGCCCGAGGGCTCCGATGATCGTCTCCGAAGCTCGGCGCGCAGCGAACCGGCGGAACGCCCTCCACTCGACCGGCCCCCGGACGGCCGAGGGCAAGGAGCAGTCGCGGGCCAATGCCTTGAAGCACGGGCTCTGCGCGGCGGTGGTCGTCGCCGAGGACCCCGAAGCCGTCCGGCGGCGGGCCGACGACTGGTCCCGGGCCTTGAAGCCCCAGAACTCGTTCCACTCCTGGCTGGTGGACGACCTGGCCGTGCTCAGCCTCCGGATCGACCGCTCCGAGCAAATCGAGCGCCAGCTCAGAAATCGGCACTCGCTCCGGGCCGAAGTCTCGTGGGACGACGACCGCCGGCTCGACGCCGAGACGCTCGGCAAGACGATCGGCCGGAGCCCGGGGAAGGTGGTCGAATCGCTCCGGCGGACCCCCCAGGGGTGCGAGTGGCTGATGACCCGATGGGCGATGCTGGCCCACTCGGCAGACGTCAAGGGGATCTGGACCGACGACCAGGCCCGGCTGGCGTTCGACCTGCTCGGAACCCCGCCCGAGTTCCGCGACGGCCACAAACCGGGCGTGGCGCTGGACTTCGACGGACTGGTCGTCGAGCCCGCCGACGACCCGGCCGCCGTCGCCCGCCGCGAGATCGCCGCCCTCAAGGAACGCCGCGAGGTCGTCGCCGGGCTCGACGACGTCGACCGATCGCTGGCCGAGGCCGACCTGTTCGACGAATCCAACCCCGAGTTGAAGCGACTCCGGCGCTACGAAGCCTCGCTGCATCGGCGGCTCCGCTGGTGCCTGGCGCAGCTCCAGGACCCGACCGCCCCGCACGGATCCCACTCCGAGCCGGCCCCCCGGGGGGCCATCGAGCCCGAGTCGCCCACGCCCGCCCGACCCGTCCCCGAGACGCCCCGGGCTGGCCGGTTGATGGCCCCGCCGGACCCGCCGCTCGACCTCGGTTTCGGAGAGGATCACGGCCCCGGCCTGGAATTCGACTTCCAGGCCATGATCGCCTCGAACCTGGAGAAGATCCGGATCGAGTCCGAAGCCCTCCGCGAGCTGGATCTCCCGAAGCTCGAACGGCTCCGGACCTGATCCGGCGGGCCTTCAAAGGTGGTCCCGATCCGGCTTGACCCGCGACCGGTCGAAGTCCGGCCCCCTCACGCCCCGAATTCCGGTTGGCAGTCGAGAATCAGAGGGATGGCGAAGATGCACAAGATTTGCGGACGTCTCGACCGGACCCTCGGCGGCTTCGATCGGGTCCGAGGCTGGATCCGCCACCTCGCCGGGGGTCGGTCGGGGTCCGAGGGCCGGCCGATCCGAACGAAGCCAGCTTCACGGCGGATCGAAGCCATTCCGGGAGACTCTGGGTCCACCTTCGGACCGGCGCAACGATTGGGTGGGCTTCGCTCCGCTCGGAGCCACCCGAAGGGATGGGCCGACGCCGGCCAGGGTCTCGCCGAGGTCCCGGGGACGCCGTTACTTCAGGAGCGGCCGGACCTCGATCGCCCGGAAGAAGATTTCGGCCCCCTCGGACTGGAAGAGGATCTTGCCCGAGGTCAGGCTCGACCCGGTCGCGGCATTGACCAGGATCCCGTTCAGGACGACGGCGATCTTGTCCCCATCGCAGAGGACCTCCATCCGGTTCCACTGGCCGACGGGTCGTTCAACGTCGTCGGGCCCTCGGAACCAGAGGACGTCCTTCCAGGCCGGATCCCGACCCCACCAGTTGATCCGGCCCCCTCGGCGCTGGAGGGGCTTCTCGCCCTTGCGGAAATAGGGCTGGCCGTCGGCCCCGAGCCGGACCTCGGCCGAGAGCGAGGGGGGGGGCTTGCCCTTGCCGGGGACGAGGATCAGGTCGCCAGAGCCGCCCTCGATGATCTGGCACTCGATCGACTCCATCCAGCAAGCCAGGGCGTCGCCATCGGGGCCGGAGGCGTGGACCATCACCCCCGAATTCCGCGCCCCCCAGCGTCGGGGGGGGGAGGTCCGGCCGCCCCATCGCCATTCGAAGCTCAGGCGATAGTCGGCGAAGCTGACCCGGGTGGCGATCCCGCCGAACTCCCGGCCCGAGACCCGGATCGCCCCATCAACAACCGAGAAGTCGCCGACCGGGTCGGCGTACTTCCGGTAGCGGGTGAAGGTGTAGAAGGGGGAAAGGTCCTTGCCATCGAACCGGAGGAGCGGCGGGCCGGTCTTCACGGCCGGGAGGTCGCGCGCGAACCCGGGCGGCTCCCCCGCGGACGCCGGGGCAGCCAGGACCAGGGCGATCACCAGGGCGGACTGGCGGCGAGATCGGGTCGATCGGGGCATCCGTGCTCGCTCCGGAGGTCGAGCGCTCAGACCGGCTCGCGGTGGATCGCGCCACCGAGCGACCGGCAGGCCGACTCGACCCTGGCCCGGATCGCTTCGGGGCAGGCGATCGAGAGGACCATCCCCTGCTGTCCCTCGATCCCCTCGGGCGGGGTGACGCCCAACCGGTCGTTGGGCACGCCCAGGCCGATGACGACCTGGATCGCCAGATTCCCCTGCGACGAGTTGTGGAAGAACGCGACCACCCGGGGGAGCGACGGCCCTTCGTGGACCACGCCGGGGCGGACCTGGGGGTTTTCCATCATGGTTCCTGCCCGACGAGTGCCCGGGTTTTTCGACGCCGGCCCCAGTTTGACGGCCCGGGGCCCGACCCGCAAGGCCGACCACGCGGGCAGGATCGTACCACGGTCGATTCGACGCCCTTTGTCCCCTCTTTCTCTTCCTTCCCACGAGGAAAGAGGGAGTGATTCCGGCCCCCTCTCCCCTTGTGGGAGAGGGGGCCCTCGGATGACCAAGAACCTGGGGAATGCCTCCGACCGCGCCCGGCCGTTGGTTGGCGATGCTGGGCCCGGGCTGGTAGGATGGACCGGTCCCAGGGCCGAAGGGGGAAGGATGGGCATCCGACGATCGATCGCGGGGTTGATGGTCCTGGCGGGATTCGCGGCTGGTCCCGCCCCCGAGCGGATCGGTCGGCTGGACGATCTGGCGATCGTCGAGGCGTCGGGGATCGTCCGGAGCCGCAAGCATCCCGGGATCTTCTGGGTTCACAATGACTCCGGGAACCCGCCGGCCCTCTTCGCCGTCCGGAGGGACGGGAGCCTGGTCCGGGCCTACCGGGTCGAGGCCCCCAATATGGATTGGGAGGACATCGCCGCCGACGATCAAGGCCACCTCTACCTCGGCGACATCGGCAATAACGGGCTCCGCCTACCGATTCGGGCGGTCTACCGGATCGACGAGCCCGACCCGTCCTTGCCGGCCGGGGCCCCCTTGAAGCCGTCGGCCGCCTCCTACTACCGGTTCCCCGCCGGCGGGCGATTCGACGCCGAGGGCCTTTTCGTCTCCGAGAACCGGGTCTCGGTCGTCTCCAAGCGGCTCGACGGCGGGGAGGCCGAGGTCTACTCGATCCCCTTCGGACCGCCCGCCCCCGTGTTCCGGCCGGGACTTCCCGAACGGTCCGCAAGTCTTCCCGGTTGCACCGAGCCGGCCACCGGCGCGGACCTCTCGGCCGACGGTCGCCGGCTGGCCGTCGTGACGACGTCCGCCGCCCGGGTCTACGAGCCCGACGCCGGGTCCGGCTGGCGGCTCGTGGCGACCGTCCGGTTGGGAGCGCCCGGGGTCGAGGCGATCTGCTGGGACGGCCTCGACCTCGTCCTGGCCAGCGAGGATCGCTCGGTCTACCGGATCGCCGAGGCGACCTGGCGGGCGTGGGAGGGGCCTGGCCGATGAGTCACCCCGACGTGGTGATCGTGGGCGGCGGAGTGATCGGCCTTTCGATCGCCTATGCGCTGGCCCGCCAGGGGGTCCTGGCCACGGTCCTCGACCGGGCCGAACCGGGCCGGGAGGCATCCTGGGCCGGGGCCGGGATGATCCCGCCGCACACCGAGCGACTCAAGACCAACCCCACGGTCGAGCTCCGATCCTGGAGCGCGGTCCTGTACCCGGAATGGTCCCGGGCGCTCCTGGAAGAGACCGGGATCGACAACGGCTACCGGCGGACCGGCGGCGTGGACGTGGCCGCCTCGCCCGCCGAGGACGACGAGCTGAAGACCTCGGCCGGCCGGTGGCGATCCGAGCGGATCGTCTACGAACGGCTGACCCCGGGCGACTTCGGGCGGGTCGAGCCGGCGCTCAACCCCGACCTCCTGGTGGCGTACTACCTGCCCGATCGAGCCCAGATCCGGAACCCCCGGCACCTCAAGGCCCTGGTCGCGGCCCTGAAGGTCCGGGGCGTATCGATCCGGCCGGGCCGGGCGGCCCTGGGGTTCGAGTCGGCCGGCGGCCGGGTCTCGGCGGTCCGGACCGAGGAGGGCCCCCTCGCCTGCGGGTCGGTGGTGGTCGCGGCCGGGGCCTGGTCGGGCGGCCTGATGGCCGGGCTCGGGGTCCAGGCGGCGACCCCGCCCCTGAAGGGCCAGATCGTCCTGCTCCGGGAAGGCCGTCCCCGGATCCGCCGGATCGTCGAGCACGGCAAGAACTACCTGGTCCCCCGCGACGACGGGCGGATCCTGGTCGGGGCCACCGAGGAGGACGTCGGTTTCGACACCCGGACCACCGACGAGGCCCTCCGCGGACTCCTGGCCGAGGCCCGCCGGATCTGCCCGGGCCTGGCCGACGCCGAGGTCGAACGATCCTGGGCCGGGCTCCGGCCAGGGAGCATCGACTCCAAGCCGTACCTAGGTAATGTACCCGGATATGTTAACGTGATGATGGCAGCTGGCCACAAGCGGGCCGGCCTCCAGCTCGCCCCGGCCAGCGCGGAGGTGATGGCGGACCTGGTCCTCGGGCGGCCCCCTCGGGTCGACCTGGCCCCTTTCCGGGTCGACCGCGAGCCCGGCGGCCCGGCCGACCCGACTTTCCGTTCCTGAAGTCTGGAACCGGACCGCCTCACTTGACTTGATGATGATGGCCGGGGTGAGGGGCCGAGCCGGGATGGAAGGCCGGATCTTGATGGGGCTGGCTCAGCTTGGCGCTATTGTTCCAGAGCTGCTGGATCCCGGCCGCCGCATTCTGGTTGTGGTGGTGGGGCGCGATCTTGTCCCGGATCTGGCGGTAAGTGTGGTCGAACCAGCCCGAGACCGAGGAGGGGGCCAGGCGTTCTTCGAGCGAGAGGCCGGCCGGATTTTCCGGGACGAACGTGCGACGGTTCCGCATGATTCGATGTCTCCTGTTCGAGGGCCCGGGAACTTTGCCCCGGTACGTTGACGAGTCACCCCGGATCGAAGGCCCGGCGAGGGCAGGGACAGGAAACGAGGAGGCTCACTGTGCTATCCATTCGACCGCCCGGATCCAAAACATCAGCGATTCCCGCAAAGTCATTTCGATCGTCACCTCCCGAAAATTGGAGGGGTCAAGGAAGCGCCCGTCGGCTCTCGGCCCAGGCTTTGGGGCGTCAGCGAATCGACCTGTACCGGATGAACCATCGGGGGCATCCCGGACCCAGCGAATCCCATCCGGCCGGAGAGTCGAGCGGTCGAAGAATGAGCGTGCGATCTTCGAGATCCCAGACTTTCGCGGGGACCCCGGGCCCTCAGGCGAAGGGGACGTACGAGACCAGGCCGTCCAGGCGGCGTGCAAGGAGCCATCCCATGGGCCGGCGAAGACGGTTGGTGATCGACGCCCTCGAAGGGCGTGAGCTGCTCTCCTTGACGCCGCTGATCGGTTCGCCGATGTGGGTCCATCGAGCGGCCGCGGGGACCTCCGGCGGCGGCGGCTCGGGCGGTCAGGGGGGCCAGTCGGGCGGTTCCGGAAACAGTCCATTGATGGTCGACCCGGTGACCGGGGTCGTCATGAACAACAACCTGGGCGGCAGCGGCCTGACGACCGACGTGGCGCCACCCCGGCTGAACGAGGCGAACCGGCGGAACTTCACCGCGAAGTTTACCGGTCGGGTCCAGGAGGAGCCGCCCCGACTGCTCGACCAGTCGCGCCAGTTCTATATCCTCGCCCCGGGCACGACCAACCAGTTCCTGCACGGCACCTTGCAGATGCGGTACTACACGCCGAACTCGGTGCCGATCACCGTCCCGGACCCCTCGAATCCCGGGACGTCGCTGACCGAGATCGTCATGGCGACGACCGGGACGATCTCGATGTCCGACCGGAGCACGCAGAGCGGCGGTGTGATCCTGGCCAACCTGACCGGCGACCCGGCCGCCGTGGACTCCCGGGGTCGCCCGACCCACTTCGCCCTGCTCACGAATGGCGGCGGCGGCTCGGGAGGGATCTATGCCAGTTCGGTCGGGGCGGGCACGGTGGACATCTCCTATCGGGGGAATCGGGCGACCGTCACGGTTCATGCGTCCATCTTCATCCAGGGCGTCGGTGAACCCCTGAACATCTTCCAGACCAGCCACCACTGACCGAACAGCGATCAGGCCCCGTCGTCGGGCTTCCGGGCGACCAGGATTTTGCCGGCGGCCTCGAACCCAAGCGCGGCGCTCCGGTCGCGGAGGCGGAAGGCGAGGATCCCGGCCTCGGGGCGGTTCTCGGTCAGCTCCCCCTCGGCCCCGAGATCGAGGCCGCACTCGGTCAGGTAGCGAAGGAAGGCCGGGTCCTGGTCGACGACCCGGACCACCTGGAACCGCTGCCCTCGGCCGAGCTGCGCCAGCGGCGTCCCCATTGGTTCGGTCAGCGTGCCGTCGGGCCCGGGGATCGGGTCGCCGTGGGGGTCGACGGCGGGCCGGCCGAGGTAGTCGTCGATCCGGTCGATCAGTCGGTCCGAGGCCGCATGCTCCATGTGCTCGGCCTCCTCGTGGACCTCATCCCAGGTCATCCGGAGCGTCTGGGCCAGGAAGAGTTCCAGGAGCCGATGCCTCCGGAGAACCTTCAGCGCCAGCCTCCGGCCCGAGGCCGTGAGCTTCGCCCCCTCATAGGGGGTGTAGGTGGCCAGGTCTGCCTCGGAGAGCGTCTTGAGCATCCCCGTGACCGTCCCCGGCGAGACGTTCAGCGACGAGGCCAGCTCGCCGGTCGCCACGGCTTCCGCCTCGCCTCGGCGGCTGGCGATCAGGTAGATGGCCTTGAGGTAGTTCTCGACGGTCAGGCTCGGCACGTCGGCCCCCAGCGGCTTCGACCGGTCGGACGGCGCGGGGGATCCCGCTCGGACTCATCCTAACCCAGACTTGCCGCCGCTCAAAGCCGCCCCGAGCCCAATCCGGTCGACTCGTCCGGATCCTCAAGCGGGTCCTCGTCCCCGGCGTCGTCCAGGCTCAGATCATCGGCCAGCGACGGCGCGGCAATCCGGTCGCCGACCCGGAGCCAGACGGCCTTCAAGTAGGCCCCTTCCAGCGCCTCCAGCCCGACGGGGTGATCGGCCGAGGCGCCGGTCAGGGCGAGCATCTGGACCGCCCGCCCGGCTTTCCGCGCGGCGGCCCGGAGCAGGATCACGAACTCCTCGATCGGCAGGAGACCCGAGCAAGAGCAGGTCAGGAGGATCCCGCCGGGCTCGACGCAGTTCAGCGCCAGGACATTCAGGTCGAAATACTTGCGCTTCCCGGCCGAGATGTCGAGCCGCCCCGGGATCAGCTTGGGAGGGTCGAGGACGACCACGCCGAAGGTCCGGCCGTTGGCGGCCATCTGCCGCATATAGCCAAAGGCGTCGGCGTGGACGAAAGTCGGCCGGACCTGGTTGGCGTTGGCGTTCTCCCTGGCCAGGGCGACCGCCTTCTCATCGAGGTCGACGCTGGTCACTTCCGTGGCCCCGCCCTTGACCAGGGCGTAGAGGCCGAAGCCCCCGGTGTAGCAACAGGCGTCGAGGACGGTCCGACCGGGGGTGAACCGGGTCAGGGCCAACCGGTTCTCGCGCTGGTCACAAAAGAAGCCGGTCTTGTGGCTCCCCTGGAACTGGACCCGGAACCGGACCCCGTTCTCGCGGATCGTGACCCGGGGCGGGAGCTTCGGGGTGGCGACCGGCCGGCCGGGGAAGTCCTCGGCCAGGGCGATCCGCTCGTCGACGTGGACCCGGAAATGCTTGGTGCCGACCCGAGCCGCCGCCCGCTCCAGGATCGGGCCGATCCGCTGGTAGATCCCCAGGCTGAAGATTTCGGCGGAGAGGACGTCGTCGTACCGATCGAGGATCAGGCCGCTCAGGCCGTCGGCCTCGGCGTGGACGACCCGGTAGGCGTTGGTGTCCTCGTCGAGCTTGAGGAGGTCACGGCGGAGGGCCACGGCGCGATCTAGCTTGCCTTCCCAGAAGGCCGGGCCAGGGACCTCGACGCCGGCGGAGAGGATCCGGAGGTTGATCTGCGACCGGGCGTTCCAGAGCCCGTGGCCGATCGGGAGGCCGTCGCGGTCGACGACCCGGACCAGGTCGCCGTCGCGGGGGCGGATCGGGCCGACGGGGCCGATGATCATTTTCCGATAGACGAACGGATGGAGTCCGGCCGACCGGACGGCGACCGTCGGCGGCGACGCGGGTGCGTCAAGCGTCCGGTCGGGGATCTCGTCGAGGGGGGCGGTCGCCGGGCCCGGCTCGGGCCGGTTGGCGGCGGGGCTCCGGCGTTCGGGGGGTCGAGGCCCCCGGGGCGGTTCAGGCCTCATCGTCGTCCGACCCGTCGTCGCCTTCGAGGGCACCGGGCTCGTTCCGGGCGAGCCGACGGAGCCGGACCAGGAGGGCCGTGGCGTAACGCTGGAGGGCGAGTTGCCGGGTCATCACGGGCTCGGTGGCGGCCTCGACCGGGATCTCGGCGAGCATCCGGTGGGCCTTGGCCAGGCCGTCCCAGCCGGCCTTGAGGATCCGGGGGGTGTCGACTTCGCCCCCGGACTCGCGGGCCAGTCGGAGGAGCTGGCGGACCTTCTTCAAGCCGGCCTGAGCCTGCTGGAGATTGCGGAGGGCGGTGCCGGGACTCATGGCGGCCATGTCGTGTCGTGCTGCCTCGCTGCGGAAGTTTGCTATCTTGTCGAGTCCCGGGTCGCTATCATACTCGAAGGGCCCTCCGCCGGTCCAACGCTGTCCCCGGAACGGAGCCGAACGATGAGCGAGCCCGACGAAGGCGAAGTCGCCGTGGCCGAGCCGATCGTCACCACCCAGACCACACCGAAAGGCAAGGCCGACGCCACTACCAAAACCCGCCGACAGCCCCCCTACCACGTCATCATCCTCAATGACGAAGAGCACACATTTGAATATGTTATTGAGTTGATGGTCAAGGTCTTCGGCCACTCGCTGACGATCGCCGAGGGGTTGACCTGGCGGGTCCACAACTCCGGGCGGGCCGTCGTCCTGACGGCCCACAAGGAGCTTGCCGAACTGAAGTGCGAGCAGGTTCTGTCCTACGGACCGGACCCCCGGATGAGCATCTCCAAGGGTCCGATCGGCTGTTACATCGAGCCAGCGCCGGCCGACTGAAGGCTCGGATCCGGCGAGGCCACCGACTCGACATAGCCCTTGACGTCGCCGAACGACTCCTCGCCGATCCGCTGGACGTCCTGCATGCTCAGCCCCAGGGCTTCGCCCCCGACCTTCAGGGCGAGGTAATCCTCCAGGAGCCCGAGGATCGGCCCAGGGACACCGAGGACGACGCGGAGGAGCCCCCGGACCTTCGGGGCCAGCGCCGCGACCCCGGCGGCGACCGCCCCGCCGATCGGGGCGACCCACGGGTCCTCGATCCCCTCGCGGTCCATCACCTGCTTGGCCACGTAGGCCCCGGCGGCGACCCGAGGGATCATCAGCGGGAGCGATGACCGGCTCGGGGCGCCCGGGACCTTGTCGACCACCATCTCACCCAGGGCGGCCAGGGCCCAGGTCTTCCGGTTGGGCCGGTCGTAGGCCGCCTCCAGGAGGGCAATCCCGAAGGTCGCCCGGAGCCCGGAGACCACCGCCAGCCGCATCGCCCGCTCAAACGCCCGTTTCGAGTCCGTCATCATCGCCCCCGTTCCCGCACGCTGTCGCACCCTGGGAACGTCCCGGGAGCGTCATGATCGTCAGAGCCATGCAAGATCGGGGCCGACCTCGGTTCGAGGCGTGATGATCCGGCCGGGTCGGCGAGGTCAGGCCAGTTCATCGGTCCAGGCCCCCGGCTTCTTCGGCCCGGCGAGCGCGACCTGGCCGGAGTAGGCGAGGACTTCGGGCTGGCTGGTGATAGACAGGACGGCCCCGGCGTAGAGGATTCCCGTCCAGGAGTTGGGGGCGGTCCCGCCCGAGGCCAGGAGGCCGACGATGTCGAGCCCCAGGCTGATCCAGGCCCAGAGCCGGTGCAGGCGGATCCCGTCGGGGTCGTCCTTCAAGGTCTTCCAGCCGGCCTGGAACAGGAGGATTGCCAGGATCGACGACGCCGCCAGCCAGAGGAAAACCAGGGCCGCGACCACCGTCCCGACCGCCCCGGCGATCGGCCCGAAGAACCAGCTCCCCGCCCCCAGGACCAGGAACAGGACGGCGGCCCCCACCGACCCTAGCAAGGTCATCGACGACCAGATCAGGCTGACGACCCCGATGAAGGTCAGGAGCCCGGGGCGGGGGCGGAGGCGGTCGTGGGTCGGGTGGATCAGCATCAAGGGAACTCCAGGGCGGCCGGGACGCCCGATCGGATGTCCGGGTATCGCAGGGTCAGCCCCAGCTCGACGCGAATCCGACGGTTCGAGACCCGCTTGTTCGACTCCTCCCGGCCCGCCGCCGGGCTCCTGGGCTCGGGGGGCACGAAGCGGGGCAAGGGGGCTCCCAGTGATTCGGCGGCCAGGGCGTAAAATTCCGATCGGGGGACGGGCCGGTCGTCGGAAGCCAGGTAGAGCCTTCCCGGACTCCCGCGGTCCAGCACGGCGACGGCGGCGGCGGCGGCGTCCTCGATATGGATCAGGTTGAGATATTTGGTGGGGTCGCCGACGATCGGCTCGCCCCGGAGCAGCGACTCCCGGCGCATGATCCGGCCGGGGCCGTAGAGCCCGGAGAACCGGACGACCGCCGAGGGGAGCTCGCCCTCGGCCTTGTATCCCCGGACCACCGTCTCGGCCTCCAGGCAGGCCCGGCCGGACTCGGTCCGGGGGGCGACGGGCGAATCCTCGTCGACCCAACCGCCGTCATCCTGGCCGTAGACGCCGGTGGAACCGACGTAGACCAGCTTGCCCGCCCGGTCGATCAGCCGGCCGAGCGCGTGGCGGAGGCCGTCGACGTAGACCGTCCGGATCGGGACGCCGGCCGATCGGTCGAAGCCGACGCAGTACAGGACCCGGTCTGCCTCGGGGAAGGCGGCCAGCGAGTCGGGGTCGAGGACGTCGGCCACCACGGCCACGATCCCGGAGGCGGCTAGTTCCTCGGTCCGCTCGGCCTTCCGGGTGGTCCCGTAGACGGACTCGCCCCGGTCGCTCAGAATCCGGCCGACGCGCTGGCCGAGGTAGCCGCAGCCGACGATCAGCGTGGTGATCTGGCCCAAGGCGTCACTCCCTTCGGGTCGGTTCGTCGGCCAGCGGGACTGGGGGCCCCTCGATCACGGGACACCCGGCATCCAGGTAGTTCTGGAGCAGGATCCGGGCCGCCAGCATGTCGCGCTTGTCCTTCCTCTTTTTGAGCTTGATCCCGGCCGAGCGGAGGACGTCCTCGGCGTCGACGCTGGTGTACCGCTCGTCGAAGAAGACAATCGGGAGCCCCATGACACCCGCCAGCCAGGCCCCCCAGCGGCGGGCCTGGGCCGAGGACTCGCTCTCGCCCCCGCCGGTGTGGAGCGGGAGCCCGACGACGATCCGGTCGACGTCGTGCTCGCGGACGACCGCCCGGTAGTGGTCGGCGTCGCGGCCGGGGGCCTTCCGCTCGTAGACCTCCAGCGGGGTAGCGATCGACCGGCCCGGGTCGCTCAGGGCCGCGCCCACCCGGCGGGTCCCGAAGTCGAGGCCGAGGATCCGCGTCATCGGTGAAAGAATTTCAGAGGGTCGAGCCATGTCCCGCCTTGTCGAGCCCCTCCACGAGTGCTTTCAGCTTGTCGAGCTGGTCGATCCGGGCGACCAGCGTGGCCCCGGCCGACTGGACGATCACCAACCCCTCGACCCCCAGGGTGGCGATCAGGCCGCCGTCGTCGGAGACGATGATGCTCCCCCGGGTGTCGACCGCGTGGACGGCCCCCTGGATGGTGTTGCCGTCGAGGTCGGGCTCGGACAGTTCGGTCAGGGCCCGCCAGTCGCCCACGTCGTTCCAGTCGTAGACGACCTCCAGGACCCGGACGTTGGGGGCCTTCTCCATCACCGCCTTGTCGATCGGGACCTTCTCCATCGTCGGGTATTCGCGGGCGATCACGCGGGCCTCATCGGAGGTCCCCAGCGCCTTCCGGATCCGCCCCAGCGCTTCGGAGAGCATGGGTCGGTGGACCGCCAGGGCCCCCAGGATCGCCTCGGCCCGCCAGACGAAGATCCCCGAGTTCCAGGCGAACCGCCCTTCGGCCAGGAACCGCTCGGCCGTGGCCCGGTCGGGCTTCTCGCGGAACTGGACGACCTGGTGGAGCGCGATCCCGCCGGGGCTCCCCAGCGACTCGCCCCGCTCGATGTAGCCGTAACCGGTCTCGGGCCGGGTCGGCTTGATCCCGAAGGTGACGAAGGCCGAGGGGTCGGCGTCGATCACTCCCTGCGCCGCCTCGACGGTGGCCCGGAACTTCTCGGCCGGCCGGATCACGTGGTCGGCCGGCATCACGATCATGGTCCCGTCGGGGTCCTGCTTGGCGACGATCGACGCCGCCAGCCCCACGCAGGCCGCCGTGTCGCGCGGGCAGGGCTCGGCCACGACGTTGGCCCGGGGGAGCCCCGGCAACTGGGCCCGGACCGCCTCGGCCTGGTCGGCCCCGGTGATGATCCAGGTCCGCTCCGGCGCGACCATCGGCGCGATCCGCTCCACGGTCTGCTGGAGCATCGAGGATTCGCCATGCAGGTTGAGCAGTTGCTTGGGCCGATTCCGGCGGCTCTTGGGCCAGAACCGGGTCCCGCTGCCACCGGCCATCACGACGGCGTGAAGCATGGATGCGTCTCTCCGACCCGAGTGGGGTGGCTTTCAAAAGGCGTCCGGGTCGATCGGCTCGGGCTTGCCCACATGTTGACACTTGCCCGAGAGGACATACTTCGCGACTCGCTCCCGGGCCATCCCGGCGAAGCGTCTCAGCTCGTTCTCGGAGGCGAAGGCGTGGCCGGGGATCCAGTTGAACATTTGAACGCTCTGATACAGCATGAACCCAGCCGGCGACTCGACGACCTTGACGAACCGGCGCCAGAGGAACGTCGAGGCGGTCAGTTCGCTCCGGTTGCTCAGGTGATCCGGGCCGATCGACCACTCGACGAATTCGGACCCGCTCGGGGTCGATCGGAAGATCCGCTGGGCCGCCCCCTTCAGGAATCGCTTGCTCCGGACCCCGGTGATGACCCAGACCCAGGCGGCGCCGATGACGATCAAGGCGATGACCGAGTTGCGCCGGATTTCGGGCGAGGTCAGGGGGAACGCGAAGATCGAGGCGGGGATGCCCAGCGAGGCCACGATCGCCAAGAGGATCAGCGCGTTGAGCAGGAATCGGAAGGACGGGCGGAGCGATTGGCGCTGATGGGCCGCCAGGGCCTCGGCCATCTCGTCGGAATCCCAGAGGTATCGCGCGGTGATCGGCTCGACCATCGGACCTCCACCTCGGGGACCCACCGCCTGACCTCGGCGGTCATCGGAGGTAGAGCGGCCCTTCGACCACCAGGCCCGGCGAAAGCTTGGCCTTGAGTTCGGAGGCATCCAACGCATAGAGCGGGCTGATCTCGATCCCGAAGGGGACCGAGCCGTCGGGCCGACGCTCGACCCGGGCACCGGCGGCCTCCAGCCAGTCGGCGAACTGGTCGCTCATCCGCTGGCGGACGGTGGCCGGCGAGTCGGGGCCGGTGGCGTTCTTGAGGGGCTCGAACTCCACCGATCGGTCGGTCTCGACCAGGGCGTAGCGCTCGGCCAGAGGGAGGGCGTCGAAGATGAACCGCTCGAACTTCACGGCGTTGGGGGCGTCGGGACGGGCGACCTCGCCGTTGGAATCGGCGTGGGCCACCTTCTTGATCGCCCGGTGGAACGGGAGCTTGGTTTCGCCGCCGACCAGGCGCTCGACGAACGACCGTTCCAGGGCATGCACGGCGATGCTCCCGGCCCAGAGCTGGAGGCCGCCGTCGGGGTCGCGGCGTTCGGCCAGCTCGGCGGGGAGGTCGGAGTATTCGATCACCTGGGGGCGGCCTCCGACCCGGACGACCACGCCGAGCTTCTCGTCGGGGGCGACCTTCTCGATCACCTTGAAGGACATCTCGGCGTCGGCCTGGCGGTGGAGTCCGAGGAAGGCCGGGTCGGCGATCTTGACCATCGGGTTGTCGACCTGGAAGTAGAACAGGGTCCGGACACCCAGCCCGGCCATTTCCTCCAGGCAGCTCGGGACGCCCGGGTCGGAGCCGGGGGCGGCCAGGGCGTAGAGGGTCCCGCCGTGGCCGTCGGGGCTGAGGGCGACGCGGCCCCTCTCGGCCAGGAGGACCTTGCCCGACTGGCGGTCGACGGCCGGCATCTGCCCCTGGACGAAGAACCGGACGTGCGGGAGTCCGAAGTTCGCGTTCTCCTCGAAGAACCGGGCGGTGGCCTCGTGGTTCTCGGGGCTGGTCATGATGTAGAGGGGGATCGTCCGGCCGTGGCGACGGGACAGCGCGGCGACCTTCTCGGCGTGGATCTGGAACAGGCTGGCGGCCGAGACCGGGCCGATCGGGTAGGTCCCCTTGGGCCCGTCGAAGCCGAGCCGGGTCCCCGAGCCGCCCGCGACGATCACCACGGCGACCTCGCCGGCGGCCAGGGCCGACTCGCCGACCGCCGCGACGTGGCGGCGGGCCACGCGCTCGCCGTCGGTCCGGGGGAGGCGGTCGACCTCGACCGGCCGGACCTGATCGGGGCTCGGGGCCGAATCGTCCTGGGTGAGTTGGTGGAACAGGGCGTCGACCTGGTCGAGGTCGATCGCGGCGACCTCGGCGGCCAGCCGCTCGCCGGAGGCGGCGTCGAGGTCGGTCCACCAGCGGAGGAGGTGCTCCTGCCCATGCCGCGAGAGGCGGGCGGAGAGCGTGGGGTCGGGAGGCATCGCGGCTCGGCTCCTGTCGCGACGATCTGTCAGAATTCCAGCGAGAGCCCATCGTAGGCCAAAGCCACGCGCGGGGGCAAGGTGGCCTCCGTCGCGGCGTGGTCGAAGGCGTGCGAAAGATGGGTGAGATAGGCCCTCCTGGGCCGAGCCCGCTCGATCGCCGCCAGCGCCTGTTCCAGGTTGAAGTGGGTGGGATGGGGCTCGGGCCGGAGGGCGTCGAGGATCAGGGTGTCGAGCCCCTCCAGGAAGGGCCAGCTCTCCTCGGGGATCCGGCTGACGTCGGTGCAGTAGGCGAGGTCGCCGACCCGGAAGCCCAGGACCCGGAAGCGGCCGTGGTCGAGCCGGATCGGCAGGATCGACTGCCCCAGGGCCTCGAAGGGGAGGCCCGGGCCGATCCGCTCGAACTCGATCCGGGGGACGCCGCCGGTCGGGATCGAGGCCGCCCGGGGCTCGAAGGCGTAGTGGAAGACCCGGCGGATCGTGTCCTCGGTCTCGGCCTCGCAGTAGATCGGGACCGGGCCGCCGATCGCCTTGGGGAAGAGCCGGGCGTCGTCGAGCCCGAAGAGGTGGTCGGCGTGGTGGTGGGTGTAGGCGATGGCGTGGACCAGCATCACCCGCTCGCGGACCAGTTGGAGCCGCATCTCGGGCGAGGTGTCGATCAGGAGGTTGCCGCGCGGGAGGGTCAGGAGGACACTGGCGCGGGTCCGCTGGTTCCGGGGGTCGTCCGACCGGCAGACCGCGCAATCGCAGCCGATCATCGGGACGCCCGTCGAGGTTCCGCTGCCCAGGACCAGGAGCCGCCGGGGCCTTGCCGCCGAGAAGTCCGCCACCCGAGCCCCCCGCAAACCCGCACCAGCGTACCCCGGGCCGAAACCCCGCCCCCGGCCCGACCTCGGATTGTACCGCCCCGGACCATCGATCGCGACCCGGTTCTCACGGGCGAATCGCCGCCCGTCTCGCCATCGGGGGACGGCCCTTGTAAGATGAGAGTCAAGCCGCGACGGTCGGCCGACACTTCGCGGAGCTTGCCCCCCATCATGGTCCGCCTCCCCCCGGTCGTCGTCTTGCTCGCCGTGACGGTCGGGGCCCACCGGACGGCCTCCGGCCAGGCCGACCCGGTCGTCGCCCGGGCCGTGCAATACCTCCGAGGGGTGGGGGGCGGCGGCGGCGTGGGCCAGGCGGCCCTGGCGGGGCTGGCCCTGGTCAAGGCCGACGTCCCGGCGAAGGACCCCTCCGTGGCCAAGCCGCTGGCATTGGTCCTGACCCGGTTCACCGAGTCGCAATACAAGCCGGAGGGGGGAAGCGGGGTCGATGTCTACGAGGCCGCCGTGGTCGTCCTCTTCCTGGTCAACCTCGACGCCTCCGCCCACCGGGCCGAGATCGAGGCGGCGGCCCAGTATCTCCTGGGTCGGCAGAACGCCAACGGGTCGTGGGATTACATGGGCCGGCCCAACGGCGACACCTCGATCTCGCAGTACGCCGTGCTCGGGCTCTGGGAGGCCGAGAACGCCGGGGTCGCGGTCGCCCCGTCGGTCTGGGACCGGGCCGCGATCTGGTACATGTCGGTCCAGGACGGCGCCGGGGGGTGGAACTACCACCGCGACAGCCCGATGGCGGACACCATCGCCATGACGGCCGCCGGGGTCGGGAGCCTCCTGATCTGCGACCGTCAGCTCGCCCCCTATCGGGCGGCCGTCCGGGTCGCCCACCCCCTGATGGTCCCGCTCTCTGCCGAGGGGGAGCGAAAGCGTTACATCCCCGAGGCCGGCCCGCAGAAGATTTCCCAGTCGGTCCGGGCCGGGATCGGCTGGCTCGCCGCCAACTTCACCACCGGCAACCCCCAGTTGATCGGCCAGTCGCCGTATTACGCCCTCTACGGGATCGAGCGGATCGGGGGCCTCGCCGACCAGGCCACCCTCGGCCGCCGCGACTGGTTCGCCGAGGGCCAGCGCTTCCTGGCCTCCACCCAGCGGGGCGACGGGAGTTTCTCGTCCTCTTATGGCGAGGGGCCGAACACTTCCTGGGCGATCCTCTTCTTGACCAAGTCGACCGCCAAGTCGATCCGGAAGATCCAGGTCCGGCGGCTCGGGGCGGGAACCCTGATCGGCGGCCGAGGGCTCCCGCGCGACCTCAGCCAGATCTCGGTGGCCGGCGGGCACGTCGTCGCCCGGCCGATGGATGGCGCCATCGAAGGGATGCTCGCCGCCCTCGAAGACCCCCGGGTCGAGGACGCCTCGACCGCCCTGGCCGGGCTGGTCGGCCGCTACCGGACCGAGGGGCCCGCGGCGCTCCGGCCCTTCGAGGACCGCTTCCGGAAGCTCCTGAGCGACCCCGACCAGGGGGTCCGCCGGGTCGCCGCCTGGTCGCTGGCCCGGACCGGCGACCTGGCGATGGTCCCGCCCCTGCTCGGGGCCCTCCGCGACCCCGACGAGGCCGTGGTCGTCGAAGCCCGGCTCGGCCTCCAGCTCCTTTCCCGGAAGATCGAAGGCTTCGGCCCGGCCCCCTCGGCGACCCCGGAGCAGCGCGAGGCCGCCATCGCCCGCTGGCGGGAGTGGTTCGAGGCGACCCGACCCCTCGCCGGCTCGGACGAGGAGCCCGCCAGCCCCGGGCCCTCCCCCGCTCCCCCCAAACCGGCCGACCCCGCCCGGAGGACGCCGTGAGCGGGCCCGCCGGCCCGGCGCCGGCCCAGGCCCGGATCCTCGGCGAGTCGGCCTACGACCGGGTCACCTCGCTCTTGCTGGCCGTGATCCTGGGCGCGCTCCTGGTCTTCGGCTGGCTCTCGGTGATCGCGGCGACGACCTCGGCCTACCAGTCCAGGGCGACCCGGCCGGTCATGGTGATCGAGGTCAGCGGCGGCGGCGGCGGGACTCCCGACGGCGCGGTCGGGAGCACCGAGGCCGTCGACGTCCCCGGCGGCGGGGCGGCCGAGATGGCCTCAAACAACGAGGAGGAGGCCAGCGACTTCGAGGAGCCCAGCGTCGAGGCCCGCCCCGCCGCCATGCTCGATACCGTGGCCGAGGCGGGCCAGGCCCTGGCCGAGGTCGACGTCTCCGCCGTCATGCCCCGGGGCGGCCGGATCGCCACCGGGAAGCGCCGGTCCAAGCTCGGGACCGGGGGTCCTGGCTATGGCTTCGGGCCCGGCGACGGCGGGGTCCGCCGCGAGGACCGCTGGAGCATCCAGTACAAGACCGGCCAGACCGCCGAGGAATACGCCCGCCAGCTCGACGCTTTCGGGGTAGAACTGGCCATCGTCTCGGGCAACCAGCTCATCTACGCCGCGAACTTCTCGGAGCCGAGGCCGACCACCCGCCGGGGGACCGGGGCCGACGACAAGCGACTCTTCTTCGTCTGGCGCGGCCAGGGGCGGAAGGAGTCCGACCTTGCCCTCCTTTCCAAGGCCGGCCTCGAAGTGGGCGAGGGGGTGATCTTCCAGTTCTACCCCGCCAAGGTCGAGGCGACCCTGGAGCAGCTCGAAGTCCGCTACAAGGGCCGCCAGCCCGCCGAGATCCGGAGCACCCGATTCGGCGTGGCCCAGGCCGGCGCCTCGTATGCCTTCGAGGTCCTCTCGCAAGAAACCCTCCGCTGATCGGACCGGATCGGCCGCCTCGCGAGGACTCGCTCGGACCCATGGCCACCCTCGAAGTCCACGACGCCGGGAGCCGGGTCCGGCGGATCCGGATCGGCCGCGACCACCCGGCGATGTTCGGGTCCGACCCGATGTGCGACGTGGTCCTGGACGGCCCCGGGGTCCAGCCCTTCCACGGCCGGATCCGCTGGAAGACTCGCCGGTTCAAGGCCGATGCCTCGCCCGAAGTTCCCTGGATCGAGGTCAACGGCCTCCGGGTCAAGTCCAAGAGTCTCTATCAGGGGGACGAGATTCGCGTCGGCCCCTGCCGGATCTTCCTCATCAGCGTCGAGGACGGGCCCGACCACGGCGAGAAGACCGTGATCCAGGAGGCCCCCGCCGCCGGCCCGGACCCCGAAGCCCGGCCCGCCGCCGGGTTCGCCCGGATGGAGATGGCCCCGCCCTCGATCGAGTCGCCCTACCCGATGAGTACCCCCGACGCGCCGCTCCGCCGGATCAAGTACCGCCCCGGCGAGCCCCGGGACGAGGGGGATGTTCAAGGGCCCGAAGACTCGCCGTCGATCTCGATCAGTGGGGCGATGAGGCAGTACGGAGAGCAGTCGGCCGAGTACCCGGCCTCCGAGGAGGAGCCGCCGCTGGCCGACCGGATCCGGGCGATCGTCCCGTCGTTCGAGCAGGCGCCGGGGGACGACCGGGTCTTCACCTCGCCGATGGTGGTCGGGCTGGTCGTCACCTTTCTGGTCCTGGTCCTGTTCAGCGCCGTGCTCTGGCGGGGGATCTCTCGGGCCACCGCGCACCGGGAATACGGCGGGGCCGTCGAGGACATGGACGGGGGCGACTTCCCCAACGCGATCCGGGGCTTTGACCGATTCCTCGCGGCGAATCCAGACGACCTCCGGGCCGGCAAGGCCCGGGTCCTCCGGGCCCTGGCCCGGGTCCGCCAGCACACCGGGCGGGTCGGGGCCTCGTGGGGGGCCGCCCTGACCGAGGCCCGCGCGATGGTCGAGGAGGTCGGCCCGCTCCCCGAGTACCGCGACGCCAACATGGACCTCGCCGAGGACGTCCGGAAGGCCGCCGAGGGGCTGGCCGACCGGGCCGCCGAGCAGGCCGACCCCGGAGCCCTGGCCCAGGCTGAGTCCGCGTTGACGCTCCACGTCCGGGTCGCCGGCCAGGCCGCCGCCTCGCTGATCGAGCGGTCCAAGGTCCCCGAGAAGCTCGCCAGGGCCAGGGCCGCGATCGCCAGGAGTCGCGACCGGGCCTCGGCCCTCGCCGCGATGGATGCCGCCCTCAAGGCCAACCGGCCGGGCGACGCCTACGCCGCCCGCGACGCCCTGACCCGACGGTATCGCGACCTGGCCGCCGACCCCGAGGTGGTCGCCCGCCTTGTCCGGGCCAACGACCTGATCCGCCGGGCGGTCGCCTTCGACCCCTCCGGCCGTCCCGGTGAAACCGAGCCCCGCGTGGAGCCGCTCGGGCCGCCGACCACTCTGGTCCTCCGGCTCGAACCGGGCCGGAAGCCCGCCGGCGGCTCGGTCGCCTACGCCCTGGCCGACGGTCTGGCCTTCGGGCTCGACGCCGCCACCGGCGCCCCGCTCTGGCAGGTGCCCGTCGGCTCCTCCAGCCCGTTTCCGCCCCTGGCGATCGCGGGAGACACCCCCTCGGCTCTCGTCGTCGACGCCCGATCCGACGACCTGATCCGGGTCGACGGCCGGACCGGGGCCCTGATCTGGCGGCAGGAGATGGGCGGGCCGGTCGTCGACCCGCCCCTGATCCTGGGGAATCTCGTCCTCCAGCCTGCCTCCGATGGCCGGCTCCTCGAACTCGACCTCGCCACCGGGGCCCTCCGGGGGACGCTCCAGCTCGGCCGGAAGCTCGCCCGGACCCCGGTGGCCGACGACTCGGCCCAGCATCTCTATCAGCTCGCCGACGAGGACGTCCTCTTCGTCCTGACGCTCGGGCCGCCCGCCTGCGCGGCCGTGGAGTACCTGGGGCACGAGGCCGGGTCGGTCCCCTGCCCGCCGGGGCGGGCCGGTCGGTTCTTCGTCCTCCCCGAGAACCACTTGCCCGATCAGGGGCGATGGCGGGTCTTCGTGATCGACGAGGCCGGGACCAAGCTCCGACCGGCGCAGGAGATCCCGGTCGCTGGCTGGACCCGGTCGACGCCGGCCTCGTCGGGCCCGGTGATCTGGTCGAGCAGCGACCGGGGCGAATTGGCGGCCTACGCGATCGGCCTCTACGACGCCAAGGTCCCGTTCACGCCCGTCGGCCGGGTCGCCCCCGGGACCGAGCCCGAGGGGCCGGCGTTTGGCCGGGCCCGGACCGATCGCGACTTCACCGTCGCCTCGTCCCGCTCCGGCCGCTACGAGCTGGACCTGGAGCGCGGCCGGCTCGCGGCGTCCTGGACCCTGGGCGAGGCCGGACCGGCCCTGGCCCCCCCACAAGCCTTCGACCGGATCCTCGTGCTCTCCCAGGAGGACCCCGGAGGGCCCGGGACCGCGCTCTGGGGACTTGACCCGATCTCCGGCGAGGTCCGATGGCGGACCGCCCTCGGGGCCCCGTGGCCGGTCCCCCTGGCGGCCTCGGAGTCCGGCGACGCCCTGACCGGCCTGGCCACCGACGGCCGCCCGATCACCCTGGGCCGCGACCGGCTCCGGCTCGGCGGCTTCGAGGAGCAAGCCCTCCCCCGGCCCGGCTCCTTCCGGCTCCCCGGAAGCCCCGCCGGTCGGCTCGAAGTCGGCGGCGCGACCGTGGTCGTCCCCGGACCCGGCTCGGCCCGGATCCTGGTCCGGAATGGCCCGATCGGCGACTTCCGGGCGGTCGACCTCCCCGCGCCGCTCGCCTCGGACCCCCTCGCCCTGGGCAATGACCTGCTGATCCCGGGGACTGACGGCCGGGTCTACCTGGTCGACCCCAGGACCGGGATGACCACGGCCGACCCCTACGTCCCGCCCTTCGACCGCTCGCGGCCGATCCGGTGGCGGACGCCGGTCCCGCTCGGAGGGGACGCAATCGCGCTGGGCGACTCCGATGCGACCCTCCGGCGGATCGCGGTCGACCGCTCGGGCCGGCCCCGCCTGACGGTGACCGCCGAGGCCCGGCTCGACAGCCCGATCGCGGCCGAGGTCGCCTCGACCGGCGGCTCGGTCGTGGTCGCGACCCGGGACGGCCGGGTCCGGTCGCTGGCCGCCCGCGGACTCGGCCCGCAGGGGAGCTGGCCGCTCGAAGCCCCCCGCCTGATCGGGCCGGTGGCCGTGGCCGATCACGCCTTCGTGGTCGACGCGGCTGGGGGCGTCGCGGCCTTCGGGCCCGACGGCCGGCGGCTCTGGACGGCAAAGCTCAGGGAAGGCCCCCCCGCCGGGCCGCCGTTGCTCCTGGAAGGCTCGGCCTGGTTCCTCGGGCTTGACGGCTCGATCCAGCGGCTGGCGATGGCCGACGGAACCTTGCAGTCCCGGCTCGCCTTGAAGGTGCTCCCCTCCGGCCGGCCCCTCGCCGCCGGGGCCGACCTGGTCGTCCCGACCGGCCTGGGGACGGTCCGGGTCCTCGCCCTTCGAAGCCTCGCGGATTCCCCGGGAGGGCCCGCGCCATGACTCGACCCAAGCGGCTATCCGGAAAGATCTCCTTGACCTGGCAACGATTGATGGCCAAGGGACGATGGTTGATGGGCGAGAAATCCAGGACGATTTCCCCGGAGCCGGCATTGCATGTCGCCCCGCTTATCGATCATCACTCATTGGCCATCAAACATTTTCGATCCCGGATAGCCTCCAAGACCTCCGGCAAGCTCCCGGCGATGGCCGGGGCGGTGGCCCTCGTGATCGCCGGGTCCTGCCTCATGGCCGCCCGAGGGCTCGGGCAAGCACCCGCCCCGGCCCGGGCGAACGGCGGCGACCTCCTCAAGTCGGCCCCGTTCGACCGGATCACCCTGGTCGACGGCTCGGACTTCGACGTCGAGCCGCTCAACCCCCGGCCCCTCCCGCCGGTCGACCCCAAGAAAGGGCGGAGCCTGGTCGAGCAGGACGAGGCCGCCCGGAAGGCCGACGAGAAGCGGCGACGCAAGAACGACCCGTTCACCAAGCGGGACGGCGACGACGAGGAACCGCCGATCATCGTCCACGTCCTCCAGGGGGAGCCGCGCGACTTTCAGGTCAAGCGGGCGTCGATCAAGGCGGTCGAGTACTTCGAGGACATGCTCCTGGCCGAGGGGGACCGGCTGGTCAAGGAGGGAGATTACGCCCGGGCCTTCGAGCGGTTCCTCCTGGTCCGGACCCGCGATCCGGCCTGGCGGGGGCTCGACGACCGGGTCAACCGGCTCTTGTTCGAGGAAGGGTCCGCGGCGCTGGTGGCCGACAACGCCCGGGGGCTCCAGCTCCTGAACGACCTCCACGCCCGGAAGCCCGATTATCCCGGCCTGAGCGACCGACTCGCGGCCTCCCATGCCCGGCGGATCGCCCGGTCGATCGACCTGGGCGACTTCCTGGCGGGTCGCCGGCTGCTCCGTGACCTGGAACAGGTCGCGCCCGGGCACGCCGAGGCCCGGTCAATCCGGGGCCGGTTCGCCGCCCTGGCCAAGGAGCAGGCCGAGGCGGCGGCCGGCTCCCCCGCCGCCGATCGGGTCGACCGACTGGCCGAGGCCGCCCGGATCTGGCCGGGCCTCGACGGCCTGGAGGCGGCCTATCGCGAGGCATTCCGGGCCGAGCCCACGCTGACCGTCGCCGTGGCCGACCTGGCCAGACCGGTCGGCCCATTCCCGCGCTCGCCGGCCGCCGACCGGGTCGCCCGGCTCCTCTACCTCCCCGCCCTGGCCGCCGACACCGACGCGGCCATCCGGGGCGAGGCCCCCGGCCAGCTCCTCGGAAGCCTCGAAATCACCGACCTCGGCAAGGGGCTCAAGATCCGTTTAAAGTCCGGCCCGACCTGGTCCGACGGCTCGCGGCCCGCCTCGGCGATCGATCTGGCCCGCTCCCTGGCCGACCGGGCGCTCCCCGAATCCCCCGGCTATGACGCCCGATGGGCCGAGCTGCTCGATCGGGTCGAGGCCACCGGCGAGGACCGCGTCGAGGTCCGCCTGACCCGCTCGGGGACGAACCCCGAAGCCTGGCTCCTCGATCCGATCGGCCCGGCGCACGCCGCCGCCGACGGCTGGGTCTCGGTCGATGGCCGGGGGCGGCTCCCGGTGGGCGACGGCCCCTATCGCTGGGAGCCCGACGGCCGGGGGACTCTCCTCCGGGCCTCGGGCCCCGCCGGGACCGCCGGAACCCCGAAGGTCCGGAGGATCCGCGAGGTCCGGTTCGCCGAACCCTGGGCCGCCCTGGAGGCTCTGGCGCGGGGGGAGGTGGCGCTCCTGGAACACCTCCCGCCCGATCGGCTGGCCGAGATCGCCAAGGATTCCACGTACAAAGTCGGTCGCTACGCAACGCCGAGCGTCCATCGGATTGCCATCGACGCCCGGACGCCCGCCTTACGCAGCCGGAAGCTCCGCCGGGCCCTGTCATTGGCGATCGACCGGCGGGTCCTGCTCGAAGAGGTGGTCCTCCGGAGGCCGCCGGACGAGGCGAATCGGGTGGCCGACGGCCCGTTCGTCCACGGCAGCTTCGTGGACGCGCCGGGGGTCGCCGCCTTCGAGTATGACCCCCTGCTGGCGAAGGGACTGGCCTCGGCCGCCCGGAAGGAGCTGGGCGGGAACCCGATCCGGCTGACCCTGGAATATCCGTCGATCGCCGAGGCCCGCGCCGTCTGCCCCAAGATCGCCGAGGCGTTCGGGCTGATCGGCGTGGCGGTCCAGCTCGTCGAACGGCCCGAATCGGAGCTCGAATCGGGTCTCCGCTCGGGCCGGCGGTTCGACCTGGCCTATCGGGCCTCCCGCCCGGGCCGGCCGCTCCTGGACGCGGGCCCGCTGCTGGTCCCCGGCTACGACGCCCCCGGATCGGCCGACGCGCTGGCCTCGGCCGCCAGCGCCCGGATCCTGCAACTCCTGATCCAGCTCGACCGGGCCCCCGAGACGACGTCGGCCCGGACGTTGGCCCTCCAGATCGACCGCGAGGCCCGCGACGAGCTTCCCGTCCTCCCACTCTGGGAGCTGCAAGACCATTACGCCTGGCGGGTCAACCTCCGGGGTCCGTCCAGTGCCGCCGACCGTCTGTATCAAGGGATCGCCGAATGGGAGGTCCAGCCGTGGTTCGCCAGGGAGCCGTGATGACCCGCCTCGCCTTCGCCGCCTTGGTCCTGCTGAGCCCGGCATCCCGGGTTCCGGCCCAGGCCCCGCCGAAGGGCGAGCCGATCGACCGGGTGCCCTACGCGATCCGGGCCCTCGTCTCCTTCGGACCTTCGAGTCGGGTCGACGCCGCCCGCCGAGGCGCGATCCTCGACGAGTGGCTCGGCCTGACCCGGCGGTTCGTGGGCGAGCCCTGGTCGGTCGGGGTCGTCGGGGGGGAGGATCGGCTCTCGGCCTTCGCGATCGAGGACCTGAAGGCCGACGCCCTCAAGGGCCTCGCCGGCGACGGCGACAAGCTCTGGATCATCCGGGTCAGCGGCTCCGGCCCGGGGTTCGTGATCGAAGGGCGGGAGCTGGACGTCCCGACCGGCTGGCTGGGCGAGGTCCACCGCCGCGAGGTCGCGCACCCAGTCGACGCCGCCCGGGGCCTGCTCCAGCTCGCCCTGGCGATGTTCGGGCCGTCGGCCGAGGTCGGCGAGTCGAAGGGCGGCGGCGTCTCGTTCCTGGTCAAGGGGGGCTCGCTCCGGGCCTCCTCACCGATGGGCGAGGTCGCCCCGGTCGGGACGATTTTCCGGGCCCTCCGGATCTTCCCCAAGCTCGACGGCTCGACCCCGGAGATCCGCGAGGTCCCCTACTCGTACTTCCGGGTCGACCGGCTCGATGGCCCGGTGGCCCACTGCGAGATCATCCGGGGCGTCGGCGATCCGTTAACCAACCGATACGCCCGGAAGAACCGGCTGGTCGCGCTAGGGATCAAGCCCGCCGATACCCCGACCCGGCTCCGGTTCCTGACCCGGGGGGACCGCCAGCCCGCCGCCGGCTACCGGCTGGTCGCCCGGGCGATCCCCGCCGGTCCCCGGCCCTTCGAGGTTGGGACGACCGACCGCGAGGGCCGGATCGTGCTCCCCCCGAAGTTCGCCGACGGTCTGGTGAGTCTCCGCTTGATGGCCGGCGACGACGAGCCGATCGTCGACGTCCCGGTGATGCCCGGCGAGACCCCGGTCGAGCGGACCCTCCTGATCGACCCGAAACCTTTGACCGTCGCGCTGGAGGCGAAGCTGGAAGCGCTCCGCGACGCCATCGTCGACGTGGTCGCCGTCCGGTCGCGTCTCGAATCGCGGATGAAGGCCCGGGTCGAGGGCGAGGATTGGGCCGGCCTGGATGAGTCGATCCGGGAGTTCCGGAGGCTCACCCCCCGCGACCAGTTTCAGGCGCGGTTCGATCGGATCCGCGAGGAAGGGGAACGCCAGGAGGCGGAACTCAAGACCACCGTCCTGACCCGGCACGCCCGGAATCAGCTCGCCGAGACCAAGAACCTGATCCAGCGCTACCTGGACGACGACGCGGTCCGCGCCTACGAGGAGACCGCCCTTCGGGCCCGAGCCGAGCGAGCCCAGCCGAAGCGGGCGACGCCAGCGAAGGGCAAGCCCGCCGCGCCGAAGTGACTGGCTCGATCAGCCCTCGGACCCCGTCCCCGACGGCTCGGGTTCGTCCACGCGACCGGGGCTTGCCGGGGTCGACGGCCTGGGCCCGAACAGGCCGGCGAGCCGGGCGCCGCCCCGGAAGAGGGACTGGAGGGCCGACGGGGGGAGCCGCTCGATCTGGCTGTACCAGGCGGTCACCATCCGGCAGAATTCGAGCATCTTGTCGATTTGCTCGCGGGTATACTCGTCGGTGGAGTCGCCCCCCTTGGACTCGGCGACGCAGTGTTCGAGGAGGGCGATGGTGGGGTCCATCTCGCGTCGCTTGCGCTCGGCCATGATGACCCGGAAGGTGTCCATCACGTCCTTGAGCGCCTCGAAGCGATCGCGGCGGTCGCCGATGATGTGGACCCGGCGGACGACCCCCCAGGTCATCAACTCCCGGAGGCTGGTCGAGACGTTGGACCGGCTCACGTCCAGGAGCCGGCTGACCTCCTCGGCGTCGAGGGCCTCGGGCGAGACGAAGAGCAAGGCGTGGACCTGCGCCATCGTCCGGTTGATACCCCAGGCCTGGCCCATCTCGCCCCAGTGAAGGACGAACTTCTGCGCCGCCGGTGTCAGGATCATCGATCATTCCGCCTCGGCTCGTCCTTTCGATCCTTTCAGAAATCTTAGAGGCTATCCGGGAAGTGGACTTGGTCCTAGAATTCCCCTGGTGGCCGAGACTTGCATCATCGCTCAACCCACGATGCCTCCGATGCGTAAGCCC